>Ga0209390_10008421_pt1 | contig 12765 bp, 15 predicted proteins | sample BON01_FD_187212 | JGI IMG/M metagenome (GOLD analysis project Ga0209390, IMG submission 187212) | Freshwater microbial communities from Lake Bonney liftoff mats and glacier meltwater in Antarctica - BON-01 (SPAdes) (version 2) | ecosystem: Environmental > Aquatic > Freshwater > Ice > Glacier... | reverse complement strand
CAAAGAGGAGGAGGAGGAGGAGGAGGATGATGATGATGGAAGCGTGGAGTGGGAGTCGGGGGACGATGCGGAAGGTGAAGGGGAGGAAGCGGCAGCAGCTGGTTTTAGGGAGGGGGAGGAGTACATGTCAGAGGAGGACGACAGCGACGATGAGGAGCCGGGGGGGGAGGAGGGTTTGTATGGCCTGGGCACGTTGCCGTTTTATGAGATCGAGGTGGACTTGCCCTGGCTTGCGAAGGGCGGGGGGGAGGGAGAGCAGCAGTTGGAGACGGCTGATTTGAAGCCTGTTTTTGATCAGCTTCGGGAGCTTTATGGAGTGCTGTCGGGTCGGCTTTTGCCACAGGCGGAGCAGTGGTGGCGCTTGTTGGCGGCGTGTTGTGTTCATTATCCGGATACCCTTGCGGGGGAGGCGTTGGAAAGTTGCCGGGTGTTGATGCAGCAGATGGGGACGCTCAAGAGCCAAGCGTGGCTGATTGTGGAAAAATGCAAGGAGATTGGCGGTGCAGCGCAAGAGAAACTGAAGAGCAAGAAGAAGAGGAGGAAGCACGGTGCTGGGGGTGGTGGTGGTGGTGTCTTGCCTGCTGCTACTTTGGAGCTGGAGTCCTTTTTGGAGGAAACGGATGCAGCAAGGGCGGCCAAAGGAAAGACGTGAATGCAATTTGTTCATTTTTTCTTTCGTTATTATGGAAGGGCAAAAATGCTGCAATTAATCAGATAAGGCGAGTCGAATGTCGTCATATCTCCCACCTTCCCCCCTGCCACGGGAAAGAGGCGACAAGCAAGCGGCCGCCCCTTCTTCCGAGACAGCGCCGCAATATCCATAAGCAAAGCCCTAACCCGTCCAGGTGCCGCCTGAATTTCGGGCAAGCTGACAGGCACCGTATCTACTCCCACTCCACACACGGCCGAAAACGCGAGCAAATCCGAGATACCATAGGCGGGGACATCCTGACTAGCCCGGGCAGCTAGCAAGTGATCCTCCATCGCTGGGAGCATCAGACCACAAAACCCCACCTTTTTCAAGCCTGGCAGCCCTTGATACACCACCCGTGTCAAGGCCTCCGACACGGCCAACGTCCCGCTCTTCCCAAATCGCCCTTCGCCCACCACCACTTCATACGCCCTCACCAGGCTATGCTTCGGGCTGCCCATTGAGGGGTTGATACTCGTGTCGATCCCCCCATACACCACCACAGGCGCATCCGCCGGTCTGGCCAACAGCAACCGCCGCACCAGCGCCTCTAAGGGCAGCAAGTGCCCCCTCATAGCGTTTTGTAGGCACCGAGCTGCCTCCCCCAGGCCTTTTCCCTCCGCGGCTTCAAATGCTTCTACGACAACATCGCTATTCTCCGTTCCAATACTGACCGTAGTAGGCGCGCTGGCGTCGTGAAACGCCACGGGAAAGAAGGGCGTGTTGGGCTCAATACCTACTCCGGCAGCAAAGCGGAAATTGCCTAGTCCTTCTCCTTCTTCCGCCAGCGCCACCATGACCTCGACGACTGCGTCTCGCTTCGCCTCCTCCAGCAGCTCCACCTCCGGTCCATCTCCCTCCTCCCAACACCGCAACGCCGCCGAAGCGCTGATACGAGTCGAGGCCTTGAGCAAAATAAGGATGGCTTTGATTCCTTTTACTGTCCGAGCTGGCCCCAAGCTGCAGAATTCCAGCCCCGTGGCCTCACACACTTGGGCGATCCGAGCAGCTTTTTGTGCCAACGTACAGGCGCCGCCGTTGGCCTCCGGCTCGTCGTCGTCCAGGCAGCCGATCCATTCCTCGAAGGGGTTGGTGGCAATGCGGACCGTTTGTACCTCCATTCCGCCCTCGGGATCTGCTTCGATATCTTTTCGTAGCTGGTCCCCCAAGACACCGGCACGCAAGAAGGCTCCCTCGAGCTCGTCCAGGCTTTCGACCTTGATGCCGATGGTCAGCGCTCGCAGCTTCATTTTGCACGGACAGGGAGGAGAAGAGCCTGTGTTTTTGTTTTGTGTGTGTGTGGTTATGGTAGTGAGCTTTGGTGAAGAACGAAGAGAATGTTTGTACATTAGTATCTACTTAACCAGATTCGATTGATTGGTTGCTGGCAGACGACGAGAAATAGCACGAACGACCAAAAAAACGCACGCGCACGGGTAGGAAGACCTTATGCAACACACAAAAACACACACCCGCAAGAGGGTGGTTGCTCATTTCCGGCTTCCTTCTTTTTGTTTTTTTATTCTAGCCTGTTTTGCTTGCTTGCTTGCTTGCTTGGTTTTCAGTAGACGACACATCCAGGTTTACAGTTTGTTGATGATGTTGTTGCTAGTGTTTCTTCTTACTTATAGGTAGTTGTTTCTTAGGACTCTAATCCAATTTATCTCCTCTCTCTCTAGCTTTCTACCTCTTTCTCGTCCACAGCCGTATTAAAGCCACGGGGGTAGACACACACACGTACTAAAAATTCTGTTCTTTTCTTTCCCTTCTTTCTCAATATACACCCTCTCTTCGCACACACACACCAAAACACACACACACATGCAAATTACGTTCTTGGCCTCTACCATCCCTACTCCTAACTTTTTATAAATCACACTCTCCCCTCCCTACACCGACTCAGGCAATTGAAAAATGCTGCGAATTAACCTCGAGACAAATCGCTCCGAAATATCCGCCGCAATGCCCAACCCCAAATCTTGTGCCTTAGGCTCCTGTACCAGCCGCCGCACCAGCGGCAGTAACCGCTCTGCATCGAAGCCCCGACTTTGTGCCAGCGTGCGGGCCAGCCGACGGGCTGCTAGCATGGTGGGGGTCATGTCCTCCTCTGTGGGGATGGGTTGGCGTGTGGGGAGTGAAGAGAAAGAAGAATGTGAGTGGATGTGCCTGTTTGAGCATTTTAATCTGCATATGCGAGCACAAAAAAGGGGGACACACACTCAATAATAGCAGCGCGCGCGGTAACAATATTATAAAGCCCCACCCTACACCAAACAAAAACAAAGAAAAAGCCTACTACGTACCAGCAACACCAGCGCCAGCAAACAAATCCCCCGCAAGCCCAGCATCTCCACCGACACCAACGCCCGCCAAAGAAGGCACAAGCGCCGGCGTAGCCTGACCCAAGGAAAGCGTTTGCCAATTCTTAAGCAAATAATTAGTAGTATCAGCACCTAACTGATCAACGGCATCCACGAGCTCCGCCGCAAAAATCCGACGAAATTCCGTGCCTTGTTCCGAAAGGATATAATCCAACAATTGGTCCATCGCCAACGTCACATCATAATCAGACGTGCTCCCCGCCACCTCCAACAGCTGCTCCAACCGCTCCCACCTCGGCCGACCTGCCTTGAAAATGAGCTTGTGCAAAGCAGCTTGCAGCTCGGGAGAAGAGTCCGTGAGCAAACGAGAGGCAATATAGGGGTAGGCATCGTTGATTATCCTAGAATTAGGGTCGACTTGCAGGGCGAGGCCTTCCAACACACCCAGGCAACGGATAATGGCGATGTAGTAGGGAGGGAGGGCGAAGGGGAATTTGTACATGACGTCCCCGAGCTTGTTGATCACGTTTTTGATGTTCAGTTCGCCCACGGAGGCGTTCAGGACCTCGGGTAAGGCTGCTTCTAAAGCTGTGATGATGGGTTGGGTGTCCACGTCGCCTGGAATGAAGCCCATGCGCTGATAGAGCGAAGCGAGGGAGTTGAAGTCTCGGTTGACCAGGTGGATGACGGCTTCGATGATGCCGTAGCGCTGGTTGGACTCCACGTAGCTCATCATCCCGAAGTCGAGATAGCACAGCTTGCCTTCGGGGGTGCAGAGCAGGTTGCCCTGTGGGAGGGGAGGGGGAGGAGGGAGGAAGAGAGAGGGAGAGCATGAGTGAGAGTGTGATTTCAGGGTGAATAATAAGCGTAAGGTTGAGAAGCAAGACAAGACAAGTACACAATAGTGCCACTCAATTCAAAAGAATATGCCCCTCCACCCACATCTCAACAAAGCCAACTTACCGCATGCGGATCAGCATGAAAAAAGCCATTCTCAAGCATCTGCCGAAGGGAGCACTGCACAAGCCGATCAATCAACTTGGTAGGGTCCGCCCGATAAGCTTCCAACTGCTTCTGATCCACCAGCCTCGCCCCATCCATCCACTCCAACGTCAAGACCTTTCGCGTCGACAACTCCGTATAAACCCGAGGGGCACAAATGTCTTCCAGCCCGCCGTAAAGCTCCACGAAACGCTGGGCATTAGCAGCCTCAGCGGTATAATCAATCTCTCGATAAATGAGCTCTCCGAAATCGTCAATCACGGCAATCACATCAATATCTCGCTTTAACAACCCCAAGATTCTGTTAATCAACCCTGCGTACCACCGCAACACGTACAGGTCCACCGAAATAATCTCCTCGCACCGAGGCCGTTGCACCTTCACAGCGACCGTCTCGCCCGTGGAACGGAGCTTGGCCTTGTATACCTGCCCGATCGAGGCAGCAGCAATAGGGTTCTCCTCCAACAGCTCAAAGACCTGGTCGAACGCCACGCCCAATTCCGACTCCACCACTTGAAAGGCCTGCTCGTTCGGGTAAGGCGGGAGGCGATCCTGCAGCTTTTGCAGCTCCTCCAAGTATTCAGAAGGCAACAAATCCGGCCGCGACGACAAGGCCTGCCCCGCCTTAATGACAGCAGGGCCCAAGCCACTGATAATTTCCAGCAACTCCTGAGCGCGCTTCCGCCGATGCTTCTCCTCCTCGTCCGTGATGATGTCGGTGATGATGCGGACCAAGAAGGCGGTCATGGGCACAAACAGGTCCACATTCCGCTTCAGCCACGTGACGGGCTGCCGCCACAGACGGGCCTCGGCTTCCTCCGGATCGTACTGCACTTCTGGCTCGGCCACCTTGAAGGTCAAGTCGCGGACCTTGGTGGTACGCTGCAAGCCTCCAGGGGTTTGGTAGCGGTCGCTGGAGCCCGCCGGGATAATGCCCTGGGCTTCGGCCAGACGAAGGCGTGCCTTTTGCAGCCGCATTGACGTGGTGTCTTGCTCACCACCCCCTCCGAACGCGTTGCTGACGTCCCCTTCAAGGCTTAGGGCCGCCTTTAGCCAGCCCCGTGATCTTTTTGTGGCGGCGGCCGCGGCGGATAGGCGACGAATGCTGCTGCTGCTTGGACCTTTGGGATGTTGGAATGCCTGCGCCGCCCCGACCAGCAGCATGACCACCAGCCATGACAGCAGGAGCGTCTGCATGGTCATGATACTTTGCGCTAGGTCTTGAGCTCTGGTGCGCTTGTGTGTGTCTGCTAAGGCAAATGGCAAGCAGGAACAAAATCTTGCGGCGGATGGGCGAAGATGTGACTCAGCTAGGGGAGGCGAAAGTAGACGGGCCTGCCTAAATGTGTGTGAAGCCAAGCAGGGCAGCGTCCGCTCTATCAGAATGAGGAGGGTTGGAAGGGTATGTGAGAGCGTTGAGAGGACAAAGCATCCCCTTGGCCCTTGGCATTGACTGTGGGTTGAGTCGAAATCGGTCCAACAACAGGAGAATCGCCGGAGGGGGGGGCAAGCTTCGAGTGCTTTCAGGCGCTTCCCAAATGCCAAATGCTCACTCATCCTACGCCAGCCAAGCCCCACAACTTCACCAGCACCTCGTACAGGAGTCGAGCTATTGCTGCCGGAGTCTGCTTGGGCGGCGGGCCTTGTCGGTGGCGTATCAATACCACCGAGTCCCCCAGCATCATCATGCCTTCGAGACGTGAATGTGTCTGCTGCCCAATGCCACATACCCGCCCTTTCAACACCACCAGGCACGAATTGGCGTGTCTTTTAAAGGCTGCGGTAGCTCTCGTGGCCGCGCTTTGTCTTGCCATTGAGTGGGTGCCCCTGTTTTTGAATTGCGTGCGGCAAGGCACAAGCAAAGCGAGGCTCCCTTCCTTCTCCACCAAACGCCGCCGCACGACGTGCAGGTGTTACTTGGAGTTGTGGCTACCAGACAACGCGCGCAAGCACCCTAATCATCCATTCAGCTCATTTGCGAGCGGATTATGCCGTGTCATAGAACCCTCGTACCCACGCAAAGCTCACAAAAGCTCCTGAATCTATGCACACACTCACAGGGACACGAATCAAAAAACACACCTGCCCTTCCCCAAAGCCAAGACCAGTGCAGCAGCAGCGGGTCTCCGCCAGGACCAGGACGCCATGCACGACAACGGCAATGGTGACGTCATGCAGTCGCCCTTGCGCCTGCGCGGCCTCCCCGTAGCATTGGACACCAGCAGCGAAACCAAAAAGAAGGGCTTTGGCTTTTTGGTTGCTGTTGCCTTCACCGTAAACTATATCATGGGCACGGGCTTTCTCACCTTGCCCTTTGCCACAGCCCAAGCCGGTTCTGTCCTCGCTCTTGTGGCGCTCTTCTCCATGGCTGCCCTAAGTAATATCGCAAAGGATTACGTTCTGGAGAGCAGTGCCCGGGCGGAGCTGATTGAAAACCCCCATTGCTTCTCCACGGACGGCCGCGCCGGTGGCGCCGTAACCCCGGCGCTTGTCCGGCAAATTCACTCCTCGCAAGATCTGCCCTTGCTCCTGACTGTGAAGAAACGCAAGTACGAGATGCCGACACTTTGTCAGCTCTTTCTAGGGCATCACGGCAAAGTACTTTATATGCTATGCCTGTCCGTTTATATCTACGGGGCGCTTCTTGCGTATGGCACAGTCTTCGCAAACTCAGTTGCGGCGATGTTTCCACTCCCCGCTCCGCACGCCGATGCCTCCTACCCTTTGTTCCTGGGCCTGTTTGCTGTCCTTGTCATCCCCCTATCTTGCCTGGAACTCACCGAGCAAATATCAGTGCAAGTCGCTTTGGCCTTCTGCCGTTTGCTCATGGTGGCCTGCATGGTGGGGTCCGTGGCCGCCGCCTGCGCGGATGGCGGGGCTGATTCCTTTCCTGGGCAACCAGGGGAGGGTGGGGCTGTTGGGATCCCGCTGTGGAATTGGGAAGGGTTACCTGTCTTTTTGCCGATTGCGTGTTATTCGTTTATTTATCATCATTCTATCGCGGGGTTGAGTCATCCGGTGCGGGATAAGTCGTTGCTGGGACAGATTTTTTTGGCGACGTTTGTGATTTGCAGTTTGTCGTATGGGGTGATTGCTGTGTTGGTGGCGCATTATTTTGGGCCGGACATGGTGCAGTCGTCGAATTTGGAGTGGGATGGGTATGGGCGCACGGGGTTTGGCAAGGCCGTGGGGACGTATGTGCTGCTGTTTCCGGCGTTGGACGTGGCGAGTACGTAGTTGCTGGGTTGGGTTTGGGAGGGAGGGAGGTGGTGGGTGGGGAGGAGGGAGCGATCAGATGATTTGCTTGTGGATTGAAGGATCAAAGGGCGTGGCTGAAAACATCACCATACGAAAAACTGACTCATCGCAACCCTCTTCTTTTTCCTCCCTTCCTCTATACAGGTGCCTTTCCCTTGAACGCCATCACACTGGGCAACAACATGCTCGACATGGGCAACACCCAACAAAATGACAGCGACGGTCAAAGCGCTGGTCCTCCCCCAAGGATCAAAACCGTGGGATTCCGCCTCTTGGCCGCGATCCCCCCCCTGATAGCAGCGTTCTTCCTTCGTGACCTAGGCCGTATTTCCGAGTATGCCGGCACGGTGGGGATTATCATCACGTTGGTCTTTCCCGCTTTGCTCAACCTCCGCTCCCGCACGCGGATGAAGGAGCTTTTTCAATTGGACTCGGCCCGGACTTATTACTCGAACGAGTTGTCAAGAAAACGATACGGGCCCGTGAATTTGATTATTGGCTTGGGGTTGTTCTTTTACATCCTGGTCAATTTGCTGATGGAGTGAACATGTTTGGAGAATGGAGATAGAAGAACAGAGGAGAGCAGAGCAGAAAATGCTTTTTAGCTCTGTGCTTACCGTGTGTGAAATTGAACCATGATAATCTTTGTATAGATGACAAAATGAAAATGAGCCGCCGCTTGCAATACCGACGGCGGACCATGAGAGCCACAAAGTAGATAGAGATGCCGGGACCAAAGCAGTAATACAAGAATGCGAAAAATAAAGTCTTGATGCTTGATCTGATTCTTTTTCGCGGCGAGGTCCTACTCCTTTTCTTTGTTCTGATTTATACTTGCTAAATTGTTCTCTTCTTCCGTTCCACCCCCACCCTACCACACACACACACACAGGGCGATGATTACGCGGGCAGCCAATGCGTGGGGGCGACATGCCTCATCTCCGCCATTGCAAATTTCACGGGCTGCGATTACGACAGCGGCGGCGGGGAAAGGAAAAGGCAGTACCAAAAGCGAGGCACAAGGACACAAGAAAGAAGCGCTGGCCTTGGTGGGATGTGGGAAGATGGGGCTGGCGATGGGGCGCAACTTTCTAAGGGCGGGCTACCCGTTGCTTGTGCACGACAAGCACAATGCCGAGGCCGTCGCCAAGCTGGTGGCGGAGGTAAGAATAGCAGGAGGAAGAAAGCAGAAGGAGGAGGAGAAGGAGGAGGAGGAAGGGGGAGATGCAGAGATCAGATGTATCCACAGATGATATCGCTCAGGGCAATACACTATCTCCTACCACACAATCATTAGGGAGCGGCAGCGGTCGCGGATGCGCGGGAGCTGGGGACGCACGCCCGCACCATCGTCACCATGCTGCCTAACGACGAAGTTTTGAACACGTACGTTTGGAAGGGGGGTTTATATTTGCGGCGGTGTCTGATTGTCTTTCCCTAGCGTATGCTGAGCCTCTGTCAACCCTATTCTTCCTTAACTCATTTCTCATCAAACTTCTCCTCTTCTTCCCCCTCCTTGAAGCGTGTCGCAAGAATTTCTGCCGTCGCTGCCGCCTGGCGCCTTGCATGTGAGCTGCAGCACCGTTTCACCTTTTACCTCGCGTGCCCTTGCTGCGGCCCACACGGCACGTGGCGTCGGCTTCGTCGGCGCTCCCGTCTTTGCTCGTCCTGACGGCGTGGAGAAGAAGCAGGCCTATTTTGTCGTGGGTGGCACGGGCGCATGCGCCATTGAGGCGGCGAAACCTATTTTGCTGGCCACGGGCTCGCAGGTGTTTGAGTTTGGGCGGGAGGATGCAGGCGCGGGGTCTGTCGTTAAATTGTGTGGGAATTTCCTCATTGCGAGTGCCATCGAAAGCATCGGGGAAGCCCTCGCGCTGGCCGAGAACCAAGGCCTGGACCGTGTGGAGGTCATAAACATGCTCACCGCCACCATCTTCGATTGCCTGATTTACAAGGGGTAAGCAACGCAATAGAGGAGGGACACGGAAAGTGAAGGTTGGGGGGAACTAGTCGTAATTATAGCTCTGGAAGAGATATATATATTCCGGTAACTCTCTTCATTATCTACGCCCCCATACATTAGGTACGGTGATCGGGTATCGCGGCGGGACCATCGGCCGGGAGGCTTTGCGCTGGAATTGGGCCACAAGGACGTGTCGTTGGTGTTCGACACGGCACGGCGCAGCAAGGTGCCCATGCCTTTTGCGTCGCTGCTGCAGGATCGTTTCACAAGCGCGTTGAATCAGCCAGGCTTGGGCGGACTGGATTGGAGTGCCATTGGCATAGATATTAGCAAGAACGCCGGCGTCAACCTGGTGGTGGGAAGTGGAGAAGCAGGAGCAGCCGGGCATCAAACCCACACCAAGAAGCAGGCAAAAGAAAAGAAGTAGCTGGAAAAACACCCGTACAAAACACAACTGATGAAAGGTGACAAATGACGAATCTGGCTTGCATTCCTGACTTTTCCTTTCAGTTTGGGCCCGAAAGGGAGGAGGTTGAAATGCCCCATGGGCCACTTCAACTGTGCTGCCGTTACTCGCTCGATGATGTCCACTTGACTCGCTCGTCTACTACGTATGTCTGTGGTGAACCACACTCTAACACACACACTCGCACAAACACACAGTTGTGAATGAAAGCATGGCGTACGGCTCGTGGCCGACCAGTAGCGGGGCTGGACAGCCCTACAACAAGATCACCAGTGGCAAACCTAGGTCAGGAGCCATGAAGTCGACCCATCAGTGTCTCTAATCATTGCGGAGGCCAGACCGCGCACCATCCACCCATTGCTCAATCCAAACCACACTCGTCTCTTGTTCCATCTCACACACAGACGGAGGCGGCGGGTTTGGCCTCCGTTGGTGGTGGCTGCTGTCGTACTAGGCGGCCTGGTTTACATCAACTCCGCTCGCGGCGGCGCCGGCCACGAGGCCGCTGCTCCAGATGCGCTGGGCCAGCAAGCTCTTGAATTCCAAGCCAAGACAGGCGGCTCCTGCAAGCAAATACCTGGCAGCGTGGAGGGGGTCGTGGTTCTGGGCATGCATCGCTCCGGAACTTCTATGATCACGGGTTTGCTGCAGGAAATGGGTCTGCACCTGGGCGAGCCTGACGACCTTCTGAGAGCTTAGGTGGGCGAAAACGACAAGGGCTTCTTTGAACGTCACCAGGTTGTAATCCAAAATGATGACCTTGTGGAGGAAGAAGACGTTAATTGGTCACTGAATTTATTCCAGTTTGACCACCTTTTAGCCTTGGTAAGTGGGAGTAGCAAGCACCCATCTTTCAAGGCACCGCCCTCACTTTTTTCATTTTCACGCACCTCCAATACAGGAGCACGCTCTGACGAGCAAGGTAGACTTAAGCCTTGGGCGTGATGCCTTAGCCTATTTCAATGACCCAGTAAATCAGCCATGGGCCGTCAAAGACCCGCGCCTCTGTTTCACCCTCCGTTTCTGGCTCCCCTTTTGGAGAACGCCTCCCAGCGTCCTATTTGTGTACCGGCACCCTATTGAAGTCGCCAGATTCTTGATCCAGCGTGGGAAGGGCTTTGAGCTGCCCCGCGCATTATACCTCTGGATTGCGTACAACCGTCTGGCGATCCAAAATTCGCAAGGCCTCTGCCGGGTCGTCATTTCGGACGCAGCGCTTATCCAGGACGGGGCGGGCACCTTGGGCATGATCTACGAGCAGCTCCGGGGTTGTGGTGTGGATGTTCCGCGCATGGCCACGACGGGAGCCATTGAGAACTTCATTGACCCAAGCCTGCACCATCATAAACAGAATCATGCAGAGGAGTGCCATCCCACGGCTCCCAAGTTGTGGAAGAGCCAGGCTGCCAGTGATCAAGGCTTTTATAAGCGGACGCAGGTGTTTGTGATTAACGAAAGGCTGATGCGGGAGCAGAGCCTCGAGTGGTACAGTGACGTGTACAAGTTCGACCATTCGATTGCGGCGGTACGTAGGCTTGAAAGTGACGAGCACGGGGGTTTGAGGGTAGCCAACGTGTTTGTGTGTGCATCCGCCAATTCTTTCCTTTGATGGTGCCTCTTCTTTGTGCTCCGTAGCCACCTGGCATACAATCTGATCGCCACGCAGGTCGCATCGATAATTTGCATGCATCGCTACTTTATATGCTGCACGTCTAATTTCCCTTCTACAAGCCTCTCACTCACTCAACCTTCCACTTTTGTAACACGCACCAACAAAATAGCGACATGTCCTAAAGGACAAGGTAGACTTCAACTTTCACCCTTCTACTTTCCACCCACGCACCAATAAAATAGCGACATGTCAACCGTGCACATCCGCTTTGCCTCTTCCTTCCACACGCCTAACTCACTCTTCTACTTTCTACCCACGCACCCACAAAACAGCAACATGTCCTAATGGACAAGGTAGAGTTCAACCACGGACGCGATGCCTTGGCTTTTTTCAATGACCCCGCGAACCAACCGTGGGCCTTGAAAGACCCCCGGCTCTGCGTGACATTGAAATTTTGGCTACCCTACTGGACGAAGCCTCCATCGATCCTCTTTGTGTACCGGCACCCTGTCGAACGAGCCTTGTCTTTGAGCCGGCTAAACGAGTATGGAGGCGCGCGAGGGATGTACATGTGGATTGCCCACAACCGTCTGGCCATTCAAAACTCCCAAGGGCTCTGTCGCGTTGTCACGTCGGACGCGGACCTAATCCAGGACGGGCCCGGCACGCTGTACATGGTCTACAACAAACTTCGAGACTGTGGCGTGGACGTTCCCCACATGGCCACCACGGAGAGCATCAACAGCTTTATCGATCCAAACTGCGGCATCACACCGCGAAGCATGCAGAAGATTGCCACCCCACGGCCCCAAAGGTGTGGAGGAGCGACGCCGCGGGTTTGCAAGAAAATGAGCGGGAGGAAGGGGCATACGCGCACGCCATTCGGGTTTATTGCGCCTTGAGAGACGGCTCTGCCTTTTCCCCTTTGTATGAGTGGGAAGACCTACAGGACACCTTCTCTCGTTGAGTGATCGAATTTTTTTAATTTAATGTTTGTAAAGCCTTGTACTTAGTGCCCTCTGTGTTTGAACGCGCCTCATTGAGGCGGCGGCGCGAGGCACGATTGGAATTTTGGTCTAAAGACCTCGCGGCCGGAGGCCTTGACGAGATACATTTTAATTTAAAATTTTACGCCAGATGAGGAAGGGAATTAAAGATGGAGAAAAATGGGGGAAAGCGAAAACGAAAACGCAACCAACTTCAAGGTGGAGGAAAATAGAGATAGCAAGAACGAAATAAATATATAAAAAATGTGTAGGTCTGGCGTCATGTCTCTTTGTTGCACTTCGAAAAGCCTTTCCTTAAATTTGTTTTACATGCTTTTATCCCCTTCTAATTCTGAATGTCATACAAAAAAGCTCAGTCCTTGTCATTCACAATGTCCTTCCATATTTGCCTTAATCCCTCCTCGTATGTGGGGTACCGCAGAGCCGACGAGGCCGAGCTGCCTCC
>Ga0209390_10008415_pt1 | contig 12769 bp, 10 predicted proteins | sample BON01_FD_187212 | JGI IMG/M metagenome (GOLD analysis project Ga0209390, IMG submission 187212) | Freshwater microbial communities from Lake Bonney liftoff mats and glacier meltwater in Antarctica - BON-01 (SPAdes) (version 2) | ecosystem: Environmental > Aquatic > Freshwater > Ice > Glacier... | reverse complement strand
TAGCTTGATTACTTCGCCCAACGGGCTTGAATCCTCTGCGGATGATGTGGGGGGGATTTGATTTGTGGTCATAACATTGTCAGTTTTGCGATCTCATCGCTCCTGACAACGCCCCCATGTCATCTTATCAGCCCCTAACATTGTCAGTTTTGCGATCTCATCGCTCCTGGCAACGCCCCCCATGTCATCTTATCAGCCTGCTCAGCCCTCGGACTACAAACTACAACGCCTGACCCCTTATCAGCCCCGACCCCTTATCAGCCCCCATCGCTCCTGACAACGCCCCCATGTCATCTTATCAGCCTGCTCAGCCCTCGGACTACAAACTACAACGCCTGACCCCTTATCAGCCCCGACCCCTTATCAGCCCCTTGTCATCTTATCAGCCCCTCCTTATCAGCCCTCTGGGTTCCTTTCCCCGCAGCGACCGCAACCCCGAGTTTGGGATGGGCCATCAAGACGAGGGTTCCGTCGTCAGTGAGTTCAAAACGCTGCAGAGGAGAGTCACTCGGCTTTTTCAACCGGAGTTTCGCTCCCGATGCAGCACTTTCCACTTCGATGCATCGTTCAGTCGCACTTGAATATATCTGACCTGCAGCGGGGTAGTTCATAATCCACATTTCATCGGCAGAACCGAAGCGCTTGAGCGTGTGGGCCATCAAGGGCGCCTCTAATTGCACATTTTTTCCGAAGCCCGGAATGTCGACGCAGTAGAATTCCGGCTCATCAAGCGGAGCCACCAACCGGAGCATGACCTGATCAGATTGCCCGTAAATGGCGCACGGGAGCACCAGCAGCGAAAGGAAGCGGAACAAGAACGATTTCATCGGAGTAGGTTGATGATGCAAATTGAGAAAAGCATCCACCGTCGATAGAGCTATGGGGGGCATGAAGAGGACAAAACCCATTCCCGCAATTTAGGCCACACGCAAAGACGCTATGGCGCAAAGCTGGGAGGTGCGGTTAACCGCCGAATCCCAACCACGCCGAAGGCCCTCTTTCTCTTTCCTTTTTATCGCCGGAGTGCGGCATTGCAGTCAGAGAATGAGAACGAGAACGAGAAAGAGAGAAGATGGGGAGGGCTATTTCTGAGGGGGTTTCCTCATCGGCCAGATCGGCCTAAAATCGGAAGGTCCAGGCAGCTTTTGAGGTGATGTCGGATTTCGTGGTGCGCCATCTGCTGAGCGACGTGTCCACTTCCTGATTGAAGACCAAAAACAATTCACTGCCTGGTTTAATGGTCCACCGGATACGACTATTGACCCCGAATTCCGCTGATTCGCTATCCCACTGATTGGTGATGTTCCACGCCAGGTCAGGGGAGAAGAGGATATTGAAGTTCACCTGCACCACATCGACCGTGAAATCCCCGACCGGGAGATCGACAATGTTCGTTTCGTAGCTGGCCGATATATTAAACCTCGGCGAGGGCCGCCACCCTATCTCAGCTTCGAAGTCAGTGCGTTGCCCGGAGAAGAACTCGCCCGTTTCCACCCTCAGAGCCCCGCTCACCGGTCTCGATTCCGAAGAACCAACTTTTGCTTCGATTCGGGGAAAACGGTAGTTGCCCGGGGGGATAACAACGCCATCGACAATTCCCCACGCCTCAAAAAGTTGCTCCTCCATAAACACGGGGGCGACTTCGAACTCATCCCTGATGTCAGACGAGATGCCGAACCCCGGAAGTTGAAAACTCTGCGTGATGAGTTGCCCATCGATCCGGGTGAGGCGTTCGGCTGATGCGCTCAGGAAGACGGACCCGATGTTACTGGGATACCAGGCCCGTTCCAACTCGCCTTGGAACTCGCGGACACCCGTTTTGGAAATAAATCCTAGCGCGGGGTTGAAGTTCTTTTCAACCTGCTCCGCTTTCACGGCCCACTCCCACTCGGTATTCGGATACTCCAATGACGCCCCGTAGGATAGGTCGTCCCCGGAGAGTCCCGGGGTGAACGTCTTCATGACGTAGACGTTACCTTCCACGGTGTTTCCGTTGCCGTTGAAGCTGGAATTCTTATAGTTAAAATCGTAGCCGATTAGGGAATTGCTGTCGCTGGAGCCGGGATCGCCGTGCGTGACAATGATCCCGGTTTCGGATTCTTCCAAAACATTCATGGACGCCCGGCCCACGGTGAGGTTCTTCGAATCAAGCCCGGCAAAACCATCGACCACAACATTGAGTAGGCCGAAATTTATGTTGCCCAAACGTCCGGTGATTTTACCCCCGGTAATGATATCCAGTGGCTGGCGATTGGGCCCCAACCCGATGCGGCGAGAATGGAAGGGAAGAGGGGATCGGGTCAGATCGCCAAATCGGAAGATGTTGGAGTCCTGCAGGAAAAAATCCCGCTTCTCTTCAAAGAAAAGGGGAAATCGGGTGAGGTTCACTTGCCGCGTATCTACTTCGGCTTCGGCGAAGTCGGTGTTGAAGGTGAGCGCCAGCGTTAAGGCCGGAGTTATTTTATAGAAAAGGTCGAGCCCGGGCTCGAAATCAAAATCGTCCGTTCCCGCCCCGGAATCTTTTGCGTAGTTGGCTTTTAGATACGGGATAATATCCAATCCCCGTCCCTGACTGAATTCACCGATATCGGTGATGGTCCCGGCGTCGCTCATGTGGGCGACTTGTAGGTTACGTTTGAGTCCGGTCCATTTTACTCGTTCCCCTTTCCGTTTGATATCCCGCCCGACGTTAAATCCCCAGGATCCCTGGGTCGGATCGAACGATATGGTTTTGGCTGGGATCGCAATTTCGGCCACCCACCCGAGGGAGTCGATGGATGATTTTCCATACCAGATCCCGTCCCATTCGGGCTGATATCCTCCCCGGTCGATCCCCGGCGCAATGAGACCGTCTTGGCGAGACCCACGTGCGTTCATGGAGAAGTAGTATCCCGTTCTTAAGTTGTGAAACGGATCGATAGAGAAGCTGACGCGATCCTCGGACCGCAAGGTCACGTCGCGCTGCATTTCTCGGGCGATAATTTTATCGGGTTCGGAATCGTAGGCGCGAATGCCCACGTAGAGAAAATTCTTATCCTGCAGCAGTCGCACTTCCGTCTTTTCCGAGGGAGCGATTCCCTCCGCGGGTCTCACCTGCGTGAAATTCGAAAATGCCTCAGCTGTAGCCCATACCGCGTCGTCCAACTTTCCATCGATCACCGGCGGCTCAGCAGCCTGAACCATGCGAACCAAATTGGGTTCGGAAATGAGTTCCGGAAGCTGATTGGTCTGCGCCCACAGTTTCACACTTAAGCCCACCGGACTTAAGATCACGGCCGAAAGAAAGACCGCCCTAGCCGTCAATGAATGCGAGACCATATACCTACCTATCCATATAAAAAGAAAGTGATCAATACCGCGATGAGGCGACCCGCTGTCGAACCCCAACCACGCCGAAGGCCCTCTTTCTCTTTCCTTTTTATCGTTCTCGTTCTCTGACGGCGAAGCCGCCTCTTCAGTGGGACTGGGGATAAAGATCCAGCCTTCGCCAAGGCTCCGGCGGACGAATAAAGAATAAAGAGGAAAGATGGGCGGGAGGGTCGGCGAGGTTCGCGATGGGGTGGTATTGTCGCAGAGATGAAAAAGAATGCGAATACTCCGGATAAAGATTCGTGGAATCTGCTAGTAACTCACCACTTGTCCGTCGGCCACGAGCCGCTGGCGGAGTTTTTCATAATCCACGTCTTGCACGGGAATATTGTCGTCGATCGCGAGGCAGGCGGCGGTTGCCGCGCTTTGGCCGAGGATCATGAACACGGGTTCCATGCGGATCGAACCGAATGCGATGTGGGAGCTGGAGACGCAGACGGGCGCAAATAGGTTTTGGCACTGTTCTTTCCGCGGAACAAGCGAGCCGTAGGCGATTTGGTAGGGTTTACACTTCACGCCGATATCGCCCTCGTTCTGCACGTAACCGTCGGGGGTGATGTAGCGTTGGACGTTATGGGAATCGAGGGTGTAGCTGCCCATGCCGATTGATTTTGGCGTGAGCGTGCGTTGCAGGAGCTCGTTCTCGGTCATGACGAAGTCGCCCACCATGCGACGGGCCTCTCGGATGTAGAGTTGGTGAGACCAGTTGCCGTTGTCGACGAATTCATCTTTGGGCAGGCCCCACGTGTTCATCTCTTGTTGGATTGCGGGGGGCACGCGGGGATCTGTGGCAATGAAGTAGAGCCAGCCTTTTTGGTAGTCTTCGTGTTCCTTGAAGATGGCGCGGCGCTCGGCATAGCTGCCTTCGGGATAGTTGTAATTCATCCCGATGTTATCGGTGCTCATCGGACCGTGGTTATTGGTATCCGTTTTGTGGTTGGGGATGGGATCAAATTTTTGAAATGTTTCCTGCCAACCGGCGTCGAAGATGCGGACCAATAACTCGTATTGCTCTGGGTCGTAGTTGTCGGGGCGAGAGAAGGGGATGCGATTGGCCGGGGCGTTGGTCAGACACATGCGGAAGCAATAGGCCTGAACTTTATCATCACCGGCCTGTTTTTCGCCGGGATGTTCGGGACTGATCCGCGGTAGCACGCCACTCGATGGGTCGCCGGGGACGACATAAGGATCGATTCGTTGTTGGTTGGGAATGGCATCGAAATGGTGTCCGTGATGAAGGACCACGGTCTGCACGCCATTCCACTCTTCGCCATAGGTTGCTTTGGCCTCACGGCCTACGTGGGTGTCGATGCCGGCAGCGGCGATGAGATCGCCCTCGTAGGTTGCATCCATGAAGATTTTCCCGCGGTAGACCGTCCCGTCGAGCGTGCGAAATTCGGTGATGCGGCCATCCGCCACGGTGACGCCGCCCGGACTGCGATCTAACCACGCATCGCGCACGACCTCGATCTCGTAGTCCCGGACAAAATCCTCGAACACGCCCTCCGCGGCGTGAGGTTCAAAGATCCACATCGTGCGTTCGTCACCATCGATCGCCGGCGTGCCTTGGCCCTTGTTGCCATATTCCTCCCGTTTCTGCTGCCGCCAGGATTCGTCCTCGTCGTAGTGTTTCCAGATGCGGTGGTAGAACTCACGCGCGAGTCCGCCAATGACCGCCTTGTTGCCCGTGTCCGTCCAACCGAGCCCGCCACTGCTGAGTCCGCCGAGATGTCGATCCGGTGAAACGACGATAACGGACTTGCCCATTTTTTTAACCTGAACCGCGGCGACGATGGCCGCGGAGGTTCCGCCGTAGATCACGACGTCGGTTTGGGGGTTCCCTGCTGCAATCAAAGGCAGCAACCAGAGGGCGAGTAGAGTGGCAGGCATTCTCATTACCAGAAACAATGACTGAAACCTCGGCGGGTTACATCCCAATCTCTGCGCTTGTTCTATGCCCCCGTTTATACCTTGGCCGACGTTGACCTCTTCTGGATACTCTCATCTGGAGGCAAGCTTGTTGGTCCCGAACTGAGCCGAAGACGATCGTTACACAGCGCTTGCCGACACGGTGCGGGAGGGTAGCGTTTTGGCATGAGCGAGATCAGTTTTGAAGTGAGCGAGGACGAGGCTGACGGCGGTTACAACGCCTCGGCGTTGGGCGTTGGCATCCACACCGAGGGAGACACGCTTGAAGACCTGCGCGCCAATGTGAAAGAGGCGGTCGATTGCTACTATGACGAGACCATGGATGCCCCGAAGGTAATGCGGCTCCACTTCGTGCGCGACGAGGTGTTGGCCCGATAAAGTGACCGCGGGATGTATCCGGGGCACAGTTGATCAAGGCGCTGCGCACGCTCGATTAGGTGGTGGACCGGCAAAAAGGCTCGCATATCCGGGTGACGACCCAAGTCGGTGGTGAACATCACGAAGTCATCCCCAATCACAATCCGATCCGCATCGGTGCTCTCGCGGGCATTTTCAAGAGCATCGCGGCGCATCACAAAATAACGCGTGAAGAACTGTTGCGACAATTAGACCTCTGAACGGCCGGTCGTTTGCTCCTTCGTCCTGCAGCGCGCATGGGCACCAACTAAAGCCTGAGGCCGTTTCTATTGCCACGAAAGGGCACAAAAAAACGCGGTTGAATGGCCTTCGTTATAACTTCGGCGGGAAAGAAGCCCACGGTTGGCCTATTGAATTATTGAAAAGGTAACCCCGAGTTATAGCGAGGATGGCAGTGCGTAGACTCAGGGCCTTTTTGTGGCCAAAATTAGTCCGAAGATTTCTTAGGTTGTAGCCAGAGCGCAGGGCGGGACTACGGCGCACACCTGATGCCGGTCAGGAACGATGGGGGCAGACGTTGCAGTGAAATGGGGGCTATTTTCAATTCGGTTTAGGATAATCTTGGTTGAGGTCTAATTCTGCGTCGGTGGGGGTGCGCGATGGAACGCCATCTTTGGGGATGTCCAAATGTGCGGTCCAAGCGATCGCATTTAAGACAGTTTTACGGAAATCATCCTGTTGCCAATTACGGTGAAAATGGCCTCCCGTAAACCCGAAGCCACGCCCGCCGTTTGGCCGTTCATACGCCCATGCGACGACCTGTTTTTTACCCGCAGTCACTTCAGCCAATACGGTAGGGTTACTCACCCGTCCGGAATTATCACGCTTACGCTTCGCTAAAGATTCGAGCGGTGGCAACGCAGACAAAATCGGCGTTACGCCCTCCATTTCAGGCTGAAAGCGCATATGATAATACCACTCATCCCGTATGCTGAAAGGTTTCACTCCATTGGTAATGGGGTGATCAGGGAACGCGGCAAATTGCGCCGTCCAATGCGGATTCACCGACCAGCCAACTTCGAAGTAACCGCCGATCCATTCCAGAAACCGCTCTCCCATTTCCTCTGGTTCGACTTCAACGGCATAGTGCAAACAAGAGACCCCCACTCCAGCATCGACCCACTTTTGAATCGTGGCCTGATGCTCTTTCCCGATGTGCCTTCCTTCGCCATCACAATACATCACAATTGCATCGGGCTTGTTTTTACCGGGTTTCATCCCGGGTAATGCACCGTCGACTACCACCGATGCATTCACGTCCAGCCCGCTATCGTTTAAATATTTGGCCAGTAGCATTGAGCCTGCTCGATGCTCGTGAGCGTCGTAGCCGTGGCTTTTCTTACCCGCGAGAAAAACGACTTCTTTAGTATCGGCGGCAGTTCCCATCTGCGGACACCAAAGGCATCCGAGGGCTATAAGCCCAGAAAAAGTAAAAGGTGAGGTTTTCAAAATGTTACAAATTAACGGCTTAACACTGGCTCCATGTTTTTCGCAAAAACTGCAGTCCTTCAACCGATAGCTGCTCGGGCCCCTCATAGAGTTTACGCCAAATTGACGTTGCCTTGGCTAACACCTCATTGTCTGCGGTGAAGCTTTCGATCACAATATCGCCTTGGTAATTGATCGCTTTCAATGCGGCCAATACCTCCTGCCATTTGACTTGATCCTTCCCGATCAAACCACGGTGGCTCGCGCTCGCATGGAAATGGCCAACATGGTCTGCCGCGGCAATCAGCGCGGCGGCTGAATCGGCTTCCTCGATATTCATATGGAATGTATCGACATGAATTTTTAGCGAATTGCTCCCCACCCGTTCAATTAAAGCGACGGCTTGTTCGAGCGTATTGATGCAATCTGTCTCGAAGCGATTTAGCGGTTCGAAGGCCAAGGTGATGCCCGCCGCTTCGGCTTGGGCGCAGAGGGGCTTAAAGTTTTCCGTGATTAGGTCCAGTTGAGCTTTACGCTCAGCAACGGAATAGCGATCGGCGCGCCCTGTTGCTGAATAGAAGGGCCCACACACCATTGTCGAACCGAGCTGTTCGGCTAACACGATGAGATCACTTATGAAGGTTCGGCAGTTTTCTTGTTCTGGCTTACTTCCACGCAGGTCCCGTCCAGGAATCATCGCACCACAAACAACGGGACGCTCCAATCCAGATTCTTTTAGGCGATCCACCACTAGCGAAGGCGTAATGCCTCCAACGTCGACCACCGCGAGTTCAATTACATCAGCGCCGTGAGACTTGAATTGTTTGATTAAGGGTAAATCAGCATCGGAAAATCCGGTGCTCACTAAAAATGTATTTAGTCCGAAACGCATGGGGTAGGTAGAATGGGTAGTGAAAACATCTAAGTCAGCATTCCATTGAGACCATCGAAATCGAACAACTCCCAAAATTTGTCAGATTAACGGTGAGTCGATTCGAGCGTCGATGCCGTGCGGTCTCGGGTAGCCATGCCCATCTCGAAGCGCAGTTGGCGGTCTATCAGAGACACTCCGTTCGACGAAAACGAACGGGGCCTGAAAAGGGGGCTACTCGTTGGCGGCTTTGCGGTAGTTTAGCGGGAGGGTGCCGTGGCGTCTTTTGAATTGGCGGGTGAAGGAGCTGTGGTCGTAGAAGCCGCACTCCAGGGCGATTTCCGTGATGCTTTGGTTGGTCGATCTTAAGAGGTCGGCCGCGATGAGGACGCGGAGCCTGATGATGTATTCGCGGGGACTGATGCTGAAGCGTTGTTTGAAGAGGCGTTCGAGATGGCGTTGGGAGAGGCCCGCTTCGGAGGCGAGGGCGGGAATGCTGATAGGCTGCGCGAAATTGGTTTTGATGAAGTCGACGACTTTGGGGATGGGGTCGTTGGTATCATCAAAGGCACGTTCGTAGCTTTGAATGAGGCCGCAAATTGCGGCAACGGAGCCGTCGTGGTGAAAGATCGGATACTTGTTGGTGATAAACCATTCGGGAAGACGGTCCCGGGCGGGGAAGAGTTCGATGAGATTGAGCAGCGGCTTGCCGGTGACAAAGACGGTACGGTCGTCGGTCTCGAATTTGTCGGTCATGTATTTGGGGAAGATGTCGACATCGAGTTTGCCGATAATCTGATCGATTGATGTGAGTCCGCAGTGCTCGAGGAAACGTTGGTTGCCCAGAAACAGGCGACGTTCGCGGTCCTTTGCGAAGAACATGACGTTGGGGATATGTTCGAATAGGCGGTTGAACTCGCCGCCGAGTTTGTAGGTTGCGAGGCGAGACTCGAGATCGGTCATGGCGAAATAATACCATTATTAGGTCCAAATAATACAAGCTGAATTTGCCGTATGGGAGTAGAGTGGAAGGGTTGGTTTTGAGTCTCTGGATTCACACTGATCCGAGTGCCTCGTTCGTTAACCCCGCTTTTCGTTACCTCCTAACTGAATCATGTCTGAAAAAATCAATGTCGCCCTCGTCGGGCTCGGCTTTGGCGCCGAGTTCATTCCGATCTACCAGCAGCACCCGAACGCAAACATCGTTGCGATCTGCCAGCGCAACGAAGAGTCGCTCCAGAAGATCGGAGACGAGTTTGGGATCGAGAAACGCTACACCTCGTATGACGCGTTGTTAGCTGATCCGGAGATTGATGCGGTGCATATCAATACGCCGATTGGTAGTCACGCGCCGCAGTCGATCGCCGCGTTAAAAGCGGGTAAGCACGTGGCCTGCACGGTGCCGATGGCGACGACGGTGGCGGAGTGTAAGACGATTTGTGAACTCTGTGAGCAGACCGGACTGACCTACATGATGATGGAGACGGTGGTTTACAGTCGGGAGTTTTTGTTTGTGAAGGAGCTCTTCGATAACGGCGAATTGGGTCGCATCCAGTATCTGCAATCGAGCCACCAGCAGGATATGGCGGGGTGGCCCAGTTATTGGGACGGGTTACCGCCGATGCATTACGCGACGCACTGCGTCGCACCGGTGCTGGCGTTGCAGCGCAACCGGGCGGAAACGCTGTCGTGTTTCGGGTCCGGTCGGATTGAGGAGAAGATGGTAGGCATCCACGGGTCACCGTTTGCGATCGAATCCTGCCAGGTAACTTTCAAGGATTCGGATGTCTCGGCGCGCATCATTCGGTCGCTTTACAACACGGCGCGGCAGTATCGGGAGAGCTTCGATGCCTACGGCTCGAAGAAGAGTTACGAATGGCCGTTGGTGGAAGGGGAGGATCCGGTGATTCACACCATTGGGAAACCGGAGTCAGCGATTCCCGAACGGGTCACGGTGCCGGATTATGCGAATCGACTCCCGGAAGAGATCAGGGCGTTTACGGGTCGGGGCGTCTACGACGCGGGCGACAAGCAACACCTGTCATTCACGCAAGGAGGCGGTCACGGCGGATCGCATCCTCATCTGGTGCATGAGTTCGTGAGCGCGCTGCTGAAAAAGCGCGCGCCGTATCCGAATGCCCCGGAGTCGGCCAACATCACGTGTGTTGGCATTCTGGCCCACGAGTCGGCGATGGAAGGCGGGGCATTGAAGCGCATGCCCGCGTTTACCCTGAAGTAGAGGATGAGCTGAGAGGCAGGATATTTTTTAACCACGAATGGACACGAATAAGCTCCACTACCGTGACGCGCTGAAGGGGTTTGAAGGACGAGGGGCGGGAGAATTATAATGAGAAAAAATTCAATTTGTTTATTGATGAGCGTGGTGGCGGTGGCCTGTGGGATCCAATCGACTGGGGCGGCGGCGGATCGGCCGAATATCCTCTTCTGCATCTCCGATGATCAGTCCTACGCCCACACCGGTGCCAACGGGGATCCGGTCATCCGGACGCCGGCTTTCGATCGGGTCGCTCGTGAGGGATTGCGGTTTACGCACGCCTTTTGCGATGCGCCCACCTGTGGGCCGTCGCGTAGCGCGATCCTCACCGGGCAGTCAATTTGGCGGTTGGAAGAAGCCGGTAATATCCACAGCACCCTGCCGGCAAAGTTCGCGACTTATACCGAAGAACTGCAGCGAGTGGGATATAAAGTGGGATTCACTGGAAAAGGCTGGAGCCCGGGTCGATTGGAGCCGGGCGGTCGCACTCAGAATCCCGCGGGAGAAGAGTTTCGAAAACGATCATTGGACCAGATGCCTGAGGGCATAAGCCGCAAAGATTATGCCGGTAATTTCGAGGACTTCATGGCGCAGGTTTCGGATGACCAGTCCTTTTGTTTTTGGATAGGCACCCACGAGCCGCATCGTGGTTTTAAACCCGGGATCGGGGTGGAGAGCGGCAAAGATTTGAGCAAGATTGTGGTGCCGGCGGTTTTCCCTGACAACGAAATCGTGCGCAGTGACATCGCCGACTACTTGGTCGAAGTGGAGCACTTTGATTTAATGGTCGGTCGGGCAATCGCCACTTTGGAGAAACGGGGATTATTGGAGAATACGATCATCGTGGTGACGAGCGATCACGGGATGCCGTTTCCTCGGGCCAAGGCGAGTTTGTATGATCTGGGTTCGCGCGTGCCGTTGGCGATTCGCTGGCCCGATGGTATTCAGGAAGCGGGCAGGGCGGTGAATTCCTTGATCAATCTTAGCGACCTCGCGCCGACTTTTTTGGAGGCGGCGGGATTGGAAGTTCCGAGTATGATGAGTGCTCGGGGCATGGCTGACATCTTCGCGAACAGTGAAACGAAAAAGCGTGATGCCGCCTACATTGCGATGGAACGGCACGATGGCTGCCGGGCAGGAGGCAAAGGATATCCGGGTCGGGCGGTGCGGACGAACGACTATCTGTATATCCACAACTTCGAGCCCACGCGTTGGCCGTCCGGATCGCCGGACGCAGCGGTCTGTGCTCGGGCCATCCCGTTTGGCGAGATCGACGATTCTCCCACCAAGACGATCATGATGGAAAATCGGAATATGCATGGCCTCGCAAAATTGGCCGAGCTCTCCTTTGGCGTGCGACCGGCGGAAGAGTTGTATGATCTCAAGCATGATCCGGAGCAGATGAACAATGTGGCGGGTTCCGAATCATATGTCCGGGTCCAAGCTGAAATGCGGGAGCGTTTGTTCGACCGACTCACGGAAACGAAGGACCCCCGGTTGGTCGGCGGAAACGTGGAGTGGGACTACTATCCCTATTACGGCACGATTCAGAACGAGAATTGGGCCGTGGACGAGAGACCGCGATGAAGCACCTGTCCCGCTATCTATTGCTGACGTGTTTGCTGAGCCCCTGGGGATGGGGCGCGGACCAGAAGTCATCGCATCCCAATGTGCTCTTCATCGCGGTGGATGATCTCAATGACTGGGTCGGGCATTTGGGCGGGCATCCCCAGGCGAAGACACCCCACATCGACCGGCTGGCGCAGCGCGGAGTCTCCTTCACCCGAGCCTATTGCTCGGCCCCTTTGTGCAATCCGTCGCGGATCAGTTTGTTGACTGGCATACAGCCGTCGAAGTCCGGCGTATATGGCAACGGCGAACTCCTGCGGGACAAGCTGCCCGACGCGGTGACGCTGATGGCGTATTTGCGCGGGCACGGATATAACGCGAAGGGCGGCGGTAAAATATTTCACGGTGCCGGTCTGGAAGGCGACGCCGATGCGTGGGACTATTACCACAAACCCGACCGAGGAGAACGGCAGCAGGGGGAACGAGATGTTGGACTGCCAGAGTCGGCGTGGGCGCCGTGGGGGCCGCTGGCGGTAGACGACAAAGATATGTATGATGTGAAGGTGGTGGACTGGGCCATCAGCGAGTTGGAACGATCTTCCGCAGCACCCTTTTTTCTGGCCTGCGGATTTACCAAACCGCACCTGCCTTGGTATGTGCCCCAAAAGTATTTCAATCGGTTTCCTTTGGAGAGCATCATCGTGCCGGAAACGTTGGATGATGATCGGAATGACTTACCCGAGTGGGGGCGCCGGTTCGCGCGAGAGGTGCATGATGTTTCGAATGCCAGGAATTATGCCACGCAGGGGGAAGACCACGATATGGTCCTTAAGCACGGGCAATGGCAGCGCGCGGTGCAGAGTTACCTTGCGACGATTAGCTTTGTGGACGACCACGTCGGGCGGCTGCTT
>Ga0209390_10008412_pt1 | contig 12774 bp, 10 predicted proteins | sample BON01_FD_187212 | JGI IMG/M metagenome (GOLD analysis project Ga0209390, IMG submission 187212) | Freshwater microbial communities from Lake Bonney liftoff mats and glacier meltwater in Antarctica - BON-01 (SPAdes) (version 2) | ecosystem: Environmental > Aquatic > Freshwater > Ice > Glacier... | reverse complement strand
CGATTCATTGGTGCAGTATTGTAGCAGTTTGTATTTGTCAAAGTCAAGATCCATGGCACAAAGTTACGAATCATAAATTATATACCCAGTACCGATTTTTTGATCACATCACTATTTGGAATGTAGACATCCCTTCCATCGAAGGTCCGTACCTTGGTGTACCGAGATTCGATGCTTTTAACTTTCTCGAAAATCTCCTCGATGCTAACGGTTTCATTGACGTTGAAGGGACGGTTGAAGGAGAGAATGGTCCCCGAAATGAGATTTTCGCCAATGTCACGAAAAGCAAAACCGATGATCACCGCGGAGGCACCAGCGGCCGTGAATATACTTGTAGCAATGCCTTCCAAACCCGCTATTTGTGGCGCATACATAATCATAAGTCCGGAGAGAACCATTCTAATTGCCTTGTGGGGAAAATTTAACGTGATCAGATCATCCGTATTACGGGAAAAAGCTAACCGTCAAACCTGAGCTATTTCTCTGGAAAGTAAAAAACCCACTGCGACAATTAAAATGGCAATTAGGATACCGGGGAATTGCTGAATAAAGGATATTTAATTCGTTTCAAATGAGGCAATTGAATTTTTTATAATAACCTTAAATTGCTGATTCACAATTAATTAACTTTTTTGAATGTACATTTTGAAATTAAATCGAACATTGGTATCCTATATGCTACAAACACGCACGTTCCGGCTACTTACACCAAAAGGTACAAATCTGATCTCAATTTTCTCCACTCTTTTCTAAATGGTTATGCATCACAAGTCGATATCGTGAGAGGTTACCCTTGGGTATAGCACAAAAAACAGCTCGACTATAAGTATGGTCGAGCTGTCCACTTTACACATTCATAAAACCCTCGGGGGCTTTATGGATGCATAACATCATCATATTGGCCCTGCATACCAATCCGTTCAATAAGAACTAAGGACTTACTTGAATATAAACTATTGGTCAAGCCCTCCTAATTACAATCACCTCGCAGAGCATCAGATCATGGTAATCAAATAAAAAACACCTGTACCAATAGGATCAGAACAGATGTTAACAAGTGTATGAAGCGGCTGTGTTCTTGTATTATAAAGAGGACGATAGTGAATTTTGATCAAGGATTGAAGGTAACGGGTTACAGAACATACTAACCCGAAAATCCAGCTGACCTGAACAAATCAGTTTGTCGATTACAAAAGTAAATAATCTACGACATATTCGTTCATTATCACCCGGGCTGTCCTATTCTGCCGCACAATAATATTTTCGCTATGCTACATTAGCTACACCACGCTCACCATCAGGCTATTCCAACTAACAGAATTACTATCTTGGTAACCAGTCAGTAAACTCCACTTTCCTGCCAAATAATAGGGGCCTTGTGAGCCTTAATTCCTTTAATAACCCACTCGCCCAGCTCGCTTATTTGCATAGTCATAGTTAATCTCAAATTAATTAAAAAATCTGCTCTTCTGCATAGGATTTTAATCTGTTTTTAATATTGATTTAACGTCAGGCTAATCACCTATTCCGCTATTTGTGCCTTGGAAGGCAGGATAGGAATGTCCTGATAAATAGCCCGCACAAAATGTGATAAATTAGGCTAAAACTCATTAGGACAGGAATATGGATGTAACGGTACACGATTATTACACTAAACTAACAAACTAAATAGTGTCAAAAATACCCAATTATTTATCCACAATTTAATCTGTTTTTTAGCATAAATCGACAAAATTAATCTTCATAATTTCTTACATATTTTTATTAAAAAGGACTCGAAAAATAAACCAAACTATTATTTAACAACAGTAAAATTAAAGCTTACAAAAAACAATTATTATCACTATAAATAGTATCCTATAAACTACTAAATCATCATGAAACAAGTTCTTTTAGTATTAAGCCTTTGTGCCCTGGTTTTCCAGATCGGTTGCGAGTCCAAAGGAGAAGAAAAAAAAGAGGTTGAAACAAATTTTTTGGTAACTAGCCCCTTGATAAGAGATACGTTGGTTACCCAGGAATACGTTTGCCAAATCCACTCCATCAGCCACATTGAGTTAAGAGCATTAGAAAGAGGATATTTGCAAAAAATATTTGTGGACGAAGGACAATATGTAAAAGAAGGTCAGCTCATGTTCCAGATCATGCCGATGCTCTACAAAGCCGAACAACAAAAAGCACAGGCCGAAGTGAACTTTGCCGAAATTGAATACCAGAACACTAAATCCCTCGCCGATAGCAACATCGTTTCGAAAAACGAATTGGCGATGGCGAAAGCCAAACTAGATAAGGCAAAAGCTGAACTTTCTCTCGCTGAGGTCCACTTAGGTTTTACCCAGATAAGAGCTCCGTTTAATGGTATCATGGATCACTTCAATGTCCGGTTGGGTAGCCTCCTTGACGAAGGAGATTTGCTGACTTCCTTATCAGACAACAGTAAAATGTGGGTATATTTCAACGTTCCCGAAGCGGAATATCTGAACTATAAAACCAATGTGGAGGAGGAGGATAATATGAAGCGAGTTGACCTGATGATGGCCAATAATAAGAAGTTTGACTACCCTGGCGTGGTGGAGACCATCGAGGCCGATTTTAACAACGAAACCGGAAACATCGCTTTTCGAGCTACTTTCCCCAACCCAAAGAAATTGCTTAGACACGGAGAAACCGGAAATATTCTGGTGACTATCCCCTACAAAAACGCGATGCTGATACCACAAAAAGCCACTTTTGAAGTCTTGGATAAAAAATATGTATACGTTGTAGATAAGAGCAATGTAATCAAATCACGAGAAATTGTTATCGCCGCCGAACTACCCCACATTTTCGTGGTACGAAGTGGTTTAAAAGAAGGTGATAAGATCCTTCTGGAAGGTATCAGACTAGTACGCGAAAACGAGAAAATACACTCAAAATTCATGGATCCTGCTAATGTCTTGTCTCATCTCGAATTATACGCTGAATAATCAGGCATCCAAAAAATTATAAAATATGTTTAGTAAGTTCATTCGCAGACCCGTATTTGCCATTGTCATATCGGTCATGATCGTTTTTGTGGGTACACTAGCGATCAAACAGCTGCCCATCTCGCAGTTTCCGGACATCGCACCCACTACCGTCAATATTTTTATTGCGTATCCCGGCGCTAGTGCCGATATACTCGTAAAGTCTACACTAATTACCCTGGAACAGGCCATCAACGGGGTGCAGGATATGCGCTACATTGCCACCGATGCTACCAGTGCTGGTGAGGCTACACTCCGTATAGTTTTCGAACCGGGCACGGACCCCAACATCGCGGTGATCCGGGTGAAAACCCGGGTGGACCAGGTGATGCCACTTTTGCCCGCGCTCGTTCAGCGGGAAGGAGTTATCATCACCCCCATTCAACCCAGTATGCTCATGTACGTCAACCTCTATTCTAAGACAAAGAGTATTGACGAAAAATTTCTCTTCAACTACGCTACCGTAAAGATGATCCCGGAAATTCAACGGACTAAGGGGGTAGCAAGAGCGCAGATATTAGGTAGTCGCCGCTATGCCATGCGGATTTGGCTTAACCCTGACCGTATGCGAGCCTATCGTATATCAGTAGAAGAGGTGATGAATGCCTTAGGGGAGCAAAGTATCATCGGACGACCAGGTCGAATTGGACAAAGCTCCGGTATCGCCGCGCAGTCGCTGGAATATGTGCTTACCTATAAAGGACGATATAACGAACCCAAGGAGTACGAAGATATTATCATCCGGGCCAATGCCGAAGGAGAAAGTATTCACCTGAAAGATATCGCCACCGTAGAACTAGGGAGCGAGTTTTTCGATATCTATTCCAACCTAGACGGACAACCTTCGGCCGCCATTGTGTTAAGACAGAACTACGGAAGTAACGCCAGTGACGTAATTGCCGAAGTAAAGCATAAGTTAGATGTAATGAAGGCCTCGTTCCCTCCCGGAATGGACTACAAGATCAGCTATGACGTATCAAATTTTTTGGATGCTTCCATTGAGCAGGTAATTCACACCCTACGGGATGCATTTATTTTGGTAGCCTTGGTAGTTTTTATATTCCTTGGCGATTGGCGTTCTACGTTGATACCCATTCTGGCAGTTCCGGTTTCGCTGATTGGAGCATTCTTCGTCATTCAGTTTTTCGGACTTTCGATTAACCTCATTACTTTATTTGCCTTGGTATTGGCTATCGGTATTGTAGTAGATGATGCCATTGTGGTGGTGGAGGCCGTCCACGCTAAGATGGAAGAAGAGCCTCACCTGACACCTTTTGCCGCCGTTAAGAAAGTACTTGGAGAAATCAGTGGCGCAATCATCGCCATCACGGCCGTTATGGTTTCGGTATTTCTACCCATCTCTTTTATGTCGGGTCCCGTGGGTACATTCTACCGTCAGTTCTCCATTACCATGGCCAGTTCCATTGTGATTTCAGCCCTGATCGCCCTTACGCTGACCCCAGTACTGTGCGCCATGCTGTTAAAAAATAACCATGGTAAGGAGCAAAAGAAAAATATATTGACCAAAGCACTCGATGCTTTCAACCGGGGCTTCGAGAAACTAACCGGACGATATGTGAGCTTATTGAAACTGATTGTCAGCCGGAGAGTCGTGACTTTTGTAATACTTATAGCTTTCTGCGGAGGAATTTACTACGAAAATCAAGTCCTGCCGGCCGGATTCATTCCGAACGAAGACCAGAGTACTATTTACGCAATCATTCAGACACCTCCCGGCTCTACGCTGGAGAAAACCAATCAGGTGTCGCAGAACCTTCAAAAAATATGCGAGGAAATAGACGGAGTTGAGTCAGTATCTTCACTGGCCGGATACGAGATCATGACGGAAGGACGGGGCTCCAATGCCGGCACCTGTTTGATCAACCTTAAACCTTGGTCAGAGCGGGACAAGAACGTAAAGGAGATTATGGAAGAACTGGAAGAGGAATCCAGAAACCTGGGAGCTACGGTCGAATTCTTCGAACCACCCGCAATTCCCGGATTTGGTACCTCAGGCGGTTTCTCTATGCGCTTACTGGATAAAAACACGGAAACAAACTACCAGGAATTCGATAAGATCAACAAAGAATTTATGGATAACCTGGGCAAGCGGAAGGAGCTTGCGGGATTGTTTACGTTTTTTGCCGCCAACTATCCCCAGTACGAACTGGAAATTGACAACAAGCGAGCTATGCAGAAGGGTGTATCGATCGGGAAAGCGATGGAAAACCTGAACATTATGATCGGTAGTACCTACGAGCAGGGTTTTATTAAATTTAACCAGTTCTTCAAGGTATACGTGCAGTCTGATCCAAGTTTCAGAAGACTACCCTCCGACTTGTTGAAGCTTTTTGTTAAAAACGACGTGGGAGAAATGGTACCCTATTCTGCCTTCATGACGCTTAAAAAAGGTCAGGGTCCCAACGAAATCACTCGATTCAACCTGTATAATTCAGCCGCAATCCAGGGGCAGCCGGCGAAGGGATACACCACCGCAGATGCCATTAAGGCTATCCGTGAAGTATCCGCCACATCCTTACCCAAAGGCTACGATATCGCATTTGAGGGTCTTTCCTACGACGAATCAATCCGGGGAAATGAATCACTCTACGTATTTCTGATTGTATTGGCCTTCGTATACATGGTGTTGGCGGCTCAGTACGAGAGTTTTATCATTCCGTTGGCCGTCGTGTTCTCACTACCGGTCGGGGTATTTGGCTCGTTCCTGGTTCTGAAACTCATGGGCTTGGAAAACAACATCTACGCCCAGATCGGACTCATCATGCTGGTCGGGTTACTCGGTAAAAATGCTGTACTAATCGTGGAGTTTGCAGTCCAGAAACGACATCAGGGCGAAACTATTCTTAACGCCGCCATTGAAGGAGCGAGGGTTCGTTTCCGCCCTATTTTGATGACCTCCTTCGCCTTCGTGGCCGGACTGATCCCATTGGTTCTTGCTTCGGGTGCCGGAGCTATCGGTAACCGGACCATCGGTGCTTCTGCCATGGGTGGTATGCTATTCGGAACTATCTTCGGCGTAATCATCATCCCTGGATTGTATTACATTTTTGCCCATTTAGCAGATGGACGGAAGCTAATTAAAGATGAAGAAGACGATTCACTATCCGACAACCTGGTTCATCAATTGGACGCTTTTAAAGTAACCGAAGAAACTACTAATCATGAATAAAAGACTCATATATAGTTACCTAGGAATTGCCTGCTTGACTTTTGTTTTTACAGCATGCAAAACCCCGGCTATTATTACCAAAACCGAGAACAGAACAGTACCCGGAGGCTTCAACGCTGCGCTGCCTGACTCCGCCAATAGTATCGCTAACGGATGGAGGGAGTACTTCACTGATCCGTATCTGACGGCCTTAATCGATACTGCTCTGCTGAACAATCAGGAGTTGAATATTACCATGCAGGAAATTGAAATTTTCCGCAATGAAATTCAGACCCGTCAGGGAGAGTACCTGCCTTTTGTGGGCATCCGGGGTGGAATGGGAATTGAGAAAGCAGCCCGATATACCCAACGCGGTTCTAGTGAAGCAACCACCGATATCAAGCCCGGCCGGGAAACTCCGGAACCACTGCCTGATTTTGTGGCCGGAGCCTATGCGCGCTGGGAAGTAGATATCTGGCATAAGCTGCGCAATGCTAAGCAGGCAGCCGTAAACCGCTACCTTGCCACCTCAGAAGGAAAGAATTTTATGGTAACAAATCTGATTTCTGAAATTGCCAGCTCCTACTATGAACTGCTTGCTCTCGATAACCAGTTAGACATCATTAGAAGGAATATCGATATTCAGAATGATGCCCTAAAAATTGTTAAGCTAGAGAAAGAGTCAACCCGGGTAACCGAGCTGGCAGTACGCCGGTTTGAGGCGCAAGTACTGCACACAACGAATCTGCAATTCGGTATTCAGCAGCGCATTGTAGAAGCCGAAAACCGACTCAATTTTCTAACGGGAAGGTATCCCCAGGCTGTGTTGAGGGATGGTCAGAATATTATAAATCTGGTACCTTCCATAGTTCAGGCCGGGATGCCCTCCCAGCTGCTGGAAAACCGGCCGGACATCAGGCAAGCCGAACAGGAACTGACTGCCGCCAAACTGGACGTACAAGTAGCGCGAGCGAACTTTTACCCTTCCTTGGGTCTTTCGGCAAGCCTGGGAGTGCAATCGTTTAATCCCATTTACTTGGCTAAACTCCCACAATCCTTGCTGACTTCGCTCGTAGGAGACATGATGGGACCGTTGGTAAATAAGAATGCAATCAAAGCCACTTACTTTAATGCTAACGCCAGGCAAACACAGGCCGTGTACAACTACGAGCGTACCCTCCTTAATGCCTACGTGGAAGTAGTTAATCAGCTCTCCAACATTAGTAACCTGGAAAAAAGCTACGATACGAAGTCGCGGGAAGTACTGGCGCTTACGGAGTCCACTTCGATTTCAAATCGTCTTTTCAGATCGGCCCGCGCTGACTACATGGAGGTACTGCTTACCCAACGCGACGCTCTGGAATCAAAATTTGATCTTATTGAAATAAAAATGCAGCAACTAACGGCAACGGTCAACATCTACCGAGCCCTCGGTGGCGGATGGAATTAATTTGGTACGTGTAAGTAAAAAGGCAGCGGAAATTTCCGCTGCCTTTTTTTGCTTTAAAGAATGGATTCTCACCTAGATTTTTAGCACCAGCGCCAATTTAAATCAAATTTCTCTTACTTTAGATGCATCATTTGGCTCCTAAACCCTTCCTCCTATGCATCCAGTAATCGGTACTATTTTCGCGTTCATCGTAGGTGTTGTGGTAGACAGTATAGTCAATATGGGTTTAATTATGGTTGGCGGCATGGCCATTCCACCACCCGGAGGCGGGGATATTTCCGACATGGAAAGTTTAGCAACCACCATGCATTTCTTTCAGCCCAAACATTTTATCTTTCCCTTTTTGGCTCACGCCATTGGTACATTTACGGGTGCTTTGGTGGCCGCCCTCATCGCGACTACGCACAAAATGAAGTTTGCCTTGGCAGTCGGGGTATTCTTTTTGGCCAGCGGTATTTACAGCGTTGCGATGTTACCCTCCCCTCGTTGGTTTACTATCCTCGACATCGGGCTGGCGTATATTCCTATGGGGTACCTGGCCGGGAAGCTCGTGGAGGGATAATAGTAAGCATAGTCCCTCAGGTATTCGATTCTTAGGTTCTACTCATGCTTCGTCCAACTTGGTAGTATATCTATGCACAAGGAAGTATCAACGTATGTTTTATATCTGCTCCAAAAGGACCGTGTTCGGCTCGGACTCCCAACCTTTTCTGAGTGAGTATCACCCTCACTAAAAAAATACCAGCGCAGCCTGTAATGATTCTCTGGTTTTGGCCACTAACTAGAAAAAACTGAATGAGTAGCGACTTCTATACAACCTCCATTATACCTCATCAAGCGATTATCATTAAGATATGCCGCGCGTACACCAATTCGCAGGAGGACTTTGAAGATTATTACCAAGAAGTTTGCTTACAGATCTGGAAAAGTAACGACAACTTCCAGCAACAATCAGAGTGGTCGACTTGGGTATACCGCATTGCGCTGAATGTTTGTCTGACTCTTCTAAAAAAGCAGAAAAATAATCCCCATCACTTTGCTTCGGAATTCCTACCGGAACAAGCGATGGTAGACAGTCGAGCCTTTGCGGACGAATCGTTAAACCTGCTCTACGGAGCAATTCGGCAACTCTCCGAAATTGACCGGGCGGTCATCATGCTGTATCTGGAAGAGAAGTCCTATCAGGAAATAGCGGAGATCATGGGGACTAACCCTACTAACGTAGGTGTACGTATTAAACGAATCAAGGAACGATTAAAAAAACTACTCGATGGAAAAGTCAATTGAATCAATTTGGAAAGAAGGTTTTTTGGATAATAACGCCCTGTTAGCCCCGAAGTTAAACGATTTGTATACTAGGAAGTCGATCCACTTTATCGACAAATTTACCCGGCTGTTCAAAATTAACCTGATTGCCATTGCGGTGTTCGCCGGAGTGCTCCTTGTTGCCTCATTCGTCGCGGGTATTCCCTTCGTCGGAGGCTTTTTGTTCTTACTTTTTATGTCTTTAGCAGTAGTGGGAAAGCCTGAAATGGATAAATTGAAGAAAATCGATAAAAACCAGAATAGCTTTCAATACCTATCTGAGTTTGATCGCTGGCTAAAAGGAACCATTCAGCTTTATACCAAAATTTATAAGGTGTTTTACCCCCTATTTTTCCTTGGTTTGGCGGCTGCCATTTGGGCATCTGGTCTGGGAAGTGTTCTCTTGGAACTGGTCACGAAGATCATTCCGGATATGTACCTTTACCGGGGTATCCCGGCTGTTTGGTTGGTAACCATGCTGATGATTACCAACCTGTTGTATCGCTTTGGGGGCACTATTTATCAACTAGATATGAAGCTTACCTACGGAAACGCACTTAGGAAGCTGGATGAAATGCTGGCCGACATGGAAGAGTTAAGGAGTTAATCATCAGGCACAAAAAATCTAAAATGCAGTCCTTTCCTGAACGATTCTGGCTCAGTTTGGTTATACACGTCAAGGAAAACTACAATTGCCGTAACTACTAGTACGACAATTTCATTAAAACATTGAAACATGCCCACAACAATGGAAGCCCCAATTACCGAAGAAATCATCATTTCCGACACCCGAGAAATAACTCTGGAAGACATACTACCTCTTTACGAAGCCAATGAGTGGAGTGCGGCTAAGAAACCCACCCAATTAATCAACGGGCTGCGGAATTCCCACACGCTAATAACTGCCTGGGAAGGAGACAAACTAGTTGGACTAGGGAATGCTATTTCGGATGGCCACCTGGTGGTTTACTATCCCCACTTTCTTGTGCATCCTGAGTATCAGGGACAAGGTATTGGTATCCGACTTTTGGAAAAAATGCAGGAAAAATACGCTGACTTTCACATGCAAGTACTGACGGCCGATGGCGATACCGTTGAATTCTACAAGAAGATTGGATTCAAGCGTGCCGGCGAAACCAAATCAATGTGGATTTACGAAGGCGATGAACACTAAGAATTTAACAATCTGACTTTCGAAGCCGTTTATTTTAAAGAATATAAATACAAACGGGCATGTGGTTAACAGTGATCTGTTGACTACATGCCCGTTTCTTTGTAGATTTACCTTTGTTGGTCAAAGACTTACCCACTGACTTTTATTACCTCTCTTCCTCATGAAGCTATTCATGCACCTCCGGCAAAGAAATCCGCTACTATTTAATGCCGCCGTCCTAAATATGCTAGGAGCGGTCGTGATGGTAGTCTTAATCCTAATTGACAGTGCCCAAATCCTGGGAATCAATCGCTGGATAAAACCCTTTAAGTTCTTTATTTCGATTTGTATTTTCCTGGCTACCTTCGGATGGTTGAGCGGTGACCTACCCAACAAACGATTTGTCAGAATTTTTTCGTGGCAAATCATCTTGGCTATGTTGGTAGAAATAGGTGCCATCGCAACTCAGGCCGTTCGGGGAGAGTTTTCCCACTTTAATCGCAACAGCGTTAGTGGAGCAATAATCTTTGCTTTGATGGGGGTATTTGTTCTGTACAACACCATTTGGGTGGGCATATTCACTTATCACTATTGGAAAACCAACCTGAGCCAATTACCTGCTTCTTACGTAGCGGGAGCGCGACTAGGGTTACTTCTTTTTTTAATCGGGAGTTTCCTGGGAGGCTATATGTCGAGCCAAACGGGTCATACCGTTGGGGGTATTGACGGTGGTCCCGGAATTCCGCTGGTCAATTGGAGTACCCACTACGGTGATTTACGGGTAGCGCATTTTTTCGGGCTTCACGGTATCCAACTATTAATGATTCTAGGACTCCTACTCCCCAAATATTCCCTGCCGGATAATCGGGCACGAAACCTTGTCGTATTGCTATTTCTGGTACTTACTACGTTCGTTTTATGGACGTTTTTTGAGGCACTCCATGAAACCCCTTTTCTCCGTTTGTCTGTGAATATAAGCTAGTTGAATTCTCTTTCCAGCTAGCTTAATTTCAAAGCAGAAAAAAAGGTTCTTACTAAAAGTAAACTACCAATAGCCGTTCAGATAACCAACAATTTTCCCGAGGAATACATCAATCAACTACCTCCCGAAAGGCAGATTGCCCTAACTCAGTTGCGGGAGACTATTCTCGAAAATCGGCCCGAAGGATACACTGAAACAATGGGTTACGGGACGATTACCTACGTAGTACCCCTTGAACTTTACCACATGGGGCTCTATCTGGATGAAAGCCTAATGGATTGGTTCAAAACCGCCTACCCTAAACATTCAGCGACCAAACTAGACATAGGAAAAAGCGGTATCCGCTTTAAGAAAATGGGCCAGATACCGTTTGAACTGATCGGCGAACTTGCCGGGAAGGTTAGCACCCAAGAATAGATTGACCTCTACCAAGCCCAACGGTCATAAAAAAGGTCTGACGTGGTCTTTCCACCAGTCAGACCTTTGCATTGCGGAGTTACGAAATCTCGCTTTGGGCAGAATTCTGGCATTTGTTCAATTTAGGTTAAGTATTCTCTTCCAGCAGATACCCTACCAGATTACTTTCAGACCATCCTTCTTATACGCATTATACCGCAGATCGGGCGAAACAATAGTTACTCCCAGCGTCAATGCATGGGCAGCTATCATGCGAGTAGGACGTTCGTCCACGTTCAGCCGGGTAGTGACTACTTCATCGTTGTTGGCTTCCCAGGATACATCAATGGAACTGAGGGCTTTAAGGTCAATATATTTCTGATACACATCCATGGTGGAGGTGGAAATCAGGAGTTCAAACCGATCAAGTACCTTCTCGAAAAAACTATTTTCTTTACTAATTAGGTAATGCCCGGACCTTATTTTTTCGGCCCACTCCATGATCGTTTCGCTGCACACGATACACTTCATATCTTCTTCGTTTAACACCAATCGGGCATTGTGGGAGAGCCGGGACGGGTTTCGAAAAAGATAGTCGAGCGTCGGAGTATCCAACATCACCACCAAGGGCATCCGTTTAATATCCGTTAGTACATCGGTTTCGTGGCTTACTTCCGAGGTATGGGTTCCCCACACGTCTGGACTCACCGAGATTATGCATTGCCTTACCCATTTATCCCAGGCAGCCTGCGTCATTTTTTTCTTTTTCACCGGGGGCTTTTCCTGAGGGGTTTCTTGTACTATTTCTTCTTTACTACTTGTTGTTTTTTTTTGTTTCGTTTCCATTCAGATGGGTTAAAGATTCAGGAACAACATAAATTCACTTGTTCCTGTCCCGGCGCAAGTCCGGCTTCGTCAGAGAGTATTGAAACACCCTCCTTTTTCGGTTTAGAATTTGGGTACACACCACTAGGAATAATTCATTCGATTTTCCTTTTAGTAACGATTAAAAAATAACTTGGTAAAATTGCTTTTCACCTCACGACTAACTTACATTGATCAGCGAAGACGAAATCAGATATTACAGTCAACTGGACGAGCGCCAGCATCGGGTTTTCCTCGGCTTGAAAGCCAAGTCGCTGGGAAGCAGCGGTGTGCGGGTCGTTAGCGAGGCCTTTGGCGTTGACCCCAAGACCGTGCGCAAGGGGAAACAGGATCTGTCGGTTCTGCCTGACGAGCCGCCCCGGCGGGTGCGCCAGGCGGGAGGGGGTGCAAAAAAAAACTAGAACGGCACCCCGAGTGGCTGGAAGCCTT
>Ga0209390_10008411_pt1 | contig 12776 bp, 1 predicted proteins | sample BON01_FD_187212 | JGI IMG/M metagenome (GOLD analysis project Ga0209390, IMG submission 187212) | Freshwater microbial communities from Lake Bonney liftoff mats and glacier meltwater in Antarctica - BON-01 (SPAdes) (version 2) | ecosystem: Environmental > Aquatic > Freshwater > Ice > Glacier... | reverse complement strand
GAGGCACAGAGCCCTCAGCTGCTGTCCAAGGAGGACACCTCCCCTGTAGGTAAAGGGGGGGGCAGCAAAGGTGACACTCCGATGTCACAGCGGAGTCTACTGTACCGTCACCAAGACTCATCGTGAGGTGTTGCCGACCAGTCACCTCCTGCTGATGAAGAGACACGTTTTGACCATCACTCACATCCGCATGCAGGTAGTTTGGGCACGACGAGATCATCCGACCTAAGGGAGATGATCTGTGCCCCTACGGCCGAACAGGAGTGGTTGTGAGAAGGGGTCCAGGTATAGACTCCCACATTGGGAGGCGAGTAAGGGACGGGCATTTTACATGTAAGGGTCTGGGCCCCAATCAGACTTGGAAATAAATGAGATTGAACTGAACTGAATCTCGAAAGGCACCGCACATGTTTTTTTGTGTTTTTTTTATTACAGACATGCAGATACAATTCCAAAGTTGCACAGCACTGATGGTCGTGAGCACGCGTGCGATCAATCATCTAGTTGCGTGAGCAGCGCCACGCTGCGGCGGATCCAGTGTGCGGGAAGATGGTCGCCGGTGGGCACTTCGAGGTTGCGGATGAAATTGGTCGAGTGCCCTGTTGTAGACAGTGTGCCCGCACGCGATGACACCTTGTAAAAAGGAATAGTGTACATGCCAGGCGTGTTGCCGTAGTTCTCATCTTTGATGACGGGGTCCAGCCAGATCACGGGCATGTAGACATGAGTTTCGCCAAAGTTGGATTCCACAATGTGGCCCAGATTCACGTCGAACCGCGCGCCCTCCATATAGGCTCCGTAGACGTAGACGCCCTTGGTTGGCCTCCCCGAGACATCGTCGGGCGACATTTTGGTCACCTCGGTGCGGAAGTCGAGAGTATCGATGGCAATGCGCTTGTCTCTCGCATACGTCTGCAGCGCGGCTGTCATGTAGCCCTGGGGGAAGAAAAAGGCCGACATCCAGAAACTTTCGGGGGGCCCTTCGGTAATCCACTTGTCCATGAATTCGATACGCGCGATCAGATCCTTGTACCACGAGCCCAGCGGCTGCAGCGACAGGTAGGCTACTTTGGCCCACAGCGACGGCACCTTCTGGAATTGCAGGGCGGTGAACATCTCATCGAGCGATGACGACATGACTACAAGCCCCTTGATCGCGCGCTGCAATTCTGCGAGCGTGACCTTGATTTTCTTGAGCATCTTGTTAAACTTGCCCATCTCAATCGAAAGAAACGTGCCGAGCGAATTGAGCGTCCCCTCGGCATCCACAGAAAAGGTGATTGCCGCAGCATTTTCTTCCGAGAGGAGGTTTGGCAACTTGGATGCGAGTTCCATGGCCAAATTGCCGACTACCTCGTCGATCGACATGCCGCCTCCACCGGCACCACTGCGCGGCTGTGAAGAAATAATAGTATCCATCAGATACTTGGTCTCACTGTTTTCAAAGGCAATGGCCGCGTTGCGGTGCAGACCAAACACCTCGGGCGAATCTGTGAGCGGCAGCTGATCGATGTACGCCCTGCACTCGTCCATCGTGCCGGCGGCGGGCGGCCTGTAGATGCCGTTGGGCGTGTAGGCATACATGTCATCCTCCACAGCGCCCGCAACAATATACGTGATCAAAACAGCGGCGACTGTGCGCTGATCCATGTAGTCCGTGACACGACCACCATAATTGACGTCCCCTATGACATACTGGAGGGTCTCGTAGGGCACCTGGCTCTGCTCCTCAATATACATGCGCAAGTTTGCCATGGCTGTCAAGAGGTCCGATTGGTTCCATTCGTATCGAATATTCCAGCCGATAGCGCCGTATTTTCGGCGCTCCTGGATGGCGGCATGGAAGAAGCACAAACCGAAGAGCATCTTCTTCCACGCCCTTACCTTACTGCTCAAGTCGGGCTGCTCAGCAGCCTTTTCATTGAAGTACTCGAATTCAGCCTCGGTCATGTCCTCGTAGGTTCGCTTCAAGTTGGCACGTAGGCCCTTGGGGGGCTCGTTGGTCAGCTTGATACCCACCTGCAGAATACTGGCCGGGAAGATCTTGCTGGGCATGCTACTCAGCCACAGACGGAAGTCTTCGTTGAGCTTCATTGATTGGTGCACTTCCAGAATCTTTTCCAGTTCTGGCATCCAAGACGATGCCAGATGGCAATTCTGCAGACACACCCAGTCGCCAGACTCCCGAGCGCCTGAAATCAGCGCCTCGGCAATGGGCCCTTGCCCCTGCCCCAGCGAGATCATCTTCAGCCGCTCGTACACCCCAAGATCCTTGGCCAAATTGTAGAGGTACATGGTGGGATCGGCGCCAGTCGAGAGCACGAAAATCATGGGCACCAGAGGAGATGAGTCCTTGAATGAGGCAGCGAGATCAAAGGCTGGCACATCAATAAAGTGCTTGCCGATATTCTTGAGAATGAAAATGGTCACGGCGTCGACTACTTTCTCATCGCGCAACACGCGCGTGATCAGCAGTCGCTGAAACACGTTGAGATCTATCTCCCACTTTGCGGGTAACGGCGTGTCCTCCGGGGCAAGACAGTCAAACCACTCCTTCCAGGCTGCTGTATCCGTATCAAACGAGTCGAGCAGACCGTGAAAGGCCTTCATCTCCTCGAGATTCTTGAGTCCGCCCAGCACATCATTCTTGAGCCATTCTTCGCTGGGGTTCGGAGGCAGCTTTTCAGGCGCCACGAACCCGCCCTTGGTCAGGAAAAAGTTCCACTCCTCAGAGTTAATTGTGTGGCTCTCTTGCATCATGAGCTGGATAGTAATCATGAACGAAAACATCTTCTTGTCCTTCTCAAACAGACCACGGCAGACGTTAGTGTATACGTCCTCTGTCACCACCTTGATGATGGTCCCCACGCGCTCCTCCAGATTCTCAGATTTTGCACTCTTGTCCATGCAGCTGTTGAAGAGCTGCGTGAAAAATTGCAGCGAATACTGATACATGGGATCAACACTGCCGATGTTTGCGACAACGAAATACAAAATGGATCCACGCTTTGCCACGGGTCTGTATCCCTCGCAAGCAGCCTCGATTCTGATTTTTGTCTGCTCTGCCTGTGCCACCTGCGCATTAATTTCCTTTGACGCCACCTTACTGGCACCAAGAGTGGCGATGAGAACTTCATCATCGAGGATGTTGCCCTGCGAATTGGCGAGCATATACAAGATCTTGTCCTCGATATCTTTGAGCTGTTTCTGGCCATCAGCAATAGCGACGACAAGCTGGTTCTTCTCTTCTTCTAATTCTGGGCGCTCATGAGCAACGACTTGCACCAACAGCTGGTCTTCAAGACCTTGCAGTGTAACCGTAAAATTGACAATTGTCACCTTCACACAAATCTCAGGGGAATAGTGCGGATTGGGCAACTTAGAGGTAATGTAGAATCGGAAATCAGGGCTGTAGTCCACGTTGGTTTCGCCAAGTCGAATAAGCAAGCGGCCAGACTGCTTGAAGACAGCCTTGGACAAAACAGGCTCGAGTGCAGGATCGAGACTTTCGCCTACGTTTTCAAGCAGCACTGGATTTCCAACGCGGATGCAGTTTTCAAGTGTTCGCAAGTATGTCGACTCTGTCAGCTTGATGACCTGTACACGATTTGCCTTCTCCATCTGCCGGATCCATCGCACAGCCTGTGTCTGAGGATCAATCATCAGAGGCCAGCGGCGGCCCTTGGTCACGATAATACCATTTTCGATGGAGAGCGGATCTGCAGGAAGGCCCTGGATGTTCCAATTGCGGATGGTGGGAGGATCGCCAATAATCCTCTCGAGCGTAAAGTTAGAATCCACCGGGATTTGCCTGCCTTTACACGTCTCTACCCAAGAATCAAGCATACCTTTCCTGAATCCCAGAGTGAAGGGACCAGTGTATGCAATGGTCCCTGCAGACAACAAAATGTTACCAGTGAGGTCAATTTTATCTTGACTGAGCTGCTTGAGCGACGCTTCCCACCTCACCTTTTCACTGGCCAGACCACCAGTGAGTTGCTCAGCCCGTCCCAATCGTGCTGTTGAAACATCAGACTGGTTCTGAAGCTCGTCGCGCTTTGCAAGCGTACTTGCCAGCTTGTCCTCAAGCTCCTTTACGCGAGCCAGCACCTCTGCCAACTCTGCGTTTTTCGTGGCCAGTATCTTATTCATTTCTGCAACTGTGGACTGGGCATCTGCCAGCGCTTTCTTCTTGGGTTCTACGTTCTTTGCCACCCGGGCATACACGTCCATCGCACGCACCCACATACAAAGAGACTTGGCAGCATTTGATTTCTTCGCCACCAATTCTGGCAAGAATTCCGGATTGTTGATGTATTTTTGGAGAACTTTGACTTTCTTGTCGGAGATGTTATCCTTATCGTACTTGCCGAGAGATTCCAAGAAGTCCGACTTGTTGAGCAGCTTCACCGAACCCTCTTTCCAATCCAGCTTTTCACCCATCAATACACACACGGCCTCCATCGTGAACTTGACCATCTCAGGAGGATTTGCAAAAGACTTCATCTCTTGAATGTCGGACTTGTTGAGCGCATCTAGGGCCTTGACCGCGGAAGCAAAGGCCGGTAATGCCTCGTCGAGATCCTTCTGCGCATCATCACCGATTTCCTTGGCCTCCTTAGTCGCCTTGTTGACCTTTTCCACTTCAATTTCGACATTGGCCTGCACAACAGCAGCTGCTTCCTTGTCTTTCGTCACAACAGCAATTAGTGCCGTGGTGTCCTTGCCTGCTTGCGCGAGCACGGGCTGCAGCTTGATAATTTCTGCCTGCAAGTCGTTGACAATAGCGTTGGTTGTCAGAAGCTTGTCAACGCCATTCTGGTAGCGATCGACCCTTGCGTTGTTGATGTCACGTTCGCCCCCCAACATTCCGGTGTAAAGATTGATGAGCTCAAGATAGCTTGTAGGGGTGACATAGGTGTTGCGGCGAAGCTCAGACAAAAACATGTCTGCTGCGTCCCGCACAGAAGAATGGATAGTCATGCACACTTCTGCAATCGAATCTTTCAAGTCCTCGCTTCCGAGATCTACTTTTGCCAGGAACTGCAGCGCCACCGACTTTAATGCGTCCTTGGGCCACGGCATGAACCAATCAATCGTACAACAATTGACGAGAGATGGGAACATTCTGAGCCTGTTGCGGAAGGCTTCTCCGACAGGACTGAACGTCAGCACAACGTGGAGGTTCTCGCGGCAGAGCTGCACGAAATGAGCATAGATGACATCTCGAGTCTCTTGCTTGCCAGCAGCCTTTGCCAGCGGCCGAACTGATTCCACGATTTTGCCCAATTCATCAGCAGCAAACAGATCCGGGACTTCGCCGGCATTCAAAATGTTGTTGATGTCCTCCAGGAACGATTCCTTGATGATTTGCGTGTCGTTGAAAAGAAAGACAGTCGGCTTGTTTTCAGCGCCTGCCTGCATGAGCAACCTTTTCAGGTCTTCGTGGAACTCATTTACGCCATACCCTCGTGCCAATTCGATCTGGAAGCACTTCATGTCCGCGATAAATGCAGAGAGCCTCGAAAGACTTTGTCTCCCGCTGCCTCCTACTCCAACCAGCAGCGCGTTGCCCCTGGGTTGACGGAGAAGACGGGAGATGCGCCCAATATGCTGAATTGCGTCTTTGAAGAACACGAGATCCATGGGCTTGTTCAAGTTCAAAGTATAATCTTCCGCAAAGTCCTTGAGTGTTTTTGACGCTTTATCCCAATCCATGATCTCAACGTACGGAGCTGGTTTAGTCGCCAAGAAATCGCCGAAGCACGCATCTACAAAATCGCTAGTGCCCCAGTTCTTTTCGAAATGCTGCACGAGCACGGTGACAAGCTTGTCATTAAACCATTTCTGGTCTTCTTCGTTGATCAGACGGTCTCTGAAGACACGAAAGCACTCATGGCACCACAATCGCAGCATCATGTCCATATCTGAGATGAACTTAGGTTCAGACATCAAGACTCCCTGGATGACTTTTGCCAGATCGCGCAAATTGAATGTGTAGTGCGATTTTGTTGGGGTCGGCAACAGAGCCTTCTGGATTGAGCTATAAACATCGAGGGTGGCCTCCACCATTGGATCACCAAGCGCAGCGAACTCCCCTGGGAACCCTTCCAAGAATCCAGAAGCAATAGAATAGAAGATGGTTTTCATAGAGGTGTGTGAAAGATCTGGAAGGTTCAACAGGTGGAAGTGTCTCAGGAGCCTGGGTGTCACCTCAGATCGGCCACCACCAGGGGGTGCATTTGCTGCAATAAATTGCGTTTTTTGGATCTTCTTGAATAGTCCAATTTTCTTCAAGTCAAAGAAGCCACCATTGTTTTCGTCCTTAACGTTGATAATCTGCCGGATCAACTCGATGGGAGGCTGTGCTCCATAAGTTTCCTTCAGAGGCATGTTCAAGTCATCGATTAGAAACAAATATTGTTTTCCAGAAGGCGGGCCCAGCAAGTTCTTGCGGATCTTTTCCATCTTCTCTTCAAAAAAGGCCTGCAGAGCTCTGGCAGACGTTTGCGCACTGAAGACCTTGGTCTGAAACACGTACCTATCGCTGTCAGTCTGGTTAAGGTAGTCTTCGACGATGACCGTTTTGCCCACACCCGAATTGCCCCCCAACAACACATGGAAGCCCCCATCGATTTCAGCTTTGAGCACATACTTGATGCGTGTAGAGTCCACGGTCGGCACGATCAAGTTGAAGAAAGGCGCGTTGTTATCGTATTTGAACTCGGGGACTAGGTCTTGCCACTGTGTCCAGGATCCATCGGAAATATCCACCATCCAGTCCCAGACCGAGTTTTCGAAGGGGAAGTCCTGGATGATTTCTGGAATGATGGACCTGGCGAACTCTTCAAATTTCTTGAGAGAGCCGTCGCTGAAATTGCCACCGAGAGTCCAAATAAAGGAAAATACGAAATATTTGTTAATCATCGTCTCCAGATTCTCTGTGGTGACTCCATACTCCTCGCGGAGGAGACTGTCTAGCAGACTACAGAAGCTTGACACGAGGTTGAAGTCAACCGAAACTATGTGCTCCTTGCATTCCTTGCGAATGAATACGATGCCCTTGTCCACAGTGTTGTCCATCAGTCTCATGAGCGTATCGCCGGAGCCAGGGTAGCGTTGATTCATTACCCCATTACACCAGGACTTGGCGTATGGGTGCCAACCCAGATACACAGGCTCGAGATAGACCATTCCACAACGACTTACAGTGGCCGGAGATGCAACAGCAAGGTCGTTGACTTCGAATCCCATTGTCATTGTCGCTGGAAGCTTGATTCTCTCACCATTGTTGAGGCAGAGCGTTTTGTTATCATCTAGCACGGTGTTCATGGACTCGATCCAAATGGCATCCACAGGTCCATCACACCACACCCACTTCTTTTTATCGTCGCCATTGGCCACAGAATTGCAAGCTTCGCGCACAATTGTGGAGATAATGCCGTCCGTCCACTCTTGGGTCATGAGATTGAATTCACCGTAAAGCTCACCCATTGTGATTGACTTCGGATTAAGAGTAAACTGGTCAACCTTCTCAAACCCGCCACCTGCGCCATCAAGCTTCATCTGAGAAAAGGCCTTGCCCAGAATTTCAGAAACCGTTGTCTTTCCAACAGCAGTCACTCCAACCAACATCACTCCATGACGAACAACCATCGTCTCGTGTAACTGAATGATTTTGCCCACGAATTTGGGGACAATTTGCAAGTTATTCTCCACGAGCTTCTTCTCAATATATTCTTGCACGCTTCCATAGTCAATAACAGGAACAATGACGCCCGGGAAAAGGTCGCGCAATATTGCTTCAAATAGAGGGATGTCGGGATACAAAAATTTAGGAATGTTACTATCCCGAAGTGCCCTGATAAGTGTCACGTCCTCAACCATATTAGGGTTTACACGCTTGAGCTTTCCGGCCATCACCAACACCGATTTGACGGCACGCATGCCAAAATCATAGTGGTCTTGTGAAGAAAGCTGCTCCGACGCCAAACGGTACATGGCCGTCTGTTTGCGGGCAAGGGTGAGTGAATCGCCGAATCCCTCAGAGAAGAGCATGATCTCGGCAATAAGTGCATAGTCAGGAACCATCATAGCCATGGGCCTGAAAAGCGCCTTCAAGTTGTCCGGCAGCTCTGTACGGCCGGCATAACCCGGATTCATTGTAATGAAGCAGCCGTAGTTTCTGTTGAGTCTGATTTCCTTGCCAAAAAAGTCAAAACGGTCTTTGAATTCTTTGAGAGCGTCGCAAATAGTCATAATCTGCTGCGCAATCACAGATAAGACCTCAATGTCAATACGGTTGAATTCGTCGAAACAGGCCCACACTCCAGCCTGCGCAAGTCCAGAGAAGAACTTCTCCATCATCTTGTAATCAAGTCCATCCGAGCAGTTGAAAACCACAACAGGATATGCAAGAGCTTTGCCGAGATCTTTAACAGACTCTGTCTTGCCTGTGCCAGCAGGTCCCGCAGGGGCACCACCCAGGAGAAGATTCAGCGCGCCAGTTAAAGTCATGAAGCACTTGTCGGTAAGCGGCGTGATGACCAGGCGGGCCACAACGCCAAGATATTCCCACGCATAGTAAAACCAAGCATTGGTCTGGCGAACGATAACTCCATGCTGCTCATCCACAGTTGGCTCGTCCCAATAATAACGGAGCTGACAGATCCATGCAAAGTCGGTAACAGCAGTAACCTTGTCGCGGATGAGCCTCTTGGTGACATCGCGCGCATGTACGTCAATTACGATGAGGTTGGCCATAACAGAACGCTGAATGTTGGTTAGGTCTTTCCTAATAACCAGCACCATCTTGTCGATCTGTGCAACCGAGAAATCGAGGAAGTCGGTGAGACCTTTGGGGTTGGATCCATCGGTGATCGTCTTGATCGCACTCTCGCCGTTGCCAGTCCATTCGACCTGATCTATCGTTGAAATGGAGGCAGCAGGAAACTGGAAGAACCAATCTTCACGAGTGTCTTCGCTGTAAGACTCCCTTGCCTTAATCGTCCAGTCTAAAAGACTTTGTCGCATCATAAATTCAAGATCACACATCCAGAACTCGACACTCTTGGGAGCAGTTGCAACCGGGTTGCTGAATGTAACCTTCTCTTTCTCAGAGCTATTCATCCCCACCAACAAAGTGACAGATTCGCCACCTTCCTCAAGAGGGGCCCCATCTTCGAAATCAGCAGCAACCATGGCATCGAAGCATTTGCGCAAATGCGGCTGGACCGCACGGGGATCGCGGGTCTGTGACAAAATTTCCAGAAGCTCGTCGTTGGACAAAAAGTAAAATCGTGGGAAGCCATTCCTCTTGGTTTCAAGATAATCTTCCAGACTCTTTTGAATCTTTTCAAGAGTCTTGTTTGCCTCCTGAAACATCTCGAGCACGCCGAGGCCAGTGGCAGCGTCAACAACGTGCGGGCGTTTCTTTGTCTTGCGCATAATGTCTTTCCAACTTTGATCAACACGGAGGAACTGAACGGTTTCTTGGGGCAGCTGCTTTTGGATGTCTGGAGCCCCAAAAATGCTCTCCAGGTACATCCATGCACGCTGAACAGCAATCCATTCATCAAGGGTCTCAGACAAGCGTGAAAGCTTTTTATCCCAGCCCTCCACGCGATCGCGAATACCCAGGACAAAGCGCGATGCCATCATGGTTTGCAGAGCAGCCTGGTTATCCTCGAGCAGTGTGAGAACCTCGTCGAGACCCGCTAGAATGAAGACGTCTTTTGAATCACGATAGGAATTGAGAGTGAAGTTAAAGTTCTTCCAGGCGGATTCAATCTTTTCGAGCTGCAATTCAAGCGCATATTCACCGGATGCCACACCGGAAATCTCCTCAGCGAAGTCCTTTATAGACATGATGTTCCACCCAATCATGTTGTTGAGTGTCATATCCTGATCGTAAGGGCGATTCAATTTAGCGAAAATCTGCTCCCAATGACGTTGCTTCAAAGCTTCGTTTCCAAGAGGCACCAGAGTGTTCATGTACTCCTTCCACTTGACCATCTCCTCCTTAAAACGCAGCGAAACGTCGTCCTCTCGCTGCTTGGCGAAAAGAACTGCTTGCTTGAGCGTGCCCTGCACCTCTCTCTCCATATCCTCAGCGTTGTGCTCTGACCACTTCTTGGCCTTCCAACCTACAATCTCATCTCCACCTTCGATCTTTGCTTCCCAGTCTCCCATGGCCTTCCAAATCACAAACGTTTCATCAAATAATGTGCGTGCTGACTCAAGATTGGTGTACTCGTGCGGTTTCATACTAAAGAGTTTTTGGTAGTGGGTATATGTTTGCGACTTGGATTCAATTGCGTCCATCTGAATCTTGGCCTCTTTAAGCATATTAAGGACATCTGTCGTCGACGCTTTCGAGTTCGTTGCGTCTCCCGATGCCAAATCTGTCATCATATCCATAAGGTCCTGATCGAGTCCTTGAATCTCCTGTCCGAGTGTCTGGGCATGTTTGCCGAGAGCTGTCGAGACGTCGGATTCGGCCATGTCGATTGACTCCTGGAAACTGTTGTGGATGCTGTGAAGGTCGTCGAGCTTCACCTGCTCTTGTGGTGGGATCTTCACCTCGAAAGTGACGAGCAATTTGTACATTTCATCCACCGTGTTGGATTTCGTAATAAGAATCTTGACATCCTCGCCGATAGCGCCCTTTGACTCGACAAATGCCGCAAACGATTTGAGGTCGGTGGGCTTCTTCTGCAAAGTCTTGATGCGTAATTGAAACTCCCCCAACACAGTCCCACACCCATCCCGTGCTGCCGCGTGCAGCACATCCTTCATATCCTCCAGCACAGTTTTCTTGCGCCGTGTGAGGTTTTCCCGGAGATCCTTACTAGTGACACCATAGATTCCCACAACGTTGTTAAGTTTCATCTTATCGAGGGACTCGCCAAAACCACGAAGTCTGAGCATCTCCTTCTTGATAGTGCGCGAGTTTGCAATGTGGTCTTGGTCCGCAAATTTTTCCTTGCTAAAGTCATCGGCATAGTTATAGATAGGATAGTACTGTTCAAACTGTTTGTGGGCATAGTCGCGTGTGTCATTAAAGTTGTCATTGACAACCTCTTCGATCTTAGAGCAGAGAATCTTGAAGACAGCACTGTCGATCAGCATTTTACGAAGGTTTGGCCCCTCTACCTTTTGCTTATCGTCAAAGTGCGGTTTAAAAGCTGCCATGTACAACAGACGGGGCACACTGTGCACGCAAGAAACCATTTGCTCCGTCATGGCCGACAACTGCGAAACCATATCATTGCTTTCGGGAATAAACATGATTTTCTCGCGTTCCATATCCAAGTTGACATTGAAGAACCCACTCTTTTTGGACGGAGCTTTCAAGTCCTGGAAAAACATATCCGACTGCTGCACAACAAGTAGCAGTAAGCTTTCAACAACCATGTAATCAGCAAGCTGGATGAACTGCGAAAGCATTGCCACCTCCTGGCGCGCAAGTGCTAGCGCACGCGCTCTGTTAATTGCCTCTTGCTTCATCTGCTGCATTGACTTGCTTTTCTGGCTTTTGTGCGATGTGAAAGTGGCGGCCTCATCAAGACCGCCGGGCGGAAGACCGTCTTCAGACGCGCGCACCCTGCTCGTGACGTCCTCGCACACCTTTTCGAGCAACGCCTGGATTTTGTCAATTATGCTTTCAAAGTCTTTGAACGAATTTGTGCGCGTTTTGGTCTGTCCTTCGATAAAGTCCTCGACCATGTAAGTCTGTCCTGATCGGTACTCAAGAAGCTTGGTGCTCCGCAACTCGAAGCACTGTCTATTTAGCTCGAGCAGCGTAGAACAAAACGCGCGCTTGGCAAGGAACAGCTTCTTGACAAGTTTCTTGCGAATCTGCGAGTATTTGCGGAACCTGACGTTCTGATGCCAGAGCTGACTGGTTTTCGCTTTAGAAAAGTTTTTGAAAAAGGGGATGCTTCGCAGGGTATTGAACAGCGAAGAGCGACGCCACCATTGTCCCAGGGGGGTGAATTGCGACGGCTGGCCAGGCTGAATGTGAACTACACCCGATGCAGACATGGTGAAATGCTCGCTGTCAATTTCCGTCCGGTCCACCACGACGAGGTCATATGGACGGAAGTTGAGATGCTGTTGGGCACGATTAAAAAACAGTACCTTGACCTCCGATTCCTCGCCCGTGCGCCCAAAGAATTCTACAGCCTCGTCGCCGGTTGTCGGCAGCCCATTCTCGCCCGGCTCCACTGTTTCAGCCGTAGTCGGTGCTGCACACCATGCATAGGCAAACGTCCAGTCAGAATGCAGCCGCAGCCAGCGAGAGAGACAGAACAGAAGCCTGGGAACAGGTGGGGAGAGGGAGGGCGAGCATATACCAGCAGCCGCCTTGAGGGCTGGCACTCGCGCCGTGGACCGTGACTTGTTCAAGCCCAAACGCATTCCCGGGTGTCCCCGCGATCGCAGCGCCGCGTCTAGGTCGTCGTCATGCTGGCGGGCCTGCATCTTGTCGAAAACGAACAGCGACGACTGGATCCCACCACTGATAAGCGTCGTGTTGTCATTGCGGGGGTACCCACGGACTGCGGAAACGAGTTTGTTCGAGATGCCAGCCATGTCGATGTCCCCGCCGCCGCCCGCATTCCCGCGTTGTGAGCGTCCATTGTGAGCCATTGGGTGCTGAGCACAGTCGCGGTAAGACTGGCTGTGCCCAGGCCGCCACAAGGCCTCGCTCACACCTGGGGCAGTTGAATCGAACTGCTTTTCAGTTTTTTTAGTTCTCTTTTAAAAAACAATTT
>Ga0209390_10008409_pt1 | contig 12779 bp, 15 predicted proteins | sample BON01_FD_187212 | JGI IMG/M metagenome (GOLD analysis project Ga0209390, IMG submission 187212) | Freshwater microbial communities from Lake Bonney liftoff mats and glacier meltwater in Antarctica - BON-01 (SPAdes) (version 2) | ecosystem: Environmental > Aquatic > Freshwater > Ice > Glacier... | reverse complement strand
TATTATTCTAGAATTATTATTCATTGGTCCTGTTAATCCTATATTATTATTTTTTTTTAATATTTCTATACAATCTGTTACCCAACCTTTTGTTTTAAATTCAATATCATCGCCACATTGATAAAAATAATCACATTTATCATCTAACGCTTTTTTGTAAATACGGTTCCACATGACGGTTAAATGCCCTTTTTTAATGTTATCCATATATAAATACTGAAAATCTATATTAGTAAATTCTCTTTTTAAATTATTTAATCCATTTTTTGTTTCTTGATTATCGAATATTTTATCACCACGATCAATCCCAATATAAAAAATATAATTATATATTTTTTCAATTTCTGTTAAGGATAAAAGTAATGTCTTTATTGTATAATTATATAGATATGTCTCTTTATAATTTTTCCACACACGACCATTTGATGTTGTTGGAATAAGTAATCCAACTTTCATTATATTATATTTATTATTTATTATTTATTATTTATTATTTATTATTTATATTTATTATTTATATTTATTATTTATTATTTATATTTATTATTTATTATTTATATTTATTATTTATATTTATTATTTATATTTTATTTAATTACAAAACCCCTCCTCTATAATTAATTTTAATTAATCATTGTCCCTCATTAAATTTCGTTCTTTTACTACACTTTCTAAAACCATATGAGGCGTATCAAATCGTTTCATATATTCTAATAAAGCACATGTATCTTTTGGAAAACATGCCCCTCCATAACTTAATTTACCATCAGGACCTGGGACACTTGTATGGTGCGGCGTGATCCATTTATTTTTTAACATAATATCTTTTACATTATCATAACTAATATTCATTTTTTCACATAATAAATAGATTTCATTAAAAAATTGTATTTTTACTGAATAAAAACTATTTACACATATTTTCATTGTTTCACTTTCATCACTTGTACATTTTGTAATTTCTGCTATTGGATAATATAATGAAAAAAAATTATCAACATAATTTAAATTAGCATCTGTACAATTTTTACTTTTACCCAATACAACATGTATTTGATTATGAAAATCATTGGTTGCTGTACGTGCTGTAAGAAATTCAGGATTATGAATTAATTGTAAATTCGGATATTTATCACATAAATTATTTGTAGTTTGTGGTTCAACGGTAGATTTTAAAATAATAATTCCATGATATTTATTTTCATGTAAAAAAGAACATACTTCATAAATCGCATCCTTATCATACATATGTTGTGTTTTATCAAATATAGTCGGTAAACACAAAAATATCATTTTGGTGTTTAAACAATTATCAATATCACCCATATTTACATCCTTTTTGTATTTATCATGACAAAACACCTGTATACCTTTATCTTTAAAACTATTTAAACATGCTCCTCCTACAAACCCAACACCTATAATAGATACATCATATACCATATAATAAATATATAATATATATATATATATTTATTAGTTTTTACGTGATTTAATTACTATTTCTTTATTGTGCGCTATATTTTACATTTATTTTTCAACATATAGGAAAACATTTATTTTCTTATAGAAACATTATTTATCATTGTTTTCCTTTTTTTGTAGTATTATTTTTTTGTGTTCCACAACTTCTTTGCGTCTTTTTCCCTATTATAAAATATAATCATAATTTATTATTTATTATTTAAATTAATCTACTCATTATAAATGAATCATGACCTATCTCAAAATGCAATAACACTTGATATTCATAATAATTTCGAACTTGATGTTGTTGTTCATGATAATGATGGAAATGATAATGAGGTTGTTTCACAAGAAAATAATAATAAATCACATAACTCTTTTTCAAATTCACAACCAGTCGGTCCTAATACATTTATTCCTTTAACGAAAGTTACGCAATTAACATCTTTATCACATAGTATAGAACACGTCGCACCACACAGTGATGATATAAACGATAGTTGGTGTGGTAGTGACCCAAGTGATACTGATTATAATGAGAGTGAGTTTGATGATGATCATGATAATGACAATAACCGCAAAGAAAATAACCGCAAAGAAAATAACCGCAAAGAAAATAACCGCAAAGAAAATAACCGGAAAGAAAATGAAAGTAATAGTTCAGTAGAGAATAGTAATATAAACATGAATAGAGTAAAATATAAAAAAATATCTTATAATGAAGTCAAAATCCAATTTAATAAATCATATGAACAAGATACAGTTCACCGATATTCTTCCGCCTTAGATATTCTCGCCAGTTATTTAAAGGGTCAAAAAACAATTTACATGGAATCACGGTCACATAGTGTTATTATGCTTAATTTCTTAATGTTGCCTGCTATTTTTTTATCCGCTTTGGTGAGTGTTATTCAGGAACCTCTTAGTAATAACAATCACGGTAATATAATTATTTCAAGTATTTCTGTATTTGTCGCCTTTATTTTATCTATTATTAACTATTTGAAACTCGATGCCGCATCCGAAGCCCATAAAATATCATCACATAAATACGATAAACTACAAACTTATGTTGAATTCCAGTCAGGACAAGTCCTCCTTTTCAGCGACCCGTTACTAACATCCGACAATGTCTTACGCCAATTACAAGAACAAAAACAACTTTTAAAGTCTACATGTAACGAAGAAACATCTGAAAAACGCAAGAAATGGATTATCAAAGAAACTCGTATTTATACAAATACTTTATTTACCAAACGACAAGAAATAGAACGAAATTTTATTAAAGAAATGGCGCAAAATATTAAAAGCATTGAAGAAAAAATATCCGAAATTAAAGAAACAAATCAATTCCTCATTCCACGCACGATCCGTTATAAATATCCAATTATTTATAATACCAATGTTTTTTCTATTATAAAAAAAATAGATGATTATAAATCTAAAACTCTTACTAGTCTTAAAAATTTGAAAAATGAATTGAGGTTTTTAAATGCCTTACATAAAAAAGTAAATTATAATATTAATCAAATTCATAATGTCAGATATTCTTTTTTATTTAAACAGAAAAAAAATATTATCCATACTTTACTTTTTTTAAATACCGCATTTTCAATGATCGACCGAATGTTCCAACAAGAAATAATTAATGGAAAACTTCGTCAAAAACATTGGATACGCTTTAAATTAAATGAATTTACAAAAATATGTTATTCTTTTTGTCGCTGTTGTTGTCACTGTTGTTTTGGTAGTAGCATGAGTAATAATAATATTAACGATAATAATAATATAAATAATAATAAATCTCAATCAAATTATTTGTGTAATTCTTTTTTGCCACATAATTATATTGACCCTGAAAAAAGTGGTGGAAATATATTGGAAAAATTAATGGGGTTTGATAAACATTTGGATACAATGGATGAAGATTTTAATGATTTTTATAAAGAAAATATGAGAATGAACAATATGAACAATATGAACAATATGAACAATATTATTGAACCACAACGTTACAGTAAATTATCTTTATCTGAATTAAATGTTTAATTGATTTATTGATTTATAATAAAAATTGAAATATATTAAATACAACTATTTCATAATAAATAATCACTAGATTAAATTTTATATTATGAGTTCTACCGTTAATACAAATGATACCCTCATTAAAAAACGCAAAACTATTAGTAAAAAAGACAAGACTGTTATTGCAACTGATAATAAGGAAGTAATTGCCATAACTGTTGAGGTTCCCGAATCTAAAAAACGCAAAACTACTAAAAAAGTTAAGACTGTTATTGAAACTGATAATAAGGAAGAAGTAGTTGTCTCAATTAATGATGTTATTCAGGAAAGATTGTCTAAAAAACGCAACACTACGTGTTTAGTAGATACAACAAACAACACTACGTGTTTAGTAGATACAACAAACAACACTACGTGTTTAGTAGATACAACAAACAACACTACGTGTTTAGTAGATACAACAAACAACACTACGTGTTTAGTAGATACAACAAACAACACAAATACTCTCACCGACTCATCTGATAATATTGTATATAATTTTAATATTAGTTCACAACATCATGAGATAAAATCGCAGTTAGAGGCACAATTAGAGGCACAGATAGAGGCACAGATAAAAACAAATGTATATCTTGAGAAAGATGAATTAACTGCAAAGATTGATGCAGAAAATAGAGAGAAATGTGCTCATGCTTTTAAAAATGGATTTATGAATAATAACGATTCAACTAATTTTATTATAATGACAACTATAATGAAAATTATATCTGATTTGTCAAAGTATGCTAATTGTAATTGTTTAGAAGACACAACTGAACAATGCACATATGATTACGATAAACAGATTGACCAAATTAAAGTTCTATTTATGTATTTAACTACTATTCCGAAATTTCTTAAACAACACCCCGAAATGATAGAAATGACTATGAAGAAAATTGAACGATTTCGCGAAAAGGAGAAAGATAATGTTGTTTTACAGCAAACATATACTTATTATGATATGTTTATTATACACCTAAAAAAAGAAATTAGAAAAGAAAGTGGAGAACATGATTAATCAAAATAAAAATAAAAATAAAAATAAAATTTAAATAAAATAAAAAGATTATTAATCTTTTTATTTTTAGTTACTTATTTAGTTAGTTAGTTAGTTATTTATTTAGTTAGAGTTTAATTTTCATTTTTACAAACCGTTCAACTTTTTTGTAGAAAAATCCCATAATTCAATTTATTTTCTTATTATCTATTAATGTGCTACAGTGCTAGATCAAGTTTAACAACATTTTTAATTGTTTTTTCTATATGTATTTATCTTTGGATAAAAGGCGGAAATGTTAATAAATCCTTGGCTATCATTTTATTTTTTATTTCATTAATGCAAATTCTTGAATTATTTATTTGGTTAAATTTAGAATGTTCAACTATTAATAAATTTATATCACTCTTTATTCCTATTTTATTATTTCTTCAACCGATTGTTGTAATAAGTACTGTTATTTATTTTAAGTCAGGTATATTGTCTCCGACTTTCTATAAAATTGTCCTTGGTGTTTGGTTTGCTTGTTCTCCATTTTTTATAAATTGGATGAAAAAAGGTTTAAATAAATGCACAAAAGTCGGAATACTTCCGGGAGGGCACCTTGAATGGCCATTTGCTAATTCTTCTAATGATCAATTTATACAAACTATATATAATTTAGTCCTTGGAATTGGAATAGGTACTTTGAATACTAAATGGTATGGAATATTTTACATAGTTTTATCTTCATTAAGTTATAATTATATTAAAAAAATATATGGACATTCTTGGGGTTCTATATGGTGTAACTTTGTTAATGTTTTAGCAATAGCCGCATTATTTATTAAATAAAAAAACCAAGTCAATTAAAATCAAAGATCCAAGTCAATGAAAATCAAAGAACCAAGTCAATGAAAATTATTATTTTTCTCAGAAGAATGAGAAGTCATCACCAATTAAAGGTTCTTGTGTAATAATACATTAAATAAAAAAGATTGAATTTTTTATTTTTTACCTGCCTATATTTTAACGAGTTTTCATTCAACACTGTTACACGTCTTTTTATGTTTTTCATTCCAATGCTCTATTTGGCATTCATTAGAACAATAACGAGTCGCACCCTCACACGTGCCACCACATTTCTTTGTTGTTTCGCTCATTACATTACAATTTGAACAGACATATGTTTTTGGAATTGCTTTGTTTGTTTTCTTGTAAATATAATTCATCGCTTTTACCCATCCTGCTTTGAACCCCGAACGCCATTCATAATTACATCCTTCACATCCAAAATATTTTTCATGTTCTTTTTCTACTGATTGTGATTCGCCCGCATAACAATAGCATTCTTTATCACACTCACATTCACATTCATCATCGGTTTCTTCCTCACTTAGCACATAATCTTCATCATCGTCAACATCACCGTCTGACACATATTCGCGCTCTTTTTCTTCTGCTTCGTGGCAAATTTGCCCTTTGTCGCGTTTTTCCGCGATAGCATTCTTAATTTTACTACTATACTTTTGATATATATCGCTTACCTTTATTTCTTTATTTTCTACAGAATCATTGCTTTCATATACTTTATTCACTTTTTTGACTCGCTTGGTCAAAATACTTTGAATAAGCGAAACACATTCTTGGCAGCGGTTAAACACTTTTTCAGATTTCAAAGTAGACTCCATTTTAGATAAATTTATTCGTTTGTTCGTTTGTTCGTTTGTTCGTTTGTTCATAAATCTATCTTTAAAATCTATTTCAATTTTTTGAAATTACTCTTAAATTTAATTAAAAAAAATGAAAATTTTATTCTCTTCGCCTGGAATTGAACCAGGGACCAGCGGTTATTTGTCATTATTTGACTTTTATAAATATTTATAACTCTACAGACCGCCGCTCTACCAACTGAGCTACAAAGAGGTTTATTTTTCATTTTTTATAACAAAAATTCCTTTTTATATAATGTTTTTGTTTACAATTCAGAAATGTCATCTTTTTTCTTTTTCATAAATACAGTTGTAATGTTCTGAAAATAATTAACAATTTTTTAATTTTATTTTATATTTAGTATCCTATAAAGTATAAGAGAAATAATAAAACAACCCCAACAATTAAATATCATGTTTGCCAAATCATTATTCATATAGATTTCCATCTTTTCAAGTGGCGTGAATAAAAACATCCATGGACCCCACCATTTCTTTTCATTCCATAATTTCTGTTCTATTCGTGTTATTATACACCCTTTGAAATAAAAATGAAATATAAAAATAATTATCCATATCGCAACTGATACATAAAAATAAATATTTATTTTTCCTATCATTAAATACACTAATGGAATTCCTGTTAATAACCAATGAAATAATACTAATATGTACCCATTTATTATTATTTTATTTACATGTTCTTGATTTAGTGCTGTTTTCGGAGTAAGTAAATATTCACCATAATCTGTTATCTTTTGCGTATTTATTTTTCTTTCTTCTAATGAAAACATTTTGATTTATTATTTTAATGTTATGTTATTATTATTACTACTATTTATATTTATTTTTATTATATAAAATAAATATAAACTATTTGTTTTTTTTGTTATTATATTTACAGACACATTTTTTCATTATAATTCTTTAAATGTTGTTCAATATAATCTTCAATATTAATTGTCATTAAATTCAGTTTATTTTTATACGAATAATCGCTTCTTGGCATTGGAACACTTACTATAACTGATATTGTTGGTTCTGTTGCGATGTAATCTTCTATCTTAAACTCATCGTTTGGATATTCGTGTTTGATATAAATATAATCTAAACCATTTGAATTATTCTTTCTAATAGTATTCTTTTTTTGCGTCCATCCATAGAATTCAAATATACTATTTATCCTATGAGAATTCATAAACTTTTATAATATATCGCCATATTACATTTAAATATGTTATTAAATAATATTACTTAAAACAGATAGCATCATTATGAAAATAAAAATATAGTTTTCAATATATATAGCAATGTTTCTTGAATATGTTATTCCTGCGGTGATAATGTTATTTTTAGATGTTTTATATTTAACAAATATAGGCGGTCGTATGTTTGGTAATATGGTAAAGAATATACAAGGACACGAAATAAAATTAAATATTTATGGAGCAATTGGCGCATACACGTTAATGTTAGTCGCACTATACAAGTTTATACTTGTTGATAGAAAATCTCCAACAGACGCATTTATATTAGGGTTATGTATTTATGGTGTATTTGATTTTACCAATTATACAATATTTAAAAAATATGATATGTTTGTAGGAGGATTAGATATATTATGGGGCGGAGTATTATATTATGTTGTTACTTGGTTAACATATAAAACATATAAAATAATAGGCATTAGGCATTAGGCATTAGGCATTAGGCATTATGGTTGTTTAGTTCGTTTTCCAATGATAATAACATTTTTTATTTATAATATATTATGTGATAATATATTATCACATAATTCATAAAAATACGGTAAACATCTCAAAAAGTATTTGAATTAATACAGTTATATAAAAATAATGAATATTTATTTTGCAAGTGGTGAGGTTTGAACTCACGAAGCAAATATGCACAAGATCTTAAGTCTTGCCCCTTTGACCGCTCGGGAACACTTGCTAATATTCTATTATTCCAATATATCCATATGGGGACTCGAACCCCAAACCTTGAGATTAGAAGTCTCACGCGCTATCCATTGCGCTATACGGATCGATTGAATGATTATTAAGTATTTACTTAGTCAATACTCATTCATTCGCTCGTTCGCCTACTGACAATTTTAATAAAAAAGAGCGGTATTATTTGGTTAGTTATATGAATATAGAATTTAATTATTTTTATACTTAATATTGCAGTTATCCTAAAAATATAATCCTTAATTATTGCGGATTGTTCAGATTATTTTTCTACCTATTCACTTATCTTTTGTGCTTAATCCGTCCTCTTGTGCTTCGCCCGTCCTCTTGTGCTTCGCCCGTCCTCTTGTGCTTCGCCCGTATTAATCTGGGTTACTTGTCTATGAGATTTATATGGTTGCGTCCCATAGACATACTATATATATGAATATTCTTTAAATCCTTTATTTAAATATTTTTGATTAATAACCATTCGGCGGCCAGTTTTCACAGTCTGGAAAAAATCTACATTCATTACACAACTTTTTATTATCTTTTACAAAATGAATTATATCTTCTTTTGTCATTTCTTCCCGACACTCAAAACATTCAACCCATTCATTTTCTTTATCACTTTTATCACTTTTATCACTTTTATCACTTTTATCGCTCTTAGTATTATCCATTTACTATTATGTATAAATATATATAAAAGTATTTATATATATTTATATAAATACTTTTAATCGCAACATATATGAAACATATTAATTTATTTTCTAAAACAAACACAAATGAAATATCTTCAAACACCATAACAAAAAATAATGTTCCTTACTTTGATACCTTATTATTGAAAAGTTGTAATCACCCTTTATGCGAATCTACACAATTTGTAAAACAGAAATTGTTTGTTTCTTTATTTAAGGCATTAGATAATAACATGTCTAAAAATAAATAAATATATATATATAAATATAGAAAATATGAATATTATAAAATCAAATAATAAATTTAAATATTATTATGATTACTACCCTAAAAAAATGCCCGATTATTTGGCGAATTTAACTTATAATATAGAATTTTTTTATAAAAAAAATAAAAATGGTTCATCTATATCAAATGTCGAATCTATTTTTTGGGATGATATTAATTATTTACTTTCTGACCCAAATAAATACTCTATTTTAAAAAAATGGAAATACAGACGTTCTTTTTTATTAACTGAAAAAGAACATCAAAATAATACTACGATATTTGGGTCTAACTATACATGGCGGGAGAGTTTTATTCTAGGATTACTTATGTTCGAATACCATTAATTTGAATACCATTAATTTGAATACCATTAATTTCACATTAAATATTTAAACTTCATATATCATTATGAATTGTTTTCGTTTTTTTTATTGATTTCTTTTACTACGCGTTCTATGACACAATCATATTCTTTATCTAGACATAACAATTCTTTCAGTATACTTATTTTTAACTGATTAAATACGTTTATTGTATGAAAACTTTTATTTTTTATTTGATGTTCATGATTCATTTCATGATTTTCATAATATTCTTCTTGTGTTTTTGTAACATATACATCTAATTTTTTTTTCATTAGATTGAATATTTCAATATCTTCTGGATAGTATTTCAAATAAAATTCTATATCATAATGTAAATCTTTGAAAAAATCTATATAATTATTACTGTCTAATGGATATTTATTTAATAATAATACATAATAATTTGGATACGGCATGTTATATGGTCTTTTATAATTTTTAAACTGATGATATGTTATTGACCAAAACTCAAATGGTTGCCCATCATCGCGATAAAATACTATTCCGTTTTCTTCTTTTTTTTTATTTAAATTATTTTTAAATGTTTCCATTGCTGTCTCATCTACACATTTTTTTACTTCCACATGGTATTTAAACACTTTATCTTCAATTAAATTCGGCACTTCTAATTTGGGATTATTTATATCTGTTATGTATGTTAGAATAATTTGTCTATCAGTTGTAATGACGGCATAATAACATTTGCCTTCTTCTAATAATTCATAGTTTATTTGGTCTTTTAATTCTGTTTCACTCATTATTAAATCATGTGGATAAATAACACTTTCTAATGAAATTATCACATTATTGTGATTATTGATTTTGCACGATGTCTCTGTATCTGTCTCTGTATCTGTCTCTGTATCTAGAGATAAAGAATATTTATAAACTCTAACTTGTGTTCCTTTTAATTTTAAACTATAATAATTTATTTTATTTTTGTTTAGTTCAAACTCATCATAATCCATAATTGGTAATATTTCTCCACAACAAACATTTTTACCATTCATATCAATAATTTTTCCTTTTTTAAATGTTAGTGTTATATCATCATAACAATCGTGTGATGTATTATCTATATAAAGAAATCCTTCATTTACAATATCTTCCGGTTCGTGAGAATATGAGTCATGAGTATTCATTTTGTTTTATCTTTTATGTTTTATCTTTTATGCGTTATGCTTATATATTTTTAATTTTTAATCAATTCAATTTTTTAATTAATTAAAAATTGAATTGATTTAACTGCTAATTAATAACACTATTAAGAAACATATATTAATAATGAATTCTACTTATATGTGCTATTGTGGTTGTAATGTGGTTTTTAATGTAAACTCTAATATTAGAGGTGCATTAATTCGATTCCATGAGTTATATTTTATACTAGAAGATAAACTTTATAATGATAATTGGGAAAATTATATTGGAGGATTAATCACATGGGGTGAATTCAAAAATAAAATTATTGGTAAAATTCAAAGTATCAATAATAATCATCCAATCAGGGACAATAATAATCATCCAATCAGGGACAATAATAATTATCCATTCCCAAATGTTTGGTTACATTTATATAATCAATATATCCGCGACGACTCATACCAAAATATTCATCATCACGCTTTAATGCAAACTATCTACATTTACTGATTTTAAGTGTTATAAAAGTATTTGAATTTATTTAAAAAAAATAGAAGAATGAATATAATTTCAAAAGAAAAATATTTGTTTTTTATTAATCATCTATAAATGCTCCCAGCGAGGCTCGAACTCGCGACAAACGGCATATAAGACCGGTACTCTGCCAACTGAGCTATGGGAGCGCAGTAAATACATGATTAAAAAAAGACAATTTGATATTTTTATTCTTTCTCATTCATACATATCACACTGTCTTTATATTATTTTTTTATAATTTATTAAATTTATCATTGTAAATAACTTTTTCTATTAATATCTAAACTTGCTAACCATTCTTCTTGGTCATCGCCCCATCCATCATTTTTTAGTTCTTGCTCTTGCTGTTGCTGTTGCTGTTGCTGTTGCTGTTGCTGTTGCTCTTGCTGTTGCTCTTGCTGTTGCTCTTGCTCTTGCTGTTGCTCTTGCTGTTGCTGTTGCTGTTGCTGTTGCTCTTGTGATTCGACAATTTCTTCTTTTAATGTTGGCAATATTGATACAGTTGGATTTCGAATTGGTCTCGTATTCAGTCCACACGATACTGGCGATTGAATTGACAGAACTCGTCGTTTATTTTCCTCATGTTTTTGCGATTGGAGTGGTGTTTTTACAATTTTACTAAGATAAGGAAAATTGTTCTCGCATTTTGTAACTCCTTCACATACTTCTACCGCAATTTTCAAACTTTGAAAATATTTTTTGGGGGTTTCCTTATTTTCCTGCTTTTTTGGCATTTCTTTTTCCTTTTTTAATAATTCAGGACAATATTTTGTGGTATGTTCTGCTTTTTGTTTACAGTACCCACACACGATATTCAATAAATACGGACACGTGGTTTTACCTGTTACTTTATCACGAATTGCGTGATAAAAGTCTTTCTTACCTGACATACAACACAACTTACATGTTAGTTGTTGCTTAGTGGATGCCATTTTGCTTTGTTTTGTTTTGTTTTGTTTTGCTTTGCTTTGCTTTAGTAGTTGGGTAATCATTCATTCTCCTTGAAAAGGATTTCAATTTTTAAAAGATTTTTATTATCATACATTTAAGGTGGTTAAAATGACATTTCTTTTATCTTTTTATCTTTTTATAAATAAAATGCAGTTTAAACGTTTATTTAAACAGTCTTCTGACTTGCTTTTCAGTAAACTTCCCCATTTAATTTTCAAAGATATCAGTCATGTTTTTATGACTTTTTTCGCAATTTTTATTAATTTGTTTAAAAATATTGGACAATTTTTCATGTCTTTTATTTTAATGATTCGAAATTTTTTTATCATTATTCAGGAATTTTTTCAAATTGTTGGCGATATTTTTTAATATTTTTTTTATACATTTTATTCCATATTGTAGAACCAAAAAAACATGCAAAAGATTTACAAAATGGTTCTATTTTTTTTGGTAGTAAAAAACATATTTAATACTATTTTACATTCAAAAAATAAAGACAAGAAATATTCATAAGAGAGAAATTCATATTTTATTTTATTTTATTTTATTTTATTTTATTTTATTTTATTTTATTTTATTTTATTTTATTTTATTTTATTTTATTTTATTTTATTTTATTTTA
>Ga0209390_10008408_pt1 | contig 12779 bp, 4 predicted proteins | sample BON01_FD_187212 | JGI IMG/M metagenome (GOLD analysis project Ga0209390, IMG submission 187212) | Freshwater microbial communities from Lake Bonney liftoff mats and glacier meltwater in Antarctica - BON-01 (SPAdes) (version 2) | ecosystem: Environmental > Aquatic > Freshwater > Ice > Glacier... | reverse complement strand
GGGGGGGGGGGGGGGACACGCGGCAAGAGACACGAACAAAGAGGAAAACGCGGGGGTGTTTGTCGTGCGTCCCGTCCAGTCCCGGTCGCGTCCTCTCTCTCGGTCCTCTCTCTCTCTCGGTCCTCCTCAATCTTCTCCCGTCCGTCCTCTCTCTCTCTCCCAACCACCTCCTCCCCCTCTCTCACCTTGCGCGCGATCTCGTGGCCCCCCAAGTCAAACGCCTTGAAGTTGACACCGGCGATCTGCAGCTCCTCGGACGTGGGCATCTGCGTGGGCTGGTGGGTGACGAGGCGCTCGTCCTTGAGCATGTGCATGAGGGTGGTCTTGCCGGCGTTGTCCAGGCCCTGTTTGTGTTTTTCGTCGTGGGTTGGGTTGGGGTTGTGCGTTGGGGCGCTTTTTTGGGGCGGGGGGAGCGGCGAGTGAGGGGCGGCGGCGAGACGACAAGTGAAGCGCGAAACGCGATCGTCCCAGCATACAATGACCGACGAAAACAGCTCACCAAGAACAAGATCTTTGCGTTCTTGTTGTACAGGCCCAGCTGGTTCAACACGCTGTAAAACCTGTTGTTTGTTTGTTTTTTGTTGTGTGTGTGAGTCCTTTGTTTGTTTTGTTTTGTTTTGTTTTTGTCAGCGGGGGGGGGGCAAACAGCGCGACGGATGACAGCAAAACCGAGAGCGGCGCGAGGGCGCGAACAACCAACGCGCGCCGCGTCTCGAGGACATCGAGACCAACGCGCGCCCAATGGCTGGGGCGCGCGAGACTTGATGGGCAAGCAAGGAGGAGCACGAGCAACACGGGCCGCCGCTCTTCCTCTCTCTCTCTCTCAGGCTCGCCCGCCGCCGCCGTCGGCACACTTGCCCCATGCGGGCAGAGACGCCGGCGCGGCGCCGCCCTGCCACGCTCGGCGGCATGGCGCGCTCGCGTCGGGTCTGTCGGGCGCGCGCGAACAGCAGGTCTAGCACGCGCCTCGGCGCGCCCGCCGCCGCGACCCCCGGCGCAAGGCGACGGGAAGAAAGAGGGGAGAGACCCACAGGATTGGAAGAGAGAAGGGGAAGGGAGCTCTCTGTCCAAACGCCCCTGGTCTTCGAACGCACCAGTTGACCAGAAACATCGTGGCTACCCCGCTTCCTCTTCGTCCGCACAACCCAAGGAGGAGGACTGGCCGCCGGGCGGCCAAGGGGAGGGAAGAGGGGAGAGGAGAAGAAGGCGCAAGGAAGAGCTTCTTTTGAAGCGGCAGCGGTTTCTGTTTGGTTCTGGTGGAGGGCGCGGCGCGGTGGGCGGGGGTAAGAGGCGGACAAGAAGGTGACCAAAGGCGGGGCGGAGTGCCGGACGGGGTCGGGGACAGGCCGTCGGGCGCAGAAGTCGAGCGCCGACAATCGAGGCCGAAGGCGCTCCGCTGGTTTGCCGACGGACGGCGGCGCGGTCATTCGCCCGTCTTCGTCGACAAGGATCCAAAGAAACCGACTGGCGCGCTGCCTCTCGCTCGATCCTCAATCAAACAGAGTCGGAAGTCACACGCACGTACCCGCACACCAAACGCCCTGAAAGAGCGGGCGCGAGACAGAGACAGACAAAGACAGACAACGAACGGAAACTCCGTCCGCAACGAAACAACAACTTTCAACAGACGCGCGCACACAGGTGCGCCCCCTTTTGACTCTTTTCCAACCCGGGCACCGCGCATGCACATTTAAGGCCACTGGCCCCGGATGCGTAGGGCTCGCGGAGGCCTCTTGATCCGCGTTTGAGAGAGCCTTTTCCGCAAAGAGGGAGAGGGAGGGCACCAACCGATCTCCAAACGCCGAGGAGCAGCTTCGAGGGAGGGGAGCGCTCTCTCGCTCGTAGCAGACGCGCAGTATCAAGGGTGGTGCTGCACACACGGCGCACGCATCAAAAACACAACGCCAAACATGCCGCCCTCGGTCACCATGGCGACCGCGCCGACGACGACGACGAGCGCGGCGCCGCGCCGGCGAATCGCGCCCTCGGCCGGGCCCGCCCCGCCGCCGGGCCCCGCGCACCGCCTGCTCGCGCTGCTCCTGAGCGCCGCCCTCTGGCTGCACGCCTCGACCGTCGGCGCCGCCGCCGACTGGCTCGAGACGGCCGTCCTCGGCAGCTGGGAGGAGTCGCTAAAGTCCCTCATCCGAGAGGCCTTTTTCCAGGCCAGCCGCGCGCTCAACGCGCTGGCCGCCTTCGGCGTCGGCCTGCTGGACGCCGACTACAGCCGCCGCCTCCGGGACGCGTGGACGCGGCGGGACGACGAGCTGGCGCAGCACGCGGCGTGGTGGGGGGAGGACCGCGCGTCGACGCTCAACGCGGTGGTGGCCAACGCGGTGCGCGCCTCGGGCGGAGGGCGGGCGGGAGGGCGGGGCGGGCGGCCGCCGCCGGCCCCTGCGGCGCCGCCGCGCCTCGCGCACACCCAGTCCGTGATGCTGCCGCAGTGGCACGCGGATGGGCTCGCAGCAGCAACTGCAGCGGCAGCAGCAGCAGCAGCAGCAGCAGCAGCAGCAGGAGGCGCCGATGCCTTGGCAGGTACGACCACGACGGCCGCCGCCGCCGGCCCCGCAGCAGCAGGCGGGGCGTCCTCCTCCTCCTGGTGGCCGCCCCGCCTGCAGGGCATGATCCCGGGCGCGCGCCGCCGCCGCTCGACCTACAGCGGCGGTATCGGCGGCGGCGGCGCGGGCGGCAGCGGCGGCGGCCCGCCCGCCGCCGACGCGACGACGGCCCCCCCCCCGTTGCTGGCCGGCAGGCGCGGCGGCGCCGCCGCCGCCGCCGCCGCCGCCTGCACCGAGACCGACACGGTGCGCGGGCCCATCTCGCGCTCGCGCAGCCGCGCCGCCCTGTTCGAGCAGCCGGCGGGGTTTGGCGCGCACGCGGGAACGGGCCGCCGCACGGGCCTGCTCGACGACCTGAGGCTGGCGAGCGAGCTTGCGGTCACGCGCGCGTTCGACGCGGCGCGGGTGGCGCTGCGGCTGCTGACGCTGACGGCGTCGCCGGCGGCGCGGCGGCGACGGGAGCGGCGGGGGCGGCTGGCGCAGGAGCGCGAGGGGCTGCGGGCGCGGGCGCGGGCCGAGCAATGGGACGAGCAGCAGGACGAGCGGCAGCCCGCGTCGGACGGCGAGGCGGGCGGAGGGGGCCGCCCTGCTGCCGTCGCTCCCGACGCATCGGCGGCGGCGCCGCTCCCCCCTGCCCGCCCCTCGCTCGTCGGGCGCGCCTGGGGCCTGGCGTCCTGGCCTCTGCGCGGCGTCCTGCTGCCCGCCGCGTCTGGGACAGCGGCGGCTGCTGCTGCTGCTGCTGCCGGGGGCGCGGCCGCGAGACAAGACCGTCGCCCCGGCTCGTCGTCGCCGTCGTCGTCTGGCGGCGGTGCCGCCGGCGCCGCCTCTGCCCGCCGCCGCCCCTCGGCCGCAGCTGGTGGCGGCGGCCGCCCCCGCAGCGGCGGCAGCAGCGGCGGCGGCGGCGGCGGCGGCGACGGCGGCGGCTCGCGCCCCAACACCGCCGGGCGCGCCGCCCTGCTCGCCAGCCGCAGCGCCGCGGCCGACCTCGACGGCGACGCCGCGCCCTGGAGGCCGCCGCCGTCGGCGACGGCCGCCGCCGCGGCCGCAGCAGCAGCCACTGCCGCAGCCGCGGCATCCGCCGCTTCGGCCGCCGCAGCGACGACGACGACCGCGGGAGGCGGCGGCGGCGGCGGCGCCGCCGCGCCGTCCCCCGCGCCCCCCGCGCCGCCGCCGCGCCCGCCCGCCCGCTTCAAGCGCGTGCACAGCGACGGCGCGTGGCCGCCCATCCCCGGCGGCTTCCCCGCCCCCAAGCGGCCCCGCCCCGCCCCCTTCGTCCGCTTCCTCTTGCGCGCCCTCGCCTTGTTCGGCCTCGCCACCGACTCTGGCGCCGACTCGAGCAGCAGCCGCACCCACGCCGCCGCCGCAGCCGCCTCGGCCGCCTCTGCCGCCGCCGCCTCCGCCGCCCCCGGCGCCGCCCCCGGCCCAAACCACGCCGGAAAAAACGCCGCCGGAAAAGCTGGCGGCCAACATGAGGATCAGGGGCGCACTGAAAAACAGGCCTTACAGGACCAACAGCAGGTCGACAAGGAGGAGGAGGACGCCGACGCGTGGCTGTCCCAGGCCGGGCGCGTGGTGCTGTCGATGGGCTACCCGCTCGAGGTCCACACGGTGACGACGGAGGACGGCTACGTCCTGGCGGTGGACCGCATCCCGCGCGTCGGCGGCGGCAGAGTCGCCCTGTTCCAGCACGGGGTGTTCGACACGTCGCTGTCGTGGGTGAGCGCGGGCGTGACGGGGAGCCCGGCCTTTGCGGCGTGGGACCAGGGGTGCGACGTGTGGCTGGGCACCTCGCGGAGCAACCCTCCGCTCATGGCGCGCGACCCGAGCCGCGCCGGCAGCGGCTACTGGAAGTACACGGTCAACGACTTGGGGGTGTTCGACATGACGGCGATGGTGGACCACATCGACAGCGTGAAGCGGCGCGAGCTGGGCGGCGGGGCGAGCTGGGGCACGCGGCAGCAGCAGTCGCAGCAGCGGGCGGGGGCGGCGGCGGCGCCTGGCTCGGCGGCGGCTGCCGCTTGTGCTGCTGCTGCTGCTGCTGCGGCGGCGGCGACGACGACGACGGCCGCGACAACTGCCGCCGCCAACGCCAACGCCGCTGCCGCCGCCGCCTCGCCGTCGTCGCCGCCGCCATCCGCGCCGCCCCCCAGCGAGCGGCTGTTCGCGATGTCTACCTCGACCACCCCGCGCCCTGGCGGCGCAGGCAGAGGCGGCGGCGGCGCGGCCCCTGCCTCTGCGCGGGGCGCCTCGTCCGCCCGGCGCCGCGGCCGCCGCCCGAGCGCGGGCCCGACGCGCGAGGAGGAGCTGGACGCGCTGGCGCACCGCGCCGCCGAGGCCGAGCGCCGCGCGAGCGGCGAGGACGACGACGACGGCGAGCAGCAGCAGCGGCGGCGGCGCAAACACGAGGACGAGGACGAGGACCCGTCGTCGTTCGTCGACGCGCACGAGGGCGGCGGCCAGCCGTCCTGGCGGCGCGGCGGCCGGCCGGCCGGCGCGCTCGCGCTCGCGCCGTCGCTGTCGGACTCGCGCCTTGACAAGCTGGGCGGGGGGGGGGTCGGCGCGTGGGGCGCGGGCCCCGTCGCCCGCCCCAGCGCGTCGTGCGGCGCGAGCGAGGCCGGCAGCGACGTCGCCTTGCAGCAGCAGCAGCAGCAGCAGCAGCAGCAGCAGCACGAGGAGGACAAGCACGACTGGGCCGAGCCCTCGCCGTCGCCGTCGCCGCCGCACGCGCGCCGCTCGCTGCTGGCGGGCGCGCCGTCCCTGCGGCGGCGGCTCGGGGGGCAGTTCAGCCAGGACGAGCTGGCGGGCTTTGACGCTGACGCCGACTACGCCAACGTGCCGCCCGCCACCGACTTCAACGCGCTGCGCGCGAGCCTGCCGCCCGTGCTGGTCGGCCCGCACGACACGGCCGAGGGGGTGGTCGCGGGGGCGGGCGGAGGCGCCGCCGCCGCCGCCGTCGCCGCCGCTGGCGGCGGCGCGGGCGCGGCCCCGCCCGTCGGCGCGAGCGGCGCGGCGGCGGCGGCCGGCGGCGCCGCCGTCGCGCTCACGGCCGCGGCGTGGCTGCTGGCCACGGGCGGCGGGTCGACTCGCTCGCGCCGGCAGAGCGCCGACGCCGGGGTGGGCCAGGCGCTGCCGCTACCGTTTGAAAAGCCGTCCTCCTCTGCCTCGTCCTCTTCGGGGGGAGGAGGCGGCGAGAGCGAGGCGGCGGTGGCGGCGGCGGCGGCCGCTGCGGCGGCGGCCGAGGACGCCGAGGAGGACGACGACGAGGCTGCTGCCTCCGCCCCCCGCCGCCGCCGCCGCCCCATCATCGCCTCGATCAACGCCGCCGGCAGCGAGCCGCGCACGCCCGAGGTCGGCGAGACGCCGCAGGTGTCGCCGGGCCGCGCCGCCTCGCACGACAGCAACGCCGCTGGTGCTGGTGCTGCTGCGACGACGGCGACGGCGCAGACGGCCGCCGGCGCGCCGCCTACCTCCGCCGCCGCCGCCGACGCCGCCGACGGCGCCGCTGCCGCCCTGCCTCCCCTGCTGCGCGCCGACTCGCCCCCGGCCGGCGCCGGGCGCCCCGTCCCGCCCCTCGCCATCCCCGAGCGCTCGCAATCGAGCGCCGCGGCCCTCGGCGCCCGCGGGGCGGCCGCCGCCGTCGCCGGCGGCGGCGGCGGCCACGCCGGCTCGCCGCCGTCGGCGTTTGCCCGCGCCGCGCAGGAGGCCGAGGTCGCGCGCGGAGGCAGCGTGCCCCCGCCCGCCCGCCTGGGGGCCGTGCTCTCGTCGCTCCTGCTCCCCGGCCGCGGCTCGGGCGGCACCCAGACGGCATTTCGCCCGGGCGCCCGCGCCGCCGCCGCCGCCCCCGGGGACGCCGCTGCCGCTGCCGCCGCGCCCGTCTTTCCCCGCCCCCTCGCCTTCTTCCGCCCGCCCGGCGCGCGCGGCGCCTCGGCCGCGCCCGCCGCCGGCTGCAGCATCAGCGCGCCGCCGCTGGGCGGCCCAGGCGAGCGGCAAGAGGGGGGGGCGGCGGCGGCAAAAGGGGGCGCCGGCGCTGGCGCCGCGCGCCCGCGGCAGCCGCAGCACCCGCCCGACCCGTACGACCTGCGCATCGTCGCCCACTCGCTCGGCGGCATGTCGGCGCTCATCTACCTGGTCATGCGCCTCAAGGCCGGGCAGGCGCACCACGTCGCCCGCCTGGTCCTGCTCACGCCCGCGGGATTCCACGTGGACGTGCCCTTTATCGTGCACCCGATGATGTGGTACCTCGACCTGGCCTTCCTGGTGGTGCGCCTGTTGACGGGGCGCGAGGCGTCCGGCCCGATCCACCTGCCCACGGGGATCGCGCGGTACCTGATGACCAAGCTGGCGCACGACGCCGACCGCGTGCCCATGTGGGGCCACTTTTTGCGCGTGGGCGCGCGCAAGGCGCTCGGCGGCGACGCGTCGCAGTGGGAGCGCACGCTCCGCATGCCGCACTACGCGCCCGAGGCCATGCCCGTGGTGTCGCTGGCGTGCGGGCGGCACCTCGCGCAGTGCGTGCGCAGCCGGCGGTTCCAGCTCAACGACTACGGCAGCCGCGCGGCCAACGCCGCGCACTACGGCCTGCCCTTCCCGCCCGACATCGCCGACGAGTACTGGCGCCTCGACCTGCCCGTGGACCTGTGCGCGGGCGCGCTCGACGGCATCATCCCGCCCGAGAACGTGCGCCGGCACTACGAGCGCATGCGGCGGGCGGGCGTGCGCGTGACGTTCCGGCAGTTTGAGTTTGGGCACCTCGACTTCACGTTCGCGGCCAAGGACGAGCTGCAGCACTTTGTGATGAGCCGGCTGCACGCCAAGTAGGGAGGGCGGCGAGCGGGTTGGTGGAGGAGGTCGCGTGGCGGTGATTGGTGGTGAGCGACGATGAGGAGGAAGAGCGGGCAGGCACGAGCGGGGGTCGCGCGCGCAGACGAGCGAACGAGCGGACGAGCAAACGAGCGACAGCGCGGCGCCGCCTCGCCAAATAGAGAGAGAGAGAGATCCGATTTCTTGGGGCGCTAGTTTCTACAACACACGTATGCACATGATTCGTGAATGCTCAACGCGCACACGCCGTCAGCACCACCCAAAGACGATCATGTTTGCGGTCGCCCTTGTCACCACGGCCGCCCCGCGCAAAAGGAGCGCCCGGGCGCCCGGGCGCCGTGCGGCGACGCCCTTACGCCGGCGACGACGCAGCACCAGAAGCCGCGGCGGCCTCTCGCGCCTTTTTCAGAACCGGGCACATGTAGCGATGCCAGCGCCAGGCCGCCTTCTGGCAGTCGGCGCCGCAGTAGCGCGCCACGAGGCAGCCCGCGCACTTTTTCTTCGTGCGCTCAGACTCGGGCGCCGCGCCGTGGCTCGCGCAGCGGCCGAGGGCGCAGATGACCTTGCCGGCGCGCCTCTGCGCGCGCTCGGCGTGGCTGCTGCCAGCTGCCCCTGAGGGCCCGCCGACGTTCAGCAGCGCGAGCGACAGGACGTCGGCGGCGGAGCCGGACCCGAGCGCCAGGTACGCAAACGTGACCCGGTCGAGGCTGATGGGGCGGGGCGGGGCAGGGGGCCCGCGCGACGGCAACGTCGACGGCGACGGCGAGAGCGACAGGGGCGCGAGCGACAGGGCCTCGTAGTCGCGCGCCAGGTCGAGAAAGGGGCGCGCGCGGCGCTCAAATTCGGCCGTGGCCGCGCCCTCGAGCGTTGCCAGATGCCGCTCCAGCATAGGGGCCGCGGGCGCGAGGTCGGACATGCACCGGCGTGCGACCAGGCGGTCCCTGCGCGCGCCGAGCGGCACAATGCCGAGTCTGTTGCACGCCTGCGCCAAGGCGGCCGCGTCAGCGAGCAACAGCCGCGCGGTGACGACCTCGCAGGCCGCGACGGCTCGCGCGCACGCAGAGTTGGCGACGCGCGCGCTCTCCACGCCAGGCTTCGCCACGGCGGTCGCCAGCCGGGCCAGGTCGAGCGCGCGCTCGCTGTACTCAAACCTCGCCGCCATGTCGGCGGGGCCGTCCTTGACGCACCCGTTCGTCAGGTCGCCGGCGCCGGCGGCGCCCGGGGCTTCATCCGCGCCGCCCCGCACAGCGGCCGAGAGCCGGGCGTCGGCCGCCCTCCACACGTCCGGCGCCGCGCGCGCGCTGTTGGCGGCCTCCACGAGCCGCGCGCACTCGCGCGCCGACAGCGCCCTGCGCAGCATCGACGGCGTGTCCAGCAGCACCGTCCATACGCCAGCCTGCTCCAACATCTGCCGCGCGGCCGCCGCCAGCAAGTGCGCGAGCCATTCGCGAAGGGGCGGCGCCAGTCGCGCCGGCGCGCTCGGCCAGCGCTCGTAGTAGCGAGCCGCGTGCCGGGCCGACTTCGGCATCGATTTCCGCAGTGTGTCGAGAATCGAGGCTTTGGCTTCGGTGAAGTGTGAACGGGCGAGTTGGTCGGCTTGCTGCGCAAAGGCCCCGAGCGCGAGCGTGCAGAGGGCATGCGTGCCTCCGTCGCCGCCGCGGCCCCCACCGTCGCGCCAGTTGAAAGTCGCACACAGCGTGCCGCACGCATCCGCCCCAAGGAGGACCCCGTCCGGGACGGGATCGACGAGCGCCAGAGCTGCGGCGGACCCGTCAATAAGGGCGTTCGTCAAGCGGCCAGACAGCGCGAGCACGGTGGCGCCGTTGCGGAGGGGCAGAGCGAGCCGAGCCGCCGCCTCGCCCGCCCACGCCGACGCGTTGCTCGCTGCCCCGACCTGAGCAAACGCCGAGACGACGGGGCAACCGGGATCGGCGGGGTCCTGGGTGGTGCAGCAGGCCACCGACGACGACACCAGCATCATCAGGACGTCCTCGACCGCGTCGGGCAAGCTCCCGTCGCCCTTGCCGCCTTCCCCCTCGATCCCCTGCTCCTCCTCGTCCCCGTGGCGCAGCTCCGCCGACACCGCGTGCACTAGGTCGCTCGCGACCGATCCTGCGTGAATCGCGGCCCTCATCGCCAATGCCTGCACCCCGCGCTGGGCTTCTATGGCCGTGCAGCGCGCCCCCAAGTACATACTTTGGCGCAACTGCTCCCGCCGCCCTGTCCGCTGCACCTGCAGCCTGGCGGCCAGCACCGCTCGCAGGTAAAACTCGGCGTCGTCCGACGGCATGCGCCGGGACACTAACGACGGGACCGTCAGCAGCGCGCGCGTCAGGGACGCGAGCTCGCCGGCGGCCAGGCGGAAGCCCGGCATGACGGGCGCGCCGCACTCGCGCACGCGCTGCCCGAGCCGGCGCACGCGGCCGCCCTCGCCCACCGCCACCGCCACGGCCAGGCGCGCCGTCCATTCAACGGCATTCGCGTGCCAGAGATCCGAAGGGATCTCGCTGATCGCGTCGTGCACGGCAACGAGCGCGCGGCGCGCGGCAGCGGCGGCGCGCGCGGCGCAGGCCGCCTGGCCGTCCTCCTCTGCTCCGTAGGGCCGCGATGGCGCGAGCTGCGGCGGCGCCGGCGGGGCGGGCGGGGCGGGCAGCGTAATTGCTGCGTAAACGCCGTCCTCGCCGTTGCGGACCGCATGCCAAAGCCTGGCCGCGGCGCACGTGGCGTAGACGTCGACGCCGTGGCTCTGTCCGGCGGCGGCCGCGACCGCCAACATGAGGGCGAGCTCTTCGTCGCTCGCTGGGGGAGGATGGCTACCCTCCCTGCCGGCGGCCGTGGCAGCGGCGGCGGCGGCATCGAGGGCTGCATCGACGTCGCTGCGCCGGGGCAGGCGGAGGCCGCGGAGGAGGGCGCGCTCGTCGGCCTCGAGGCCGCGGATGGAGTCGCATGCGAGGAGACAGGCAAGGTCTTCTGCTGCGGTAAGGCTGTCGCCCTCCGGCGGGTCTTTCGGTGGCGGTGGCATGATGATGGCGGAGGTTCCCGTGCCAAGAAGCGTCTTTCTCTAGCGTCTTGCTCCGTGTCGTGGTGATGCGGCGTCGATTGCGCGCACCGGCCGTGAGCCCGGGATTCTCGGTGGATATTATCGACGTGCGAGCGCGTGCGGGGGGGAAGCTGTGTGGTGTGGTGCTTGGTCTCCGATCGGCGCTTTTTCTTCGCGCCGACGCCCGACGCCGACGCCGACGCCGCCAACACAACTGCGCGGCCAGGGGGCAGGCATGTGAACGCCCCGCGGCCGCCGCTCATCATGGCTGGCCGTCATAGCCCCGGCTTGAGGCGGCACTGAGGGACCGCCGGGCGATCTCGGCCAGCTGGTGGTCCCAGCCGGGGCGAGCGTGAGGGCGACGTCGTCGTCAAGAAATAAAACGCCCCCGAACCCGCGCGCCCGCCTCACCGGCCGTTCCGCCGCTCGCTCGCCCGCCTTTTGGCGGACCAATCAACTCATCAATCTGGGCAGCGGTCGATGGCTCAACAGGCTTGACGCCTGTGAAATCGACAACGTGAACCCAACACGCGCGCATCCGAAGTCCAGCTCTCCCGACCAGCACACACACAACACGCGGAAGAGAAAAGAAGAGCAACGACAAACCCACGGAAAAGGGCCGCGCCTGATTTCAAAAAGCGCCGAGCATGACGAGGGCGCGCGCGGTTGCGGTGGCCGCGCTGGCCGCGCTCTCGCTCGCGGCCCCCTCGGCGCTCGCGGCTGGGGTGCGTGTCGCGTGTGCCTTTGCTTTTTTGTTGGCTCTCCCACGAAAGGGGGGGGGTCTGTTGCCGCCGGGAATAGCAACATGAGCGCGCGCGGGCTCCTCTTTGCTGGTCGGCAATCCAAGGCGCAGCGGTACCTCGCGTGGTCAGATTCGCGCGGCGTGGATGCGGGGGTCGACAGACCATCCGCGGGGTCGAACGCAGCACGAGCGAGCTTGGCGTCGCCATCGTCGCCGCCGACGCCAAACGGCGGGCGGCCCCCGTCCCGCCGACGTCGCCTGCCGCCGCGACAAAAACCAGGACATCCCCCCCGCCCCCCCTCCCCCTCCCCAGCTCACACACACCCCGCACGACAAAAGCGCCACCACAACCCGCAACGCCGATCAAAAACCACCAACCCAAAACACAACCCCGCCAAAAAAAAAAAAAAAATTGCAGTGGCCCGACGTGCAGACGGCGGGCTACGCCTCCTACCCGACGGGGGGCGACGCCCTGGGCCGCAGCCTGGGGCAGAACGTGGTGTTCGGCGGCAAGGACAAGTCGCTGTCGCTCAACGTCTTCAAGAACCTGACGGTCAACCTGAGCGCGCTCAAGAAGAAGCAGGGCGCGGTCGTGAAGAAGCCAAACGTCTTCCTGCCCGAGCTGATGCCGCCGCTCCCGCTGCTGACGGCCACCAAGGAGACGGTCTTCTTCACAAAGCCCAAGATCGTGTGGGAGCAGGTGCCCATCACCTTCACCAAGTACAACGTCATCTTCAAGCAGCCGGGGATGTGCATCCCGGGCGTGCAGTTCGTCCTGGTCGAGCCCGTCTCGTTCACCTGCCCCGTGGGCGCCGTGTTTCGCGACGTCAACGGCGCCATCCGCTGCATCCAGTCGTCTTGCGTCGGCCTGAACAAGGAGAAGGCCGGCTTCGACTTCTTCAAGGGCATGTGCAACTCGTTCATCGTCTCGCCCATCATCGAGTGCCCGACCGGCTGCTACAAGGACTTTCGCGCCTTTGGCCGCTACTGCGCCTGCCCCGGCAGCATCGGCGCGTGCCCGTCCATCTTCCCGATCGCCTGCCCCTGCCCCTCTTACACCGTGTGCGTGGCCGACAGCTACTGGTGCCCGTCCTACTGCTCGCACAGCGGCACGTGGTACTTCGACAAGATCCTCAAGAAGTTCAAGGCGTGCCCGGACGGCGGACTCGGCGGCGTCGTCGTGGGCGGCGGCATCGCCGGCGCCACCGTCAACGCGGGCGTTCTCGGCGCGGCGCCCGCGGTCGTGCCCACGGGGGGCTTTCCCGTGGGCATGGCGACGCCCGCGGCGGCCGTGCAGGCCATGGGCGGGTTCGGCGGGCAGACGGCGGGGGGGGTCGCGTTCGGCGGCGGGGGGCTGCAGGGCGGGCAGCAGTTTGCAGTGCCGCCCTTGGACGGCGGGGGCGCGGCGGCGTTCGGCGCGGGGGGGGGAGGAGCAGGGGTAGGAGGCGCCACGGGGCAGGGGTACGTGCCCGGCGGCGCGGCGTTCACGATGCCGACGATGCCGATCGGGGGCGGGGCGTCGGTGCCGGGGCAGGCGGTGGCGTTCCCGCAGGGCAAGCGCAGGCGGCGGGCCGCTTGATTTTTTTGAGAGAGCGAGAGAGGGGAAGAGAGCGGGGGGGGG
>Ga0209390_10008405_pt1 | contig 12783 bp, 5 predicted proteins | sample BON01_FD_187212 | JGI IMG/M metagenome (GOLD analysis project Ga0209390, IMG submission 187212) | Freshwater microbial communities from Lake Bonney liftoff mats and glacier meltwater in Antarctica - BON-01 (SPAdes) (version 2) | ecosystem: Environmental > Aquatic > Freshwater > Ice > Glacier... | reverse complement strand
CCGAGTGCCTAAATACCACGCAGCTCCCCGTGGTCAAATCGTTTCCCAGGTGGGTCCGTTTTCCGCGCCGAAGTGGGTCCGATTTACAAGCCGATCTCCAAACCGTTTCCGGTCATTCCCCAGCAGAATAGCCAGCACCATGACGAGGCCAAAACTTCCTGTTCGTATTCAGGACGAGGCTGCCAATGGTCCCTGATCGCCTCAACGAAAGTTGCATGACTCATAGCGCCATGCAACAGATTGACAGATTCCTCGAATGAGGTCGTAATTTTCATGATCGCAACTTTCTCGATGGCCCTTGGGAATAGTGATCCACTAAAAGTAACTTCAGAGAGACAACTCACACTGAGGAAGAACCTCAACCGGGAGCCGGAACGGCTATGAATCTCGCTTCCGAAACGTCACTTCAAACTTTCTGCACGTACGGAACTTCTGCAACCGGTTGGCCGGACTGAAAACGTCTTTCATGTCGTACGGCTGAAAGACATCCAGGCCCCGGTCGAGAAGGATTTCCCAGCCGTGATCTGTGATGATGTGCCGGGCGTGAAGGTCTTTTCGAAATTCCCAATCGAAGATGATCCCAATGGGACCGACATTCTCCTGGATCTTCGAAAAGTATTCTTCCTGATGCACGGTTCCAATTTCATCCGGTGATGCGATGAGATGAACGTGAACATCTTCAGAATCCATTTTCAGCCTGGCCACCGTCTCCAGCAATTCCATCAGATTGCGAGCCTGATGAAACTTGCGAATGTACGTGTCTGTGATCGTCAGTTCTTTCGCACCTTTCAGATACGGACCAAACAGTGAATCGAAGTCGATGCCGGTCTGGTTCTCTCGAATCACTTTCCGAATCGCCCGCAATTCTTCTGGCTTTTCCACGGATGCGACGCTGGGCGTTTGGCGACTCACCACTTCAGGATTGCTCTCAGACTCAACAACCGCTGCACCGCGCAGGCGTTCCGGCCAGTAGATGTTGGGATACTGCTGCTCCTCCAGCGTCGAAACGTGGACCACCTCGTTGTTTGACAGCTTCGTGTACGCAAACGTGACAGGCTCGAACGTTTCATCCAGTCGCATGAGCTGGTCTTTGACTCGCTTGCGACCTTCCATCGCCCAGACCAGCAGCTCTTCCATCTCTTCAGCGTTGGCTTCCCGATGAGGATACACCAGCTTCAGCATTCCAGAAAACGTCTTATTGATGGCCTCTCTGTCGCGAGTCGACAAGTCATCAGAAAGCTTGAAGTGCGGTGCAAACAGTTGCGAATAATCGTCGTCACGCTGCTTCTTCAGAATCTCGGCCAGGTAGTCAACCACGAACCCAAACCCATTTGTAAACAACTCCGAACGAACGATGTCGACTTCCCAGCCTGGGATGTAGCAGTGCAAACGGTCCAGGAATGCGGAGTCGTGATACTGCGTCGGAAGTTCATCAAACAGGTCCGCGTGTTTCAGCATGTGCGCGACCGTGTGCTTTGTATTCCCGATGAACACCATCGACGCTTCGGCCCCCAGAGTTTCCACGCCGCGTGAAAACGTCTTGTTGGCCATGTAGTTCTTCATGATGTCAACCAGAGCCTTGTCAACGCGTTTGCCCTTTCCGGCAAACTCATCAAACGCCACGCAGCTCCAGTGGCCGACCAGTCCCAGGTTGTAAGGCCGCCGATTTTCCACGAACAACTTCGGGACCGTGATCTCACCCCCGGAAATCAGCATGCCGTGTGGCGACAGTTCCGAAAACACATGAGATTTACCGGTTCCCTTGGAACCCAATTCCATCAGGTTGTAGTTACGTTCGCAAAACGCAATCAGCCGTGTCAGCTGAATGAATTTCTTGCGTCGACTGAACGCTTCCGGGTTCAGGCCGATACTCTGCATCAGCACGTCGATCCACTCGTCAGTGCTAAACTGCTTGCGAGCTTCGACGTACTCGTCAAAGTTGAACGTTGACTTCTGAATGGGCTTGAGAGCTTCCAGCGTCCATGGTGTGTCCCGGCCTTCTGCATGTTCATACGAAATATCTGCCAGACACCACACGCCACCGGTCAGTAGCTTCTGATGCAGCTTCACGGTCTCGGAAGGAACGACGACCTTGCTGATCCCCAGATTCGAAAACGTCGCCTCATAAACGTCGTTCTTGTCGTTCAGACTGACACTGATTCGGTCAATCACCTTATGCGGTTTTCGCTTCTCGCGAATCATCGATCGAATCAACCCTGATTCGCTGCGATGGACGTAGTGCTCTTTCAAAATATTGAGAACACGTTCGATACCCGCGGCGATCTGCGCTTCGTCCGACACTGTGCAGTACTGAGACAACAGATACTCCAGCACGTAGCTGGGAACTATGGCGTTGCCTTTGACCTTGCGGATCAGATCTTTCCGAACCACCAGGTGCTGAGCAACGCTTGTCAGTTTCTCGTCCAGAGGACTCATTGTTGTCTTTGCTTCATCGGGCATCATTCGAAATCAAAATCCGAGGTGAAGGATCGTCGCAGTGTGTACTGCTGCGACTTGTATCCCTGGAACTGTGCTGTGTTCGGAACCCGAACTTCCAGTTTAAGGATAACCTGCTGATTGTTGAACGCATCAGCGGCACTGGACAGCACAAGCTGTGTCTTGATTTCACGATCACGTGGATTGTCCGACGTCAGGTCGAACGGAATCTCCTGCTGATCGCTGATCAACTCCCCATTCTGAGCATAAATCCCAACGCGGATTGTCCGAGCCTTCAGCTTCTCGTCAACCGGTTGCAGCTGATAAAGCTGAATTGCCAGTTGCCCCGTGGAAATTGTGCTCACGGATCCTCGAATCAGCTCCACATCCACCTGAGCTACATCACTCTGGCGGCTCTTGTTGATACTGACCACCGGGACAACAACTTCCTGCAGCGAGGCTCCACCGTGGACGTACCGAAAACAGGACCCGCTCAGTCTTAAGCGATTGATGGACTTGGGGATCAGCATTTCCGCAGAACCTGCCAAACCCACCTGGTCGGCGCGGTAATGCTTCAGCCCGTCGCGTTTCGCCATGTTCAACCCGAGCAGAAATCGACGGTCGCGGTACAGGGATTCTGCTTCATTCGCTTCCGGGCTGACGAAATCACTTTCCTCGACCCCGTTCTGAAAGATAAACCCGTGGTCTGAAGTGACCAGAAGATTGCTTGCATTGGCTGAAGTCAGTTTTTTAATCAGCTTGATCAGCTCATCCAGAGTTTCCTGGACAGCTTCGAAGGCACGGTCTTCGGACTTTGTCGAATGAGCTGTGCTGTCAATAATGTCCTGATAAATGTAAATCACGTTGTTGTCACGAAACAGCTCCCGGACCGCATCCTTATGCATCTCCAATACGTCTGAAGCGGACTTTGCGTCGGCCTTCCAATTATTTTCCGCGGCAGTCACAGCCGACACCAGGATTCTGCGGCGATTCTCCAGCCCGCTGGACGGCTTGCCGTCAACCAGCACATCCCCTCGGGAAATATCTCCAATCTTCAATTCGCTGTTGGGCAAAAGCGCGGCCATGCCCAGCTGTGTGTAACTGGGCAACCCTGTCACTATGGCTTTGACTTCGGCGGAGTACCGATCTTCCTGGCGAACAAGCGACGCCAGCTCGTGCGCGATCTCATACCGCAGGCCGTCAGAGATAATGACACAGACCTTCTTTCCCTGAGCCAGAAACGGCAACACAAACTGCTCGTAGAACGCTCTCTGAGGCAGCAGGCCGCCAGTCGACCACGAATCCTGCTGATCCACCACAGCCTGCCAGCGATCTCCCAGCGGCAGCAGAAACCGGTTGGAATACAGCTGTTCGACTTTCTCTGTCAGCGGCTGCAACAACGAATTGTGAGTCGACCTCTTCAGGTTAAAGCAAAACTGACGGTACAGCTGATCCACCATGTACCAGCTCTCGGTGTACCGGCTGAATCCTTCTTCCGGCGACTGCATTTGCAGATTGCAGACATCCGTGATCAGCTCAATCAGACGCCCGGCCACTTCCACCGCTTCATATTCATGCTTAAAGTTGCGGTACCAGTGTCCGATGCGACGCTGGCGAATGAGCCTGGTGCTTTCCCCGGAGGAAATCAGTCGCTCGCCAACCAGACGAACCATGTCGCTCAGGGTCTTCTGATCCACCAGCCGGAAATAGTCAATCTCCGCCAGGTTCCGCAAGTCCGTGGACTGCAGGGAATGCTGCACTCCCAGGATCTCTGCACATCGATCAGACAGCTTCTCGAACGCATCCTCATGCGTCCTGCTGTCTTTCCATCGCTTCAGGAAGACCAAAGCCTCAGTGTTCAGCCTGGCCGCTTCGCCCATTCCCATCGCAAAGCAGGATTTGAACAGCTCGATGGCGAAATCCAGGACACCTGCGGATTCCGAACGGTAGCCGTAAACACGCCGAGCCTGCTCCCACAGTGTCGCTGTGAGGTCACATTTCTCCAGCAGCTTGTATTTGTCCTCACGTTCTTCCGCCAGCTCGCTCAGCAGTGCCTCAAGGATCGCTTCCAGCTTTGCTTCCAAGCCCACACAGACGGCCATCAACTTCTGCCGCAGGCGAGTCTTCGTTTCGTCGACCGAAATCAGCTTCTGCAGCGCCTGTCTGCGTTTTGCCGCTTTGAAGAATTCTGCATGCTGAGCCACCACGTCACTGAAGTCGAACGGCAGGCCCACTTCATGCATCCAGAGCGAAACCTGGTTCACACGCACCTGATCGTGAGCCAGCAGGACATCCAATAACCAGTTCTGCAGATCATCCGGCTGAGGCCCCTCGTGATAGACCAGAAACTGCTGCTCCGGCTGTTCCCGCAGCATGCGATACTTCAGCAGGAACTCATTGTTCTGGACTTCGACACGTTCGACACCGTCCAGTTCGACCGATTCAAAATCCTTCCGCAGCGACTTCTCATCGTCGTACCAAAAGATGATCCGATGCTTCTGAAACATCCGGGACAGGACATCGTTGATCTGACTTTTCATCGTTCTTGTTCTTCTTCTTCTTCTTCCGTAGCTTGGACATTCTTGTCCGAGCACTTCCCCGCCAAAAACCGTAGCCTGGACATTCTTGTCCGAGCACTTCCCCGCCAAAAACCGTAGCCTGGACATTCTTGTCCGAACACTCCCGAGTCGAACGCGGACGGACAAGAATGTCCATCCTACGGGAATCGCGCCATCTTTGAATCTGCAGGACTTTCATCAGTCCCTTGCGAGATTTGATTTACGAGGGACTTTACCACATCGGGAAGCTCTTGATTCGTCGTTGCCGCGTTCTCGGAACTGTGGGTCACATTGATTTCCCGTATCAAAAATTAGACTTTGTATTTTCACAAAACTGCTGAACGAGCTGATGAACACGATAACGTTGCGTTGACCACTGGAAGTCGAGAGGCTCCTCCGTCTCTGAGTCTGCAGACGAATCAATGAAACCATCCTTAAGCACGGAATTCGGACAACTACCGTCCGCGTTACCGCCGCCTGAGGGCGGTCCCCAAAGTTGCTCGTCGGTCACACGTTCATCTGTCATCTTAAATCGCCTGCACTTCTATTCTCATGGGCAATGCATCTCGTACCTCGGATATTCCTGTCCGAGCGTTACATCCCCAATCCAAAAACCGGACGGACAAGAATGTCCATCCTACAGGAATCGCAGTTTACTCATCCTCTTTCGCATCCAGCCCTGCGATCTTTTTCAACGCTTCACCGAACAGTGGGTAATTGTTTTTCACTCCGTTGTCGAGGTCGATTTCGATGCGTTGGGACGCGAGCGGGTAGACGACTTTGCGTTCGTAGTCTTCCAGTTCCTTCAGGTCCTTCGTCAGCTGAGTGATCTCTTTGAGGGCCTTGGTCTTGTCGGTTTTCTTCGCGTCGGCACTGTTGGCCACGTTTTCCAGATGCCCCTTGTGAGCCTGCAGCTTGGTCTGGAAGTCTCGCAGATACTTCAGCACCAAACTGCCCGTGTCTGGTCGGTAGCGGTGCATGTAGATCAGAGCGTTGAACGTCCCTTTCGGACTGCTGAAGAGCCAGTAGATCGGTCGCTTCTTATAAGTCTGGACATGATTCTTGTAGAAGTCGGTCAGGAAGTATTTGCGGATGTCTTTGCCGAGTGATTCTTCAAGGAAACGGACGTTGGCGTCGAAGCTGGCGTCGCCGAAGGTGACTCGAAGGAACTGGCGGAGCCGGGCTGTGATGTCATCGGGAAACCAATCGCCATCCAGAATTGGAATCACGCCGTCTTCGTCCGGTAAAAACTTCAAGTCCCCGTAGGATGGACATTCTTGTCCGTCCCTTTGCGACTTGCATTCCGCATCATCCATATCGCCGCTTGAGTCGTTTGCTGTGCTGCTGGCATTGGTAGAGGAGGCTCGGACAAGAATGTCCAAGCTACAGTTTTGGGCTTCGTCGTGTTCTGTAGGATGGACATTCTTGTCCGTCCTGTCTTCTTCGTTCGCGGCGGCAGAAGAAGAGGCTCGGACAAGAATGTCCAAGCTACGGGAAGACAGGATTCTCGCATAATCTTCGAGCGTCGCGCCGGCATCGGCGAGGATGAGGCCGGGGTGGTCGAGGGAATAGCGGCCCATCATGCAGCCGACGGCATAGGAGAGGAAGGCGGCCATGTCGCGGCGGGCGTCGGCGCGGGCGAGGGTGATTTGCTCCTCGGGCACGGGGGGCTGCAACTCGCCGTCGAGGCCGTAGGCGGCGATGAAGAGCCGGTTGTTCTCCGTCTCCAGCTCCTGCATCCGGCGGATGGCGGCGGTGCTCTGCGCCTCCCAATTCCGCCAGCTCGCCTCCAGCGTCGCGTTCTTCAGCCCCGGCCGCAGCAACGGCTGGTCGCGGAAGTCCCACGAGGTCTCGAAGTTGTCCCAGTCGCGTTTACTAATCGCAATAAGCTCATCGCAGCCGACTGAGGTTGTGTCGTTAGTGGGTATGAATGGCAAATTCCCAATGTCTTGGATTTGGAAATTCAGTGTTGGATTGAGTGTGTTGAGCAGAGTTTTAGCAACTTTTGAGCACAAAAAACTGAGAATTGTGCGAATGGGAGTTTCATTTTCCAAAGCGCACGACCCAGCTACATCAAAGAAAATTCCTGGTTCCTTGTAGCGGCAACCAAAGTTTGCCGAACTCACAAAAGACCATGATGCGGCATTCCGAAAATAGTTTGGGATCTCTCTAACCCTCGATCGCAAAACACCATTGACGTAACAGCCTCGGATTGCGCTCCCATCATTCGACCAATCAACTAAATGCTCAACATTCCCATACCATTTCCGAAAGTCACCACCCTTCGAATAAAGAAACCATCTTCGTGGGGAGCTTGGGAAATCGCTCGAAGCAGGGTTGATGTCACACTCTCGAACCTCATGCCAGAGGCGGAGAAACTTCTCGTTATCGCCGGTCTGCATTCCGGTTCGGACTTCGGCAAGTAAGGCCAGTGTATTTTTCTCTTTGAACACCTTTCGGATATTAGCGCTGACTGAATAAGCAATCGGACTACCTGGAATTGATTTGAATTCGTCCGCGGATGCACGGAAGAACCAACCGCATTCTGGATTGGCGATGGCTTCGAGGTATTGCTGTGATTTTTCTGCCTCACTCTTGCCATCAACAAGGCGGATGAATGGACTCGTCTTCGAAGTGTTCGGAGCGTTCGCCAATATGCACGCCGTGGACTGCACAACAGCGCCGCCAATGGTGTCGAATGCCTGCGCACCAAGGTGTGCCATGGAGATAAAAGTCTTTGTCGATACAATGCTCTTTCGGAGGTGTTCATAACTGGAAAGGAACATCCAGCTCTGCATTGTGATCATTCCGGTGTATGCCTTTGGAAGAGCTAACGAAAAACTCCGCTCAATAAACATTGCAAAGAGGTCAGACTTAGAATCGGCGTAGTTATCCGAACCGAACTGTTTGAGTTTGCCGTTCATCTGCTTCCCGCCCATATACGGCGGATTGGCCACGACGACGTGATACCGCTGGGTGAGCGCCTCGGCTTGTTCGAGCACGCGCAGGACTTTGAGGTGCGTCGAGGCGACAAAGAGGTCGCCATTTTCGATTTTTGATTTTTGATTTTCGATTTGGGAACGGACGGACTGGATTTCTGCTTCGGTCAGGCACGGCTGGATGAGCGAGCCGAAGTTTTTCGCCTCCTCAAACTGGTGGAGCAGCTGCGTTAATTTTCCGTAGGATGGACATTCTTGTCCGTCCTGTTTTCCCGCATCTTCTACTTTCCCCTCGATGGCTCGACGGGCAGGAATGCCCATCGTACGGAAGTATTCCGGCAACTCGTTGTCGGCAAAACTTATGTTCTGCAGCTCGATAATGTTGGGCCGAACAAAGTGTTCCGATTGAAAAAAGCGACGCGATTTCTCTCGAGCTTTAAACACCAGTGCCAGTTCCGCCAACTGTGCCGCTCGCGGACAAATTTCCAGGCCAAACAAGTTGTGCCGCAGGATGAGGGCCGGGATGTCTGCCGGTGCGTAACCCTGTTCCTCGTAGATCAGGACGAGCAGATCAAACGCATAGGTCAACATGTGCCCGCTGCCGACGGCGGGATCACACAGGCGGATTTCCTCTGGCGTGGCGATTTTGAGGAAGTCAGTCTCTTCCATCTCTTCCGTAGGATGGACATTCTTGTCCGTCCTGTTTTCTTCGTTCTCGGCTGAAAAAAGGGAAGAATCTCGGACAGGAATGTCCAAGGTACTGAGGGAAGAAGAATCTCGGACAGGAATGTCCAAGGTACGGAGGGTACAGGGGGCGATATAATACGGCATGTGGTCGATCAGCCGTGACTGGGGATGATTGAGCATCCAGAGGCGGCCGAGGGAATTCTCGACGAGGTAGCGGACGATCCAGTGCGGGGTGAAGAGCTGGGTGACGGCGGGGATGTCCTCGGTGGGCACGGCGCTCTTGCGAGCCATGACCTGATCCTTCCGCTTGGAGATGTAGAACTGGTAGAGCCAGCCGAGGATTTCGACGCTTTCGCAGTCGTCTTCCGTCAGGGTATCGACGGTCTGCGAGAGCACCGAACCGGCTGCGAGCAGGTCGTCCGGCATCAGCAGTTCGATTTCGTCGGCAATGTGTTCGAAGATCGACGGCAGAATTTTGCGGTAACTGTTGCACGCCGCTACAATCAGAATTTTGTAAGCTTCACCCTGAGGGTTTGCACTGGGGGCCGATCCGTTCAGCAACGCATAGATTCGCGTTTGCACCGATTCCGGAGTCAATTGAGCGTCGAACTGGCCAGCTTTTGCTTCGGCCAGAATCTCCGGCTGCGTGAAGCCCTCGGAAGGCGACACAATGCGAACTCGTGTGTATCCCCTGGCATCCATGTACCGAAGTGCACAAAATCGGTTGAACCAAGTGTACGCGACGGAGTCAATGACGTTCTGTTTGCCTGCGCCTTGGATATGCTCTTCAAGCCGTTCTACCGCCGCTGCAGATTCTCGCCGTGCCGCACTATTTTCTGCCAGAGCCTGCTGAAGTCGGGCTTCCACCTGTTCAAGCAAAGTCGTGCGTGCGTTTTGGGCAAATGTTTTGAGTTTCGATGTGTCCATGGTCTTCTTCATTTCCCGTAGGATGGACATTCTTGTCCGTCCTGTGCTTGATGGGAGAGGCTCGGACAGGAATGTCCAAGGTACGGAGAACAGGAGAGGGCTCGGACAGGAATGTCCAAGGTACGGAGAACAGGAGAGGCTCGGACAGGAATGTCCAAGGTACGGAGAACAGGAGAGGCTCGGACAGGAATGTCCAAGGTACGGTCTTCAAAGTACTTAGTCGAAGTCCCAGCCGGCGGCTTGCCATTTGGGGCAGATCCAGCGGAAGAACTTGTGCTCTGGTAATCCTGCGCGAAGACCGTTGCGTCCGATGTAGCGAACGACGTTTTCCAGATGCTGGGTGTCGCGAATGATGCGGTCGTAGCTTTCCTGTTCCCAAATGCTTCCGGTTGCACCACGACGCTTGTTAACTTCTCGTGCCGAGTAGCCTTTAATCAGCTTGAGAGTGTCTTCCAGCTCAAAGCCTGCCATGGGTTTCATAATGGCGTGGGCATGATTTGGCATGACCACAAGGCAGGACACTTCACACTGAGTCGTGTGGTAAAACTGTAACGCGTCTGCCAGAGTTTTGGCGTTCGCCGGATCGGAAAAATGACAGGCTCCGTAGCCCTTGTCCAAACTCACTTCTGCAACCTGAGTCACCTTTCTGGCGTACTCCTCCCATTGTTGTGAGGACCGCTGTCCGGGGAATTCGCGATCGAACTGCTCCTGCAGTGTTTTGAGTTCCTTCAGCGTTTCCGGCGGCAAGGCGTCATCCAGGCGAAAGGTGACAAAGTATGTGGTTCCGTACTGTCTCCAGTGCGGCAGGTGACGGCTATAGAATCGAATTGGTCCGGCGGGATCAAAAGGCAGAAATCCCGGCGGCGGGTTCCTGTGAAAATTGTCTGTGATGACTGTCATACACCAACCGTAGGATGGACATTCTTGTCCGTCCCATTCTTTTGTGAGGGAGGCTTGGACAGGGGTTGTAAAAGGGCAGGAAGGGAGGGTCGGACAAGAATGTCCAAGGTACGGGGGAACGACGAATTCAGATTTGGATGCGATTGCCCTTATCGATCTCTGCAACGATGGCGGCTTTGATGGCCTTTGCATAGTCGTCGGCTTCATACACCGTGGTGATCATCGGCTTATTGAAGTTCACAGAAAGTGACCTCGCAGACACGATCGGGCCTGCGGTGACCACGGGATCGCCGCCTGGGCTGGTTTCATCCTCAACCACGACGGACGGCTTTGTCAGCTCTGCCAGGATCCGAGGATATGTGACTTCGACGAAGCGCCGCTGTGAGTCTCGAATGACGGCGATCAGAGGCTCATCGCCGATCCGATGCAGGACGGTTTCAAAGGGTTTGATTGTTTCTAGCTGCTGTTGTGAAGTCAGCCGCGAAAACTCGGGCATGGACTCCAGGCGACTTCTCAGGCCGGAGATCTCCAGTGCCGCCTGCTGGCGTTGCTGGTCGACCGCTTCCTGAACATCCTTCTGAAGTTTCGTCAATCGTGTTTTGGCGGTCTGCATCAGGTTGCCGACATAACACTTTGAATTGGCCAGCAGGTTTCGCAGGTCTGTGACTTCCTCTTCAGAGATATGCTCCAGGTTGGCTCGGTGTTCCGTCAGGAACTGTCGGGCCTGAGCATAGATGTCCTTCATATTGCCGGACATAAATTGCCGGATCGGGTCCAGCAGATTCTCCTTCAGGTCCAGCAATTCTGCTGACGCATCACGGAACTCAGTAAAGAAGTACTGATATGGCTTCTTCGCGATGCCGGAGATTTTCGCTCGTCCGTCTTCCAGAGACTCCACAAAGGGAAACCCGGTCTTCTGAATGATCAAGGCCTGAAGCTCCGTCGCTGTCGAAGCCAGCTTCTCCGCAACCTTTTTGCCGAGTCCGGACGTTTCTCCAGCCTGACCCGCCGGGGCCGGTTCATTGAAAAACGCAGAATAGAAATCCTTCAACTGACGAACCTGGGACGCAGAATATTCAACCTGCGGTTCCAGGATGACGTTGCCATGTTCTCGAGTGTTCCGAATGGCTTCGGCAAGGACTCTTTCCTGAAGCAGTTCAGAGTCCTTGCGAGCCACCAGCTTGCCACGCGCACATAGCCGAGCCAGCAGGCATTCAATTGCTAATAGCGGCCAGCCGTTCGGGGCTTTCTCGAACGTTTCCACAATGGACTTGATCGTTGTTCGGACGCCCTTCTGAGATTCTCGCTGAACAAAACCCAGCAACTCGGTTTCTGCTTCCAGCATCGCCCCGACGCCCGTTTCAAACAGGCTGTCAGGACTGCTGGTCAGAATCGACGCAATCTGAGCCTCAGTGAATGCTGTGCCTGTGACCATACGCAGATTGATATGGACGGTATCGACCAGCACTTCAAACCCGGCGGTAATTCGTGTGACCGGGTCCGTGCTGTTGGATTCCACTTCCGAGCCGTTGACAAACATTCGAGCCTTGCCGACCAGTTCCTTCACCATGGTCTCAAGTTCGCTGCCGCGCCGGGCATTCGTGTTTTGTTTCTCACTCAGGATCTTTTTTACAGTTTCCTTCTGTGTCGTGGCCAGATTCTGCTTGATGTACTTTTCTGTCTTCTTCAGCAGCAGCAAATCGCGATACAGCCTGTCTTCAGCGGGCAGAACGGCCATCAGTTCCCGCCGCCCGGCGGATTCCATTTTCAGCAGATCCAACTTCTCTGACTGCGGATGAAACGGGCTAATAAAATGAACTCCCAGCTCCGATTCCCGCCCGGAAATTCGATCGTCCAGCTTGCGAGTGAATGCAAAATCACGACCTGATCCCGGATGTCGTAGATGGCGACCTTTCAAGGCAGCGTCGAACAGCATCTTTGCAAGTGCTTCGGCGACGACTTCCGTTTCGATGTCCGTATTCTTAATCTCGTTCTCGACGTCTTTTTCGTCGTTCGTCAGGAACTCGTACAAATCCCCGTTTCGCTGGATGTAGGTCTGACTCTCCAGCAGATTCAGCGCTTCCTGAACTCGTTTGCGCAAGTCGGCAATGTTGAGATCGAAACGATCCAGCATCAGCACCGTCAGATTGTGCGGCGTTGCCTTGAACTCACGGACGTACTTCACCAGGAACAGGGCCTTCAGCAACCGAACTGCCAAAGGGTTATCAAGGTTTTTCTCGGCAGTACCAATCGCGCTGTGCAACAAGGACTTCAGAGCCTGTCGCAGGCCTTCAAACATCAGATCAAACGTCGCCAGCTGACCGACCTCGAACTTT
>Ga0209390_10008404_pt1 | contig 12784 bp, 4 predicted proteins | sample BON01_FD_187212 | JGI IMG/M metagenome (GOLD analysis project Ga0209390, IMG submission 187212) | Freshwater microbial communities from Lake Bonney liftoff mats and glacier meltwater in Antarctica - BON-01 (SPAdes) (version 2) | ecosystem: Environmental > Aquatic > Freshwater > Ice > Glacier... | reverse complement strand
CTGCCGCCGCCGCCGCCCCCGTTGCTGCTGCAGCTGCTGCTGCTGCTCCCGCTGCTGCTGCTGCGGCCGCTTCGCCGCCCCCTGGTGCTGTTGCGCCGCCGCCCGCCGCTGCCGCCACCGCTGCCGCCGCCGCCGCGGCCGCCCCGCTGGCGCTCGAGTACAGCGCCGCCGACGTCGTGGGCATCGACGGCAGAGGGCGCAGCGAACCCGTCGAAGAGCTGCCCGTCAGGCGCGGCTGCTGAGCAGGCAGGGCGCTGGCGGCGGCGGCGGCGGCGGGCGGGGCGGCGGGCGCGGCGGCGGCCCCAGCGGCGGCGGCCGCAGCGGAGGCACTCCCGCCGGCACCGCCGCCGAGGCTGCCGCTGCTGCTGCTTCCGAGAGCCAGCGAACGCGCCGCGCGCACGCCCGCGGCGTTGCTGTTGCCGCCGCTCAGGCTCGGGCTGGGGCTGGGGCTGGGGCTGGGGCTGCGGTTGCCCGGGCCGTGGATTGCCGCCGCCGCCGCCGACGGCTCGGAGGGCGCAGGAGGCGGCGGCGCGGCGGCGGCCACGACGGCTGCTGCTGCTGCTGCTGCGGGCGGGGGCGCGGCGGTCGGGGCCGGGCGCAGCACCAGGTGCAAGCTCTGCGGCGTGTGCAGCGCCGAGAGGGGCGCGCCGGCGGGCGCGGCCTGTTGGTTTGTGGTTGCGGTTTTGAGGCAAGCGGGGGGGCGTCGTGAGCGGCGACAAGGGCGGGAGCCGACGAAACGAGGAGCGTCCCCTGTCGGCGCCGTGTCGGCCGAAGAAAGGACGCACCTGCCGCAGGATGTCGCGCACGGTCGCCGTGCGGTCCTTGAGCACCTTGCCGGCGTAGATGAGCTGTGTTTTGATGGGCCGGCGTTTGGAAGGGGGGGGAGGGGAGGGGGGCTTAGCATGGTGTCCTGTCTTCTCCGCGGGACAAAGGGGCACTCCGCTCCGTCCATCCGTCCTCACCGTCTGGCGCGACTCGTCCGGCCTGCCCTCGTACTTGTCCGCGATGACGGCGTGCAGGTCCGCGAGCGTCGCGTCCAGCGCCACGGTCACGACCAAATCCGAGTGGGGAGCGGACGAGCTGGGGGAACGCACGCGAAAGTCCACCGTCGCGTCCTGGTGCGCGCCTCCTCGCTGGTCCGCGCGCGACCCGGCGTCGTTGTTTTCCGTCATCGTCTCGGTTTGATTGTGTTGCGATTGTGTTCGCTATTGTTGGTGGCCGCGATTGCACCTTGTGAAGGGGAGCGGTGGGTGACGGGCGCCAGGGGGGCGGCCAACATCCCCAACCTCACTCTCCACACATCATCACCAACAGACGACGTCATACGCTCCTCTTGTCGTCCATCGCACAGCCAAATACCGTCGCGCACAGCACACACACACCAACGCGAAAATCAATCGCGGATCAATCGCGGGGATCAACGACAGAGATTTGTTCCTTCTCACCGGGACGCTGCACTCAAGCCCCAGGTCACAGAAGAGCAGCGACAGAATGCGGCGCCAGCTCGACCACCTGATCATGGCCTCGCGGGCCGCGCGAGCGGCGGCGGCGGCGCAGCAGGACGCTGCGCGAGGCGGACGAGGCGGCGGCGGCGGCGGCCGGGGGCGGCGGTCTCTTGCCGCTCGGCCCCCCCGTCGCCGTCGCCCGCGGCCGGCCGGGCCGTGGCCGCCCCGCCCGGGAGCACGGCGGGGCCCCCGCCTCCGCCCAAACCTGCATGGTGCCGCCGCCGCCGACACTGCTGACGAGGACTCTATGTTTGCCGGCATGGCGGGGCGCTCGGACGACGACGGCGGCGGCGCTGCCTGGGGCGGGGGCGGCGGCGGCGGCGGCGGTCTCGGGCCGGCGGCGGCGGCGGGCTTGGCAACGGGGGGAGACGAGGAGGAGGAGGACGAGTGGGAGTGGGAGGACGAGATGCTGGAGGGGGGCGCGGCGGAGGGCGACGGGCCGAGCGCGCTCCCCTCGATCGCGTACAGGGAGCACGACCAACGGCGCGAGCCGCCGCCGCAAGGGGCGGCGGCAGCAAGGGAGGTGGCGGCGGCGGCGGCCCGCCCCGCCGGGCCTGACGGCGGCGCCGGGGCCGGCGGCGAGGCGGGAGACGAGCCCGAGACCGACCCGGCGCGCCTCTTCTGGAGCGATGACGGCGTGCTCTGGTACGACTGCCCCGTGGACGGGCCCATGCCGGTCGGACACGACGACGACGAGGACGAGGGGGAGGAGGAGGCGAGGTCGCGGCACGAGCAGGCGACCAAGTGGAGGCGCCCAGGGCGGCGGCGGCGGCGGCGCGCGGCGGTCGCCTTGCCCGCGCCGGCGGGGCCGTGGAGGAGCAGCGAGGCGGAGGCGTCCACGCCTAGGGAGGAGGGGTGCAGCAGGGGGGCGGCGACGGCGGCGACGCGGCGCCACAGCGGCTGCAGGGGGCCCGCGACGCCCGGGAGGCGCCGGGAGGGGTGCCAGGCGGCGGAGGGGGGGGGCTCGGCGGCGCCGGGGGCGGCGCCCAGCGGCGGCGGCGGCAGCGGGAGCGGAGGGGGCGGCGGCAGCGGCAGCAGCAAGCCCGATCCCCACCGCGACGAGGCGGCGCAATACTTCATCATATCGTCGTTGTTGTTGCGAAGCCCGCAACTGCGCCTCCCCCACTCTTCATCGATTCCGCGCGCCTCTCGCTTTTGCGCTCGCTCTGTCAGGCGCGCGTGTCCGGACCCCGCCAGCCGAAGCGGATGATTTGCGGCATGGGGGATGCGTGGACGCGTTGCAGCGATTGTGCGTGTGTGGGGCGAGGGACGAGGGTGGGGGAGTGGCGGGGGAAAGAGGCGGGGCGCGGAAACGCCGGCGTCGATCCCCCCCCCCCCCCCCCCCGATGCTCACCGACGGCCCGACGGCGCGACGGACGCCCGACGCCCGCTGCCTCGCGGAAAAAAGAAAAGTCTGCACCCTCGCTCTCTTGAACAACACAAAGGCACATCGCAAGTCACCCAACACACGCCGACAACCATGGCGCCGCCACCCACGGTCCCGCCGGTGGAAGCGTGCATGGCCGGGCTGCGCAGCCTCGCGCCCATCGTGCCCCCCATCACCATCGCGTTGGCGGTGGTGCTCGGCGCGGCCGCGCTCCTGCTCGCGCTGGTCCACCTGATCATCGACGCGGTCCGCTACGCGGCCATCCCGACCCTGGACGTACCTCTGACCGAAGGTGGGGCGCGTTTGGCGGTCCCTGGCGGGAGGGATTGCTTTTTTTGGGGGGGCGCGCGTCTCAGAAAACCTCTCTCTCTGCGTGTTTGATGCGCTCGCGCGCGCGCGCGAGAGTGAGAGAGAGAGACTGGAGAGGGTGACACGAGGAGCGCCCAATGACGGGCGCGCTTGGCACCATCACTGACCGCTCGGACCGCCCTCGACGACCGACCAAAACCACCGAAAAACAACAGACGAGGCGGCCGAGGCGCTGCCGGCCAACGCGCCGCGCTACACGCCGCCGCCGCCGCCGCCGCCGCCGCTGCCGGCCAGAGGCGGCAAGACCCCAGCCCGGTCGCCGCCCGCCCCCCTGGACTACCGCTCGCCCGTGCCCTGCTACGACCCGGCCACCATGGCCCTGCTCGGCGGAGGGAGCGTCCCCGCCGACTCGCCCCAAGACGTCGCGCGCAAGGTGGCCGCCGCCGCCGCCGCCGCCGCCCAGTGGCGCACGAGCCCCTTTCCGCAGCGCCGCCGCTTCCTGGCCGCGCTGCAAAAGTACGCGCTGGCGCACCAGCGCGACATCTGCCGCGTGTCCGCGCGCGACAGCGGCAAGACGCAGCTCGAGGCCGTCATGGGAGAGATCATCGTCACGTGCGAGAAGCTCCGATGGCTGCGCACGCCCGAGGCCGAGCGCTGCCTCCGGCCCGAGCGCCGCTCCGCGGGGCGCATGGCGTTTTACAAGTCGGCGCGCGTCGAGTACGTCCCGCTCGGCGTCGTGGCCGCGATCGTCCCCTGGAACTGGCCCTTCCACAACCTGGTCAACCCCGTGAGCGCGGCCACGTTCGCGGGCAACGCCGTGGTCGTCAAGGTCTCCGAGCACAGCGCGTGGAGCGCCCGCTACTACGGGAGCGTGATTCGGGCGGCGCTGGCGGCCGCAGGGGCGCCGGCCGACCTTGTGCAGATCGTCGTCGGGCACGGGGACGCGGGCGCGGCGCTGGTGGCCGACCCGGGCGTGGGCAAGGTGGTGTTCGTGGGGTCGACCGAGGTGGGGAGGCGCGTGATGGCGGCCGCGTCCGCGCGCCTGACGCCCGTCACGCTCGAGCTCGGCGGAAAAGACGCCTTTGTCGTCGGCCCCGGCGCCGACCTCGCGACGGTGGTTCCGATCGCGGTGAAAGCGGCCTTCCTCAACTGCGGCCAGAACTGCGCGAGCGGCGAGCGCTTCATCGTCCACGCGTCGCTGCACGACGAGTTCTGCGCGCGCGCGGCCGCCTGCGCGCGCGCCATGCGCCAGGGGCCCGGCGCGCTCGCGCCCCCCGAGCAGCGGTCCGTCGACTGCGGCGCCATGTGCATGCCGGGGGCCGCCGAGCGGGTGGGCGGGCTGGTGGACGAGGCGGTGGCTGGCGGGGCGGCGGCCTTGAGCGGGGGCCAAGTTGGGACGACGGGCAACGGGGCGCTGGTCGTGGGGGAGGGAGCAGCGGGGCGGGCGGGGGAGGAGGCGGAGCAGGCGGCGAGGCAGCGGAACGGCGGCGGAGAGGCGCAAGCCGCGGCGGCGACGCCGGCGCAGACGCCGGCCCGAAAGCGGCGCGCGACGCGCACCTCTGGAAGAAAGGGCGACGACGCCCCCGCGGCGGCGGCGGCGGCGCCCCCGCCCTCCTCCGGGGCCCCCGCCGGCCAGTTCTACCCGCCAACGGTCCTCACGGGCGTCACGCGCGCCATGCGCATCTGGCGCGAGGAGGTGTTCGGCCCCGTCATGGTTGTCGCCTCGCCCCCCTGGAGCGACGAGGACGAGGCCGTGGCGCAAGCCAACGACTGCGAATACGGCCTGGGCGCCTCGGTCTTTTGCGGCTCGGCGTCCCAGGCCCGCCGCATCGCCGCGCGCCTCGACGCCGGCATGGCCTCCGTCAACGACTTCAACGCGACCTACATGTGCCAGTCCCTCCCGTTTGGCGGCGTCAAGCAGAGCGGCTTCGGCCGCTTCGGCGGCGTCGAGGGCCTCCGGTCGCTGACCGTACCGAAGGCGGTGGCCGAGGACCGCTGGCCGTGGCTGATGCGCACGGCCATCCCCGCGCCGTGGCTGCACCCGGTGGGCCCCGGGGCGGCGCCCTTCGCGCGCGGGCTGACGGCCATGTTTTACGGGCAGAGCTGGGCGGTGCGCGCCGGGGGGGTGGGCGAGCTGCTTTGGGCGCTGCTGCTGCCGGCGGGCGGGGGGGGGGCGAGGGGGCGCAGGCGCGGGGGCGGCATGGGCGGCGGCGGCGGCGGGTCGGGCGTCGCCGCTCCGTCCTCTCCCCCGGCCAAGGGGGGCAAGAAGGGGGCGTGAAGACACCCGCGGCCACTCTCAAGGAGGTGCTCGGACTGTAAACCCCAAGGCCCAAGACTCGCAGGGCGCGCGCCCGCCCGTCGCCGTCGAGCCCCGCCGCCGCCATCCGGCCCCGCTCCACATCGGGCGCCGACCGCCCCGACGATTGGCGCCGCCGCCGGCACCGTGCTCCCTCTTGTCCTCGCCCCGAATCGAGCTCGCGGCGCACCACACGGTTTCGATGATATAAAGGCCTCGAGCACAGGACATTATATATAGGACCCTTAACTATCGATAGACTATCGATAGAAGAGGGGAGAGGAAAAGAAAGAAAATTTCTTCAAAAAGAGGCCTCGGAGCCTCGGCCCTTCCTCCTTCTTCCAAGGAAAGACCGCGCGTTCCCCGCCGAGGCGGTCCTGATCGCACCGGGCAAACTGTTCCGTGCGCTCAAGCGCGCGATGGCGTCGGCGGAGGTCGAGGCGTGAGTTTTTGGTTCAACGTTCTTTCACCTCGATCTCTCCCCCCGCGCCCCTGATTTGAGCGCCCGCAAGGGATCAAGTCGCGCCATCCGTGCGCAGGCTGACGCTCCGAGCAAAGGCGGGGGGCGGGCGCGCGCAGGGATGCGGCGCGCCGTCGTCCCCCGATGCAAACGCGTCCCCCCTCATTCTCGCTCGCGGAGAGGCGGCAAGAGCGTCAAACGCCAGGCGGCGGCAAAAGCAGTCGCTCGCCTCGCTTTTTGTCTTCGTGGTGCCCTTTTTCCCTCGGCCGCCTTGCCGCGCCCGCCAGGGATCAATCAGCACGGACGCCTAACAAAGACACGCACGCTTTTTTTCTCGGAAAAAAAACATCAAATTTAAAAAAACTAAACACAGAGCCGCGCCGGGACAAGCGGCTGCCGCCGACGCGCCGCCGGCGCCGGCGCCGCCCGCCGCCCCGCCCCGCCCCGCCATCGACAGCGGCGCTGCGTCCCCTCCCCCGCCTCCTCCTCCGCCCGCGGCCGAGGCCGAGGCCGAGGCCGAGGCGGACGCGGCCCCGGATCTTTCCCCGTCACCGCCGCGCGAACCAGAGCAGGACGGGCCGCAGGCAGAGGCAGCAGACGAGCCAGCGGCAGCAGCAGCAGCGGCGGCGGCAGAGGCAGAGGCAGAGGCAGAGGCAGAGGCAGAGGCAGAAGCCGAACCGGCCTCGGCCGCCTCCGCGCCGGCACCCGCAGGCACCCCCCCGCCGCAAGGCGGGGAGCAGCCGGGTCAGGACGATGCTGGCCCGCAGCACGAGGAGGCCGCCGTGCCCGCCGCGACGACGTCGGCGCCGGACGGCGCACCGGACGACCCTGCCGACCAGAGCGGCGGCGGCGGCGGCGGCGGCGGCGGCGGCGGCGGCGGCGGCGGCGGCGGCGAGGCCTCCGCGCCGGTGCCCCTGTCTGCCGCTGCCGGACCCGCCGCCGCCGCGGCCGCGGGCCCGCCCTCGGGTGCCTGCCCCGCCGCGACCGACCCCGCCTCCGGCGCTGACATCCCGCCCGAGCCGCCGGCGGCGGCGGCCGAAGCAGCACCAGCGGCAACGGCCCCTGGCGCACCTGCGGCGACGACGGCCCCCGCCGCCGCCGCCGCCGCCGACGGCAAAAACGGCGACAGCAGCGGCGCCGCCCGAAAGGACGCCTCCCCTCCTCCTGCATGCGCGCCGCCCGGCCGAATGTCCTCTTCTGGAGGAGGCGGCGGCGGCGGCGGCGGCAGCACCGACGCCGGAACAGGGGCAGGAGGTCGCGGCGCCGGAGGGGCGGCGGCGGCGGCGGGGGCGGCGGCTCGCGGCGGCAGCGGCGGCGGCCTCGAGGCGACGGCAACGGCGGCCCAGGCGCGTCCCGCGAGTGCCGGCCCCTCCCCAAGCACCGGCCCGAAGATCGACTGGGCCCTCAAGCAGGCGCTGTCGGGCAACGAGCGCCCGACCGTCCTCGCCGTCGAGGCGCTCGTCGTCGCCTTTCTGGCCGAGACGGCGCCCGCGGCGGCGGCGGCCGGCCCCGGCAGCGGCGGCGGCGGCAGCGGCGCTGGAGAGGGCGGCAACGGCGCCGGCACCGCCCGCTCGTCCGCCTCGTCGGCCGGCGGCGGCGACGGCGCAGCCCAGCCCCTCCTCGAGTTCCCCGCGCACTACTCCAACTACCAGCGCATGCTCGCGCACAAGGTCGCGCAGCACCACCGCCTGCAGACGCACACGGTCGGCTACGAGGTCGGGCAGGGGCGCGTGGTCGCGCGGCGGCCGCCCGCCCCGCCCCCGCCCGCGCCCTTCGCGCCGCCGCCGCCCTCAGCCTCTTCTTTGGCGGCGGCGGCGGCGGCGTCCGGGAGGGGGGCGGCGGCGGCGGCAGCGGCGGCGGCGGGGTCGCCGCCTTCGCCCGGAGGTAGCTCGCCGGGCGCGTCCAGCAGCGGGGCCGCGTGGACGGCGGCGGCCGCCGCCGCTGCCCCGCCGCCGCCGATGCTGTGGACGCTCGACGTGCCCGCGCGGCCGCAGCGCGCGCCCTCGTCGTCGTCGTCGGCGGCGCACCCGCGCGGCAGCGGCGGCGGCGGCGGCGGCGGCGGGGGGGGCGGGGGGGGCACGGGGGGTCCCAGCGGCGGCGGCGGCGCGTCGCCCAGGGGCGCCGGGCGCGACTTCGACGGCTATCCGGGCGCCGGCGGCGGCGGGTCGTCGCGCCCGGCGACCGCGAGCGCCAGCGGCGCCACGGCCGCGGGCGGCGGCGGCGAGGCGCGCTCGGGCAGCAGCGGCGGCGGCGGCGGCGGCGGCAGGGCGCCGGGCGCGGGCAGCGCGGTCGGCAGCGGCGGCGCCGGCGCCGGCCCCGCCAGCAGCGGCGCCAGGACCGGCAGCGCCGCTAGCGCCGCCGCCTCTGCCACCGCGGCCAACGGGCGCGAGCTCGAGCCCGCATCCTCGTCCGCCCGCGGCTCGGGAGCCGGCGGCGAGCGGCGCCCGCCTGCTGCCCGCGAGGGCAGCGTCAACAGCGGCAGCGGGGCGGCCGCCGCCCTGGCCGCCGCGGCGGCCGCTGCCCAAGCCGCCGCCGCCGCCGCCCAGGCCGCCCCAGGCGCCCAAGGCGCCCAAGGCGCTGCGGCCGCAGGTGCCGCCAAGCCGCCCGCTCCCCCGCCGGCCGCAGCCGGCTCGACCGACGCGCCGCCGACCCCGGCGGCGGACGCGGCGGCGGCGGCGCGCGGGCTCGCGACGGCCCCGAGCGTCGGCTCGAGCGCCTCGGCCCCCTCGCAAATGCAGCAGCAGCAGCAGCAGCAGCACCAGCACCAGCAGCAGCAGCCGCGGCCGCCGCGGACGCTCCCTGCCGGCAGCGCAGGCGGCGACCTCGCCGGGCCGCGCGGGCGCGTCGTCCCCGGACGCGGCGGCCGCGGCTCTACCTACGAGCGCGAGGGCAACTCGGGAGGCGGAGGGCGCGGCGGCGGCGGTGGCGCGTTTGGCGGGGGCCCAGCGGGGGGGGACGGCGGCGGCGGCGGCTTCGTCGGCGTGGGGCGCGTCGGCGGCGGCGGCGGCGGCGGCGGCGGCGGCGGCGGCGCCCCCTACGCCTACGGCGCGCCCCCGCCCCCGCACTACGCGGCGGGCCTCGCCGCCGCGGTGTACCACCAGCAGCACCACCCGCAGCACCCGCACCAGCAGCACCCGCACCCGCACCACCAGCACCCGCACCACCAGCACCCGCACCAGCAGCAGCAGCAGCACCACCCGCTCGCCTATGCCGCCCACGCCGCGGCGGGCGGGGGCGGCGGCCGCGCCGGAGGGGCCGGCGCAGGGCCGCCGGCGCAGGGCCCGCCGCCGCCCCACGCCGGTCCGCCGCCGTCGTCCGGCGGCGGCGCCGGCCCATACGCGGCGGCGGCGGCGCACGCCCCCGCCCCCTACTATGCGGTGCGCGTCGGGTTTTCGGGCGCGGGCGCGGGCGCGGGCGCGGGCGCAGGCGCGGGCGCAGGCGGGGGCGGGGGCGGGGGCGGGGGCGGGGGCGCGCCATTGCCGGGCGCGGGCGCGGGCGGGGGCGGGGGCGGGGGCGGGGGCGCGCCATTGCCGGGCGCGGGCGCGGGCGCGGGCGCGGGCGCCATTGCCGCTGCCGCCGCCGCCGCCGCCGCCTCGGCGGGCAGCGCTGCCCTGGCGGGTGCGGGCCTGGGCGCGGGCGTCGGTACGGGCGCGGGCGCGGGCGCAGTGGCGGGCGCGGGCGGGGGGGCAGCGCCCGTTGGCGGCGGCGGCGGCGGCGGCGGCGGTGGCGGCTCGGCGAGCCCGGTGACGGGCGCGACGCCGCGCGTGTCGTCCGCCGGCCGGGGCCAGCTGGCCCCGGCCGGCGTGGCCCACCACCACCAGCAGCAGCACCACCACCACCACCACCAGCACCAGCAGCAGCTGCTGCAGCAAATGCAGCAGCACCAGCAGCACCAGCAGCACCAGCACCAACAGCAGCAGCAGCAGCAGCAGCAGCAGGCCGTCCTCATGCAGCGGTACATCGCCTACCAGCAGCACCAGCACGCCGCGGCCGCCGCGGCCGCAGCCGCGGCCGCGGCCCAGGGCGCGGGCATGATGCCTTTTTACGGCATGATGCCGCCGCCGCCGCCGCCGCCGCCGCCGCCCTACGGCGCCTTTGCGCCGCCCCACCACGCGCACCACCCGCACCACCACGCGCACCATGCGCACGTGCTGCCTCCTCCTGGGCGGGCGCTCTCGGCGGCGGCTTGCGACGCTGGCGGCGCGGCCAGGGCAGCGTCGGCCGGAGGCGAGGCAGGGGCGGCGGCCGCGGCGGCAGGCGCGGCGTCGGCGGGCGGCGCCACCGCCGCCGCCGCTGCCGCCGCCGGCCCCGCGCTGCATGATCTCGCGGCGGCGGCCGCGGCGCAGTACGCGCAGGCGGCGGCGGCGTACCCCCCGGGCCACCCGGCGCACCACCACGCGCAGATGATGGCCGCGGCCGCGGCCGCGATGGCGGCCGCGCCCCAGCTGCAGCAGCAGCAGCAGCAGCAGCAGCAGCAGCAGCAGCAGCAGCGGCAGGCGAACAGCGGCGGCGCAACGGGCGCAGTGGCGGCGGCGGCGGCGGCAGCGGGAGCCTCGGCCGCCCGCGCTGGCGCGCCGCCCGAGCGCGACGCCGCGTCGGTGGCGGCCGCTTCCGTGGCCTCCCCGCGCGCGCTCTCGGGCGAACAACGGCAGGGGCAGCAGCAGCAATTGCAGCAGCAGCAGCAGCAGCAGCAATTGCAGCAATTGCAGCAGCAGCAGCAGCAGCAGCAGCAGCAGCAGCAGCAATTGCAGCAGCAGCAGCAGCAGCAGCAGCAATTGCAGCAGCAGCAGCAGCAGCAGCAGCAGCAGCAGCAGCAGCAGCAGCAGCCGCAGCAGCAGCAGCAGCCGTCCGACCCGCACCCGCACCACCAGCGGCCGCGCGGGGATCAGGGGGGGCGCGGCGTCAGCGGCCCCGGCCCCGGCGGGCGCGGCGGCGGCCTCCGCGGCGGCGGCATCGGCCCTCGCGGCGGCACCAGCAGCGGACCGTACCACCACCAAGCGCAGCACCCGCAGCACCTGCACCCGCAGCAGCACCCGCCCCCGCACGCGCCGCCGCACGCGCCGCCGCCGCCGCCCATGCTGCCGCCGCCCGGCGGCGGGCCCCTCCCTCCCCCGCACCCCCCGCACCACCCCCACCCGTACGCGGCCTACGGCCTCATGCCCATGCCCTCGCACGCGCCCCCGCCCCCGCCCGGCCACCCGGCCGCGGCCGCGGCGGCCGCGGCCGCGGCTGCAGCGGCCGCCGCCGCCGCCGGCCAGCACCCCCACCGCCACCCGGGCGCCGCCGCCGCCGCCGCCGCCCACGTGGCCGCATTTGCCGCGCAGCAGCAGCAGCAGCAGCAGCAGCAGCAGCAGCAGCACGCGGCCGCGCTCGCGGCCGCCGCCGCTTACGGCGGGTACGTGCTGGGGCCGCACGGGCAGCCCATGTTCCTGGGCATGCCGCCGCCGCCCATGCCGCCGCCCCTGCCGATGATGCCGCCGCCGCCGCCGCCGATGCCGCAGCAGCATCAGCGGGCGCCGGGCGGCGAGCGCGGCCTGCCGCCCGTGCCGCCGCACCAGCAGCAGCAGCACCGGGGGCCGCCTTACCCGGCGGGTCCGGGCGGGCCGCAGCAGCAGCTGCCCTACGGCTCCGCGCCCCGCCACTATCCGGCCTACCACGCCGCGGGCGCGGGCGCGGGCGTGGGCGCGGGCGCGGGTGCCTCTGGGGGCCCCCCCGTCACGCCGTATGGCGGCGGCGGCCCTGGCGGCGGCGGCCCTGGCGCCGGCGCGGGTGGCCGCGGCGACCGCGGCGGCGACCGCGGCTCGCGCCTGCCCTCGTCCTCGTCGATTGGGTACTCCCCCGGCGGCCCGCCGCACCACGGGCACCACGCCCACCACGCGCACCACAGCGTCGCGCACGGTGGTGAGGGCGGCGGCGGACGCGGCGGCGGCGGCGGCGGCGGCGGCGGCTTTCGCGGCGGCGGCGGCGGCGGCGGCGGCGGCCCGCCCCGCGCTGCTGCCGGCGCGCCGCCCTACCCCAAGCGCGGCCCGCCGCCCGCTCCTGGTGGCGCCGAGCCCCCAGCGGCCCCGTCGTCCGCAGCCGGCCCGGCCGCGGACGGCCAGACTTGAGTGACGATTATGACGACACGCAAGAAAACACTTTTGCGCAGAGCTTTTTTTTCTTCTTTTGGCTTTGGAAAACAAAATGAACCGAAACCAAAACACAATTTCCCCCCGCCCCCGCCCCCGCGCCCCTCCCGGGCAATCCCTCCCTCCCTCCTCTTTCCTAATTTCTCTTCAGCCGCGCGCGCGCGCCCTCTTGCCCGGCCGCCGCTGCCGCTGCCCCGCCAGCGCCGCACGAGCGCCTGTCGGCGCGCGCAAAAAGGCGCCGCTGGGCGCGCGGAGAGCTGCTCGGCGCGGCACCACCGGGCGGCGCCGGTGGCGGCACGGCGCCGCGCGCGCGCTGCGCGCGGCTTGTGCGCCCTCCTCTCCCGCGCGCCAACCGCCGCCTGTCCTTTCGCCCCATTCCCGCACACACACACGCCTCGCGGGACGCCCGCCCTTCTGCCCCGGCTTGTTCTGTCCGCCGCCCCCCGGAAGATAAAAAAAAAACAAATATGTGGAATGGCTAATTTTTTGGGGCGCCGCACATTTTTATTTTTGGAGCCCTCCCCCTTTTTTTTTTCCCTCCCCGCGCCGAATGCCAACAATTCCGCTCACACGACCCGAGAAAGGGATGCTGCCATCTCTTGGATCCCACGCGCCGCACGCCTTGCGCACCGCCCCCCCCCCCCCCCCCCCCCCCTCCCCCCCCACCCCCCCCCCCCCCCCCCCCCCCCCCCCCCCCCC
>Ga0209390_10008402_pt1 | contig 12786 bp, 6 predicted proteins | sample BON01_FD_187212 | JGI IMG/M metagenome (GOLD analysis project Ga0209390, IMG submission 187212) | Freshwater microbial communities from Lake Bonney liftoff mats and glacier meltwater in Antarctica - BON-01 (SPAdes) (version 2) | ecosystem: Environmental > Aquatic > Freshwater > Ice > Glacier... | reverse complement strand
ATAGTATGTGTACATGTGTGTATAAATATGTATACATATATGTATGTTCATATCATATATATACATGCATAATTGATATGAAGCTACATATATGTATGTTCATATCATATATATACATGCATAATTGATATGAAGCTTTATTGTACCTGCGATGTCATTTTCCGAAGCTGTTTCGAAAAATTTAAGTACAAGTTCGAAGCATGTGGGCCGATGCTCGGAGGCTCGGTATATGTGTAGCGACCTACAAGTCGATAGGCCAAGCGACAAGGCCCTAGATATATAGCAAGTCGATACCCAAACCCACAACTCCGCACATACATACCGAGTCTCGCCGCACATATATAGCAAGTCTCGCGACACCTGCCCGGGCCAGATATCCGTGAAGCTGCAAGTGAATAGGCGGAGGCATATGGGTGGATACCCGTATAGGCCTAAGCATATCCGCGGAGGCATGTCCGTGGATACGTCTATCGTTCCTTACCGAACGATACGTGTATGCTTCCTTACCCACGTGGATAGGTGTATGCTTCCTTACCTGGTCATGAGATACGTGTATCCTTCCTTACCCATATCCGTCAACCTCCAAGTCATCTGCACCTTCACGCTTGTCTGTCAAGCTGCACATGAATAGGCAGTGATGCGTATGGCTACGGCCTTGCCTTATTGCTATGCCTATCGACTTGCACCTTGATGCCTCTGTACTTGAAGCTTCATGCCTATCAAGCTTGATGCCTATGAATGCATGTACACTTGATGCCTATGAAGCTTGATGCCTATGTACTTGAAGCTTGATGCCTATGAAGCTTGATGCCTATGAAGCTTGATGCCTCTTGATGCCTATGAAGCTTGATGCCTATGTACTTGAAGCTTGATGCCTATGAAGCTTGATGCCTATGAAGCTTGATGCCTATGTCCTTGAAGCTTGATGCCTATGAATGCATTTACACTTGATGCCTATGAATGCATTTACACCAGTACCAGCCAAGAGTACACACGTCAAGTACCAGCCAAGATGACACACGTTTTGGTTGCGAGGGCAGAGGAAGGAGCGAGGAGGGCACTTGCAAGGCGGGCAACTCGAGCAGCTGCCTCCTCCACGTCGCCTTCTAGTGACACCGTGTCCACATGTCCCTGTCTTTTCTTGAACACTCATTGCCATGATATTTCAAAGACACAGGATGCAAAGACAAAGGATGCAAGCACAAAGCGTGCAATCACATTTGCGCACGTCCTTTGTCTCTCTCCGATCTTTGTCTCTCTCTCTGTACCTGGTAGCCTTCTCGTCGGAGCAGCTGGAGCGCCTCATACGCAGCCAGTCGGTTGTTGCCGAGGACGTGCGTTAGGCAGCCAGCTAGCCTGGAATCACCGCATTTGGGTGTTTCCTGTACGTCTTCATCTCCTCGAGCGCCTGCCTGTGAGGTGCCCACGCATGCATGCTAGCATGTGAGGTGCACACAAATGTTGCATACACACACATGTTGCATACTTACACAAACAAAGTATGCAAGATGTGACACACATCTTGCAGTATGCAAGATGTGACACACATCTCGCATACATTGTTTGTTTGTCAGCCCACTGTCCACATTGCACCGCACCCTGTCGGCCCCCTCCCCCCGAATCTCAAAACCGACAACCCATAGTAATTTAAATGGAATTTGAGAATGGGCCACAAGCGACTTGTGCGGCAAGCGAGGCAGGTGAGCGCTGCTGAGCTGCACGAGCTGTTGTGCATCGTTGGGCAGTGATGCAAGTGACAGTGGTCCTTGTGACATGCGCGTCTCTTGGTCTTGTCATGTGCAAGTGTCATGTGCAAGTGTCTTGGTGTCACGGTTGCTAGAGTGATATGCAAGTCTCTTGGTGCCACCGCTGCTACATGCCGCCTCACCACCACCCATCCTCTTAGGTCAACTCGCAAAAAGGCGGTGGGTAGCAAAGGACCTGGAGGCGGTGTAGCACGCGAGGGGGAATGCCCGCGACAGCCAGCGCGTCGAGGGCAGCAAGAGCATCGGCATAGGTTGAAGGATCCGGGACGGTGGGTCCGGAGGCTATCACATCCACTTCATCGCCCACCACGTCTGACAAAATGAGAGCGACGAGACGGGCTGGATGCGCTGCTGCTCCAAGCTGCCCTCCTTTGATCGCAGACAGGTGCTTCCGCACAGTGTTAAGCTGCGTGATGGATGCCCTACCGTCGTGATATGCCATGTCAAACACATTAGAAAAAAAATACCTGGGCACACCAAAATCGATGAAAAAAAGACCCAGTTCACAACACCGACATAACAATTCGACATAACAATTCGACATAACAATTCGACATAACAATTCGACATAACAATTCGACATAACAATTCGACATAACAATTCGACGCACCACCCACACCACCCGGTGCGAAAACCACCGCCATACAAACAAACACACACGCCCTCTCTTTCTGCTTCCGCACAAGGTTGCATCACGTGCCCTTTTAGCGCGAGGGCGCCTGCGTAACAAGAGGGACGCGGAGGACGCAGGTGTTTGGGCTGCGACACCCGTGGTCTCATTCTTTAGGACCCTCCCCTGCTCGGTCAAGTTGGTGTGCGACCTCCCCTCGGTGATTTGTGGGTGAGGACCTCCCGTTTGTGTCTTGTGGCTTCTGGTTTGTGGCTGGCTTATGGTTTGTGGCAAGTGGCTTATGGTTTGTGGCAAGTGGCTTATGGTTTGTGGCAAGCACTGACCCCGCAGGAGTCAAGATAGAGGACAAGCTTGTGCCAACCACTCACCCCGCAGCAGTCATGATTTTAATGGTGGCAATCTTGTCCTCGAGCGTCAACGGCAGTGCTGGCAGCGGCAGGAGCGCCGACCCCCCCCCAGATATGAGCACCAAAACAACTTGACCAGCCTTGGCATCTGCCGCCATCGCCAGCGCCCGTCCAGCTGCTGCCTGCGCAGCCGCGTCTGGTAGATTTCCCCGCGACCCCACATGCACTGTGTTTGTGTGTCTTGACATGTTATGTCTTTGATTCTACCTTTGTATATACATATCTACATTCGTCTGTAAACACTTGCATGCATACATACACACAAACAAACTGTTCCAGTTGCACTTCTTTACTAACAACCTTGAAAATAGCGTCGTGACAAAAAGTCGGGGGGAGGACTGTGACAGGACAAACCGGGCGCGCGGCGGCAAGTTCTTTCAGTTTCCGCGTGCCCACTGGATTGGACCAGAGGTGTGCGGACAATAGGGAAATGACTCCCAAATTGTGAAATTCAATGCAAATTTGACAGGGGAGAGTATTGTCGTTATTGTACAGGGGAGTGTATTATCCTAGTCATGTATGTATGTATAGGAGAGTGTAATATAAAATAGACGGGCGAGGCGACACTATCCAACCCTAACTGACCCTTAATCGGCCCTAATCCAGCTTAACCGAGCCTAACCATCCCTCCAAGACCATTTTTAAAAAAGTCGGAGTTTTTTTTCAGTCGGATGATTTTTTTCCCGCTAACAAACATGAAAACAGACAAGAGAATTTCAAATTAAACAAATGCACTGACAATTTTTCGAATTGAAGGGAGTCAACCTCACGTTTTTCAGAAGCAGTGCCCACGTGTGGCTTGAGTGCGTCACGTCGGAGACGGTGTGTGTATGTAACATGCGCAGTATTTTCGCGAGAATGGACACAGGCATGTGTGTGAGCACATATCCACTCAACAAAAACATGCATGTGTGTATGTACGTGTACACGCACACATAGATGTATGTATGTATATACATAAACACATACACGTATGTTTAATGAGTGTTTGTTAAATAAGAACATACATGCATATTTATATCTGTATCCACGTCTATATCTATACATTGTACACTGTATACACACACATACACATACACGGTTGATTTACATATCTATCGATCGATCTACCTGTCTATGTATCTATCTCTCTATCTACAGCTATATACAGATATACTTATATATGTGGTAATATTCGTTTGTACGTTGTATGTGGTAATATTCGTTTGTACGTTTACACCGTCATATATGTACGTACAAAAGTAAATGATCATATATACGCATTTTTTCTCCATGAACAGATATGTTTACGAAACACAAAGATGCACACACACACTCATGCAAACACATACGCGCACACCCTTCAAAATACATATATCATGTTCTCACAAAACTCACCCTCACTTTTCAAATCGCGGCAGCGCTCTGGGCAACTCTCGGCAGACGGCTGGGCAATCACGACACCCCTGCTCAGCGCCGGTCCGAGCTTCCGCTCGGCCGCGCGCGCCATGAGAATGCTTGCTTTCCCAAAGGCGATTAGGGACACTCCTCCGGGGATCGGAATGCTCTCGCCAAGCACCAAGAGGTGCTTGGCTTCACCGGAGCCAGTGACAGCTACGGCCTCCATGACAAGCTTGTCGGGGCGCACAGCTGCCACGCCGGCCTCGAACGCACGCAGACCGACGGCCCTCCACGCCAAGACGTGCGCGGACATCTCGATACTTTGTCCTCGTTCTGCCCAGCACAAAGTATTAGCAGCCGAGCTCGGTTTCAGCTGCCGGTGACGACTGCCGTGGGCGGCTCTTCACTGTGGATGAAGAGCACCGATACATACACAGTCTCCAAGCTCCCAGCAAGGTCTCGTCTCCGCTCCGCTCTGTGAAAGTTGTCACCAGAGCAATCAAATTAAAATGGAACAGTAGAAGGGCTTTTCTACAACCGTTGGTAACGCATACTACCTCTGGTTGGCCCGGTGGCGCAACCTGTGGTTTGGAAGTGGTGGCAAAAAGAGGCAGGGGAGAAACAGGAACGGGAGCAGCCGCAGCGACTAGAAGCGCTGGTCGCGATCAGGCCTTTGCCAGGCCGGTGAGCTCTCGTTGCCACCGGACACGATGAGCGGCAACGGTGCTGAGGACCCAGCGAGCGTGCGCCTCTACCAGTCCTTTGAGCGCTTCCAGCAGTTCGACGACAATCATGTAGACTTTAGCGAGAAGATCTCCAAGCTGGGGTCCGCTGCCGCCAAGAAGACGGGCCCGCGGTCGGGGCAGTGGAATGTGGCGGTTCATGTACCGCTTGTGAATAGGAACGAAAAGCCAAAGAAGGCGGCGCCAAAGCAAGATGTCAAGCGATGGACCAGCACACCCCATGTTGGCGGGAATGCCGGTAGGCGTGGCGGGGGGGAAGAGTCAGTTGTCAAGTCGCGGGCGCCCGAGGCGCAGGTCATCAAGATCCACAACAAGCTGGCGCACAGATACGCGGCACACTTGCCGCCCGAAACGACGCTCAGGCAAGCCCAGGTACGTCGCAGCAGCCCGTTTCCACGCATCACCCCTCTCCCTTGCGTACCTCTTGCGCTATATTTAGTCACGCGGTAACTGTTATGAATTTGAGCAGTTCAATTTGCGCAAGCCAGCGATGGCACACCTGGGTATCACAAGCTCATCAGACGATCCTTTGCGCATGACCGACACAATAATTGTGCCAAAAGTTTCGACGAACCTGAATGAAATAGTGTATGCACACACGCGCGGGGTAGTGTCGCTGGATGCCAAGACGCGAGTTGCTCAGATGGAATACGAGCCGCCTGTTATGCCCAGCTTCTTCCCGCTCGAGTACTTCGACGACAAAACTTATGAAACTAGGACGGCCAAGGAGTGGAGAGATCTCAACGACGGGGATCCTGTAGAGGCACAGTCGCTCTGGCACCTCGGAGATGGTACCAGTGAGTGGAAGGATGTACTGGTGATAGGATTGAATCCAGTGGATGAGAGCTTTATGATCGAATGGGTGCACAACAGCAAGCGTAAGAAGGCTAACAGGCTCAACGTTTGCTTCTACGTGGAGGATTTAGCACGCCACTTGGAGCGACGGCAGCAGGCGCTGGATAATCGCGCGCGAATTGAGGCCATCATGCGATACGAGCGCGCTATCGACATCATGCCGACTGACAAGCAGCTGCAGTTAACACCCAATCAGTTTCACAGCGTCATTCGGCGTATAGGCATGCGTATCTCGGGAGAGCAGCTGCGACGCAACCAGGATTTGGTGGAGGACGTGCTGCACCACTATAGCCGCAGCATCAACAAGATGGACTTTGACCACACGAACCCAGAGCAGATTGCCTCGCGAATTTCTGACCCAATTGAGGCACACGGACTTGAGGAGCTTCCAGTCCAGCTCCTTCGAATCCCAGGCCAAGGCGTGATTTCAACGGTGGAGCTGATAGTGTCTGAAGATCAGGACGAAGGACCTGTGGTGGTCATGGTAGACGAGCAGGCAGACATGAAGATGACAATGCACAAAATAGAAGAGTCGTTGGCCTGGGCGCCCAGCCACCTGCTAACGGCGCTTTTTTCCTTTCAAAACCAAATTGCCAGACTGCGTAACACCAGCTTCTTGTGGGACTGCAGTGAATGTGTAGAGCTATCGGTTTTCAAGCAGAAGCATGTTGCGACCTGGACAAAAGCTCTTGAGGATATCTCGTCAGGTATGATGGACTCGATGACCGATTCGCTCTTGCTTGCCTACGGCCATGAGGAGACAATGAGTGTGCCGGGCCAGCCCATGAGTGACGAGCAGAAAGACAGATACGTGCGTATCGTGGAGCTGGCAAACAAGATGATGCGCGATGCTCTCCGTGATGCTGTCACACGCGATATCAAGAAATATGTTGAGTGCCTCGAAAGCTACCTTCGCCCTAAACGGCCTACGCTTGCACCTTGTGCCCAGGTCGGTGAGGTGGTCGCAGAAGGAGGTGGATCTGAGCTACAAAATACATCACAAGGTGCTCACGTGTCGCCCGCTGGCGTAAGCGATGCGGCGCCTGACGACGCTCTAGCTGTGCCCCACACCATACAGGAAATGGCATCAGATGCAGATGGCCCATCAGGTGCGGGTTCAGGTGTGGCTTCTGATGGACTGGCTCCCCTGTCACGTGTGCCCTCTACTGCACTGTCATGCGTGCCCTCTAATGCACTGCCTCCCGCCGAGGCAGTGGCAGGCATGAATGGGCTGTCAGCTGCAGCAGGGCCGTCACGAGTGACCTCGGATGCTGTTGCGCCCAAATCTGAGGTGGCGGCCGACGGCGTGCAGGCTGAGGATGGTGGAGGCTCCCCCGATAGGACCGAAGTCAGCGACCTTGGAGACGGCGCTCCTGAACGAGTGCCCTCATCTGTTGCGGCCGGTGCAGGAGGTGCAAAGACGGAGGCTCTAGTGCCTGCACCTGCAGCACCTGGGGCCAAAGTGCCTGATGAGATGCCTGTCGGAGAAGGTGCACGCGTGGCGGCGGCGGGGGATGGAGGATCGTGGTACATGGAGCCCGAAACCCTGCCCGACGATTTGACGCTGGGAGTGCGCGCCGAAAAGGACCCGCTGTTTCTGATTCAACTGCAGTATCACACCGAGGGAAAGCTGACGCTAGAGCCAGCTGTGAGCGAGATCGAGAAAGTTGCTGTGTCCGTCATCACCGATCTGGTTAAGGCGACAGAGGGCGTTGTGTCGTTTCAGGTTGAAATCATCAACGCACGTGCGGTGCAGAGCCACTTGCTTGCGTGCACTGGAGCTGATTTCGAGGCGTTTGAGAAGAATGCTCTTGAGCGCATCTGGGCTGCAGCTGCAGACAACGCCTTTGCTTCCCTGGCCCTGATTCAAGAGTTTGAGCGTTTCCCTCATTTGATTGAAACACATATCGAGGAGCACGTGGTTGCGTGGCAGGAGTCAGCACACCCAATTCAGGAAACTGACAAGGAGATGCGCCGTTTTACCCTGGCTGCTGACAAGCTGCAAGCGCGCGTAGCCACCGATGTCGTGTTGCGCATGTACAAAGTGCAGAATGGTGCGACGAAGGTCATCCTTGCTGAAAAGGCGGCCAAAATGCAGACGTTGATGCTCACTAATCTCGCCTCGGAAATTCGTGAGCAGAACCAATGGATGGTGCAAGAATTTGGCAAGGTGCTGGACAAGTTGGAGGAAACACCGGAGAACCCCGAAGAGCTTGCCGTCTTGCAGCAATACGTCAAAACTTGCGATGTTCAAGTCCAGCAACTGGTTCTCGAAATCTCCACGGCACGCGAAAAGTTGGACATGTTGCAAGATTTTGGGTTCGATGTGAATGTGGACGACATGCAATTATATTGGCAGGCATTTGGAAAACCAAAGGAGGTGGATTTGGCGCGGCAGGAAGCAATCCCTCGCCAGGAAGATGACCGCATGCGCTTTATGGTCAAGTTGCAGAGTTTTTCCACCGATTTTCAGAAGGAGTTGGCTGTCATTGAAGCTGATATTAACAAGTTTTTCACTTACTCGGATCTAGACCAGGCGGATGAGTACTCCGGCCAGGTCATGATGCTTGAACAGCGCTTGAAAGAGGCTGAGGAATCCTCGGTCACGGTGAATGAACGCGAAAAGCTCTTTGAATTTCCCGTGAGCGATTTTTCGGAGATTCCATCCATGACTGTAAACTTCCAGGCGTATGCTGACCTATGGACAACGGCAGCGGAGTTCCAGAAGCAGTACCCGCTGTGGATGGGTGGCGACTTTGGTAAGTTGGATGCTGATAGCATCGAGACAAACGTCACCAACTGGTGGAAATTTGCCTGGAGGGCCGAGAAAACTTTTGACGGCAAGAAGGAACCACAGTCTGTTTGCACGACGCTCAAGGAGAAGCTTGACGAGTTCAAGCCCAATTTGCCCGTCATTTCTGCCTTGCGCAACGCAGGTGTCAAGGATCGTCATTGGCAGAGGCTGAGCGAAGAGATTAGCACTGACGAAATAAAGCACGATTTGCTGCCTGATGGCAATCTAACACTTCGAGGCCTCCTAGAGATAGGCATCCTCCAACACGAGAACTACATTGTTACACTGTCAGAGCAGGCAGGCAAGGAGTACAGCTTCGAACGAACCCTCGATAAAATGAAGTCAGAGTGGCGCGAGATCATTTTCGACTTTTCTGCTTACAAGGACTCTGGAACCTTTGTTCTCAAGGGCATTGAAGATACGGTCATGTTACTTGACGACCAGATCGTCAAGGTTCAGGCTATGCGCGGCTCGCCTTACGCCAAGGCCATGGAGCAGGTTGTCATCGAATGGGCCAATAAGCTCATTTATATGCAAGATGTCTTGGAGGAATGGCTCAAGTGTCAAAAGACGTGGCAGTACCTCGAGCCCATTTTCGCATCGCCGGACATAATGCGGCAGATGCCTACCGAGGGGCGGCGGTTCCAGAAGGTAGACCTCATGTGGCGGCAGACGATGCAGACAGGCGCTGATGCTCCTGGCGTCTTGACCGTTATGAGCATTGAAAATCTCAAGGGCAATTTCGTGGAGGCGAACAAGACACTGGATATGGTCCAGAAAGGTCTCAACGACTATCTCGAGACGAAACGCTCGGCCTTTCCGCGCTTTTTTTTCCTGAGCAATGATGAGCTACTCGATATCTTGTCGGAGACCAAGGATCCACGGCGTGTCGTACCTCATCTTCCCAAGGCGTTTGAAGGCATTTGTGGTGTCGAAATGCGCGGCACCACCCCCGAGCAGCAGGCGCAGGGCGAAAAGATGCTTGATATCCTGTGCATGGTGTCTGGTGAAGGCGAGCAAGTACCCCTCAGCACCAACGCTCCAGTCGAGCCCGATGCCGAGAGAAATAGGGGCAATGTTGAACGGTGGCTCTTGGAGATGGAGTCGTCTATGCGAACGACACTAAAGGAGATTGGTCGCGAGGCAGTCGCTGCCTACCCCAAAGCCGTCCGCACTCAATTTGTGCAGTCATGGACTGGCATGATTGTCTTGGCGGCCGATTGCCTGTATTGGACGAGGGACGTAGAGGCTTCGATGGAAGCCAAGGGCCATGAGGGTCTGAAATATGTGCTCAAAAAGATGCAGGATGAGTTGGTAGATATTGTGGCCTTGGTCCGTGGCGAACTGTCCAAGCAGGCGCGTCTCATTATTGGCGCTATGATCACCCTCGACGTACACAACAAGGACGTGGTTGTCATGTTGGTCGACAACGGTGTATCGAATAGGTTTGAATTCGACTGGAACAGTCAGCTGCGCTATTACCAAGAAAGCATTGGTGGACAAGAGAATTTCATCATCATGTGTCGCATGATGAATGCGAGCCTTCCCTACAGCTACGAGTACCTCGGAAACTCGATGCGTCTAGTGGTGACACCCTTGACGGATCGCTGCTATCGCACGCTCATGGGAGCTCTGCACCTCGACCTGGGTGGAGCTCCAGAGGGTCCGGCAGGCACCGGCAAGACAGAGACTGTCAAGGATCTAGCCAAGGCCGTCGCCAAACAGTGCGTCGTCTTCAATTGCTCCGATGGGCTTGACTACCTCGCAATGGCCAAGTTCTTTAAGGGCCTGGCGAGTTGCGGAGCCTGGGCTTGCTTCGACGAGTTCAACCGGATCGATCTTGAGGTTCTGTCTGTGGTTGCACAGCAGCTCCTGTCGCTCTCGGACGCACTTCGCCGCAACCTGCCGCGCATAATGTTCGAAGGCTCTGACATCCCCCTAATTAGGGGCTTTTCATCTTTCATCACTATGAACCCGGGGTATGCGGGTCGGTCGGAGCTACCAGACAACCTCAAAGCCTTGTTCCGTCCGTGCGCTATGATGGTTCCCGACTATGCCATGATCTCCGAAATCTGTCTCTACTCCTACGGCTTCACGGATGCACGCGATCTAGCGCGCAAGCTTGTGAAATCGCTGCAGATCTCCTCTGAGCAGCTCTCATCGCAAGTGCACTACGACTTTGGAATGCGTGCTGTCAAGTCGATTCTGACTGCGGCAGGGATCTTGAAGCGTGCCTTCCTCGCCTCTCCGGAGGACATCCTAGTGCTTCGAGCCATCAATGACGTTAATCTCCCCAAGTTCACTGACGCTGACCTGCCATTATTCAAGGGCATTACTTCAGATCTCTTCTTAGGCCTCAACATCCCGCCACCCGACTACGATGTTCTTGTCGACGGCATGACCACGGCGTGTGGGGAGCTCAAGGACAAGAAATCCACTGCCATGTCCGTGAGCTCCTTCAACACGCACACGATGAATGTGCAGCCAACACCAGAGCTCATTTGCAAGTGCATCCAGCTGTATGAGACTGTGACAGTGCGCCACAGCTTGATGGTCGTCGGCTTAGCTTTGTCCATGAAAACAAGTGTCTTGAAAGTGCTGGAATATGGCATGTGCAATGTGCAAGACAAGGAGCGCTTCCAAGATGTTTTGTGCTTCTCGCTGAATCCCAAGTCAATCACGATCGATCAGATCTATGGCAACTTCGACCCTGTCTCTCGCGAGTGGGTAGAAGGCATTGGAGCCTCGCTTGTCCGGCGGTGTGCGCAAATGGACAGTGACCCCGACCTCAAGGAAAAGCGAAAGTGGATCCTTTTTGATGGTCCTGTCGACGCGATTTGGATTGAGAACATGAACACCGTCATGGATGACAACAAAAAGTTGTGCTTGAATAGTGGCGAGATCATCAAGCTCACAGGATCCATGACTATGATGTTCGAACCAGAAGATCTTCAAGCTGCTTCGCCTGCCACCGTCAGTAGGAATGGTATGGTCCTCATGGAGCCACATATGCTCACCTGGCCTTCCATCATGCTCTCGTGGTTTGAACTGTTGCCGCCCAGCCTTGAGGCCAGCAGAGAAAAGATAGAGAATCTCTTCAATCACTTTGTACCACCTCTTCTGAGGCTCGTAAAGAAGGAGTGCAAGGAACCCGTTGAGACCAAGAACACAGAGCTCTTCCTCAATCTGCTTAAATTGATGAATTCACACCTCAAGGAATTCCACGACGAAGAGGTGTGTGCGAAGATCAGTGCTTCGGATGTGATTAAACGCGTCGATGGAGCCTTCTTGATTTCGCTCATCTGGTCGTTGGGCTGCACAACAGACGAAGGTGGGCGCATCAAGTTCGACACAAGCCTTCGCGAGCTATGCACGGCCGATGGCGTTCCGAAGCTGGCTGCTGCCATTCCTGAGAAGAACACCGTCTATGACTGGGCCTGGGTCACCAAGGACTTGAAGTTCAAGAGCTGGCTTGAAATAGTGCCCTCTTTCAGCATTGTGCCGACTGCTCAATTCCAGGACATTCTTGTGCCGACTCTTGACACCATTCGCTATGGCTACATCCTCGAGACACAGCTGCACAATGACTACCCCGTCATGTTTTGTGGCGAAACGGGCACTGGTAAGTCGGTCATGGTCAAGGAGAAGCTCATGAAGGGCATGGGCGATGACTTCTTGTCGCACTTCATGAATTTCTCTGCCAACTCCAAGGCCAATCAGACTCAAGACATTATTGATGGCAAGGTTGACAAGCGACGCAAGGGTGTTTTCGGGCCACCTCTTGGCAAGAAGCTTGTTGTCTTTGTCGACGACTTAAACATGCCCAACAAAGAGGCCTATGGTGCCCAACCTCCAATTGAAATCCTGCGCCAGATGTTGCACTGGGGTGGATGGTGGGACCGCCGCGAAATTGAATGGCGACAGCTCGTCGACACCATCTATGTTGCTGCGATGGGGTTGCCGGGAGGCGGCAAGACACACATTACCTGCCGCTATTCGCGATGGTACAACCTCGTGATCGTGACTCCTTTCGACGATGAAGCCATGACACGCATCTTTACAACTATCTTTGGGTGGTGGTGCCAGAATCAACTGCCTGCTGTATCAGTTACTGCTATCAATGCGCCGGTGGTTGCAGCAACGCTCGAGGTGTTCAAACAAGTCTCAGTCGGCTTGCTGCCATCACCAGCCAAATCGCACAGGTCGTCC
>Ga0209390_10008401_pt1 | contig 12789 bp, 14 predicted proteins | sample BON01_FD_187212 | JGI IMG/M metagenome (GOLD analysis project Ga0209390, IMG submission 187212) | Freshwater microbial communities from Lake Bonney liftoff mats and glacier meltwater in Antarctica - BON-01 (SPAdes) (version 2) | ecosystem: Environmental > Aquatic > Freshwater > Ice > Glacier... | reverse complement strand
CTGCCGACTTTTGCGACTTTATAGTTTGCAAAATCTGTACTAAAATAATGTTAACTCGGTTTGCTTGATCGTTCTCTGAGTCTTGAGTCAATACGGGTTGTTGCCCTGTTGGCTCATTTTTTTGGGTCGGGGCGTTTTTCATTATTCCGCCCCTCGCTGTGCTTCCAGCCATTGGTGAATGTCGTGCGCGTCCCAGACAGTACAGTTTTGCCCAAGCTTATATGGTTTGGGGAACGTGCCGGCCTTAATCCATCTCCAAATACTTGCGGGTGAAACTGGCAATAAGCCCTGCCGGCTGGGTGTGCTGGCGAGCTGAGACAGGCGATAAACGCGCTGGTCGTTCGATTTTGATTGTGGTGTGTGCATGGTTGATTCCTTGCAAAAAACGCAGACGCGGGGTCAGTGCCCCATGGGTCGTGTCTTGTCGTTTTCTTGCTAAGATGATTCTGCGTGCAGAAATCAAACTAATGCATAATGGGGGCGTTTTATCCGTTCACATAACACCGTGCCATGCATTATGATATCGCAATGTCTCAGCTTGGAGCAAACTTTTTTTAAATTAAATAGTTTTTAGAAGCCAAACTCAAGTTTGGCTAAATAAAGCTTATACAAAGGTGTCCGCCATCCGTATTTCAACTAAAGACACACTTTATTTTATGTGGGTATAGATGTGGGTACGTCAAAATAATAATTTGTAGAACCGCATATTTAAACGCTCTTACGGTACGGTTATACGGACACCCCCTCCGCCAGATATCTTGTAAATATGCGCCTCTCGGGGCGCTTTTTTATTGTATCCACACGCATACCCAATTCAACAAGCTACTTATTTGGCCAATCCCTGTCAGCAATCAAAAACCCAGAACCGCCGACCGCACCATACCCCTAACCAAAGAAAGTTACTGGGGAAAGTCGCTTATTTTTTTTAAATGTATGTTCTGCAATACATTCTCATAGTAAGTGCCGCTGACCTTTATAAGTTAAGTGATGTACCACCGCGAGCGCAAAGTATTGCTCAATTGCGTTGGTTTTGTGCGCGCAGCGCACGCGTGGGACTCAACCAAAAGATTATTGGGGATTGATTATTACGTTGGGTTACTGGAATTCTGTGGTGAGTGTGGTGAGAATCTAAACGAAGCTTTGGTCTTGAGGGGCAATTGATGGGAAGTCTGACACAAAGCCAGTATTCAATTCTCTTTTTTATGAGTGGTGGTAAGCCTCTACGTGGCGGTGATGGCTGGGGTGGAGGAGGGCACGATACCTGGCGCCAGGCCTTCGATATGAGTACAAATTTGACCTGGTGTTGCGAGCCAGATTTGATCGCGTTTTTTCATGATGTGTTCAATTACTCGTCGAAACTGTCGCAACCGGTATGGTTGTCCAAGGATGAAGCTGTGTAGAACAATGCTCATCACCAAGGGGCGCCGCACCGACTCTTCCAACATTTCGTCAAACTGGTCGATTAGGTTGTCACAAAACGTCTGTGAGGGCGTGCGGCGAGAGATGCATTCGATCGAATCATTCAGGTCGTGTGAGTAAGGGATTGACAATATAGGGCCATGTTCTGTTTTGAACCAGATGGGCTGGTCATCTAAGGGCCAATCCATCATGTATCGATAGCCGCTCTCTTTCAGGAGATCCAGCGAGTGATGGGTCTGGGAGATGTAGGGTGCCAGCCATCCGAGTGGCGGTTTGCGTTCATGCTTAAGTATCGCTTGGGTGGCCTCTTGGATGCACAGTCGTTCTTGCTCCAGGCTCATGTCAGCTTGTCTTTCGGCGTTAGTTCGTCCATGTCCGACGATTTCGTCACCCCTAGCACTGAAGGCTGCAATCATCTCAGGACAGTAATCATACAGCTCAGTGTTCACCAGTAGCGCGTAGGGAAAATCAAATTGATTCGCCAGTTCCAGCAGGCGCCATGCACCAACCCGATTGCCATAATCGCGCCAGGCGAAGCTGCGAGAATTCGGCTGTGGGTGGGGCACTGCGTAGTCATTGCCCAAACCTTCGCCAAACGCGAAGTGCTCGACATTCAAACTAAAGTGAAGCGCTAGTCTCTTGCCATTTGGCCAACTGTAGTCAGCCCTTTCAGTGATAGCACTATAGCCATATCGACCGTGGGACTTGAGCATTTCTCACACACTCCTTGTATGTTGGGGTGCCATTCTTATTTCGTAAAATCGGTATTGACGCCAGCCGCTTTTCAGGGATCAACATTCTTTCGTCAATAGGCCAGCTTTTCTGAGACGGACAGGCAACTGTGCAGATCAGCCGCCACCCCCCAATTTGCGATGCTCTAGCCGACTGAGCAAACGCACCACAGGCCACAGCAACGCCAGATAGATCAGGGCCGCCAAAACAATCGGAGAGGGGTTGTAAAACAGCGACTGTGCATCACGAGCGACACGTAAAAGCTCAGGCATTGCCACCGCACTGGCCAAGGTTGTCATCTTCACGACCTCAAGGGTATTGCTGATTAAGTCTGGCATTACATTGCGGGTCGCTTGTGGGATCTGAACCCAACGCAAGGTTTGAAATGAGCTAAGACCTGTTGACCGCGCGGCCTCCATCTGACCCTTGGGCACACTCTCAAGACCGGCCCGAAAGATTTCGCCGTAGTAGGAGGAGTTATTCAGCATGAATCCAATCACAACCGCGAGCAGCTTTGGGAGGTCAAGACCCAGAAATGGGGTGCCAAAGTAAATAAAAATAAGCAAATAAAGCGGAGGAAGCGCGCGAAATATGTCGATGTAAGTCGCTAGTAGGAACCGCGCCCAACGAGCCTTTAATGTGACAGACAGCACACCAATCAACAACCCAGAGGCCAAGCCAACGGGGATGACGATGGCTGACAGGAACAAGGTCATCCATAGGCCGCGTAACAAATAGGGAGCGACCTCGTAGTAAATCTCTAAGTTAAAGAAGTTTTGTAGGATCTCTTGCATTCGATGCGCGCCTTTGCTGCTACTGCTTCCAACGGAAACGGGTTTCAGTCCACCTGCCCAGCAGGACGACTGGAACGAAAATAATCAAACACCCTAGCGCGCCCATCATCAGCGGCGTGGCATTTCCAGAAACACTCATGGCTGACTGTGAATTATTCAGAACCTCACTGAGTCCAACCACACTGCCCAAAGCGGTGCTTTTAGTGATGGCAATGACGCGGTTCGTGAGCGGCGCGACCGTTAGTCTTAGCGCCTGTGGCACAACCACAAAACACATACTCTGCCACCAAGATAGTCCCGTTGATCGAGCCGCTTCAGCCTGACCTTTGGGCACAGAGACAATCCCAGCCCAACAAATTTCCTCTGCAAATGCTGCCAACACCAAAGACAGTGATAGCCACGTTGCAACAAACGCTGACATCGACACCTGAATGTAGGGAAATGCGAAAAACAGGATCATGATCACCACCAGCGGTGGCACGGCTCGTAAGATATCTGCAAAACAAATAATGAAAAAAGACAAAGTTTTGATTTGCAGTGCCCGAACCATTGCCAGCAGCAAGCCCACCACAACGCCTGTGACAGAAACCAAAAACCCGAGCTCGATGGTCACTGCCATCCCCCGGACGATATCTGGCCAATAGTCCCTGACTATTTCAAGATTGAAGAATGAAAAAATGAGTGCTTGGAAATCCATGGCTCTACGATTTGTCTCAGTGCGCGCTCATTCGAGCCAGGAAAGTCTGTGTCCGCGCATGTTCAGGTTCTCCAAATATCTTTTGTGGTGTCCCTTGCTCGACGATGAGTCCCTGGTCCATAAAAACCACATGGTCAGCTGCCGCCTTGGCGAAACTCATCTCATGGCTGACCACAAGCATCGTCATGCCGTCCTCTTTGAGTTCACGCATCACGTTAAGCACATCGCCCACAAGCTCTGGATCTAACGCACTTGTTGGCTCATCAAAAAGAACAACCTTGGGTAGAAGCGCGAGCGATCTGGCAATGCCGACCCTTTGCTGCTGACCGCCCGAGAGCTGGTCAGGAAACGCATCCTCTTTGTCAGAGAGCCCGACTCTGTCCAGGGCTTCTCGAGCACGCTGCTCAGCCTGTTTTTTTGAAAGCTTCTGAACCTTACGCAATGCCAAGGTCACATTGCCAAGTGCTGACATATGGCGATAAAGATTAAAGTGTTGAAAAACCATGCCGATATTCTGTCGAATACGATTCAGATCCGCGTTGTGGGCTGTGATCTCTTCCCCATCAACGAGGATCTGTCCCGAACTGGACTCCTCTAACCGGTTGCAGCATCTCAGAAGGCTACTTTTTCCTGAACCCGATGGCCCAATGATGAAGACCAGCTTTCCAGAATCGACTTTTAAGTCGATCCCTTTAAGAACTTCGAGTTCACCGTAGGACTTTCTCAGGCCAATGATTTCAAGAATTGGTCTACTCATCACGCACACAATCAGTTAGAGGGAAATAACGCATTACTTGCAATTTAGCGTGACTGGCGTTGCGTCATAGCCTGGAAGGCCTGGTACACCCTGGCCTTGTCCGACCACCACCGACACCGAGTTTGCGGCAGGCTTAAAGCCAAACCACTTTTCGGCCAAGCGAGAGATCGTGCCATCTTGCTTCAGGCACTTCAGTGCGCTAGACAAGCGATCACGCGTCTCGTTATCACCCATTCGGAATGCAAGTGCCCAAACTAGGCCCGTTGAGAGTGTGTAAGCCACCTTTACGTTGGGGTTTTGCTTGGCAGCCCAGGCAGCCACCGTGTTTCCAGCCACATTGGCAAAGGCACGACCGGATTGAACCGCCTGAATCGCATCGGCGTTGGTGCCATAGACATCGTATTTGAACCCATACTTGCTGGCGTTCTCGCGAGCCCATGCTTCATAAACAGAACCTTTATTGAGAGCCAAGGTCTTGCCGCGCAGTTCGTCCAGTGACTTAATTGCAGGCGTTGCCTTGTCCACAACAAACGCATAGTCCGTATTCAAATAGCCTTCAGAAAAAAGCATTGCTTTGGCGCGTGCTTCTGTGACGGTGGTTGGAGCCAGAACAAAGTCGTACTTCCCGGCGTTCATCCCAGGAATAAGACCTGAGAACTCCGTGCCTTCAATTTCAATTGTCGTGCCTAACTGTCGAGCCAAGGCATAGCCTAAGTCAACGTTAAAGCCTTGTATTCCACCACCAAGCTTGGGCATGGCGTGTGGTGCGAAGGTTGCATCAACCCCAGTAACAAGGGGCTTGCTCGCGAGCGCTGCCGATGACATCGCGGCACAAGTAACTAGCGCAAGCGAAAGAAAGCCTGCTTTCGAAAACACTGCATTAAGCTGCTTCATGGAATTCTCCTCATTGAATCAGTCGGTAGGAATAGTGCCCAGGGGCGCACCTGCACCCACACGCTCTAGGATGAGGGAGTAGTGTTCAGGACGTCGATGGGCGGCAAGGTTAAAGATGTGCTGCTTAAAATTATCTGCAAGGGCCAGATCAGCTTCACAGAAAATAACTTCGTCGTCCTCAGATTGAGCGAGTGCGACGATTTCACCAGTGGGTGACACAATTGCCGACCCGCCGATTAAATGGCTTCCATCTTCTAGTCCCGCTTTAGCAGCGGCTGCAATCCAAACCGAATTTTGATAAGCGGAGGCTTGCAATGAAAGAATATGATGAAACATTCGTAGATGCGTTGGCTCCTGCCAGTTGATATTGACTGCGGGTGTGTTGTAGCCCACGGCCACCAGCTCCGCACCCTGCAGCGAGAGAACTCGCCAGGTTTCTGGCCAGCGTCGATCATTACAGAGACACATGCCGATCTTTGCATTCATCGTTTCCCACACAAAGAACCCTTCGTCTCCAACATCAAAGAATTTTTTCTCCAAATGCTGAAACGGTGCTTGGGGTTTGTGATCGGTGTGGCCGGGCAAGTGAATCTTTCTGTATCGTCCCACAATCTGAGCGTTCTTATTCACCAAGATTGAGGTATTAAACGCCCGCCCATCAGGGGTGAGCTCGGCGTAGCCCAAGTAAAAGCCGATGCCCAGCTTCTGAGCCGTTTCAAAAAGTATTTGGGTGTCAGGCCCTGGCATAGACTTTTCAAAATACAGGTCCTGAGCCTGCTGCTCTGTTATCCAATAGCGAGGAAAGAAGGTGGTGAGCGCAAGTTCCGGGAAAACCACCAGATCGGCTTTTCGGCTAGCGGCCTCTTTGAGCAGATCAAGAAGCCTAGCAACTGTTCGCGCGCGGGAATCCGTGGGTTGTATCGGTCCGAGTTGCGCAACGGCAATACCAAAGGGACGCTGCTTCATTTGTGCAATCCCTCGGAAAAGTACTTCTTCATCACCGAAGAGGTGTCGCCCTGTAAGCGTTTGCGAAGCACCGGCTCGGGCGTTGTTCTTGCAATAAATTCGCCGCTGCCAGCCGCCACCAAAAGCTCGCCTTCTTGCACAACAATTCGTCCGCGGCTCACCACCGTTTCAGGCCAGCCCCGAATCGTTTTGCCCTCATAAGGCGTGTATCCCACATTGTCATGCAGCATGTCGTAGGTAATAACGCGCTCACCCTCAGGGTTCCAGATGGCAATATCTGCATCCGCACCGACTGTGATCGTGCCTTTACGGGGATAGAGTCCGTACATCCGGGCATGGTTCGTCGATGTCAACGCCACAAACCTTTCAATCGGTATGCGACCTGTCAGAACCCCCTCAGAAAACAGCAGTGGCAGGCGCAACTCAATGCCTGGCACCCCATTGGCCATTTCCTTAAAGGTTGTGCTCTCGCCTCGCGGCAACTTGCCTGTTGAGTCAAAACGATAAGGCGCATGATCTGATGAATAGATCTGCAGGGTGCCATTGATGAATCCCTGCCACACGGCCTCTTGTGAGGCGGCGTCACCGGGCGGTGGGCTGCAACAATACTTCGCTCCCTCAACGCCTGGCCTGTCCAAATCATCGGCCGTTAAAAACAGATATTGGGGACAGCTTTCTGCGTGTACGGCCAAGCCGAGGGCTTGTGAGGCGTTAATCACACTGATCGTCTCTTTGGCAGCGACGTGAACAATCAAGATCGGCACATCAGTGAGCCTGGCCATCGAAACAGCACGGTTGGCGGCCTCAGTTTCAGCGATGGGTGTGTGTGCAACACCGTGGTATTTCGGTGTGGTGAGCCCTCGCTCAACCAGGCGGCGCGCGATCCAGCGGATCATGTCATTGTTTTCTGCGTGAATCATCACCAGCGCGCCGTGCTCACTGGCACACGCCATCACGTCAAGAATCTGATAATCCGTCAGGATCATCTTGTCATAAGTCATGTAGATCTTAAAAGACGTGATTCCGCTTTTGATGGCAGCGGGAAGATGGTCTCTGAGCGTCTCCTCAGTCGGGTCCGCTAAAATTAAGTGAAAGCTGTAGTCAATGATTGACTTCTCTGCGGCACGCTTGCTGTAATCCGCCAAGATCTCGGGAACCTTATCGCCTCGATGCTGAGCAGCAAAGGGCACAATGGTCGTGGTTGCGCCAAAAGCCGCTGAGACTGAGCCCGAATAAAAATCATCGGCACACATCATCCCCATGCCGGAGAGCTGTTCGATGTGGCAATGGCTATCGATGCCGCCGGGTAAAACCCACCGTCCATTGGCGTCGATATCCTTCAGACCTGGTGCTAGCTCGTTACCAATAGCAGCAATCTTCCCGTCCTGAACACCGATGTCAGCGTAAAAGGTATCGGTGGCCGTGGACACACGACCGTTTCGGATGGTTAGATCAAATCTTTTTTCTTGCATCACTAAACCCTCTGCAGAAAACTAAGAAGCCAAGATCGATGGGCCACAGCCCTCGTAAGACAATCCGACGCGTTTGACCACGGCGTCAAGTTCTTTTTTGGTGATTTCATCGATTCGCAGGCCTGGGGATCGCAGGGCGAGCGTCTCGATCGCACCGCGTTTTTGATAGACATATTTGCGAAGTGCTAGGCCGATTTTTGGCTGAAACTCATACCGGATCAGTGGGCAATAGCGGTCAAAAATGGCGGCCGCCGCTTTGTGGTCACCCGCGACGAAGCGCTCATAAATAGCAACCAGTACCTCAGGAAACGCAAAGCCCGTCATGGTGCCAATGGCACCACGCTGTAACTCCTCCAGAAAATACACACCACCCAAGCCACCGAATATCTTCACCGCGTCTGGTCCAGCCAATTCATTGATACGGGATATCTTTTGACCGACCGGTGGTTCTTCCATTTTGATCATGCTCACGCCACCGGTTTTGGAGAGCTTGGCGATGACCTCGGGCGTTATTTCGGTGCTAAAGGAGTCAGGGAAATCATGAATGACAACGGGGATATGAACCGCGCTGGCCAGCGTCTGGTAGTACTCATAAAGCAAGGCATCACCGGCACCATCAAGTGGTGCAACAAAGACCGCTTCAGCACCGATGGCTTGCGCTTCTTTGCACTGCTGCAATGCACCTGCAATGCCTAAGGCTCTGACGCCAACCCAAACAGGCACTCTGCCAGCGGCATGCTCAACGAAAGTCTGAGCCACCAGTTGACGCTCTTGATCAGAGAGTTTGTGCAGCTCCCCAAGAAAACCAAGAACAGCCAGACCCTTTACTCCAGATGAAATCAAAAAGTCTGTTAGACGACAGATGCTGGCGACGTCGACCGAAAGATCCGTTTTAAAAGGAGTGGGGCAAATCGTATAAACACCATGGGGTGAGCTTGACGTGGACATTGACCGACCCTTGCTTTAAATGAACATTTCGGTTCATCCTATCGCTGAATAGCCCTAACATCACTTGCTTTTTTATTCGTTAGGTATAACTTAGTGTTAAGGGTTGGCCACTGTCTCTTGGCGCACTTATTCTGAAGCCGCGCTGTCGAATCCCATTTCAGAGATGGTTGACTTGAAGCATTTTATAAATTCCTGAGCCAATTGAGACAGTGGCTCAAAACGTGACTGGACAAGGTTAATCGTCAGGCGCGTTGCCTTGTCCAACGGCCTAAGAACAAAGTCTCCTTGCGCGCTTCGAGCGGAGAATTCATCCACAATGGCGATCCCCGCTCCCGCCTTGACCAGCGAGCAAGCGTTGTGGGGAGAACTGACTTCCATGGCTACGCGAAAATCTTGCCCTGACTCCTGATAATGTTGATAAATGACCCGCCCAAAAGGTGAGTCGGGGTTGTACGAAATCAAGGGATAAGGCTGAAGATCAGCGATAGAAAGCACCGCTCGGCTCGCCAGTGGGTGGTTATAGGGGCAGATACAGATCAAACACCCACTACCGACTTCAAGCGTCTGCAAGTTGGGGTGCTGTGCCGGAAATATCGCCACCCCAAGATCGGCACGTCCATCCAGCAGAATGTCAGTGAGTGGGCGTATGGTTAAAGACTGAAACGTCACTTTTACTTCTGGATACGCCCTACTGAATGCTGCAATCGCTCGCGGCATTAACAAATGCCCAATGCTTGGACTTGACGCCAAATGCAAGATGCCAGCTCGCTTCTCTGAAAGCTCAAGGGCCAACTCGCTTACACGCTGCACGCCTCGATAGACGGTCTCAACCTCTCGGTGTAGCTTCTTGGCCTCGGGCGTCGCATAAAGACGGCCCTTTACCCGCTCGAACAGTGCAAATCCAAGACGCTGCTCCATGTGGGCGAGCGATCGGCTCACAGCCGGCTGTGACACAAATAAAAGCTTCGCTGCACCGCTGATTGATCCAGTGGTTATGACGGCGCGAAAGGTCTCAATCTGCCTCAAGTTTAACGGCATCAATCCATCCATGTGGTGGGCTAAAGGTATAACCAAATGTTAAGGACTATTCATAAAAATGCAATCATTGCTTTAGTCTAGTGCTGATAAACTGGTGTAACGGCTTCCCAAAGCTTGGCCATCTTCACAAGGTAAAGACCATGCAACCCATTGTTTTTGTGATTAATCCTAACAGCACGCAAGCTGTGACTGACGGGTTTGACAAGGCCCTAGAGCCTTTACGTTTAGCAAATGGCCCAGAAATCAAGTCGCTGACCTTGAAAGAGGGCCCGCCTGGTGTAGAGTCACAAATCAATGTTGACAGCGTCACCATGCCATTGGTCAAGCTTGTGCGTGAACTCGACCAATCTCATCTGGGTCGACCAAAAGCCTTTGTTATCGCGTGTTTTAGTGACCCAGGCTTGCATGCGGTGCGCGAGGCAACGTCTTCACCGGTACTGGGAATCAGTGAAGCAGGGGTTTTGACAGCCATGACACTCGGACAGCGGATCGGAGTAATCGCCATCTTGAGGAAATCCATCTCTAGACATGGGCGACTATTTGGTGGCATGGGTGTGTCTGATCGAGTCATTGCCGAGGTGCCTTTGGGTATGTCCGTGGTGGAGCTAGCAGACGCCGAGAGAACCCGCGCGGGTTTAAAAAGTGCCGGGGAATCCCTCAGAGATCTGCACCTTTGCGATGTTGTGATCATGGGCTGTGCGGGCATGGCGGAGCACCGCCCTTGGCTGCAAGATCAACTTGGAATGCCTGTGGTTGAACCCACTCAGGCTGCCACCTCGATGGCGCTCGGCCGAGCGCTGTTGCAGTGGTGAGTTGCCTAAAGAGCTAGCAACAACGAGCCACTAACCGAGTTTTAATAACATGGATCACAATAGCCTAATAAACCGATTGGCCCATATCGTCGGGCCCCAGGGCGTTGTTGCTGAGCCCAGTGAGCAGGCGCCCTACGTTCAAGATTGGCTTGGTAAGTGGAAGGGACTAACGCCTGTGGTGGTGCGACCAAGAAACACCACCGAAGTCTCAGCCGTCATGCGACTTTGCCACCAAACCCACACGCCATTGGTCACCCAGGGTGGAAACACCGGGATGAGCGGCGGCGCAACGCCTGACGGCAGTAATTCGCAGATTATTCTCAGCACCCTGCGGATGCAAAACATTAGGGCTGTTGACCCGTTAAACAACACGATCACGGTCGATGCTGGTGTTTTGCTGGAAAACATTCAAAAAACCGCTGCCAAAGTACAGCGACTCTTCCCACTGAGTTTAGGCGCACAAGGTAGTTGTACGATTGGGGGCAATATCGCAACCAACGCTGGTGGAACTGCTGTTGTGCGCTACGGCAACACACGAGACCTAGTGCTCGGGCTCGAGGTTGTCTTGTCTGATGGCCGGGTTTGGGATGGCTTAAGAGGCTTGAGAAAAGACAACACTGGCTACGACTTAAAGGGTGTTTTTATCGGGTCAGAGGGCACGCTTGGCGTGATCACTGGCGCGGTACTGAAATTGTTTCCCGCTATTCAAAGTCGGCAAACAGCGTGGCTTGGACTCCATAGCATTGGGGATTCTGTCACTCTGCTGAGGCAGTTTCAGGGCGTTTTTGCTGAAGCGCTAACCGCCTTTGAAATGATGACGCAGCCAGCACTGGATCTTGTCCTCAAGGGCGTGCCAAACGCCAAGCCGCCCCTGAGCCAAATCGCTGACATCAACATTCTTGTCGAGATAAGCCACGCGTCCCCAGAGACGTCGAGCGAGTTGTTTGAACAGGCCCTCGCTCGTGCGATAGAAAGTGGACTAGTCACCGATGCTGTCGTTGCCCAGTCCGAGCAGCAAGTCGCGAGTCTGTGGGGGCTGCGCGAAGGCATCTCGATTGCCCAAGTGGCTGGCGGAAAAGCCATTAAGCACGACATTGCATTGCCGATTTCAGCGTTAGACCCCTTCGTCAAAGAGGCTGACGAGATTTGTCACGGCACTTACCCGAATTTTACAGTGATCAATTTTGGGCATGTGGGGGACGGCAACTTGCACTACAACGTCTTGGCCCCCATGGGCGTCGACGATCGACTTTACCAGGCTGCAACCCTCGAGCTCAATCGCAAGATTCATGATCTGGTCACGCAATACAAAGGTAGTATCAGTGCAGAACATGGCGTTGGGCAGCTTCGAAGGGACGAGCTTAAGCGATACAAATCTTCTGTTGAGTACGACTTGATGATGACAATCAAGCGGGCCCTAGATCCCAACCAGCTGATGAACCCAGGAAAACTAATTTAAAGCGTGGTCTTTGGTCCCTGTTGTTCAAGGATCAAATCAGAGGCTTTATCGTCAGCGACCCTTGGCATTTCGAACAAATCTGTTGTCCGGGCATACCACCCAGCCCCATGCATACGACCAATCAAACGCGCAGCTGGCGTGTCAACATATAGTTTCTCCATGTCAATCAGGTCGTCACGAATGTGCATCAGCAGTACTTCGCCAAGCACGATGTTCTTACCGTTGCCCAACTGCACGGTGGTGACCCTGCGACATTCAAACGAAATTGGGGATTCGACCACATGGGGCACTTTCACTTTGACGCCCAATCCGTGCGTAAATCCCGCCACCTCAAACTCATCGACCTCTGGTGGAAAGTTCACGGCAGATAAATTCATGGCTTGCGCGATGTCTTCAGACACCAGATTCACGACAAATTCGCCCGTGTCTTGAATGTTTTTGGCCGTGTCTTTGTCTGATCCAACTTTAACCGCATTAACGCCCACCGCCAAAATTAGCGGATCGTCACAAAGCGCATTAAAAAAACTATAGGGTGCTACGTTTGGTTTACCCAGCAAATCAACAGTGCTAACCAGTGCGATGGGGCGCGGCACGACACTACTGACCACCAGCTTATAACGATCCCTTGCTGACAACTGCTTAAAGTCAATCTGCATTCTTCAAACCCAGTGCAATGTGTTGATAGGCCATAGCCCAATAAAGCATCATCTCCTATGTAACACCTGATGACAAGGAGTAACCCGCGGTAACCCGCTGTAACCCGCGGTGACAATTGGTGCAAAGGGCGCCGCAGGCTGGCAA
>Ga0209390_10008393_pt1 | contig 12795 bp, 8 predicted proteins | sample BON01_FD_187212 | JGI IMG/M metagenome (GOLD analysis project Ga0209390, IMG submission 187212) | Freshwater microbial communities from Lake Bonney liftoff mats and glacier meltwater in Antarctica - BON-01 (SPAdes) (version 2) | ecosystem: Environmental > Aquatic > Freshwater > Ice > Glacier... | reverse complement strand
GCACCCCCCCCCACACACCTGATGATGCTAGCCGCATCCAGAACATCACCCACAAGACACCGACACAGCTATCAACATACAATAACGCTAGCCGCACCCGCCGCACGCCGCCAACACCCGATGACGCTAGCCGCATGCAATACCGCCACAAGACATGTGCCACCAGCCCTGGCCCTGGCCCCATAGTATTAATATATGTATATATTTAGTATTTTTCTGCAACTAGCAACTAGCACCAAAAAAACAAATACGCAAAAGCAACCACGGGGGGACGTGTGATGTGAGTCCCATACCCCCCATCCCCCATACTCATAGCTTCTTATTTAGAACTACACATGGCTCTTGTGTCTGTGTCGTTCGTGCGTGCGCGTGCGTGCGCTGCGTGCGTGCGTGCGTGTGCGCGCGCGCGCGTGTGTGTGTGTGTGTGTGTGTGTGTGTGTGTGTGTGTGTGTGTATGTGTGTGTGTGGGGGGGGGGTCATTTTTTGAGTACTGTAGGGCGCTCTACAAGATCCTAAACTCTCTCTCACCGCAAACACCCACACGCACCGCCCAAGCACACAGCACACACACAAAAAGCACCGACCCTATTTAGGGGCCGGTATCACTATCCGATGATGATGATTCCGATACCGGAGTCTGCGTCTTTAGCATGCCTACCAAATAAACTACGCCTTGTGAACGTGAACTAGCTTTCATCGACGAACATGGTTGTGCCAGTCTGGCTCTTCGTACCCAACCTGATCGGCTACGTGCGCGTCGCGCTCGCCTTCGTGGGCTACTACTACGCGCTGACTGACTGGCGGACGACGGTCGGCGCGTACCTGCTGTCGCAAGGCCTGGACGCTGCCGACGGCCTGGCTGCGCGAATGCTCGGCCAGTCCTCGGAATTCGGCGCGGTCCTCGACATGGTGACGGACCGCGCCTCGACCGCATGCCTTTGCATCGCTCTTGGCCGCCTGTACCCCGAGATGATACTGCCGCTCACCGGCCTGATCATGCTCGACCAATTTTCGCACTGGTGTGCCGCCGGCCAACACCAAGCGCCAACGAACACGCGCAGCCCAGGCAATTTCTGCTCCGGACGACCATCACTTGAAGAGAGAGATAGAGATAGAGAGAGAGAATGGGCGCCGTTCGGCGCCTGAATCAAGCTGGCCGGACCTCGGACCCGGTGAACCGTACCCTGTCCCCCTCGTAGGTATCACATGCACGCCAGCCTCAAGCTCGGCTTGGGCTCGCACAAGCAGTGCACCAACCGGCTGCTCAACTTCTACTATCGCAAGCCCGTGCTCTTCGTTGTATGCTCCGGTGAGCCGACGCGCCACTCGCGTGGGCCGCACGGCAGCCCCCCCTCCCGTTGTTGACGCGGCGCCTCGCGGCCTCGCACCCCCCCCCTCCCCCAGATTCTTACGACTGCCATTCGCCCCAGGCACCGAGTTCTGGTACGTGGCGCTCTATGCGCTCAAGTTCGCCGAGGCGGCGCCCCTCGCCTCGCTTGTCTACAGCGTCACGCTGCCAGTGATGCTCTTCAAGCAGCTGTGCAACGTGGTTCAGATGCTCGTCGCGATGTCCACCATCCTAGAGTACGACGCGGAGCAACGGAGCATGCCCGCGGCCCCAAAGGCCAAGCCCAAGTGAGATTCGGGTTAACCCTGAACCCGAGGGACTCGAGCGAGCGACGACACGGCAGCAGCCCCCTCGCTCTTGGCTCTCGGCCTCGCGGCGCGACAGCGGCGTCGCCGTGGTCGTCGGTCGTCGGTGAGGGTCCAGCTCTGCAAAACTTGCACAAGAGCTAGGCGCCCGCTGCGCGCTGGCGATCGTAGAGGCCACGCGGCCACGCGCGCCGCGAATAAATCGCTCGGCCGAGATGGGGCCGTGTTGAGCCGAGGCGGAGGGCCGCCCGAGTCCCCCGCGGCTGTCGTGCACAGGTATTTTGTGGGTGGGGAATATTTCGTGCCACCTCATACGTGCACAGGTGACACAGGTGTGAGGTGTAAAAAAAATTCAAACAATATACCGGTTTTGGGAGGCTATGTGTGGGAATATTTACTCATGCCACCTGCTTGCGTCCGTCTCCGTGCATAGGCTATGCATAGGCATTAGTTATAGTTATCGGCAGCTTGTTGTGCAGGTTGCAGGTGAAAAAAAAAGCAAGCGATACCACGGTCGCGGTGTCGCGGTTGGGGGAGTGTGTGGGGGGGGGGGCGCCTGCTTGACGCTCGCGCGAGGAGAAAGTTTTATAAGTTTAAGTTTCACAGAAAGAGAAAGGTCGCCACCAGCCCGCCACCGCCCTGCTAACCATGGGGGCGAGCTCGATACCAGTTTGGGGGGACTAGAGTATGTGTGGGGAATATTTCGTGCCACCTTTTGTGTGTCCGACCAAGCAGATGATGTGATGAATATATATGCTTGTTACTGTTACCCCCAGCCCACAGGGTACCCCTCTGATGGTCACATGGCATGCACATGGTGGTAAAAAAAAATCAAAGCCAATACCGGTTGGGGGGACTTAGACCCGCGCGCGCACCCGCCACCGACCCGCTAACATGGACAAGCTCGGCATGAGCCTGGACGACATGATCAGGGCCAAGCCTGCGCAGAGCGCGGGCAAGGGCAAGGCCGCTTCGGGCCGCGGGGCGACTAAGACCATCGGCAAGGCCGGTGCCGGCCGTGGCGGCGGCCGCGGCGGGGGCGGTAGCCCTAGTGTGGTCAAGCCATCTCCGGGCGGGCGCGGGGTGGCGGTGGCGACCCTTCACAGCATGGCTCAGCGGGCGGGTGGCCTCGTCTCCAAGTCGCAGCGCGCCGCGTCGGTCGGCGTCGGCGCTCGGGCGGCGGGCGGCGCTCCCGTGGCCGGCCTCACCACAGGCACCAAGCTGCGCGTGGGCAACCTCGACCTCGCGGTCACGCAGGACGACCTGAAGGAGCTCTTTCAGGAGATGGGCAAGACCAAGTCGGTCGAGCTTCAGACCAAGGCCGATGGCCTCTCCAGGGGTCACGCCTTTATCGTCTACGCGAGGAAAGCCGACGCCCTGAAGGCCATTGAGCAGTACAACGGCGTGCCGCTCGACGGCCGGCCCCTCAAGATCACGCTGATGGGAGGCGGCGCCATGCCCAACGCGGCGATGTCCGCCTCGAGCATAGCCGTGGCGATCGGCGGCAACCGGCAGCGCGACGTCTATCAGCGCGACGTCTATGTCAAGCCGACGCACGCGACGGGCGTCTTTGCCAAGCCGACGTACGCGACGGGCGTGCGGCCCATCACGGGCGCCAAGGGCAGGGGCAAGGGCCGCGGCGGCGGCGGCGGCGGACGCGGCGGCGGACGCGGCGGGGCGCCGCCAAAGGCGGAAGATATGGATGCCGACCTGGACGCGTACATGTCTCGCTGACGATGGACCGAACTTGGTCAGGTATCCGTCACGCCAAGTCTGACTTGGTTGGTCTGGTCGCGCACAAGGGTTGCCCCTGACGTCCACGCCTGGTCTGGACCGGAGACGATGCGCGGCCGGCGTGACGTCGCGTGGCGCTTGGGCGTGCGGCTGCCTGGTGCTGTCCGTGGGTAGCCACGGGGACGATCCCACGGGCCTGGCGCGCCATTGAATGCGGAGACTGCTTGCACACTGGGGGTGGCCTGTGGTTGAAGGCGTGATGCCAGGATAAGCGTGTGCACTCCGTCGGGCTACGGCGCGGCGCTTCTCGCCCCAAGGTGAGGGGGCGCGGCGCGGAAGGGCTCATCGTGGGGGCCGATTCCGCCCCCCGCCCGCGCCCCGCCTGCCTACCTACAGCACCGCCTCCCACCCGTCCCGAGCCACGCTGGCAGGACCTCTTGTTCATGTCGGGGAGGGGGGGGGGAGGAGATAGGGTACTGTGATTGTTGAGGGGGGGTACTTTGTGTTTAACTTGTCATCTGTAGGTGTAGGAGGTTGAGCTCCGCGCGCGGGGCCGAGCGAGAGTAGAGTGTGTGCAGAGATGTGTGGGGGTGGGGAATAGGCTGCGGCTGTCTCGTGTCTTCAACTTCAAATGTCTGAAGTCTTTGCCCATGTCGTATGTCTAATAGCTTCGCTGCACTCTCAAAATAAGACTCATTTAACGTCGTCCCAAGAGTGTCGTGTGGCTTGTGTGTTCCCTTAGGAGTAGTAGGAGTACAATAGTCAGCCCACGCCCCCGCTTCCCGCAGGTGTTCTTCAGTTGTCAGTTGTTCCTTTTTCTTGTTCAAGGTTCGCTTAAAAAAAACCGGAGTCCCCCCAGCCCCCCACCCCCACCTGGTACCTAGGGTAACAGTAACTGATCAAGCACAAGGAGATAGGAGATACGCGATACAATCTCGCGATTCGCGATTCGCTCAGGTAGTTGAACGTTGAATAACAGTTAATTGCGCAAGCTGAGGCTGAGGCCAAGCGCTAAGCACAAGCAAAAAGCAAGACCAAGACCAAGACGCAACTTTAATCTTCAATAACCACACGAACACAACCACAACACCACAACTCAATAGTCAACTCTCACTCACTCACCCAGCGCGTGTGCTGGTGCCGCCGAATCTTTACATACATACATACATACACACATACACCTAGAGGTCCCAGACCCAGACCAAGAGACCCAGACGTACCCAGACCAAGACCAAGACTGACCAAGACGACAGACGCGACTACGACAGACGGCAGACGGCCGCAACCATTCCCATTCAATCAACCACAAGTTGTCAACCAGCCAAAAATACGGATCTAGTTATTATAAATATATTATTATATTATAATATATTATTAAATTAATAATATATATATATAATAATAATTAAAGAGAAGGAGAAGGGGAAGGGGATTTATAATAATAAATAAAATTCAAAATTGCCCTACGCTTAACTAAGGGCGGAGTGAACGGTAACGGTTACGAGTCAATGCGAGCGAGTTACGAGTTACTCGAGTAACGAATATGCGATAATCAACGATAACAAGGAACGAGGAACGGCCGTGTGCTTGTGCTCTGATATATATATATATATACATATATATATATATATATATATATATATATATATATATATATATATATATATATATATATATATATATATAAATATGCTGATTGCCGAGAACACGTGAACGAGAATGAACGGTGAGAATCAAACCAAAAACCTCTGCCTCTGCCCCACTGCCTCTGCACACGCACCTCTGCGACGGCATATAACTATATCATCAAATTACAACACACAACACCGGATTTGTGTCATTGTCATACGAGAACGAGAATCTATAGCTAATAGCAATAACCCCAGACCCAGACCCAGGACCAGGGAAGCAAGGAGCACGGGAATGGGAGCAGCTCAGCAAGCGGCGCCCACGGGGTGTGTGGTTCGGGGTGGGTCGTGGCCCAGAGGCTTGACAAATCATCACCATCACACAAAGACCAGCATGCGATACTAGACACGCGCCGCGCCCACGAGCCGCGCGTCAATCAAGCGCGGCTCGCGATGTGCCGCGGCGCAGACAAAAGTAATCAACTTCCCGGCCGCCCCCGGCCACTAAACTGACCGGGGCCTTCCCTCAGTCGTCCCCAGGCACGTAGTCGTCGTCCCCACCCCCCCGCGCGCGCTTCTTGGCCGGGGGCTTGCGTGCCTTCGCCCCCGCCGGCGCCTTGCCTCTCTTGCTACCCGACGCGGCGGCTTTGCCGCCAGTGACTTTGCCGCTAGTAACCGGCCTCTCCGGCGCCGCCTCGTCCTCCTCCTCCTCCTCGAGCGCCGAGGACGCGCCGCCTGCGGCCGGCGCCTTGCGCTTGCGCCCGCCCGTGGCGGCTGCTTTGCCGCTAGTGACTTTGCCGCTAGTGGCCGGCCTCTCCGGCACCGCCTCGTCCTCCTCCTCGTCCTCGATCGCCGCGTCGGCGGCGGACGCGCCGCCTGCGGCCAGCGCCTTGCGCTTGCGCCCGCCAGTTGCGGCTGCGGAGCCGGCGGGCGGCGGCTGGCCCGATCCGGCGCCGCCAGACAGCGCGTCCGCCAGGTGGTGCGGCGGCTGCACCGGCTTTGGGGCGCCGCCCCACGAGCTCCCGGAGGTTGAGCGCGCCGAGGCCGAGGCGGAAGGCCGGACCCCCGCCGCCTCGAGCGCCGCCTGCAGCTCCGCCTCGCTGCGCGCGCGGTGCACCAGCCACGACGCGCGCCAGACGCGGTGGAAGAGCCAGCCCGCCGCCATGAGCGAGCGCTGCTCGCGCAGCGCCTCGGACCACTCGGGTAGCGCGGCGGCGGCGCCCCCGTCGAGGCAGACGCAGAGCCTTCGGTCGTGCGCCTCGTCCTCGACCACCGCCACCGAGCCGGCGACGGCGCAGTCGAAGGAAAAGGCGTAGCCGCGCTCGTGGAGCCAGGCGCGCAGCTGTCCGTCGGCCGACGCCTCGTCGAGCCCCGCCGCCGCGACGCGGAGCGCCATCTGCTGCTCCTGCGCCTGCGCGGCGCGCAGCGCGTGCGCCGATGGCTGGCCGGCGGCGGCGGCGGCGAAGGCCTGGATGGTCCACAGCTTCATGTCGTCCTGGTTGGTCACGTCGGGTGGCGCGAGCGAGCGGAAGAGCACCATGCGGTCGCGCGCGCGCGAGAGGGCCACGTTGTAGCGCTGCTCGTAGGTGCGGCCCAGCTGCGGCGGCGCCTGACCCTTGGACGCCACCATCGAGAGCAGGATGACGTCGCGCTCATCGCCCTGGAAGGCGGCCGCGTCGCCAACCACGATCCGGTGCTTGGCCAGCTGCGAGTCGCTCAGCTTCTCGAGCAGCAGCAGCCGCAGCAGCCGCGCCTGCTCGACGGGTTCAGGGGTTAACGGGGGGTGGGGGGGCTATGCGCGGTGGTGGGGGCAGCTGTGCCGGCGGCGGTGTGCCGCTGGGGGCTGTGCCCGTGCTGTCCTGACGTGGGGAGCTATCTCTCGGGGGTATACAATCATCATCATCGGGGGGGCTATGCGTATATATCTATGTTACGACTATATATAGAATATTGCGCGATTCGATGCTCCTGCTTTGATGGTGCCGGTGGCCGACCGCCTGCGTTCATAAGGGAGTGTAAGGGGACGGGTCGGGTGAAGGGGTTAGGGTTAGGGGGTTAACCCTAACCACTCGGGCTAAGGGGTGAACCCGCCTGCTCGACGCCCGCCAGCGAGATGATGCCCACCGTCGCGTCGCCCAGCTCGCACGGCACGCGGCGCAGCTGCGCGGCCAGGTAGTCGACCAGCGCGCGCGCCTCCTCCGGGTTGGTCTTTCCTCGCTTGGCAGCGTTTGGCACCAGCACGTCGACCAGCGCCGGCTCGAGGCGGCGCGACTTTGGCGGCAGCCGGCGCGGGAGCAGCCGGCCGTGGTAGAAGTGGTCGTTGCAAAAGGCGATGCAGGGCGGCACGCAGCGGAAGTGCTGCTGCAGCGCCACGCGCGCGTCGGCGAAGCACGTCTGCGCGAGGTCGAAGACGGAGCGCTCGGGCAGCAGCTGCTCGACGTAGGGGTGGCGCGAGCGCAGCAGCCCCGCCTTGAGGTTCTGGATGCGCGCCTCCGAGATGAACGCGGCGGTCGGCGAGACCTGGTACATGGACGGCAGGTATGAGTACAGGCAGGTGCCAGACTACTAGCCTAGTTACAGCTAGTTACTAGGCAAAACCCTATGCATTACTATAGCAACGAGCTAGTAACGAGCTAGTAATGCGGATTACTAGTTCGTTAGTAGCTTGTTACTAGCCCTAGTAATCCATTACTGGGCTAGTACTGGGCTAGTAATGGCATAACTAGGGTTTTGCCTAGTAGCTAGCTAGTAACTAGGCTAGTAGTCTGGCAGTGTAGTTGGCAACACCCTCGGGAGGGGAATCAGCTGCGGAGGCCTGATCCTAGGGCACCTCATCCAAGGGGTTATATAAACTACTGCTGAGGAGTAATTTATATAACCCCTTGGCCTGATCATAGGGCACCTCATCCAAGGGGTTATATAAACTGCTACGGAGTAGTTTATATAACCCCTTGCCTCATCCTCTGAACCAGAACCGAATGTGGGTATAGCACTTGGCACCCGACAGCGGTTCATACACAAACCTGCTTCTGGTCGCCCACCACCAGCACGCGCGTGCCGCGCAGCAGCGGCAGGATGGCCGCCACGTTGCTCTGCGACGCCTCGTCGATGACCACCAGGTCGAAGGAGCGCACGGCCGCGGGCAGGCACTGCGAGACGCGCCAGGTGGGCATGATCCAGCAGGGGACCGAGCTCGCGCAGTCAGTCAGCGCGGCGGCGAGGTCGCAGCGGTAGCGCGCCGAGCGCGCCGAATCGGCCGAGGCGCCGCCGCTCTGCGAGACGGCGGAGACGAGCCGCATCAGCCCCGCGCACGTCTCGGGCGACATGGCCGCGCGCAGCGCCTGCTTGGCCGCCGCGGCGACCAGCGCGCAGACGGCCGCCTCGCGCTCGAGCATCAGGCGCTGCGCCGCACCGCCCGCCGCGCGCGCCGCGCGCGTGCCGCGCGCCTCGGCGGCCTGTAGCGCGGCGGCGGCGGCGGCGGCGGCCCAGAGACGTCGCGCGTCGGGCGGGCAGGCGTCGAGCTCGACGGGGCGGCGCGAGGGGTGGGCGGCGGGCAGCGCGGCGGCGGCCGAGCCCTCGGGCGGCGGCGGCGGCGCCACGGGCGGCGGGTCGGGCTTGAGTAGCCGCGCGGCCCAGGCGGGCGCGTCGAGCTTCTTGGCGAGGGCGCGCAGGACCGCCACGTGCGCGAGCGCCGCGCGCGCGGCGAGCAGGCGCGCGCGCGCGGCGAGGACGGCGCGCGCGGCGGCGTCGGCGGGCTGGTCGAGGCCGCCCAGCGCGGCCACGGCGAGGCGCAGCTCGGCGAGGGGCGCGAGGGGCGGCGGCGCGGCGGCGGCGGCGGCAGCGTGGCACGTGTTGAGCGCGGCGGCGGCGGCGTCTTCCGAGGCGTCCGAGGCGTAGGAGGCGCCGAGGGCGCTCGGGTTGCCGCAGCGCGCGCCGCCGCTGCTGGTGGCGGACGCGGCGGCCGAGAGCGCCGCCGCGAACGCAGAGAGCCCCGCACCGCCGCCGCCGTAGCCGCCGCCCGCCGCGCCGCCCGAGGCGGCGATGGCGCGGTCGAGCTGCTCGAGGACGGTGCGTCGCTCCCTCTCTGCGGTGCAGATCTCTTCGCCGTACAGCTCGAGCGCCGTGTCGAGGCGGCGCAGCGCGTCGGCGCAGTCGGCGCTGCTGCGCCAGACCACCAGCCGCTGCTGGAAGGAGGCCGAGCCGGAGAGCGACGAGGCGCCGGCGGCGCTCGCGCCGTTGCTCGAGGCGGCGCCGCACTCGGCGTCAGCGGCGTCGGTGGCGACGGAGCCGCCCGACTCCTGCAGCGCGCGCGACCACTGCTCGGAGACGCCCGCGGCGGCAGCGGCGGCGGCGACGCACGCGCTGAGCCGCGGCACGTGGCGTTCGCGCAGCAGGGCGCCGAGCAGCACCGGCTCGCTTTGCAATGACAGGGGCGAGCCCGCCGGGCCCATGGCGGAACGCGCGGCGGCCAGCGCCGCGCTGGCCGACGCGCCGCACGCCGAGGCTCCCGTGCAGGCCGCCGCGCCACTCGTAGAGGCGGCCACAGCATTGGGCGCGCCGCCTGGCAGCCTGGGCACGCCCGCCACGTAGGCGTCGAGCGCGACCCACTGCTCGCGCAGCGCCGCGGCGGCCGCCTGGAGCTCGAGCCGCGTCTCGACGAGCCGCCACTCGCGCTCGGTGGCCGGGCGGCGGCCGTCGACGGTCACGTGCTCCAGCTCGGCCATCAGCGTCTGCGAGGGGCCACCGTGGGCCGAGCGGCGGAGGCGCTGCAGCATGGAGCGCTTGTCGGGGTGCGCGTGCCAGCGCACCTGGGAAGGGGGGAATTTCGGGGGTGGTAAAGGGTCAAAACATCCCTGTAGCACATGGAGCGCTTGTCGGGGTGCGCGTGCCAGCGCACCTCGAGCGCCACCTCCGAGTCGTCCAGCAGCGAGCTGCCCGCCGCATACCCCGCAGAGGCTGCAGAGGCGCCGTAGCCAGTTGCGGGCCCACCGCCGTCCACGACGCGCCGGTCGAGCATCCGCAGCAGCACCGCGGGCACGTGCACGCCCTCCGAGGCCTCGACCTGCGCCGCCAGGTCGGCCACCCGCTCGGCCAGCTCGCGCACGTTGTCGAGCGTGCGGCGCGCGGCTGCGTTGTCCGCGTGGCGCAGCATCGAGAAGAGCCAGTGCCCGTCGTCGGGCGGGCCGTAGGCGGAGCGCATCCCCGCCGCCAAGGCGCTCAGCCCGAGCGCGTTGCCGGGAGAGATGGCGCGCGGCGCGCCGGACGACCCGCCGCCGCCCGCGCGCGGCGAGGCCGGGCTGGTTCCTCCGCCGGCGTTCGCGACGGCAGCCTTGGTGGCGGCGGCGGCAGCGGCGGCGCCCGCGTCCAGCACGGCGGCGATACGCGCCTCCAGCTCGGCCGTCGCGGCGCGCAACTCCACCAGCCTCACGCGCAGCGTCTTGGCCTCAGGCAGGCTGGCCACGCGCGGCAGCTCGCCCCGCCGCTCGGCCATCTGGATGTGCGCGCGCCGCTTCAGCTTGGTCGCCAGCTCGTGCACGCGCTCCTCGCTCGCGCCCTCCGCCGCCACCGAGCCACGCGACAGCGCAGCGTCGCCCCAGTGCAGTGCTTCGCCGCAGGCGGCGCGCGCGGCGTGGATCTGCTCGAGTAGCGCGCGCGTCGGCGGCGGGCGCGACGCGTCGAGGCTGACTCCGCGGAGGAAGAAGGCGCGCGAGGCGGGCGCGTCGAGCGCCGCGTGGCGCGGGTCGATGCAGAGGGCGGCGGCGGCGGCGTCGGCGAGCTGCGAGGTGGTGGCCGTCTCTGGGCTGCTGAGGCTGAGCTCGGATAGGACCTCCGGGTGCAGGCCCAGCCCACGCAGCGGGCCGCGCGACGCCGACGAGCCGCCGCCGCTGCCCGCCGCGGTGGCACCAGCCGAGCCGCCCGCCGCCGCATCGTCCGCGGCAGCCGCGCTCGCGCCGCCGCCGGAGCGGAAGCGCGACGAGGGCGGGAAGTGGGGCGCGGCCCAGGCCTCCTCGTCCTTGCGCATGCCCTCGAGCTCTGCGGTCAGGCTAGCGACCTGCCGCCGAAGCCGCTCCGTAGCCGCCGCCAGCGCTGCGGGCTGCGCCGCAGCCACATTGTCTGCGAGATTCTCAACCGCCGCCTCGAGCCGCCGGAAGGACGAGGCGTCGGCCGCGCCGAGGCTCACGGCCAGCTCGCGCACGCCGGGCGGCAGTTTCTGGCGGAGCACCTCGAGCGCCGGCTCACCCTTGGAGGTGACCAGCACGCGCCGGCCGCACGCGAGGTAGTGGCATATAACGTTGGCGATCGTCTGCGACTTGCCCGTGCCGGGAGGGCCGACGAGCACCGCGCAGCCGCGCTCCTCGAGCGTCGCCACCACCGACTCCTGCTGCGAGTTGGACGGCAGCCCAAAGTAGAGAAACGGTGTCTCGGCGGGCCCGCCGCTTGGGCCTGCGCCGTCGGACGACGACCAGCCGGCGCCGCCAGCCGCGTCGCTCCCACCCACGAGTGGCTGCACGATGGCCCGCTTGATCGCGGCGAGCACCGGCCAGCGCGGCGCGGGCGGCGCACCAACCATGGGTGCGGGCGGCAGGCCGTAGATGCCGACGAGCCGCCCCAGCGCCGCGGGAAGCTCCGTCGGCTTCATGTTGCGCAGCGCGTCCGCCATCGCGTCGGCGTCGTCGCAGAGCCCGCGCTCGGCCGCCTCGCAGCGCGTCCAGATGACGAAGCCGTTGTAGACGCGCGCCACCTCGTCGGGCGCGCCGTGCAGCGCGCCCTTGGCCGTGACGCGCGGCGGGGCGTCGTAATAGACCCCGTCCGGGGAGAGGGTCTGCGCCGCGCGCTGCAGCAGCGGCTCCCACGCACGCTTGGCCGTCGGCGGCGGCGGCGCCGCGCCGAGCAGCTGGTAGGCTCGCGCGCACTCGTCAAGGAGCTTGAGCGCGGCGGCGGCGCGCGGCACGCCAGGGAAGGAAAAGAGCGAGGGCTGCGCCGCGTCCGCCATCCGTATAGTATACGCTCCGCTCGCGCTCAGCCGCAGCTCGGCCGGCATCAGCACGAGCGGGTGGTCGATCACGGTCGACGCGTCGAGCTTCCAACGCACGATCCCGACGCCCACCGTCAGCTGCGCCCCGCGCCCCTCGCGCAGCGCCTCCTGGTGCGCCGAGAAGAGCGAAGCGTAGGCGGAGCACGCCGCGGCGGCGGCGGGCGAGCGATCGTCGCCGTCGGGACGGTGGATCGAGACCCACGAGCCGCCGCCGCCGCCGCCGCCGCCCCGTCCGGCGCCACCGCCGTACGGGTCGTCGCCGTAGGCGCCCGGTTCGTCCACTGCAGGTGCGCGGCCCGCCAGCCCAGCACCACCTGTTGGCGTGTCGTCGTCCACGACCATGGCCACGACCGGCCGCTGCGCGCGGAGCTGCTTGCCCGTGACCGGGTCGCGGGACGTCACCGTGCGCTTGGCCTCCTTCAGTTTCTCCAGGTGGCCCTCGTGGAGTAGCACACCGCTCGAGTCATCGCCAGTGTTCTTGCCGGCCGAGGCGGCTGGGTCGCGCAGCGCGAGCCTCGGCTCGGTGTCGCGCCGCTGCAGCTCGCTCAGCTCCTTGGTGTACTCGACCAGCGCCACCAGCCGCCGCACCGCCTCCTTCGCTGGCGAATTGGCGTCGCCCAGTTGCATGGTTTGGCCAAATTTGGGCGGTTAATTCGGGCAAGTATCCTGCCCCCCCCCGGCTGTATTATTATTGGAATACATTTTTTTTATAATAATAATACCGGTTTGCAGTACGCGTTATAC
>Ga0209390_10008392_pt1 | contig 12797 bp, 3 predicted proteins | sample BON01_FD_187212 | JGI IMG/M metagenome (GOLD analysis project Ga0209390, IMG submission 187212) | Freshwater microbial communities from Lake Bonney liftoff mats and glacier meltwater in Antarctica - BON-01 (SPAdes) (version 2) | ecosystem: Environmental > Aquatic > Freshwater > Ice > Glacier... | reverse complement strand
TAGACTATCCGATCATTTAACAGCCCTTCAATTCCCCTCCGTACGCCTCCTGCTTGCCCCATAACCTGACCCCAAAGCCGAAAATCCAAAAATCGCTCCGTCTGAATGGCTTTTCGAATAGGGTCTAGTTCGGTAAGATTCGTCTCGAAGGTCTCCTCGGAGGCGTCGGGCCGCCGTACTTTCCACGTGAGCCTGCCCTCGGTCACCACGTGGGACTGGGTGCCGTCGCGCGAGATGACTTGCCCGTAGATGGAGGTCTCCGGTTCGGGGATGGAAGCGCCGAACCCGTGTCCGGCCATAAGTAGGATGAACGCCAGACCCAGAACTGGTCGGGTCTTTTTAGCGGGATGCATTTGCTTCATGTCAGTTGCTGAGGCTGGATGTTCAGATGGGAGGATCATGGTTAACCCCCTGAGTATCCGTAGGTTTGGAAGAAGAGTTTGATGTCGGAGACCGAATTGATGAAGGTCTCCAACCCATCGTCAGGGTTCTCGAGAAGGGTCCGACCCGGAATGATCAGGAGCCAACGGGTGTTCCAGACCGACCGTCCGATCAGGCGGCTGTCGAACGACATCTCGCTTTCATCGAAGAACCCGCTGTCGTGGTAGGCCCGGAAACTGGAGAACCGCCGCCGGTCGCCCAGGATACCGTCAAGGCTGTCCGCAGGTCGCCAAGTCGGATCATCCAGGTCGGCGGAGCGCGCTGGTAGAGGACGTGGGATGCGTTGGTCCAGAACATTCCAGCTACGCGTCGCAAGTGCGCCGTCGGTAGGAATGCTCATGACGTCGGTCCCGACCGGAACAAGATAGACGCGCGGCGTCTCTGAAAGATCGGTCTGGATGTCGCTGCTCAAATAGCCCTCGAACCAAACCCCGACCGAGCGGATCTTGGTCGCAAAATTGGTGGAATCGTAAGCATGGTCGCCTCCCCCGAGCGACTTTCCAAAGTAGTTTTTCCCTGAGTTGATCTCGCTGGTAAAATCGATGACCAAGCCTGGTTCGGGGGTAGTGGGATCGTAGGCAGCAAAGGGGCGGCAAAAGAGCCGGAACTCGGGCAACTCCCACAAGTTGGGATGCAGAGCATCCATCATTTCTCCCTGCCATGCCGCGTCCTCGGCCGGATCTGCCGGGATGCGGAACTTCTCGGTGCGCAGCGAAAACCTTCCGGTTTCGGTCTGGGGGTTGTTGAATCCGAGCTGCCCCTTGAGACTATCATGGTTCACTTTCATCCAGGCCAGGGCATCGGACAACCCGCCCTTACCGAGCCTCGGCTGACCGCCGGAGAAGTGTCCCAGCCCGCGGTGACGCACGATTTCGGTGAGGATGCCCTGAGCCGAGGCCGCATCCGAAGGATCCAGATTGGTCTCGTAATCGTAAGCTTTGGCGGCGAGATAGGTATACTGCGCCGCAAGGTCGAAGGCATCCCGGTATTTCTGGAGCGCGTCGTTGCGGGAGACCCGGAACGTCATGTCCTGATAACGGCTGCGCTGAGTAATTGCCGCCGCCCGCTTGTTGAATGCCTCCCGCTCCTCGAGGAGGCGGACTCCTTCTTGAAGAATGGAGCGGTATTGATCCGAGAGTTCGCGCAAGCCCTCCAGCTGGCGGAAGATTTCCACTCGGAGGATTCCCTCGTCACCGGCCATGTTTTCCAGGTCAGTCAGGGCCTCTCTGATCTCATTCTGTCGGTCGATTTCATTGATGCCGAAATCGAACAGGTCATCCGCGATTCCCTTGAAAAGCTCGGTTTTCAGCTTGGAAACGTCGGCAGTCAATTGCGTCAGCCTGAGCACTCCTTTGACATTGGTCGTGATAACCTGCGCGGCTCCATCAATCACATCACCGGGAATACTCCCGGGAGAGAATGAGAGGCCAGCCGTCGGCAGATCGTTTGGTGAAAAATCCTCGATAGCTTCATCGGCATCGCTCGCGACTTCCTGAAATGCCTCCGCACCTGCCGAAGTGATTTCGAACCCGGTGATCACGGTGTTCAGGATGCCGTCCGCGAGCGTCTTGGAGAGTTCCAGTGCAAGGTGCTGCTCATGCAGATTATCGGTCGCCACAACCTTGCGGACCTCGCGCACCAATCCGCCCTGGAAGCCATCCCAGTTGGCGATGGCACGGGCCAGTTCCGCCTCCTTCTGGAGCATCTTGTTGAGATGGAGCTGCAACTTGCCGGGGGCTGAGCGCTGCCCCCATGCCGGCGGTGCCTGGAAGGCATAGCCCTGCGTCGTAATAGGCAAATTCATGTTCCGGATCGCAACGCGGTTGGTTTCGTTCTCGTCTCCAAAGCCGCCCGGGCCGGTGTAGTTGACCCCGTTGAAATTGTTGCGGTAAGCAGCTGGGTCGGAGCCGGTAAATGACTCTGCGTGAAGTTTACGGTAGCCGTTTGGCACCGAGACGAAGCTCCCGAGGATGATATTGTCATCAACGGCAGCGTCGAAATTGTCTACGAAGCCCTGCGCTGCTTGTGGGACGGTGTCTTCCGTGATGTCGAGGACATCGACATACATGTGGAGCATGGTGTCCGGCCCCAGATATCCCGGCGGATACGCCTGGCCGGTTCCGATCGTGCCGTCGTACGGCCTGCCAAAGATCTGGATGAGCTTGTTGCGAAAGGCGAGATCCTCTTTGAAGACGCTGCGCTGGAATTCCTCCTCGGTGTTTCCGATCTTGCGAAGCATGTTTCTGGTCTGGTTGGCATTGTCAGAAACCGCGACGGCGTTCTCAAGCGCCTTGACGGCCCGCTCCCATACCTGTTCAAAGTGAGTCGTCCCATCGAAGGCAGTCCGCCCTAACTTGGCGGGGTTGATATCGAAGGGCACAACATTTCCAGCCAGGCCGAGCGGGTTGAATCCGTTGTTGGCTTCGTCGAAGGTTTTCTGGATCTCGTTCAGATTTGACGAAATCACCGCGATGTCGGAATTGGTGGTGCGGTCGACCTTCTGTAAACCCTCCAGCGTCTTGTTGGGATGCTCGGATGGAAGGAGGGCATTGGCAGTGACCCAGTCGAAGTAGGCTCCCTGCCCGGCCCGGCGCGACCACTCTTCCACGCCCCACGAGCGAAGTTCATCGACGTCTTTGTAGCCTTGCCACTGGCCCTCGGGAGCTTCGACATACTTTGAGCGGTAGGTGAGATTGACGATCTCCGCGCCTGCCTTGGCTTTTGCGGCGGCTGCCTGGGCGAACTTGCGCTCGTCCAGAAAATCGACGTCGAAGACAACGTCGAGCAGGTTGTAGAGTTCCGAGCGCGAGACCCAGTTAAAGAACGGATGGCGCAGCAAGTCGTACTGGGCCCGAACCGCGGTGAGGTAGTGGCCCCAGGCATCCCCGTGGCCTTGGGGATAGAGGATCAAGCCATCTGTCTCGTCGATAAAGCCGTCCTCATTGACGTCGAACAGATTGTAGTTCTGTGCGTAGGCGGCCTCGCCCTCCCCTTTGGTGAAATTCCAGAACAGGCGGTTGTAGACCGGGCGCCCTTTGAAATCGTCCGCGCCGCGCAGCAAAGCGAGCTCTTCGTCGATGATCGACGAGACTTGGTTTTGGAAGGCGTGAACCGCGGGGGCAAGACTGCCATACTCGACGCTCGTGCTCCCGTAGCCGATCGTCGGATCCAAAGCATCGGTATACGCTTCGTTCCCGAGGATGACGTAGAAATCCGAGATGCGAGTGGAGGCGAGTTGCAGGGCATTGGTGATGGCACGCGACGAAATCGGAGTCGAAAGATTGATGCTCAGATCCATGGCTCGCTCCAGAACGGTGGTATAGAGTTGGATCAGGCCGACGTTTTCGATGACATTCTTATCAGGATTCAGGGCGACCGGCCCCTCGAATCGTGGCCCGAACTGGCGGATCATGCTGGTATAGGTGGCCGGGCTGTCACCGCCGAAGTCGCGGATCCGCGCTTCGTAGGGATTAACCGCATCGAGCACGCGTTTCACCCAACCCAGCGATAGCTGCGGCCGGTAGTCGGGCAGTCCATCGCCATCCTGATCCTGGGGCGTCGAATTAGCGGCACCCGCCCACTGGAAATTGACCTTCGACTCGCCGCGGGGCTGGTTCAACTCCCAATCGACACCATCCACAATATCATTAATGTGTCGATAGCGGACATACCAGAGGGTATCAGCGATCAAGGCCTCAGGAGCGTTGGGATTGCCTTTGAGTTTTGCCTGAAAGAAATTTCGTCCCTGCTTGCCGGAGGGGTCGGCAAAGAGGAGCCACGGGTTCGGCCCCGGAATGTTCATCTCCTCGTTTGGCGGGCGTGCCGGGATGCCGTCTTCGGGCCGGTACCACCACTCAAAGACCAGCTTGTCCGCGTTGCCGCCGAAATCTCCGCTGTGTCTAAGGATGACGTTCTCGTCGAACACGTTATCCGAAAAAACCGTCTTGATGGCCCCGCGATAACGCTGCCGCCGGTCGACCTGGATGATGTGAAGGGTCACCGGGGTCCCCCCAAGGCTCGGGTTGTTATTTTCGGCCAGGGTGACATAGCTCACCGGCGGGGTGTCGGCCAGCGGATCAAGAAAATCGGGATTCGCGGTCAACGCCAGGCCCACGCCAAGCGCCTGCAACTGGGCGGCCTTGGTTTTGTCACGCAGCACTCTCTCGACCCCGAAGGCGTCCGTTTCCGTCAGCGCCTGCCCCCGCTCGTCGCGTTTGATCTTGGGTTCGAGGCCGAGCCGGTAGGCCGCATCCACCCCGTTGTTGCCCTGATCCAACCCGCCCGGATTGCGCGCTTTGTTGTAAAGCGTGTCAACCGCCGCAGTCCAGCTTGGCTCATCCGAAAGGGAGAGTAATTCATCCCGCTCGGTCGAGGTGAGCAGATTGAGTTCGAGAACGTAGAGCGGCGGGGGCGGCGACGTGAGAGTAGGATCTCCGATATCCTTGTCGTTCAGGAAGCCTTTGAGGGAAAGCCGACCATTGAGCGGGTTGTAGAGAATCCGCTTTTGCATGGATGCGGAAAGCTCGGTGAACTGGTAGTTGACGCCTTCGACCTTGGTCCGCCCGTTTGCGGGAAGAAGCTCGGCCGGAAAATTGTCGATCGGAAGCACCACAAAACGCTCTTCGAGTGCCTGAAATAGCCGCGCCGTGTACTTCGTAAACGCTTCCTGATCGTCCATGATCGGATTCAGGTCGTCATAGACGACTTCGCCGGCCGACCACGCCAGCACTCCCGGCAAACCCGGTGTCTCGACTGTCTCCAGGGTGCCATCGCCATTCTTGTCGAGTTGCCTGGTTGGATTGTCGAAGCGGTATTCGCCGCCGGCGAATGTCAGGGTCTCGCCGACCTTGAGGATGGGCAGATTCTTCGGCCAATCAACGTCGTATCGAATCGCCTGCGGAACCTCGCCCTTCGGAACCACGATGGGCTGCGGTTTTGTCAGGAAGCTCTCGGAACCGGTGGCGTTGCGATCGGCGGGAAGGAATGCGACGCAATCGCCGACCATCTTGCCCTCGTCGAGCGGCCACCAGAAATCCGGGGTCAACGGATAGTAAAAGTAGCCAAAGAAGCGCGCCTGTGGACCTCCGAGGCTCGTCCCGGAGACGGCCCAGCTCGATCCCTTGTGGTCCTCCCAGTAAACCATCTGCAAATCCGGCCGGCCATCGACGCCGAAGGTCTCCGGACAGGGAGTGGCACCGATCGGGATGGGCAGCGGATAGAACGGAATCACCGGCTCGCCAGCCAGCATGGTCTGCGCAAAGGTATACCGCGGCGAATCGTCCTTGAAGACCTGGTAGACCCGCATCTTGAACTGGCCCTCGGCCGTGTCGAAATATTGAGTCAGGATATAGGGATCCGAAGTGTAGTCGTCGTTCCGGGCGGTGTTGTTAAGGTCGTTGTTCCGCAGGGCATAGGCCGCGAACGGACGCGGAGACACGTCCGCGAAGCGGAGCGACGGTGCGATCAAGGCGTGCTCCTCGTTCGCGTTATAGCCCGGGATACTCCGATCCGGCTGGTTGTAAATCTGGAGCTGCTGGAACCGGGTCGGGTTGTAGGTCGTCTCCTCCGGAAAATCCTCGCCGTCGATGGTGGTCGCGGCAGCAACAATCTGATTGTTTCCATCGGCATCGACGTTCTCGTTCCCAAAACGGCTGGCGATGACGATGCGTTGCAAATCGTCTTTTTCGGGCTCTGCGTCGGGATCGGTCTTAAAGAGCGGCCAGCGCGGATTGTAAACGACAGACTTGTGCGGCCAGAGCATCTTGTCGTTCACCTCGGGATCATCGTACCACACCACCACAAGCCGCTCCTCGGCCTGAGCCCCGGGATGCAGGTTCACCGAGATCACCGGCCCCGGAAAATCATCGCGATTCAGCAGGTCCCGGCCGATGAATTTGGTGCGGTCGTAGATGAAGGGATTGTAGCGAGCGTTCTCAAAGAAGACATAACCGGTACCGAGACCCGCGCGGTCGAACCCATTTTGCGCTGGATTGTTCGGATTGAGGATGGGATTACGGCCTGGGTCCAGATCCCGGTGATAGGGACTCGTAATTTTCTGCCCGATAATGGCCTCTTCCTCCGGCGCGAGCACTCCCACGTCGTCCCAGCGCATTGTCTGGACGACGCGCACTTCCACAAATTCCTTGGGCTCTCCACGACCGGTCCGGCTCAGCCTTCCGAATTGGAGGACGGTTCGCCCGGGACTCTGCGCCGTGAAGTTGTCGTCATCATCGACGTTGGCGTCATTCTCGGAAAACTTGATCTCCCTGAAAACCATCTCGTCCACTGGATCCGGATCGAGCGAGACCGGCGGGGTGCCCGCGATGTGAGGATAGTGAGGTTTTGGCTTGTATTGGATGGATACCCGAATCTTCACGAACTTGCTCGGATCGTTGATGTCGGTGTTCCACTTGAGCAGAATGTCCCCGGGGCGCAGCGGGTAGAGCCGCTTCCCGTTGTCGTCCCAGATGGCCATGTCTCCGGGAGCGCTTCCTTCCGGCTCGTTGTTGACCTCGATGATTTCCGGCTGGGTCTCCCTGGCCTCCTGCTGGGCGAACCGATCGTCGGGAAAGGGCGGCAGGGTGTTGAATACGACCGCATTGCCAATGAACACCTTCTCGACAAAAATCTCCTCTCCATAGGTCCACATGACTCGCGCGGGACGAGTCAGATTAATTTCCCTGGCGAGGTGCCGCTTGCCGCCAGCACTGAATTCGGCTGTCAGAACTGCCGTCGTTCCGGTGGCACCGAACTTATTGCCGTCGCCGTTGACCCATCCCTCGACGCGATTGTTGAGATCGTCAAACTCCCGGGTGCCGACTTTGAGCCTCGTGCCGTCATCGAACCAGTGCACGCCCGAACCGTCGGCCGCCACCTGCGGGGGGAGGAGCCCCTTAAGGCCTGGCAGATTGACGCGCGGATCATGAACCACCTCGATCCGGGGAAGGGCTGTGGTTTCGAGGCTCGCGGTGTTGACTTGAACTCCGTACTGCAGCCCCCAGATGAAAGTGATCCCCCCGGGGCCATACATGGTGAAGCCTTCGCCCTCCTCGGGTAGCTGTAAGCGGCGCTCGTTGAAATTCAGCGATTCAAAGTCTCGGAGGCCACTGAGGTTGGCAACATCAGGCTGCTCTCCACCCGGAACCGGAATCTGGCCGAAGACGGCGAGGTCCTCGGCGGCGTTATCCGTATTGGGGTTGGCCGATCCATAGGCCAGATATCCGCGGACAATGGTGCGGATATTCAGTCCGGGATCGGTGAATAGATCGACCACATTGCCGTCGATCTTGACAATGACGGGCTCGTCTTTCGCAATCCAGTGCTTGTTCGCCGACGGTTCCGGATTGCCGGAGGCCTCCGACGTGAGCCGATCAACATAGAACCTGGGAGTCTGCCCACCAATGATTTCCCTCGAGAGCGTGCCATCAAAACTCTCTTCGGAATTCTTGATCCTCAGCGCATAGTCCAGGCGCCAGTTGAAAGTAATCCGGGTGTCCCGATCCAGGAGGAAGGTGTGAACCGCAGCGTCTCCTTCCTGCACGATGTCATTGATGGAAAACCCGGTGGACGCGATGCGAGTCTCGGCAAATTGATCGATCTCCTGAGCCCGCTGCTCATCATCGGCCGCCAGATCGTCCGTGATGTCCGCTCCAAGGATGTTGCGGTAGAGGAATCGTGGTGCGGCGGCGGTGATCTCGGTCCCCTTGATGATCAGTTTGGTATTAGATCGATCAGCGACCCCTGCAATCTCGCCGGCGTCCGGACTATTGGGATCCGATGGATTCGGGTCGATCGGGTTTCCAAACGGCTTCAACTGGCTGACGGTCTTGCCAAACTCGGAGAAGATGCTGAGCTTCACCCGTTGGGTAAAGGTGCCTTCCGGCTCCAGCAGCGAGACGAATCCTGCCGGCCCGCCGGCCGTCACAGGAGAGTGGGGTTCTCCCATCGTCAGACTGCCGCCGGAAAATGCGCCGGCCCAAACCACGCGCTGAAGCTTCTTGTTCCAACGCACCGTGGGATTCCCACCGAACGAGGACGGGTGGGTCGCATTGGGCGTCCTGACCCAATCATAGACGAAGTCAGGCTTCAGTTTGGCGACAAAGACCGCCTGCTGGGAAGTCGAAATCGTGAATTCGGTCTCGTTGTCCGCGTCCTCCGGATCGATAAGTTCCGCGCTTCCGGGACCATACCGACCTGCGACATACACATTTCCCGCCTCGTCCGAAGTGACGCTTCGGCCAATGAGATTCGCATCGCTCTCAACTTTGGCCATTGCAACTTCTTTGAGTTCAGTGTCCAGCTTCACGATTCCGAAGTCGCCATCGTTATCATTGCCCTGATCGCCCACCGCGTAGATCCACCCCTGCGAGTAATGCAGTTCCCTGAAAACCATCAGATTCAGAAGGTCGCTGGTGCCACCGTGGTATTCCTTGATCCCGCTGTGACTGCTATTGTATTTGATGACGAACCCTCTCCCACCGCCCGAGGCACCCGACGGCTGGAGGAAGCCGTTGACAGTGCCTCCCGCTCCGTATCGACCCGCAATATAAACGGCCCCCGTTTCGTCGGTGGTGATGGAATTTGACACCGTCCAGCCGCCGTTTGCTCCAAAGTAACTGTGGTGGTTGACCACCAGGTTGGGGTTCATGCGAACCAGAAACGCAGCCCTGGCCCCCATGTCATTGCGATCGTAATCCGTGCGGACAAAGTCTCCGACTCTTACCGCAGAATTGGTCGGGTCGTAATAACCGGTCATGTAAACCTTGTCGTTTTTTTCGCTGTAAGCGATGTCGGTGACAGCTACCGTGCCGGCGAAGTCCGAGTTGATCGCGGTCCGGAGACCCGTCGTCTGATTCAGCCGCAAAAGCCGGGATGAGCCGCCCTTGGTTCCAACGAGATAGATCGAGCCGTTCGCCGCCAGATGGATGGAGGTGGGCGAATCGAGTTCGGGAATGATGAGATGGGTCAGGTTTGGCTTGTCTGGAACCCATGACACCAGCACTCCCGCCGTATCGATTTTCTTGATAACGGTTGCCGAGGGAGATATGGCGACGGAGGCATTCGATAAATCACGATTGGCACCGCTGTTGATCAAATAGGCCTCGGATTCGTCGAGCCATCCGTTTGGCAAGGTCCTGGCTCCGAGTGTCCCAATCACATAGGTGAGACCGTCGGAGTCGGTGTCGGTATCCACGGTCGTCGAAAAGTCGGTGTCGGTATCGACAAACGAAATCTCGGCCGAGGCGTTCGGCAGGATGACCAGTGACAGGACGGCAGTGAGCCAGGCGAGGCAATGAAACTGGCAAGAGGGTGTCAAAAATTGAGTGAGAGCTTTCATATTGATCCGTTACTTGACGTTGAGGGCATCGACCAGGGTGATGCGGTTGAGTTCGAAGGTGCCCTTCACTCTGAGTCCTATATTTTTATCGGGACCAAGAGGCTTATGGAGGCCAAAAAGTTCTTCTTCGTAGACTCCGGTGAGGCGGTTGACGCCAAATCCGGCCAAGGGGAGAGGTTCGGCGGGCCCGCCATCGAAGGTGAACTTCAGATTGCGGGTAATCTCGAATCCATCCGAGTGATCGGGATTGCGTCGGTGGCGAAAGGGGTTGGTGGGATGGTCCTGGGGGAGAATAAGAGTGCAGTTGGCGGAGCCACCCGGGCCGAGGGATCCATTCATGAGGACCTCCCCGAGCGGAACAGCTGCCGCCTCCAAACTCAGGCTCCTCAGGGCTCTCCCGGCTGCAATGAGGGCGGCTTCCCTGACATCTGCGGCCGAGCCGCCATCCACTTTCTTGAGGAAGGCGGCTTCTCCGGCGGCTGCGCCAACCTTCGCGGCCGCCTCGTTGGCAAACCCATCCGAGGCGACCAGGGAACTGTATCCGGCCGAGGGCGCGGTCGTCGGCACCGCAACACGATTCACCGCATCCGCCGCTGATTGGGCCGCTGCCTGGGCCGCCGAACTGACATCGCTTGAGGTATCGCCATTCGCGGCTGCCGAGGCGGCAGCAAGAACCGCCGCTTCCTTGACACGATTCACGGCATCGCGCGCCCGGCGATCTCCCGCAAACTCCGCGTTGGAGTCCAGCAGATTGGCCCTGTCAAGAGCGGCGACGAAGGCCGGATTTCCTTCTGCGGCAGTTCTCGCGGCCGCCTCTGGAGTTGCTCCGCCACCCTCCACGTGTGAGAACGCCGCAGCCGCAGCCGCTTCGGCCACCGCCGGAATCAGGGCCGTAAAAAGACTGCCCCCGATGAAGTTATTGAATGCTCCGCTCACGTCGCCCGCAGCATTTCCGGCATCGATCGCAGCGGCATTCGCAGCAGCCTTGGCTGCCCCCTCGTCAACTGCTCCTGCTGTGACAATCGCGCCGGTGGCCTTCGCCACAACCGCATCGACCAAGGCGTCCACCGCTTCGGTGCCCCGCCTGTCCGCAAAGAAAGAAGCGGACTCCAGGATAGCAGCCTCCGCGCGCGCCGCGACAATTTCGGGCGTCCCGTTGGCGGCGGACAGTGCGGCACTCCTGATCTGCTCTTCGGTTCCGGGAAATGCACCGGCCGCCGCAGTTCCGGCCGCATCCGCAGCCGGGCCCATCGCAGCCGAGTATTCTGCCGACAAAAACGCGAGATACGTCTTATTAACGTCGGACTCCTCGATTGCAGTCTCGGCAGCTGTGGTGGCCGCATTCTGCGCAGCGGTTCGAATATTAATATCGGTGGCGCTCACACCGGACTCGCCATTGATGGAATCGGCAGCCGCAACCGCTGCGGCCTCGACTACCTCCTGAACGGCTCCAACCGCCCTCGGATCTCCAAAGTCGAACGCTGCTGTGGCGATACGCCTTCCCACCTTCGGCATCTCGGGGAACAAGGACTCGTCGGTCACTAAAGCGATATCGGTCCGATCAATCGATTCCGAGCGATCAAACAGGGCCACGCCTTTGAGAAAACTCACCTGACCCGCTCCATTCACGTGGAGAATCACCCGGAGGTGCGCGGCGTCTGCGGTCGGAGTGGGGACTTCCGGATCGGGCGCGACCAGCTGTCGGTTTTCGTCCACCCCAATTACGACTTCGTTAACCGCGCCGATGGTGACCTGACCGACCCAAAGTCCTCGTGAATCTCCCCCGGGCACGGATTGCGCCTTGGCGGGATTGGGAATGTAAATCACAAAAATTGAGGTGGCACCCAGGACCCAGTTCCTCATACAACGTCTCGTCTGCATAGTGTGTCTGATATTTAAATTGTTCGCAAAGCTGAAAGATAAGCTCGCCTTTTCCGTCAGTCCCTTCCCGCCTTGTCAGCGCGGGTGCCGATGACCGGCACCCAGTGCACGATGCCACTCTGAGTGGATATCTTTAGGAGAGTGGCCTGAACGGCGGACTGCATCTGCTCGACGCGGGGTTCGAGCACGAAGGCCGCCTTCTCACCCGGCTCCAAGGTCTTGAAGGAGAGCGAGGCGGGGAACTCGACGGCAAAGGAAGTCAGCCTACTGGTCGTCTGGTTGAATCCCTTCAGACCCAGTCCAAGCGGAAGGTTGCTCGACCCACTGCCCTTCCGTTCCACCGAAATATCAACTGGATCGGTCGAGGTGTTCGAAAGCACGACGGTGGCAGAAGAAACCTGAGTTCCGACCGTAATTGCCTCACCCTTCGGGATCCTCACCCCGATCGGCCCTTGGTGGTCGGAGGCTCCCTTGCTGTAAACCCAATAGGCCACTCCGTTCTCAATCACGGCCGAGGAAGGATTGGCGATGCGCGTCCACTTTTCGTCCACGAGGCGATAGACTCGCAACAGATTGTGCGACCTCGATCCGGAGAAAAACTTGTCGAAGGTCGGCGGTGCAAGACGATCCACGGGGAAACCAACCAGATTGAAAGAGTCCGGCTTCCAACGGATCCGACCGAAATGGACAACGCCCTCGACGTTCCAGGTAAAGTCGCTTTCCGCGTAGACAAGGTAAGCGCGGTTGCCAAATATGGCGCCCAGATCAGCCAGAGCGGCGTCCGGCCTATCGGGCGCATACCAGATCGACCAGCCCTCTTTCTTCAGAGTGCTCGTGTCCGGGTCGCTAATGAACCGGGTGGAGGATTCCGACCGGAAATACGCCGCAGCGATGCTCACAGGCGTCCCTTTGAAAACTGCCACGGGATCCGGATTCTCAGGAAAGACCTTCAAGAAAACTGAATTCCATCCCTTCTTGAGAGTCAGCGATTGAGTCATCAACAACGAAGAGGTAACTATTCAGGTCCTTAAGAAAGTTTAAGTATCCGGTCTCCGTAGGAATCCCCGTGCAGCGTCCCACCCGAGAAGAACTCATTGCCCTGGCCAAGGTTGATCCCGAGGCCGTGGCTGATTTGGTT
>Ga0209390_10008391_pt1 | contig 12798 bp, 12 predicted proteins | sample BON01_FD_187212 | JGI IMG/M metagenome (GOLD analysis project Ga0209390, IMG submission 187212) | Freshwater microbial communities from Lake Bonney liftoff mats and glacier meltwater in Antarctica - BON-01 (SPAdes) (version 2) | ecosystem: Environmental > Aquatic > Freshwater > Ice > Glacier... | reverse complement strand
TGCTCTTAAACTCAGCAGTATATTTTGTTCGCTTTTTACTCATATAATTACTCCAATATTTAGTTCATCATAAGGCTATTGAAATAAGTCTTCAGAATTTGTTGTATGAATTTCTTGGGGTACTATAAACCTTGACGAGGATAATTAAATATTAACTTTAGTTAGTTTAATAAGATCAATTGCTACCAATATTTAAAGGGATTCTTTAAAAGTGAAAATTCTGCTTGCCGATGATCATGGGCTTTTTAGAGACAGCATGGCTACATGGCTCCAACAATATCCTCAACCGTTGGACATTGAATTTGCATCTGATTGGGACAGTTTAATAACGCAACTAGATCCTAAACTGGCACTGGTCATGCTCGATCTAGGCATGCCCGGCATGTCCGGTCCCAACAGTATTAGTGAACTGGTTATACGGTTACCAACTGTTCCTATATTGATTGTATCTGCAAATGATGAACCACTGACAATTAGAGCTTGTCTTGAATGCGGGGCATCTGGCTACATCACTAAGTCCAGTGATGGTTGTGAAATACTTAAGGCGTTATCTATAGTACTTAATGGTGGCATTTATCAGCCGCCAATAGCATCGCAAAATGATCAACTATTGCACGCTCCGGGCCTTAGTATTAAACAGCTTGAATTATTGGCCTGTCTAGCTAATGGAATCAGCAATAAGGATATTGCCAAAGCACTGAACTTGTCGGAAGGAACGGTTAAACAATATGTCAGTCAACTGTTAACACTGCTTAACGTAGATAATCGCACGCAAGCAGGTAATAAAGCGCGTAAAATATTATCCTTTTAACATCGTTTCAATTTTTCCACATAGCGTTTGGCTACTAATAGGTTTAAGCAGTAAGGCGTAATTGCTTGCTGTTATCGCTGATATAATTTGTTCAGACGTGTCGCCTGTAATAATAATTACTGGAATTTTGACCTTAAAATAATCATATACTGCACGCACCGCATCTAAACCACTTTTATTGTCGCGTAAACGATAATCTGAAATGATTAGATCAGGTATCGGGTAGTTATCATGCGATAATGTAGCCATCAACTCTAATTGTGAGCTCACCGATAATACCTCACAGCCCCAACTCCGTAGTAACATTTTTGTCGCATCTCTCACGGCTTTCTCATCATCAATAACAATAACAAAAAGCCCAACTAAGTCTAAATTACCCACTAAATCTATTTTTTTTAATCTCGGTATTTTTCGTTTATTAATCGCCAAAGCAAGGGTTAATGAGAATCGTGAACCTTTTCCTACTTCACTCGCTACCGCTATGGGCACATTCAGTAAATCAGATAGACGTTTTACAATGGCAAGTCCCAAACCTAGACCCTTATTTCTGTCACGCTCAGGATTATTCACTTGGTAAAATTCAGAAAAAATATTATCTAGTTCTAAAGAATTAATTCCTTTGCCACTATCAGTGATCTCGATACTCACACTTCCCTCACTCAACGTAGTCGAAATCGTCAAACAACAATTTTGATTGTGATTAACGGCATTAGCGATTAAATTACGTAGTATTCGACTGAGTAGAATTGGATCAGTATTAACAAATGCCGCTTGTAAACAGGCTTTAATCTCAATGCCTTTGTCCTGTGCTTGTTGTTCATATTCGATGGATATAGCAGCAAGTAAGTCCATCAAATCAAAATACATAGGGTTGACCTCGACCACCCCAGAATCAAGCTTAGAGACATCCATTAAAGCATTTAATAAATCAGCGAGGGTTTTACTTGATATTTGGATTTTATCTAATAATTCAAATTGCTTGGGATGTTGAAGTTCTGTTCGTAAAGTCCCTAAATAAAGATCAAGTGCATATAACGGTTGCCGTAAATCATGACTTGTTGCTGCTAGAAATCGAGATTTATCACTATTGGCTATCTCAGCTAACTCTTTTTGAGTTTTCAGGTCTTCAAGCAAATCAATATTTTTTATTCGAAGTTTAATGCTATCTATAATATTTCGATTAACTAACATCGAAAATCCCAACATAGACACTAAAAATGTTATGACTAAGAATCCGGTAGATGTGAACTCCACCCCCTCAAAAGTGAACATGTTAATTGCAAATGGAGCCAAGATAGGTATTGAGAATAAAAAATAAGCGGGTAAATAACAGGACAGTGGCAATAAGGCACCCGAAATCATACCCGTCAAAACAAAGGATAGAATTAAAACTTCATTACCTGAAATGGGGTTTAAAACTTGAAGCAATAAGATCCCCCAAGAGATACCCGAAAGGAAAGCGGCTACGGTATAAAGGGTTAACCATTTATCTGGTGATTCAATTTCTTGTTGCTTGAGGAAAAATCTTACTAGATAAGCTCTTGCTCCAGTTAAGATTAGTATCCATATAGCCCATGGCATTAAAAAACCAGCATCAAGCCGACTTTTAAAGAATGAGATTACGAGCATCACTAAGCATAGCGTTGCGACCAATACTATAGGAGATTGTTGATAGAGGATTTTCACCTGTTCGACCTTAATCTTACTGTCTTTAAGCATACGTAATAATCACCACTGTTAAATATTTAGTGCTTGCTAGTTGTTAGTACTTGTTTGACGTTATTTTCTACAATATTCAAGGTTATGGTCTGTAGTACAAAATTTGACATAATTAATAATTGCGTAGGAGTTTAGATACAACCATAAAAAAAGGCACCCTGTATATTAGGGTGCCTTTTTTATTTACATTTAGCTAAATTAAATATTATTGTTAATTCAACAAAGCTTATTTACCACGTGACGCACTTTTACGTTCATGTTCGAGTAATAATTTTTTACGAACACGAATTGATTTTGGCGTTACTTCTAATAATTCATCTTCACCGATGAATTCTAAAGCTTGTTCCAAACTCATTCTAATAGGTGGCACTAAGTTGATCGCTTCATCGGTACCTGAAGCACGTACGTTAGTTAATTGCTTACCTTTTAATGGGTTAACAACTAAGTCATTATCACGAGAGTGTATACCGATAACCATACCTTCATATACGTCATCATTGTGACCGATAAACATACGACCACGTTCTTGTAGGTTGAATATTGAGAAACCGACCGCTTTGCCCATACCATTCGCAATCATTACGCCATTTTGGCGCTTGCCAAAGTCACCCACTTTAACCGGAGCATAATGGTCAAATACACTGAATATTAACCCAGTACCTTGAGTTGCAGTTAAGAATTCAGTACGAAAACCGATCAGACCACGTGAAGGAATCATGAAGTCTAAACGTACGCGACCTTTGCCATCTGGCACCATATCGGTTAATTGAGCACCACGTTCACCCAATTTTTCCATAATAGAACCTTGATGTTCAGCTTCAACATCGGCAGTTACTGCTTCAAATGGTTCTTGTCTTTTGCCATCGATTTCACGGATGATAACTTCTGGACGTGATACGCCCATTTCGAAACCTTCACGACGCATGTTTTCAATTAATACTGATAAATGTAATTCACCACGACCTGATACACGGAATTTATCTGGATCTGTTGGGATTTGCTCAACACGTAACGCTACGTTGTGAATCAATTCACGATCAAGACGTTCTTTAATTTGACGGGTTGTTACAAATTTACCTTCTTTACCCGCCATTGGTGAATTATTAACTTGGAATGTCATCGTAACTGTAGGCTCATCAACAGATAAAGGCGGTAAAGCCTCAACAGCTGATGGGTCACATAATGTATCAGAGATATTAAGTGGATCTAAACCTGTGAAGGCAATGATATCGCCAGCTTGGGCAAACGGAACTTCTTCACGTTGCAAGCCCATAAAGCCCATTACGGTTAATACGCGACCATTTCGTGTTTTGCCTGCAACATCAACAACAGTAACGGGCGTATTTGTTTTAACAGTACCACGTTCGATACGGCCTACACCAATAACACCGACATAACTGTTGTAATCGATTGATGAAACCTGCATACGGAAAGGACCGTTGACATCAACATCAGGTGCTTTAACTTTATCAACGACTAATTGGAACAAAGGCTCCATATCGCCATCACGCACTGTTTCTTCTAAGCCAGCAAAACCATTTAAGCCTGAAGCGTAGATAACTTCAAAATCTAACTGCTCATCAGTTGCATCAAGATTTGCAAATAAATCGAAGGTTTGATCTAAAACCCATGCTGGGCGAGCACTTGGCTTGTCGATTTTATTGATAACCACAATCGGTTTTAAACCTAAAGCTAAAGCTTTTTGAGTTACGAAACGAGTTTGCGGCATCGGACCTTCAGATGAATCAACCAGTAGCAACACAGAATCAACCATCGACAATACACGTTCTACTTCACCACCAAAATCGGCATGGCCTGGTGTATCAACGATATTGATATGGTAACCATTCCAACGAATGGCTGTATTTTTAGAAAGAATAGTAATACCACGTTCTTTTTCAAGATCGTTTGAATCCATCACTCGTTCTTGCAACTCTTCGTGGTCACTGAATGTACCCGATTGGCGTAATAATTGGTCAACCAAGGTTGTTTTACCGTGATCGACGTGAGCGATGATAGCAATATTACGTAACTTGCTGATTTCTCTAAGATTAATTGTCATATTTAGTTCTGCATATAAAAAGGAATGCTATTAGCATGTAAATGTAAGAATATTTAAATACTCTAAGCGTTATTTTTTTAACTCTTCAGTTAAGTGTGGCGAAATACTATCTAAAATTTGTTGCTGAATCGCCAGGTTGCCTACAACCAAGTTACCTTGATTGAAATAATTGTCACCACCGGCAAAATCAGTCACAACACCACCAGCCTCTTCTATAAGTAAGACGCCAGCAGCTAAATCCCATTTTTTTAGGCCAATTTCCCAATAGCCATCTAACCGTCCTGCAGCAACATAGGCTAAGTCTAAGGCTGCTGAACCCGCACGTCGCACATCAGCAACTTGTGGGAAAACCGCGTTAAACGTCGCTAAATAGGCCGTTAAGTGCTGTGGATATTTGAAAGGAAAACCCGTTGCTATTAATGTGCCCGCCAACTCTTTTTTCTTAGTCACACGCAAGCGGCGGTCATTAAGTTTTGCGCCACCGCCTCGGCTGGCAGAAAATAATTCATCTCGCAATGGATCGTAAATAACCGCGTGTTCAGTTTTACCACGCACCATCACTGCTATAGACACGCAATAATGCGGAAAGCCATGTAAAAAATTAGTCGTACCGTCCAGTGGGTCAATCACCCACATAATTTCATTATCACCTTGTTTACCTGACTCTTCTGCCAAAATAGCATGGTCAGGATAGGCTTTCTTAATGGCATTAATGATCTCTTGCTCAGCTAAGCGATCAACATCAGTAACAAAATCATTGCGACCTTTAGTCGTCACTTCAAGGTGTTCAACATGTTGTAGAGAACGAACGATGATACTGCCCGCGCTACGGGCTGCCCGAATGGCAATATTCAGCATAGGATGCATAGACTAGTTTTTTCCAGAGCGAGTGAAACGGTTTTATCGACCGTTTTCGTGATAAAAATATACTCACGAGATTTTAAAACGAATTATTATAACAATAAATCACAGTATTTAGCAGCTTTAAGTTAAAGGACATTAGACAGCCTAAATAATACCTGCTAGCCTATTGGTATATATTGTTCTTAGCAATATAGTTGAACCAAAAAAACTTATATTAAACTTATATTTTCCTTATGGAGATTCGTATGAAATCATTGACAAAATTAGGCGCTATCATTCTACCTTTAGCTTTATTAACTGCATGTGCAAACACTGCTGAAATGGATGCATTAAAATCATCTGTAAGTGCTGCACAATCTACTGCTGACTCAGCATTATTAGCAGCAAACAATGCACAAGCAACTGCTGATACAGCTCAACGTTCAGCTAGCGATGCAGAATTAGCTGCATTAAATGCTCAAAAATCAGCTAATACAGCTCAATCTTCAGTTGATGAATGTTGCGCAAAAATCGATCGTATGTTCGAAAAAGCAATGAGCAAGTAAGCTCTTAGCTAAAAAAGCCGGGATATAGTCCCGGCTTTTTTTTGCCTAAAATAAATGAATTCGGCTTCCCAAAAACACGCATTACTTCCGCAATATTTTACAAAGCATCACTCGATACTAGCGCAGTCCATGCCAATATGTCAGTAACCTGTTTTAGCGCTATCACCCGCTCATTTGCTTGTTGTTGAGTATCGAAAGGTCCAAGAATAACTTCCCCTACTGCCGCCCTTCTTAATGGCCAAAAAGAGTCATTAAAATTTAAATGTGAGGATGCTTGCACTAGTTTTTGCCGCGCATTTTTTGTCAGCCCCGTATGAACAAACCAAACGTCATTAACAATTTCTTCTTCAGGTTGATTTACCCGTCTTACCAAACCGGTATGCTTTCTTACTATTCTTTCTGCAAACGGAAAATCCTCATCACTTAACAATGAATCTTGAGCTTTCAGAATTGCCGATACCATCGAGGTCATATTATTACCTTGACGTTGATCAAAATCGGTTTGCACATCATGGGCTTCTAGATAAAGCTCTCCATCTAACAAACCCGCCTTATCAGGTTGATATAAGACTTCTACCGGCGTATCAACGGGAACAATTCCAAATAAATGTTCGATATCTTCAGGAAATAGCCGCATACAGCCATGACTAACGCGCATACCTACACCATAAGGTTTATTAGTCCCATGCAGTAAATAGCCTGGCATAGCTAAACGCATTGCAAAAGCACCCAATGGATTATTGGGTCCAGCGGGCACTACATTTGGTAAGGGATCACCTTTTTGAAGATGCTCTGCCTTTATTGATGCGGGTGGCGTCCATGAAGGGTCTTTTATTCTTTGTGTAATTCGCGTTTTACCAAGGGGAGTAGTCCAGCCTTCACGTCCAACGCCAATGGGATGGGTGATAACTTTCTGGCGCTCGTTTTTATTGGCTTTGGGGTAATAATAAAGTCGCATTTCAGCCAAATTAATCACAATACCAACATGTGGTGCATCTGGAAGAATAAAACGATTTGGCACGATTACGCGTTGATTTTCACCGGGCAACCAAGGATCTAAATCTGGATTAGCATTCACTATTTCATTGTAACCAATATCGAAAGCGCGTCCGATATCTAACAAGGTATCTTCATGGTGACTATAGACAACGAGATTATGGCCAACTACCCGAGTGTTGGCATCCTCTAGCTCAAAAGTTGTTGCATGTGCAGTTGAAACTATCAGAGCCATAATGAGGGTGATAACGATGTGTAACATTTTTTGTTCCTATTTATATTAGTTTACTAGTTTGTTGATCCACTAATTGTACATGATTACAATTTTTACACTCACTCAAAGATCGTTTTAAAAAAAGGTAAAATCTGCTTTGCCATCCACCGTAAGCTAGCGTAATCTACGCACATGAAAAAATATTACATACCCCTTCTGATCATTTTAGTTTCTTCTTCTGGTTGCTCACTTTTTTCAAAAGATGAGGTCAAGACAGGAGACAACTGGCCTGTTGAACGCGTCTATTCCGAAGCTAAAGCGGCATTAGATGCGGGCGATTATAGTACAGCTCTTCAACATTATGGTCAGCTTGAGGCTCGATTCCCCTTCGGTGAATATGCGCAACAAGCTCTATTAGAATCAGCTTACGCACAATATAAAAATGATGATCCAGAAACAGCCATCGCCACATTAGACCGATTTATGCGCGTCTATCCATTAAACGCTAATATGGATTACGCGATATATCTCCGAGGTTTAACTAACTTTACGCGTGATGTAGGCATTATGGAGAAATATATTCCTCGTGATGAAACACAGCGAGATCCAGGCTCAGCGCTCCTTGCTCTTCAAGATTTCACAACATTAGTAAATCGTTACCCAGATAGTAAATACAGTGAAGATGCTTCACAACGCATTGTTTATTTACGTAATCGTTTAGCCCAACATGAAGTTAATGTTGCATATTACTATATGCAACGTAGTGCTTATCTTGCTGCCGCTAATCGTGGTAAATACGTCATTGAAAATTATCCGCGCACACCTGCAATGCCTGAAGCCCTAGTAGTCATGGCAAAAGCATACAAAATAATGAGCTTGGATAAATTATCTGAAGATGCCTTACGTGTTTTAGAATTGAATTATCCTGGACACCCAGGTGTAGCCGAAGTAAGACAAACTTCGTCAAAATAACAGTTATTCATTAATCTTTAATGTGGGTAACGCTTAATTTGACTAAATTTTCTAGGAATGGTTGAAAGTAAAACTCTGTACTGCTCGTATATCTCGTTTATTCAAGGCCAGCATTACGATTCGGTCAAAACCTAATGCGACACCTGAACATTCTGGCATGCCTGATCTCATGGCTGCAAGTAAATTATTATCCACTGGCATTTTCTCCATAGCCTGATATTGTCGCTGCGTATTATCTTCGTTAAACCGTCTCTGTAACTCATTGGCATCTAACAATTCATTATAACCATTCGCAATCTCGACACCCGCAATATAAAGCTCAAAACGATCTGCTACATTATTTCCATTTTCATCTTTTTTTATTTTAGCTAATTGCGCTTGTGATGCAGGAAAGTCATAAATAAACACCGCTAAATTCATTGCTGCTAATCGTGGCTCAATAACATGACTCATCAATAACCCTAACCAGCCATCTCGATCTAGCGCTAAATCTTCTGCCAAGCCAGTAATACGTGTTATTGCGCACTGTTTTATTTGCTGAACTGGGCAGGTAAACACATTTATTTTCAAATAAAATTCAAAAACACCACGATAACTTAAACGTGAAATCTGATTTAAACAAAATACTTCCTGCACTAACACATTGACTTCATCCATTAGTTGGAGCAAAGATAATTCAGGGCGATACCATTCTAGCATTGTGAATTCAGGTGAATGAAGTCGACCCTGCTCACCGTTACGAAATACATGCGCAATTTGATAAATTGAGCCTAAATTTGCCGCGAGTAAACGTTTCATAGCAAATTCGGGTGACGTTTGTAGGTAATAGGCTTGTTTAGAAGTTGAGCCTGATGGAATGTAGTCTGTAGTAAAACTATCCATATAAGGTGCTGTAGGCGCTGCACGCGATAAGATAGGCGTCTCAACCTCTAATACATCGCGCTCAGCAAAAAAACGGCGGACATCAGCTAAATACTGTGCCCGCCGCTTAATTGTTGCTATGTCAGCCGAGGGCTGCCAATTATAAGCCATATTAGTAACTAATCAGCTTAGACTTTAGCGCGCTCAACATATTCACCACTACGCGTATCTATGCGTAATAATTCGCCAATTTCAACAAACAAAGGTACTCGTACAACCGCGCCTGTTTCTAATGTAGCAGGCTTACCACCACCACCCGATGTGTCGCCTTTCAAACCCGGATCTGTTTCAGCAACAACTAGGTTCACAAAGTTAGGTGCGGCAACTAACAGTGGCGATCCATTCCACAATGTTACCGTGTATACATACTGTTCTTTTAGCCAGTTTTTACATTCAGAGATAGCATTCGCATCCGCAGCATATTGCTCAAAAGTAGTAGGGTCCATAAAATGCCAGAACTCACCATCGGTATATGAGTATTCCAGTTCCATCTCAACAACGTCGGCGCCCTCAGCACTCTCATTTGACTTGAAGGTACGCTCATTTACGCGACCTGTTTTTAGGTTGCGGAATTTTACGCGGTTAAATGCTTGGCCCTTACCTGGTTTTACAAATTCATTTTCAATGATATTGCATGGATCGCCATCCAACATGATTTTGAGCCCTGATTTGAATTCACTTGTACTAAAATTTGCCATGGCAACCTCTTTTAGGGGACGATCAACGTCTATAATAATTTTAAAGCCCACTATGATACCGCAATCACACACCTTGGTGACAAAACAACCATGGCAAACTGCTTTAGCTAATGCCATCAAAGAGCCTACTGTCCTACTCGCACAACTAGGCTTGTCAGATAAATTACAAGCAATTGATGCTGATGCTATCAAAAACTTTCCACTGCGAGTACCACAAGCTTATATCAATAAAATGCGCCATGGCGATAAGGACGACCCTTTATTAAGACAAGTATTCCCACTGTTAGATGAAGGGTTTGATGTTGCGAATTTTGTTGCCGATCCGGTGGGAGATAATTTAGCGGTGACATCGCCTGGCATATTACAAAAGTATCAAGGCCGAGCATTATTACTCACCACTGGCGCTTGCGCTATTCATTGCCGATATTGTTTCCGACGTCATTTCCCTTATGGTGACAGCAACCCGCTTGCTAGTCAGTGGCAACAAACTTTACAAAATATAGCAGAAGACCTAAGTATCAATGAAGTCATTCTCAGCGGTGGCGATCCTCTTTCATTAACGGATAATAAGCTCGCTAGCCTAGTTAATGATCTGGAAAAAATACCTCACCTTAAACGTCTGCGTATCCACACCCGATTACCTATAGTTTTACCAGCACGCGTAGATCAGCATTTATTGTCATGGCTTGCCGGCTCTAAACTGCAAGTCATTATGGTAATTCACGCTAATCATGCTAATGAAATTGATCCGCTAGTTGCCCAGGCGCTAGACAATTTACGCCTCGTAGGGTGTCTGCTGCTTAATCAAACAGTACTACTAAAAGGAATTAATGACTCGTCACAAGATTTATATGACTTAAGCGAACGACTTAGTGAGGTGGGTGTACTACCCTATTATATTCACTTGCTCGATAAAGTCAGCGGGGCTAGCCATTTTGATGTTGCTGAACAACATGGCATTGAATTAATAGCACAAATTCGAAAGATGTTACCCGGCTACCTTGTTCCCCGCCTAGTTCGAGAGCAACAAGGTGAAGCCAGTAAAACAGTTATAGCCTAACGCCTAGATCGTTTAGCGGCGGGGATATAATCCCGCTCACCACTACCAATGTAGATTTGGGTAGGACGATAAATACGATTATCAGATATTTGTTCTCGCCAATGGGCTAACCAGCCAGCAGAACGTGCTACAGCAAACAAAGCTGTAAATTGATCAGCAGGAATTCCCATTTCTGCGTATAAAATTCCAGAATAGAAATCTACATTTGGGTAGACACCTTTATGGCCTAATCTGTCGGCACAAATTTCTTCTACTCGCATCGCCGTTTCAAATGTAGAATCTAAGCTACTACCCCGATCCTCAATCAATTCAGCAACTAGTTTATGCAAAATAGTTGCTCGTGGATCTTTTACTTTATATTCACGATGCCCCATCCCCCAAATCACTTGTTTATTAGCAAGCGCATTATCAATCCATTTTTCAGCTTTATCTGCACTACCAATTTCTTTAAGCATATCGACGACACGAGAGTTAGCGCCACCATGTAATGGGCCTGACAATGTACCAATGGCTCCCGAGATAACACTATAGGGTGTAGCTAGCGTTGAACCGGATACTAGTGCTGAAAATGTAGAGGCATTTAAGGTATGTTCGGCATGCAGGATCAAGCAAACATCCATTATTTTAGCCATCATCGGATCAGGTTCTTTACCTGAAAACATATAGAGCAAATTTTCAGCAACTGATAAATCTTCGCGAGGGTTAATAGGATCGTAACCTTGACGCAGGTGTTCCCACATTGCTACTAAAGGTGCCATAGAAGCGATGATATTGACCGTCATATTCCGAACGTAATTAAGATCTTTGCAAGAATCACTACTCGTTAGACATTCATTACCAGGGTAAAACATCCCTAGACTTGATACCGCTGTTTGCAGCATATACATTGGATGTCCGGTAGATGGAAAATGGCGCATCATTTCTCGGATATGGTATTTAATACGATACTGACCCCGTAATTGGGTGGTAAAGTCAGCCAACTGAGCCGTAGTAGGTAACTCTCCTTGGAGCAATAATAAGGTCGTTTCTTCAAAAGTACTATGTTTAGCTAAAGTTTCAATCGAATAACCACGATAAGACAATAAGCCTTTATCACCATCAATATACGATATTGCCGACTGTGTAGCAGCGACGCCTTCTAGCCCAGGTAAAAACTCACTCATAGCAACCTCTTGTAAAATTTATTAAATGTTATTTAGCTTAGTGTTTAAAATAATTATTACGCGAGAAACACTATTACTTAAAAATGGGGATAATCATATCAGATCTTGCGATATTACTCAGTCTACTATCGAATACTTAGATTGATTGACTTGCTTATTTTTAACCTTTGCTTTTGATTATGAACTTAAATTGAGCAAAACCTTCGCTATGCCAAACAGTATTTGCCAACGTAACCAATATACGTTCACTATGATGATTTAACTCAATAAAATCCCCCGTTTCAAATTCAGCACGGGTTAATAAAAGTGTATCACCATGTTCGCCACCTGCTAACCATAATGCATCTATCGAGACATCATCATTGGTATCCATTTTGTCTACAGTAATCCATTCTAATTTTGCCGATAAAAGATAAATCCCTACTTTTAACTCCTTGTCTGACACGCTCATCCAAAGTACAACTCCCAACGTCCATATGTCAGAATTATAGCGCCGTATTATTATGAGTTCGCCAATGCACAAGCCATTGCCATGCAAGCTATTACAGCTAAGACAAACACTTGTTTCACTTTCATTTTCTATCGTAAAATTATGCCGTCTTACAGAAGGTATCACTCTTTCTTGTGAACGATATTGCTCCTTATATAACCTGAATCCTGTTTAAGACAAGGGAACTAAAAGCCTGTTAACCGATCAGATCTTTTACGACAAAGATTTTAATGAAAGGAAAACAGGCTCATGAACAAATTAACAGACATATTTTGTGATGTCG
>Ga0209390_10008387_pt1 | contig 12809 bp, 11 predicted proteins | sample BON01_FD_187212 | JGI IMG/M metagenome (GOLD analysis project Ga0209390, IMG submission 187212) | Freshwater microbial communities from Lake Bonney liftoff mats and glacier meltwater in Antarctica - BON-01 (SPAdes) (version 2) | ecosystem: Environmental > Aquatic > Freshwater > Ice > Glacier... | reverse complement strand
TCCCTTCCGCACAAGATGACTTGCTGGACACCGACTATGTGTCAAAAAGACCAGAAGGAGCGGAGTTTAGATGAGTTTCGATACGAACGAGTAGCTTGGCAACATCATAAAGGGCGCCCTTTGGTCTCAAGTGCTCGCAAATCACGACCCCCTCCCAGGGGAGGGTTTGCCAGGAACGTACGAACAACCTCCCAAATGGCCGAGCGTGGGCTGTCGAGCTGGGCCCTCTTTACGCACACAGGTGCTTATGTAAACACTTATTTCGCAGCACCGTCACTTTAGATATGTAGGCAAGACATGGTGTGCATTAGAACGCCCAACCTACCTGCCCTGAGTTTTGGTCGAATTTAGACCGCGCCGCTCGTCCCTCCAGCTTGCCTTTTTGCCTCGAAAAATCGTCGCGGGGGTGCTTCGTTTGCCACACATAGTGGTTTAAGCACCACTCTTTTGTTATGAACTCGTCGAGCAGTATGCAAAGGACAATTTGTTTGAGTTTGATTCCGCCCTCATGTCCGTGGCTTGGAGCAAGAGGCCTCAACGTCCAAAGTGCCCAAAACGGTCTGGTTTGAGACGTGTTGAGAACGGGCGGGAAGCCAAGTACATCAATCGCTTCCTTTGGTCATCGGACGAGTACTGATCTGGAGAGTGGGTCGAACAAAGGCCTTGGTCGGGCGTGCCGTGGCCATGAACCCCAAAAACGACTTCTGGCGTTTTCGGCGGGGCCCGTCTCTCCTCCACAGTCCTGCGGAGCCGACTGCCAGGGAAGTGCAAACCACACAGCGTCGTCTGTTGGATACCAATACATCGGCCTGTAACGTTTCAGACTTTGCCGCCGTGGCTTTCGTGCGCAGTGGCCCACTTACCCTCAGGCCACTTCGCAGAAAGTGCTGGCCGGCATGGGCCGCGGGCGACAAACACCAGCACACCCACCATACAAAAGTGTCACCGTTTCCGGCAACAACGCGGCCCAGTAGAGCTCAAGATATGCACCATGCATCGGCGGTGGAAAATCGAGCAGCCATAGGGCCTAAACGCGTGAAAATCACCTCCTTGTCGCGCGCAGGGAACGCAAGAAAGCAAACGCCGCCGCAACGGGCAGCAGCACCGTTCAACCTCCCAGCAAGAGGCACGCTTACCACCCCCCGTTCATGAACCCCAAGGCCTGTTTTGGGAACCACGAGTGAAGCTACATATTGTTGAATCTGTCAGCAATGCCTCATATGTATAGCAGGTTCTCACCTCGACGCCTTGATTTTGGGTCGGCCGCACGTGATTGCACCTGCCTCTCCGGCACGTTCCTGAGCCTTGAGTGTCATGCCTTGACAACGGGTTTGTGGTGCACTCTGAAGGTCACTAAATTGTTTGCACGCAAAAATTATAACTATCACCCTTGCAAATGCCCACTCATACCAACGAGTCTCAACCGTCTTGCCTAATCATCCAAATTGAAGAGGAAGACCACCATCACAAGCCCTTCCTCTCTCAACATTGCCTTCCCCAAGCAATCTCGCTGCTACCGAACCATCGGCCTGACGGCCATCCAACCGACGCCTTCTTGCTTAACAAGGTTATTTCTTTCAGCCACGACATATGGCACTGCGGGACCCAAGCCGGGGAGGCCGAGAGGCCGACGCTGAAGTCCCCACCCAGCCCCAGCCCGGACCGTCCCTCCTGTCGTTGCCCGACATTGCCCACTACACCATCGCATTCTTCCTCCCTGACAGCTACAGCGGTCGGCTCCACCTCTCGGAATTTTCGCGTTCAATGCTCGTGCACTACGGGGGAACTCTGACCCGGCTGTCTATCTACCGTGGCGACGGGAACGCCGCTCGACTGGCGGCCTTGCTGCAAAGGAATAATAAGCTCGCTAATGTGGCTCTATATCATCAAGGCGCTTTCCCAGCGCTTTGTCAAGCTATCAGCCAAGGATGCTGTCGGGGAGTTGAGAGACTTGAACTAGTTGGAAGGAAATGTATCATGACGCAGGAACGGATGAATTTGCTGACTGGGGCACTCGAAGTGGATGGGGCATTGGCCAAGCTGGTGACTCTGGATGTTGATCATACTTTGTCGCCTGGCAGTCTACCCAATTTGGCAACAGCTCTAGCGGGCGGCGCTGCTCCGCTACTTCGGCGCTTCCAATTCAATGCGAGAAATTGCACTGAAGAAGACATGGGTTCCATCGCTGAGATGGTGGAGGCACGCGTCCGCATTCCCGCGTGCCCAGGGTTCGAATGCGTCAGCTTTAAGATTGATAATTTGTTTACTCAGACCACGCTATGGACACAGATTCGGTTGTTGCGTGCTTTGCTACCATCTGTCAAGGAGCTACCATCGTTTACTTGGCATCCTGCCTTCGGGCCTTGTTTTATTGAAATCAAGCCGCAGTATTTGAACCGCATTGAAGTCGGGTTCTGGAATATATCGAGTGAAACCGGCACATTCTCTTGGAAAATACTTGCGGCGGCGCCAGCAATTGAAACGATTGCATTGACCCATCTGTTTGAAGAAGGAACACCGCATGCTTCGGGTGCGCCGGTCATGCAATGTATGATTGAAGCATTACAAACCGGCGCTTTACAACGCCTCAAGGAGGTGGAGCTGGGCAATTGGATTCTGGAAGATGATAATCTGACCGGTTTCACGAATGCCTTGGAGGAATATGGATGTGCGATGCAGGTGGTGGATTTAACCTTCAGAGGTTGTGAGTTTGGAGCGGAGGGGGTGCAAATCCTGGCAGATCGCCTCCGTCGGGACGCTTACTCAGCATTAAAAACGTTGCATTTCGCTGCAAGTCCCAACATTATGGATTTGGGTGTTGTGGCTCTCACCGACGCTTTGCTGGAAGCGAGGCAGACTTCTCTTACTAACCTGATCCTATATGACGTTGGGATGGGCAACGAAGGCATTTATGCATTGGCCTCTCTCGTCTCTCAAGGCCGCATGGATGAAATGGAGTGGCTGGATATTTCCAAGAACGATGCAGTGACCCAGCAGGGCATCATTGCGTTGGCACGTGCAATCGATGCGCGAGGACTACCACTGCTGACTTACTTTTCTATGACAGAAATAGACGGAATGACGGCTGTAGGAATAAGCGCCATCACACACTCGCTCATCAAAGGGTGCCCAAAGCTCCAACAAATTGACCTGACGGGCTCTGTCTTGGACGATGACAGGCACTGTGACTGGGTCGCGGGCATGTTGGAGTCAGCGGGTCGGGCAAACGAAGTTAATGTGATTTACGACACGCCTGATGACGATGATGATGAGGACGGGGACTAGGTTAGGGTCGGGTGAGGGGGTAGTGGTGATTGCCTGTGTGCAACCCTTCTCCTGCCGAAATGGCCGAGCAATGTATTTGCGTTTCTTTAAAGAGATCAAAAAGAAAAAGAACGAAGAGTAAGACAAAAAGCAATTTCTGTGTGTGCGCTTCCTTACTAAGTCTCTATCTCATTTCTTCATTACTTGTTCCTCTTCGCTTTACTTACACTCACAAACTCTCACTCTAACATACGTACATGCACTCTGCGCTGTGCCTTTTCAATCTTCTCAAATGTCTCTCTTGTATCTGATTGTCAATCGTCACATCACTTGTCCTCAGTTACCAAGTGCTGCTGCTCTGCTGCTCTGCTGCAAAGCTAAAGTAGTGGTATTCACAGTACTCCTTACACCAAAATACTTTTCTCAAAAAACAATTCAATACAAGTCACGCCACTCCATGCCAAGCCCGTGCTGGTGAGACTTGCCGAGGCGCTCACCATATTCTTGCTGCTTCCGCGTGCATTGGCCACAAGACCACGAGTCGCACTCGCCACACACATGACTGGCCGTCTTCCGAAACCCATGTTCCCACTGCCCCGCCGCCGGCGTCTCTATCGCCGCCACCACATCATTCGTGCTGCTCAGAGCCGCCAATCTCACCGTCCTCACCGCCGCTGCCCCCTCTCCCCCACCCATGCTGCTGCCACCGCTTGTGCCGCTCCCTCCACCCTTGGGCACTCCGTCACCCACCCCCGGTCGCGCCTTGGGCTTCCCCTTCTCCTCCTCCTCTGCCTCCTCCTCCCCCTGCCCCAGCACCCGGGCCTTGAACGACCGAGGCCACACCTTCAAAATCGTCGCCAAGCTCGACGGCCTACGCAACCAAGTCTTGAGCTGAGAAGGAGTCGAAACAGCAACCCCCGCATTCTTACACAGATCCAGTCGTCTCTTGTACGTGCTCGGCTCAATCGGGTGGTTGCCCGAATGCATGACCACGAGGGTAAAAAGTGATAAATCCTGCTTCTCCAGATCCCCACACACAACCTGCGGGACGCGCCCAGCCCCAAACCGCTGCTCCAAACGCTGACGGAGTTTTTCTGCCAGCTTCTCCCCCCGCAAGGCCGCCAGCATCGACGGGCCCCCACCCATCGCTGCCATCCCCCTCGCACTGCTGCTGATACTCCCCCTGCCACTGCTACTGCTGCTGCTACTGATACGATCATCCCCCCCTCGGCTGGCGCTGCTGCCATACTCCCCTTCATCGTAAGGGTGATGCCCGTCGTCTGTCACCAAAATAAGGTCCCGCGGTCCCAGGTTCTCCAAACGATGACTCCCCGCCAAAACATCACTAGGGGGCCCGTAAAAGAAATTGATCAAAGACATGTAAAACGTCGAAATGTCGACATCCAGCGGCGCGGGCACATGCTGGTGGTTTGTGTCCTCGTCGCTGCTCCCAGGCGGGGGAGGAGGAAGAGGTTCAGGGCGTCGAGCTTGCTCGGTCCAGTCAATCAGCACGTCCAACGCCGCTTCCTCCCCCAGCACCAAGGACCCTTTGGACAAGCCTGCCACCACCTTTTGAAAACGCTGGGCCTCGGCTTTGCGCACGGCCACGTCGGCCGAGTAGGCACGATCCAAGGCCAGGTAGTACGTTTGCAAGCAAATGAGGTTCTTGCGGCAGTAGTCGAGGAGCAGCCGTTCGACTGGAGGAGGGGAAAGGAGGGAGGAGGGAGGACGGGAGAGAGGAAGGGTGAGTGAATTGCATGAGATAGGGAGGGTTAGGGATGGGCAAGGAGGGGAAGGAAAGAAGAAACAGTCATGGAGCACTTAATGTCCTTAATGGAGGGAAGAAAGAAGGGGAAGAATGAGGGAGGGAACGTACCTCGGTGCAAACCCTCCGAAGGCCGCGTCTCCCGTCTGGGGAAGACAAGCAAGACGAGCTTGCTGGCGTGCTTTGCTGGGATCAAGGTGCCGGGAAGCGCCGTGGTTTTGAGCGAGACCTTTTGACTCAAGGCTTTGGCCAGCGCCGCATCGTCTTCGTGGGCCTCGTCCGAGTTGTCAGCTAGGTCCATCAAGACTGGCTCCAAGATCAAGCCCGTCGCTCCCACGCTCCCCATCGAGGCCAAATGCTGGCGAAGCGTGTCCTTGGCCCAAGAACGCAGCACGTCCATGCCGTGCGCTTTCTGCAGCTGTCGTTTCTCGTGGGAATCCACGTGAAAGATGGTGATAATTGTGCCTAGCAGGTCGCTTTTCAAGAAAGCTTCGGCCAGGGGCCCCGACGACGCCGTCGAGGAGGAGGACGCACGGCCCACGCTCTGTTCGTTGTAGATGGAGGCTTCCGTAAAAACCGACTCGTGGAAGAGGCCATCCGTCAATAGACAAATGGCAATACTTTCGTACTTGAGCTTGGAGTGCCACTCCGGGAGCTGGACGAGCCGACGCGCAACGTTCTCACGCTGAGCCTTGGTGCCTCCATAGACGTTCCACCCCGCGGGCCGTGTGGAGGCTGCGGTGGCTTGGGGTTGCGAGGACGGGTGAATAGCTGCTGCGGCGGGGATGGACGACAAGGCGGCCGCCCGGAGGTGGTTGTGGTGGTAGAGGCAAACGCGCAAGCGCCGGGTTGAGGTAGTCCCAAGACGCCACATGGCGCCGGGGTGGGAGGGAGATTTGCTCTTTGTTGTCTGTGGTGTGTTTGGAGGGGATGTGCAGGATTGTGATCATGATGAGAATGCGTCTCAGTGCATTATACTGCAGTGTGGACGGAGGACATGGATTGGGCACGGGTGCAGTGGGGAGTGAACCGCAAAGTGGAGTTGAAGGTGACACGTCAACACGCACGACGTCACACCCGCGTCAAACGTTGTTCGCCAAACCTCCCCATTCCTTCCTGGCAACGAACGAGAGTATATACGTGTTGCGGACGGACTAAATGCAGAGCCGCCACTACGTCGAGAAGCTTCTGCTTGATGGTCTCGGCTCAGAAAAGGCAGCCAGAAAGAAAAAGAAATGAACCAAGTCCTGGCTGTGTCAAAGATGGGCACCGAGTCCGAGACCAGGGAAGGCAGGGAAGAGTTCGTGTGGCACGAGTTTCCCGTTCCTTTTCTTCTTTTCTTTTCTAAAAATGTTGTTTACTTTCTTCTTTGTCGATATTACACAGACTGATACACCCTCACTTGAAAGTCTCCGTGAACGTGTCGACCCTTGTCCCCCCCACGCGTCGCATGCTTTATCTCTCTGCCCAGCCATGAGCACAAAGAAGCGACAAGCCCACCCGCTACTAACTATACAATATCACACACTTCTCTAAATACATGGGTTCTGTTTTTTATTTAATGCACATTCTTGGCTTGCTCGCGCACTTGACTCCGTTTAATGTCTATCGTTTCTTCTTCTTGCCACCACCGCCTGCCTTTCCATCCTTCTTCTTCTTGCTGGCCGCGGCTGCTTCCTCCTCGGCCTCCAGCTCCAAGAGCAACGCTGCCATCCCCTCCTCTGCCTCTCGCATCCGTGCTGCCATTGTCGCTGCCGCCGCTGCCTTCTTCCTTTTTTCTTCCGCGCTGACTTGCCGAGCCTGCTGTGCTTCGAGATAGCGTTGCAAGCGGGCGTTGCCCACTGAAGACGCCATCTCCGCCGCCGTCCCACCCGTCGCGCATCGTAAGGTTGCATCGGCTCCTTTCTCTTCCACCAGCCAAGTTACCATGGGCAGGAGCTCCACCTTCCGGACATCGTCAACCATTGCAAGACAGTAAATTTCATGTCGGAGGTGCGAGTGTCTACCGGCATCCCACACTCGGTCAGGAAGAAATCAATGACAGGTTGGAGGCCCACATGGGCGGCCGCGTGCACTGGCATGAAGGTACACGCGTACGTACGAGTGTTGTTGCGCTTCATAACCATTTTCTGGCTCTTCTCGGCCCAAATGTCCGCCCTCGCCTCTTGCACCAACAACTTCACCATGGCCCGCCTGGCAATTGGGTCAACATTCTGCCTGATAACCCCATGTATCAAGGGGTTCGTGTCTCCGCTCTTATCCAAAGGGGGTCGCTCAATTAGCTCACACAGCACGTCCTGCTCCTTCCGACCTCGCGCCCGGTACTGATCCAGCAGGAAGCGCACGGCAGGCATATTGCACGCCCCGATGGCAAGCCCGAGAGGGACGAAATCTCGGTCGTTCCGAACGTCGAGATCCACGCCGCGTTGCACCAAGGCTTTCAGGAATCACAGGTGCCTACGTCTTGCTGCATGATGACAAAAAAATTGTGATCGTTATACTTCCCCCAAAGTCCAAAGTCGATCCAGGTACTCCTCTGCGCCTGTCAGAGTCAACAAATACAAGCAGATGTTTTCAGAACCAGATTCGGCGGCATACTGCAGGGGAAACCAAGGATATTTGACTGGCTTGAAGGCGCCCGTTTCCACCGCGAACGCTGGGTATGTGGAAGGAAGGGGGAAGAAAACGAGAGATGAGAAGACAGCTAGAAAATTAGGTGAGTGCGATGCTGTTGGTAAGATAGAGCAAAGTCAAGATCGAGTGGAACATCTCAGGGCACATAGATAAAAGCTAAGAGGGGCGTACGATGAGAGGGACGGCGGCTGAGCAAGGACGAAAATCATACCGTGTGCAACAGGATCATCAGCCAGTGCGGGCACCACTTGTTCTCCACATATTTACTGAACAAATTTAATCTCGCGAGTCGAATCGCATTATTGGTGGTCTTGCGCAAAGTAAAGCGGCCCTCGCCCGTTTGCCAATGCCCCGGGGAGTGGACGTCGGCGTCTTCGATAAAAGCCCGCAAGCCTTGTAGATTGTCCGTGTCGACGAACTCGAGCATGCGGTTGAATCTCGAATACACTTGGAGAGATACACCAGCTTTGGCCATTGCGTTGTCTTGTGTGCGCGCGTTGCTTGGCGTATGTAGAGGAGTAGGTGCAGAGCAGGGTGAAGACGGCACTGACTTTGCTTTACGCGTGTCTGCTTGCGTGGATGTGACCGACGCCGCCTGTGTATGTGTATGTTCATTTGAGCGAGCGTGTGTCTTCTTCTCTTGCATGCTTGATCTGGGCTGAGCCCTTCTTGCTGCGTTGGCGCGGATAGCACAGTCAATGTTGTTTCTTTTCTAGTCATTTACACCATATCTCATTTCTTCCAACTTCACCCTTCCACCACGTCCCCGTCCCTGTTGCCTCGCAGTGTGGCCTGCTTGGCAATGGCAGCAAACAAGGACTGAGTGTGCTCCACAGAGGCCGCAATCGCGCCAACCCGCACAGGAGGCACTGCTTGTCCTTCTCTTCTACTTCCCAGGCCCCCACCCTCACTCGCCACAGGGAGCGGCGGCTTGCGCACACTTTTCACAATCTCCCGGGTCCGCTGCACGTAAAGAGCATCCAAATCCCCCCGTAACGAAATCTCCATGTCTTCAATCATCCTCCCCATATTCGCCACGTGCCCTCCCGCACTGCCCACTACCGTGTGTGTCGCCGTGGTCGTCCTCGTCACCACCCCCGATAAGCACGCTTCCCCCACTTCGGGACTCTCCACAAACAAGGACACTTGCACCGTAGTCGTCAACTTATAGGTTGCTGCAGGCCCCGTTGCCACCGCTCCCCGTGCCGTCGGCTGAACCTCGACCACGTGGATCGAATCCCACCTTCCCTCCCGAAAGGCCCGCGTGCCTGTCACTCCCTTCTTGATGGCAAAGCACCCCGCAAACCCCCCACCACCACCGCCGCTACTGCTGCTGCCTCCGTCTGTGTCGTTTGGATCGTCTTCGTCATTCAAGTCCCAGAAATAGACGCCCGACACCCCTTGACCATCATAGTACTGCTCTCTATAAACCTGAAAAAGGGCATTCGCCTCCACCTCCAAGGCACGCAAAGGATCAGAAGGGTAGAACAAGGACGAGGCAGAGGAAGGAGGCGGGGAAGGAAAGTACTTGTTGGACCACGGGGAGCGGTGCGAGGCGCCGTCGCGGTTGTAGTCGGTGAGGAGGTAGGGTTGGTTCTGTTGTAAGGGGAAGGAGGGAGGGAGGAATGGTGTCAATTGGCATATTTGGGTAGAGCTGACGCCGGAGAGAGCAAGGGTATCGAAAGCGAGGATAGGCACAAAATCGCATAGGATTTGCAATCTAGACGACACATTGAGATTTGTCTCATGCGCAGTCAATCAAGCACGCAAACCCCCATTAGTCCTGCCCCACCACCCACTCTCTCATACCACACACGTACCGTCTCGGGGTCGATAGCTTCCTCCAACGGCACATCGACGCGTTCAGCGAGGTCACCCCCCACGTCGGGCGAGACTAGCTGCAGTAAACCCTCCAAATTCTCCTTCTGCTGGTGGGGCGGCAAGCGCCGCATGAGGTTCAAGCATGCACGAAGCTGCTCTTGGGGTGCTGCAGTGGTGGTCATGCTCATTTTTGGCAGGAATTGGCGTGGACAGGGGCGGAAGAGGCGATGAAGATTTCGCTCAGCCGATGGAGCAGCTAGGAGTTGGCTTGCTGTGGCTGTGTATGTGGGGACGGGTGATGTGAGTTGGGGAGTCATGATGATGCTTTGTGGTGGGGCTCATAAGGTGTGTCTTTGCCTTTTGAATGGCTTGGCACAGCCAAATAAAAATGTGCCTGTGGCCTCGGGGACCAGAAACGCTTGAGTTAATCTCCCATAATTGCTTGTGACTGCAGCTCTCAGCGTGGTACAAGGAGGACAAGGGGCAGGGCAGGCTCGATTCATCAGGCCTCCCCTCCCCCCTCCCCCAGCCTTCCCGCCAAAAAGCACTTGCTTGTGCTTCATCAAAGCCAAAAAGCAACACACCCTCACCTCTCCAAACACATACACAACACATACACATACACAGCCACCCTGCCTGCGTCTCCCCACGCCTGCCGTGGCGTCCATGACCATGTATGACTGCGCCATGAATGAAGCAGAGAAGCCATCGCCGGTCTAGAAAGTTGGCGAGGCTGTCTGCAACAGACGCCCCCAAGGATCAAGCACTCACACACAGCACCACACTCACACATACACACAGGGCCATGGCATCACGACGGCCGCCGGACGAGGAAGAGGCTGAGGAAGAGGAGGAGGAGGAGGAGGAGCAGACGGCCTTCCCAATCGGCCGCGGGCGAGACTACTTCCTCTTCACGGTCGACATAGTGCGCTGGGGGGGGGACGGAGCAGGCTTGCAGCGGCTGCCCGAGGCTAATGAAGGGGGCATGTGGCTCTCGTACATCTTGTTCAAGTCCGTGGCGTGCACCGACCGTGTGTACACGCTGGAGGAAGAGGTCAAGGGCGGGAGCGGGCGGCAGAGCACGGACGTCTTCCGCTTGCGCAGCGCCGGGAGCGGGGCCGACCTAGCAGCCTGGTTCTCGGGCGGCGACGATGAAGAAGCCAGTGCAGCGGGGGATGACGCTGCGAGTAATCGGTGGCTGCAAATCTTTTTGTGTGCACCGGAGAGGTTTGTGGCTATGGCGCGGTTGGACCTGCATGAGCTCCTCGTCCAAGGCAGGGCACCAGAGGAAATGACAGCTGATTTCTTCCCACACGAATCATTCGGGCGTTTCGAGATGGAGGGATGGGAGGAGGACGGGCCGTCGGGCGTGCCTGGTGGGGTGTGGGTGGATGTGCGTGTGAGGCTGGAGAGGGATTTGGGGGAGGGCTTGATGGAGGAAGGGGTGGGAGTGGAGGAGAGAGGAGGAGGGCAGGCACGACGTGTGTCGCCTCCGCCGGCGGGTGGGCGTTTGCCTAGTCCACCTCGACCTCCCGGAAGGACGGAAGATGAAGAGCCTGAGGAAGAGCAGCAAAAGGAGGAGGAGGAGGAGAAGGAGGAGGAGGGGGAGGAGGAGGAAGGGGGGGAGGACTCATTGTTAACCCAAGAGCAAGAAGAGGAAGACGAGGCACATATCCGTCCACCAGGCCGACGGAATTTTCGCTTGTCAGTAGACTTGCGGGCCGTGAGAGGTTTAAGCCAACCCCATCAGGTTTATCTCGCCTATCACTACCCACATCTTAAGGCTGCTGACCCCATAGGAAGGGAGGGAGAGAGGGGGGGAGGGGCCTCGGCGTTGGATCGACCTATTGTCTCGACGCCTGTATGGGCGGCAGGGAGGGTGGAAACGCCCATGGCACGTGCGTGTTGCACGTTTGATTTTCTGGGGAGTTATGATGGGTTGGAGGAGGTGGGGGAGGAGCATCCTTTTGTGGTAAGAGTTAAAGCGAAAGACACTGCTGGTGGTGGTGGAGGAGGAGGGGGGATGGAAATTGGACGGGTGGTGCTTCCGCTGTTGGAGCTGTTGCAGGAAGCGCCGGTGAGTTTCCGAAGTGTGGTTAAGCCGAGGTTGTTTAAGACTTATAAGGCTTGTCAGCGCTTTATGGCGCGAGAGAGCACCTCTTCATCTGCTGCTGCTGCTGCTGCTGCTCCGGTAGTGATGCGTGTCTTGGATAGGTATTTACGGCTAACCGACAGCAGCAGCAGCAGCAGTGAAGAAGGGGCGTCTTTACGAGCCGTCCTGGTGCTAGAGGACCTAGGACCCGCCGACGCCACGTCCTCAATAGCAGCAGCAGCAGCAGTCAACATCGTCCAACAACAACAACCCCTCCCTCCCTCCCTCCCTCCCCCTAGCCCTTCCCTCACTCCCTCCCTCCCTCTCGCTCTGACCTTACCGGACGTGGAGAGAAAAAAGTTAGAATTTGAAGATTGGAGGCACAGAACTGAGGTAGAGTGGTCTGAGCGATTAAGGGCAAAGGAAGCAGAGAGGTTGGGTATACTCGATCGAATGCATGAGAGGAGAGAGAAGGAACAGAAGGAATTGAGAAAGGGCCAGGCGGAATTTGGGAGGCTAGAGAAGGAGTTAAGGAGGAGATTAGGGGAGGTAGAGGAACGGGAGAGGATGCTGGGCGGGAGGGAGGAAGATTTGAAAGCGCGAGCGAAGAGGCAGGTGGAGGAGTGCCAGGCACTGCAGAGGAGGGTGAGGGAAGAGGGGAGGCATCAGAAGGAGGTTGGGGGGTTGAAAAATCGAGAGTTGGAAGGACAGCTTGCACGGTTGACTCAAGCGAGGAAAGAGGCCGAAATGAAAGTGAAGGAGATACAGGAGGAATTTACGAGGTTTCGACGCGAAGCACGCAAGGTGACACCAGTAGCATTACAGCAGGAGGTCGCAACTTTGAAGGGAGAAAAGGCCGAGTTACTGGCACGATGTGAGAGGAAAAAGACGGAAAAAACGCAGGCATTATTAGAAAAGGAACAGTATCGAGCAGCGGCTCAACGGGTGGCACGAGCTTTGAAAAGGGAGCAGAAAAAAGCGAATTTGTCACTACGACGGCACTTGGGGGAGATGAGGTTGGAGTATGTGGTGGCGAGGGAGGGAGGGAAGGAGGGAGGGGGGTATAGAGTGGATGGGGAGAGGGGGGAGCTGCAGGATATCAAGATGACTTTGGACGCTGTGAGGCAGTTTGGGAAGCTGCCGACCGTGGCTGGTGGGAGGAAGGGGTGGCAGCAGCAGCAGCAGCAGCAGCAGCAGCAGCAGCAGCAGCAGCAGCAGCAGCAGAAGCAGGGG
>Ga0209390_10008384_pt1 | contig 12813 bp, 13 predicted proteins | sample BON01_FD_187212 | JGI IMG/M metagenome (GOLD analysis project Ga0209390, IMG submission 187212) | Freshwater microbial communities from Lake Bonney liftoff mats and glacier meltwater in Antarctica - BON-01 (SPAdes) (version 2) | ecosystem: Environmental > Aquatic > Freshwater > Ice > Glacier... | reverse complement strand
CGGGGGGGGGGGGGGGGGGGGGGTCAACCTCCGCCTGGGGGGAACCGCGCGACGAACGCTCCCGATGGCGCCGCCAGTGCCGGCCTCCTGCGTCTGCGGCTGCCCCGGCTGGGGCGCGTCGCCGCCGGCCCCGCGCTGGTGCGTCCACTGCTCGATGCGCACCGCCCTGGCCAACGGGCTGTACCCTTTGGTCTTCGAGCCGCCGGGCCTGGTGGCGGCGGGCTGCATCACCGAGGTGGAGGTGGCCTCGCCCGCGGCGCGCGGGCGCGGCCGCTTCGAGCTTTGCGTCCGCGTCCGTCGCTACGCCGCCGGCTGCATGTACTGCGGCGCGCGCGCCTCCCGGCGGGGCGCATCAAGGATGGGGTGCGGCACGTACGGCGGCTGCGACTGGCCGGGCAACGCGGCCATTGCGCCGGCCGGCTGGGTGGCGGACTTGGCGCAGTCGGGCGCCATGATCTTCCTTGAGGGGCGCGAGGTGTGGCTGGCGGCGCTGGCGGACCTGGGCGCCTGGGTGGCGGCGCCGCCCAGGCGAGTGGCCGGGTCGCTGACGATGACGAGCGGCCAGACCTGCGCCGAGTGGGCGCTGCTGCACGAGGGCGCGCGCGTGGACGCCGACCTGGGCGAGGCGCGCGCCGCCGCTGTTCAGGCGCGCGCCGCCCGCCGCCGCGGCGCGGCGGCCGAGGCGGCGCGCTGGGCGGCGGCGGCGCGGGCGGCGCTGCCGCCGCGCCCGTGGGGCGACTGGGGCGCGCTGCTGGTCTGCCGCGACATCTTCCCGCGGCGGCACGAGGGCGCGGGCCGCTGCATCCACCGGCACATCGACCCGGGCGCGGCGCCGGCGCTCAAGGCGGCGGCGGCGGCGGCGGCCGAGGCGGCGGCCCGCCCCGGCGGGCCGGGCGCCGTGGCCGACGCCATGGCCGCCGCGGCGGCCGCCGACGCCGCCAACGCCACCAGGCGCGCCCCGTCGCTGCTGGCGGCGCTGCAGGGCTCGCTCGGCGTCGAGGCGCAGGTGCGGTACGTGCACACGCCCGAGCTGCGCCACTTCCTCATCAAGGCGGCCCAAGCGATCCAGACCCACCGGCTCGAGCTGCGCTGGACCCAGTCCATCGGCTCGGTCGGCGAGCAGGCGGTCATGAGCTGCACGTGGATGGCGCGGCAGCTGCTGCCGACGCTCGAGGTGCCGCCGCCCAAGCGGCCGCGCGCGCCGTCGCCGCCCAGGCGGGGCCGTCGCCCCGGCGCCGGCGCCGGCGCCGCCGGCGCCGGGGCGGCCGATGCGCCGTTCGAGGCGCTCGAGGAGATCGAGTACCGGCCCATCTCGCTCCTCTATGCGGTGCTCGTGCGGCGCGCTGACGCCTCGGACGCGCCCCTCTTTGTGCGTGGCCGGATGCTCGACCCCGTCGAGGAGCGCCCGGGCGGGCCGGCCGGCGACGGCGACGGGCGCACCGCGTTTGCGCACGGCGACTGCGCGCAGGCGGCGCAGGACCAGGGCGCGCGCGGCGCGGCCATGTGCACCGCCGAGCCCTGTGACGAGTTCACAACTCTAGCTCCGCTACTCTTCCTACGGTACTGATCGGGGTGCCGAGGCGCGGGGGCCGCGCCGGTGTGCGCGCGCAGTTCAACGGGGTGCGGGTGCCGCGCCGCGCCGGTGTGCGCGCGCGCGGTTCACCGGTGTGGGGTTGCCGCGCCGCGCCTGCCGGTGAACCCCGTGGGGTGTGCGCACGGCGCAGCGTGGGAGGGAGCGGACAACTTGTACACAGTTTTGCATCGCATGATCAGAACTCAGAAATTGCCACGAGTCGCATCGATGGGAGGGTGCGGACGGGAATAATGTGCGCGGTGAACACCTTGTTGCCGATACGGGTTGCCCACGCGCCGACCCGTCGGTTATACTCGATGGTCTTGTTGCACTGGAGCGGTGGCCCTGGGCGAGCATGCGCGCTGCGGCCTGCGGGCACGCGCGCTGCGGCCTGCGGGCATGCGCGCTGCGGCCTGCGGGCATGCGCGCTGCGGCCTGCGGCTGGTTGATCGCGGGGCGGCACCGCAACGACCCGGAGGACTCTCGTCCCACGGAGCGTTTGGGCTCTGGGCGCGCACCCACGGCCGCTCGGGCCGCTTGGGCCGCTCGGGCCGCCGCCACCGCCGTCTCCCACACCGCCCCCCCCCCAAACTTGGGGTAGCGGTCAACCCGTAACCCGCGGAACCGTGCCCAGCGTGGCATCGGTGCCACGGTCCGTTGGTGGAACCGCGCACACGACCTGCCCCTTGCCCAGCGACTGAGGCTTCAGCATCAGCACCGTGCAGCTCAGGGCCTGGTGCAACACTCGGGCGGGGAGGAACTCGCCGGTGGTGTCAAAGGCGCAGTCGGCGGTGCCCTGCGCCGTTGCAAGCGCCGCCCGCAGCGGACGCTGCTCCGCCGTGCTGAGGCCCTTTGCCGCATACTCGAGGGAGAGTTGCAAGAAGGGCTCAAGGGGGAGGCGGCCGAACTGGACGGACCCGATGGCCTCGGTTGGGCGGACCGAGCAAATCGCCCCCATCCGGTGCCCTCCGCGGATCGCGGTGCTGAGTTCCGCCATGCTCACCGGCGCCTTGTAGAAGCCGCAGATCATATGCCCATTCTGGTGCTGTTGGTATAAGAAGCCGTTTCTGAGATCGTTGGCGTCGCCCCAGCGCCGGCAGACTTCCAGGGCGCTGAGTACGTCGGCTCCCTGCGAGCTGTCCACCACGAACCCATTGCCGTCGGCATCGGTCTCCCATGCAGCGGACCACTCGGTGCGACGGCCGTGGTCGGCGCAGTTGGACTGGCTCCCTGGCACGTTGGCGCACCCCACGTCAAGCTGCAAGTAGCAGCCGTCCATCAGACAGGGGATGAAGTTTCGATCCCAATCGCAGAGCCCATGCCACCCGGCGCCCTTCATGCGCTGTAAGAACCCATCCTCGACGTGGAACCGTTTGGTGTCCCAGTGGAAGGGGAACTCGATCCCCTTCGCGCGCGCACGGTCGGGGTCGGCGGGGTCGGTCCGGTCGAGGTCCATCTGGGGCCACGGGCCGAAGACGCAGAGCGCCTGGAAGACGAGCGTGTACCACACGAGGAGCGTCACGCACAGGGACTTGAAGGCGCACGGGAAGCCCGTGGCACAGCTCAGGAACTTTGCCGAAAAGTCGTCCTGGCACAAGCCACGCAGGGGGGCCGCGAAGGTGCAGGCAAACGCGAATTCGCTCACCTTGCTCGGATCCGCGAGGAGGCCGGCCAGGTAGACCATGAACGGGGACGACGGCGCCGTGGGCGGCGCGAGTGCCACCCCCTGCTCGATGCCGAGAACCGCGTGGACCTGCGACGGGTCGAGCGCCATCCCGCCATCCCCCGCAGCGCTCGCCACGAGCGCGAGCGCCCTGGCCCGGAGGGGCAGCCCCCCCTCCGCGGGTGCCCTTGTGAGCCCGAGGGACCCCGAGTAGTCGATTCCAAGTTCGAGCGGGAGGAAGGAGCCCGCCGCGCCAAACGCGCCAAGTGTCGCTTGCGCCATCTGTCGTTGACAGTGCGACCTATTTTGTGGTCGGCCCGGCAGTGCGCGTTCCGTCCAGGGCATGGACTCGGCCCCGTTGATCACGACGTCAGTCGCTTTGCGACCTCGACCACCTTAGACGGGGGTTCGGAAGCGCTCGCCTCGGCCTCGTCCTCGGCGGGCGTCGCATCGCGCGACCTCCACCGCGTGAGCACGATCAACAGGAGCACGATCAACGGGAGCACGATGAAACACGCGACGATCGGCGCAACGCCCACCCGCTTCGGCCGCTCGGACCTCGCCATGGTCGCCATCGCTGTCATTGACACGAGGTTACATTTTGTTGGTCGGAACTCGAGCAGCCACCGGGGCGGCACGGCACTCGTGGACGATTTCACCGGCGCATGGTAGCCACCTGCCGCCCCAGCCCGGATGCCTTGCATGTGGGCGCAGGCGTGGGGCGCCGCCTCGGCCGAGGCGCCGTGCGCGCAGGCCGGCCCGTGCGACTGCGCGGCGCCGAGCGGGTCGCACCCCCTCTGCGACGGCTCGGGTCTGGCGGTCCCGGGCCACTGCGCCTGCCCGCACCACCGGGGCCTGAAGGCGCTGCTGTACAGGGTGTGCCCGTACACATGCCTGCTGGACCTGGTGGTCGTTGCCGCGCCGCCGGGGCGGCCTGGGCGCGCGTCCGGCGAGGCCGGGGTCGGGGGCGAGGCCGAGGCCGAGCCCGAGGCCGAGGCCGGCGACGGGGCCGGCGACGGCGAGGCCGAGGCCGAGGCCGAGGCCGAGGCCGAGGCCGAGGCCGAGGCCGAGGCCGGCGACGGCGACGACGACGGCGACGGCTACAGCGGGTCCGTGCCCGAGGCCGTGCACACGTACAGTTGTCTGATGGACCTGGTGCTCGGTGTCGCGCCTCGGTCAAGCCGTGCGTCCGGCCAGGCCGAGGCCAGCGACAGCGACGGCGACGGCGACGGCGACGGCGACGGCGACGGCGACGGCTGTGGCGGGTCCGTGCCCGAGGCCGTGCCCCCCCAGCCCTAGCCCCCCGGGCCCATAGCCGGTCGCGGCGCCGGTGCCGACCGGAGGGGGGTACCCAGAGCGGGTCAGACCGCAACACGACCCGCGGGATGGTGCCTGCCTTGCGGTGCGCAATGTCGGCGGTGTTCGCACTGGCGTTACAATTGGCACTCTTTGTCAGGCTCATGTGCCTACCCGAGCTGGGAGCAGCGGCCTGCGTCGTTGTAGCCTTTGGGTCGCTGGGGAATGCGGGGGTGAGGCCGCCCCCGCGGCGGGGTTGATCGAGCCGGCCGCTCGCGCTCGCGCTCGCTCGCGCTCGCTCGCGCTCGCTCGCGCTCGCTCGCAGTTGCTCGCGGTCGCTCGCCTCGCTCGCCTAGTTCACTGTTGCTTGCACTCGCTCATCTCTGAACACGCGCTCGCTGCGCTCGCTGCGCTCGCTGCGCTCGGCACTCGGCTATTGCTTGGCGCGCGCCGCTCCCGTCTAGTCCGCACCTCTGGCCCCTGGTGGCACGTGCACATGTGCCCATTTGCGCCGAGTCCACAACTGTAACGCTTCGCGGCACATGTACCCGTGCCAACTCGAGTCTAGTCCACAACTCTAGCGCCTGGTGGCACGTGCACCCGTGCCCATTCGCGGCAAGTCCACAACTGTAACACCTGGCGGCACGCGTACCCGTGCCAACTCGAGTCTAGCCCAACCGTTGGCTCCTGGCCGCACCCGCACCCGTGCCCCTGGGCCACGCACACAGACCCCTGGTTGCGCCCGGCACCACTGGGTTGGCCGCTCGCGCGTACCCGCGCCTCGGGTGGCACCGACTCGCTGCGCTCGCTGCGCTGGCTGCGCTCGGCCATTCCTTGGCGCGCGCCGCCCGCGTCTAGTCGACACGTCTGGCCCCCGGTGGCACGTGCACTAGTGCCCATTCGCGTCGAGTCCACACCTCTACCGACTGGCCGCACATGTGCCCACTCAGTCCACCCCTCTCGCGCCTGGCCGCACACACACCCATGCCCCTTGGACCCATGCGCACTCCTGGCCGTGCACACACCCTCCTTGGCTCACTCGTGTCTACTCGCGCTGGCCCTGGTGGAACCGCTCGCTCGCGCTTGCTCCCGGGTGCTCCGACGTTGCACGCCCTGCGGCGCCACCGGTCACGCGCTTAACCTGCTCCCCGACTCGCACGCTCGCGGCGCCACCCCACCCACTCGCGGCGCCACTCCCCGGCCTCGCCCAGTCGCGACGCCACTCCCCGCCCTCTCCCCACGCGCCCCCACCCCCCTGGAAGGGCCCCCCCCCCGGGCCCCTACTCCCCCTCACGCGCACCCTGCGCCTCGCGCCGTGCACAGCCCCCCTCGCTGAACGCGCCGCGTGGCGCGGTAAACGGGGTCGCCTGGCTCCACGCGAGCGCTAGCGTCGGGTCGCCCCCTTGTGCACGGGGTCCCTCGGTCTCAATCGAGATCCTCCACCATGTGGTTGAAGTGGTGGTCCATCTCCGCTGCGGTGCAGAGGGCAGCGCCACCGCCGGGCGGAGTCACCGCGAACGATGAACTCTGGTCGAGGTGCGCAACGATGGAGCACGTGTAGCCACACACCACGCCCTGGTAGGCTTCGCGCGTCGACAAGCCCCAGTTGAGGACCACCCTGAGTTGCCGCTCGGTCGAGGCGGAGCTGTGGAGCTGAACCCCGTGCGGTGCAGGCGCCGCGTGCGCCGAGTGCGCCGCGTGCGCCGAGTGCGCCGCGTGCGCCGCGTGCGCCGCGTGCGCCGCGTGCACCGCGTGCGCCGCGTGCGCCGCGTGCGCCGCGTGCGCCGAGTGGTCTGGGGGCGCCGCGTCCGCGAGGGCTGACTCGGCCGCCGCCGTTTGCGGGGCCTCCGTGGGCAGGGCCACCGGAGCCGCCAGGGTCGGGGCCGCTAAGCTAGACGCATGCGCCACGGTGGGGGTCGGCGTCGGGCAGAGCGCCGACGCCGAAGCCGAGGCCGAGGCCGAGGCGGGCGGCGTGGACGCGCGGTGCGCGGGGCTCGCCGTGGCCGCGTCTGCGCGCGGCGTGGCCGCGTCCACGGGCCGCTGGGCCACGCCCGCCGGCGTCGACGCGCGGTGTGCCTTGGGCCTGCGCTTGCGCGATGGCGTCGAGTTGGACGGGGTCGAGGTTAGCTCGACGGGGGACTCGCCGCCCGCCTCGGCGCTCCTTGCGCTCCGCGCTCGCTGCGCTCGGCGCTCGCTGCGCTTGTCGCTCCCCTCGGCGCTTGGCACTCGGCCAGCCCTGGGTGCACCCCCTTCGGGGCTAATCCACAGCTGCGGTGCCAACGCGGACGCAGTCACCGCGGGGGCCTCAGCCACGGCCAAATTGGCGGAGTGGGTAACGAGGCAACGCGCCAGCACCAACATCTGCGGAGGCGACACCTCGATGGCGGTGCTGCGGGGGCCGCACAGCAGGGCGGACAGGATATCGAGCGCTTCGTGGACCCGCGCTGGCGTGCCCGTACAGTCGCCATTGGCCAGGCATGGCACCAACTCCCGCATCGAAGGCAGGTCGGAGGAGAGCAACGCGCGCAGCTGCTGGGCGGTGCAATTCCACCGCAGCGCCGGCGCCCCGGAGGGCCCTCCGGAGGGCGCCGGCCCCCCGGAGGGTCCGCGCGGGGGGGGCCGCGTCGGGCCCCCGTCATCTTCCTCGCGCCGTTGCTTGCCCGAGGTGACCGCGCGCGCCCTGCGGCCCACATCTCGAGCGGCTGGAGCAGGGCTGTGCATCGTTGGTCGGGTCGATGGCAAGGGGGGCGGGTGGGCGGTCTGACCCCCCCCCCCCCCCCCCGGGGGGGGGGGGGGGGGCCTGCCCCCCCCCCCCCCCCCCCGGGGGGGGGGGGGGCACGGCACGGCATGGCGGCGCCCGCGCCCGCGCCCGTGGCACGTGTGGGTGCGCATCGGCCAGGGTTGACAGGCGTGGCGGGGCTGCTCAACGGGTCGGGTTCCACCCCGGTCCGCTCCTGCCGTCACCCGTCCTTTTTAGGGTCTGTCCGTAAACTTGTTTGTGTCGCATTCTCAGAAATTCGCACGAGTCGCATGGACGTGAGGGTGCGAACGCTTTGATCGAGCTCGGACATTGGTCGCTGCGCATGCCTTGGTCGAGCTCGGACCTTGGTCGGGGTGCACACCTTGGTCGAGCTCCTGAAGGGGAGCTTGGTCGGTGCGCGCGCCTTGGTCGATGCGCACGCCTGGGTCGGTGCGCACGCCTTGGTCGAGCTCTGGATATTGGTCGGTGCGAACGCTTTGATCGAGCTCCTGAAGGGGACCTTGGTCGGTGCAAACGTTTTGATCGAGCTCCTGAAGGGGACCTTGGTCGGTGCGCGCGCCTTGGTTGAGCTCGGACCTTGGTCGATGTGCACACCTTGGTCGAGCTCGGAACTTGGTCGATGTGCACACCTTGGTCAAGCTCGGAATTTGGTCGATGTGCACACCTTGGTCGAGCTCGGAACTTGGTCGGTACACGCACCTCGGTCGGTGCGCGCGCCTTGGTCGATGCCAATACCTTGGTCAAGCTCTCGATATTGGTCGGTGCGCGCGCCTTGGTCGAGCTCGGACCTTGGTCGATGTGCACACCTTGGTCGAGCTCGGAACTTGGTCGATGTGCACACCTTGGTCGAGCTCGGAATTTGGTCGATGTGCACACCTTGGTCGAGCTCGGAACTTGGTCGGTACACGCGCCTCGGTGGGTGCGCGCGCCTTGGTCGATGCACATGCTTTGGTCGAGCTCTCGATATTGGTCGGTGCGCGCGCCTTGGTTGATGCACATGCCTTGGTTGAGCTCTGGATATTGGTCGGTGCGCGCGCCTTGGTCGGTGCGCACGCCGTGGTCGGTGCGCGCGCCTTGATCGAGTTCGGATTTTGGTCGATGTGCACACCTTGGTCGAGCTCGGAACTTGGTCGATGTGCACACCTTGGTTGAGCTCGGAACTTGGTCGATGTGCACACCTTGGTCGAGCTTGGAACTTGGTCGGTGCGCGCGCCTGGGTTGGTGCGCGTGCCTGGGTCGGTGCGCGCGCCTGGGTCGGTGCACATGCCTTGGTCAAGCTCTGGATATTGGTCAGTGCGCGCGCCTTGGTCGATGCACATGCCTTGGTCGAGCTCTGGATATTGGTCGGTGCGCGCGCCTTGGTCGGTGCGCACGCCGTACGGCGTGCGCGCGCCTTGGTCGAGCTCGGACCTTGGTCGATGTGCACACCTTGGTCGAGCTCGGAACTTGGTCGATGTGCACACCTTGGTCGAGCTCGGAACTTGGTCGATGTGCACACCTTGGTCAAGCTCGGAACTTGGTCGGTACACGTGCCTCGGTCGGTGCGCGCGCCTTGGTCGATGCACATGCCTTGGTCGAGCTCTGGATATTGGTCGGTGCGCGCGCCTTGATCGGTGCGCACGCCGTGGTCGGTGCGCGCGCCTTGGTCGAGCTCGGAACTTGGTCGATGTGCACACCTTGGTCGAGCTCGGAACTTGGTCGATGTACACATCTTGGTCGAGCTCGGACCTTGGTCGATGTGCACACCTTGGTCGAGCTCGGAACTTGGTCGGTGCGCGCGCCTGGGTCGGTGCGCGCGCCTGGGTCGGTGCGCGCGCCTGGGTCGGTGCGCACGCCTTGGTCGAGCTCTCGATGTTGGTCGGTGCGAACGCTTTGATCGAGCTCGGACCTTGGTCGGTGCGCGCGCCTTGGTCGAGCTCGGACTTGGATCGGTGCCACGCCTTGGTCGAGCTAGGACCTGGGTCGGTGCGCGCACCTTGGTCGAGCTCGGACCTTGGTCGTGCCTGGAGCTGGAGGGGGGGGGGGTCAAGTTGCCCTCCCATCCCAACCCCCCTCAATCCCATCACTGCGCCGCCGCGATGTCCGACACGGAGCCGAAGCTCTGTGCAGTCTTCATCCGCCTGCTGGAGAGCGCCGATCGCTTGTCGCGTTCCCACACGGCTGTGGACTACCGCGGGGCTGTCGCGCGTTGCACAGCGGCGGCGTCGGCGGCGGGCCGCATCCGTGGCGCGCTAGGGGCCTGCTTGCGGTCGCGTGCGGATCTCCTCCGTTGCGAGTGTCTGTTGCACCTCCGCAATCTGGTAGCATGTGCCGACGCCGCCTGTGCGGCTTGGGAGTATGCCATTGCCGCCGGGGAGGTGAACGTGCTCGTCATGACCCTGACCAAATGCAGCCAAGTTGCACAGGAGGCACCCGAAGAGATGGCCGAGGCCATGAATCGCCGCAAAGTGGACACGCACCGCGGGGATCCTTGGTGGGTTGACCATACCGCGCGCCCACTTCGATTGGCCCTGGGGTTCGGTATGGCTTCCGTCGCGGTGTGCGAGTGCGCGCGTGCAGGGACTGTCTCGCCGGAGTTGCACGCCAAGGCGATCGCCAACCTTGGCAGCTGCCTGAACTCGCTCCACGAGCAGCCGCAGAAGAGCATGTTGCTCCATCGACGGGCCGTCACCCTGTGCCGGCGGGCCGTGCAAAAGGCGCACCCAGGTGCCGACGGTCCGAGACGGGTGCTCCGTTCATGCCTGGGCAGCCTCGGGACATTGACGGGCGACTTGGGCATGGCGGAGAGCTAGGGCTGGCTGCGAGAAACATTGGACTTGTGCGAACCAGGGGACCACGGGTCTTCTCAAGAGCTTGTGCTCCGACATCTGGTCAACCTCGAGTGCATTGTGTTGAGGGTGGCGTGACGCACTTTACCAGTTGCGCCACCTTTCCTCAAAGCGCTTTGAGGAAAGGTGGTGCAACTGGTAAAGTGCGTCACGCCACCCTCAACAAAACATTGACGGTTAACCCGCCACCCTCAACACATTGCGCAGTCGGAATCGACGGCGTTTTGATTGAGGTTGAAGGCACTCGACATCCATGCCGGCAAGACCCCTCAGACGACGTGCGCGATCTGCCTCGATGACTTTGATGATGAAGGCTGCGACGGCCGTGGCGTGTCCATTGTGAGATGCGGTCACCAGTTCCACAAGGGGTGCATCCACAGCTGGCTCGACGGCGGCAACCTGACCTGTCCCACGTGCAAACATGTGTGTGGGTCGTTCGCGCCCATGTGATGTGCATAGACAAGCTTTGGGGGGGGGGGGGTCGAGGTGAGATGGATCGCTGTGTGTATGGTTGTGCTGCTGTCGATCGATCTCAAGCGCGATGGTGGGCCAAATTCTGTGCTGCTGTCGATCGATCTCAAGCGCGATGGTGGGCCCAATTCACAGTCCATCGCGCTGGTGGTGGTGGGGGTGCACCTCGCAACGGAGGCATTGTCACCGGGCATCAAGTTGGCTCGTCGGTGAGCAGGCCGACCCTCGGCCTGGGGCACCAGTGGTGTGGTTGCCAAAAAGTTGTGTTCTGCCCGCGGAGGGGTACAGCTGGCCCGAGCCCGCCGCGCGGATCGACGCCACGGCCTGGACGTCGGGGTCTACCGCTCAAACAAGTGGCGCAACAACTTCTTGCCGGAGGGTCGCGTTGTCAGAGGCGGTGTTCATGATGACCACTGGCTCAGGGCAAGGGCGAGTTTACGGACACACGGCACACGCCTGGCTGCATCGCGCACACACCTGGCTGCATCGCGCTCGCTGCGTGCGCTGAGCTCGCTGGCTGCACCTCGCTGCGTGCGTTGAGCTCGCTGCGCTCTGGGCTTGGTCGCACCGATCCCGCTCCGACACACACTGGCAACGCGCACCGCGTCGGGGACTCGGCGGACCGACCCCCAGTCCGACGCACTGCCGCCGCAGGCTGAACGGTTGGACCTTGCCGCTGCACCATCGCCCGCCCGGTGGGCTGCGATCGTTGCACGGGTCAACGCGGCCCGCTTCCCTTCACTGGACTCACTCGGGGCCTGCTACCTGGTGGTGGAAGTGGTCGTCCAGATCGCGGTAGCTGGAGAGGGCGGCACCGCCGCCGGCCGGCGTCACGTCGAACTCGGGCCGTTGGTCGCCGCGCAGCACGACGGAGCACTTGTAGCCGCTGATGACGCCCTTGAACGGCGTGTGGCGGACCATACACCAGCGGATGACCCTTGTGACCGGGTTGTCGGTGTGTGCGGCGGGGAGGCGTCCCCGCCCCGGCGGCGGCGGGGGGGGGGGGCGCCTCGGCCGCTGCGGTGGCAGGGTCGACGTGCCCGGCGCAGCCGGCGTCGGTCCGTCCACGGGTGCCGTGCCGCCCACGGCGGTCGTCGATCGGTCTGTGCTCGCTGTGTCGACCGCGGCGGGCGGCACCGGGGTGTGCGTGGGCGCGAGGTCGACCGAGGGGTTGCGCGCGGGCAACGCGGGCACGCGTGGCACCCCAGGCGGCGGGGACTCCTAGTCGACCGCCGAGGCGGCCCTGCCGGCCGGTGCCGGCGCGCGGGGCACGGCCGTGCCCTCCGGGTGGATGAGGCGCCCCAGGAGAATCAACACGCGGGGGAAGGCGGTCTCCCACAGGGCGTCTGGGCCGTAATAGGGCCGGAGCCGGACGGCGACGCGACGGCACGCCATGGCGATGTGGCCGGCCACGCGGGGCGGTAGGCCGCCCAGCAGCTCCTGCACGCGGTCGATCTGCGGGGGGTCCGGCACCAGGGCGGCCACCAGGGGGAAGCACACGCCCCGGAGCAGGTCGCTCCGCGCCCAGCACCGCAGCGGCTTGCACGAATCGGCGCAGGCGGCCTCGGCCCTCGCGTGGAACAGCGCCCGCTTGGATGCGGCGGTCCGCGGCGCGGGCGCCGCTCTAGGCGCCGCGCTCGCCGGCGTCCGCCCAAGCTGCGCCATGGTGGTTGCGACTGCAATGTTCTGCGTAGCCAGCGAGGGCGCCGGCGGCGCCGCCCCCGTCGGTGGCGGTGGGTCCGCCGTCGGCGCCGTCGGCGCCGTCGGCGCTGTCGGCGCCGAGGCCGCCAGCGCCGGGGCTGGCGGCGCGACGTCTGGCGGCGCCACCGCCGTCGAAGGCGCCATGGTGGAGGCTGGCGGCCCAGGCGGCGCCGAGCCCAACGGCGCGGAGCTGTGCGACGCCGTGGCGCGCTTCGCGGCTGGTTGCGCCATGAGCGCCTCAATCCGGGGGAAGGCGGTCGGCCAAAGGGCGTCTCCCGCCCAGTGCAGGTAGAGCGCGGTGGTCACGTGGCAGCATGCTGCGACGAGCCGGTTGGCCAACCGCTCGTCATCCGCCCGGATGGCCGCCAGGTTCCACTGGGTTAAGGGGTTTACCCGATATAGATATAGATATGGATATGAATATAGATATACATATACATATACATACATACATACATACACATATGCATATATATATATTTATGTAAATATATATATACATATATATATATATATATAT
>Ga0209390_10008382_pt1 | contig 12814 bp, 12 predicted proteins | sample BON01_FD_187212 | JGI IMG/M metagenome (GOLD analysis project Ga0209390, IMG submission 187212) | Freshwater microbial communities from Lake Bonney liftoff mats and glacier meltwater in Antarctica - BON-01 (SPAdes) (version 2) | ecosystem: Environmental > Aquatic > Freshwater > Ice > Glacier... | reverse complement strand
AAAACTAATCAGATCATTGCGGAGATTGGCGATATTTCTGTGAACCTATCTACCATATAGGACGCTTTGAGATCCAAAATGTAAGGAAAGTAGAAAATACAATTAAAAACTAAAGCGTAAGCAATCCGAAGATGAAATTCGAGATGATCACTACTTTTGGGCCAAAATAGATCCGTTGTAATCAATCCCCATACAATTATTAACAATTCTATTTTACTCTTGATATCCAGATATCCATACATAGGATTAATCATTGATTTTAAAAGCTATATGCGTACATGGGATTAGTTATTAATTTTTAAAATAGGCAAAAACGACCCAAGTTCATTTTATTACTGCTGAATATATATTAGTTCCTGTTTGTCTCTTTCCAGATTTGCTTCGATTTGCTTTTGAACTTCGTTATCTACCGTCGGTGGTATCCCGTGATGCGATTTGAAAACCTTCATTGCAAACGCAGCAGATGTTCCAAAATACTCCAGACGATATGCAGCCATCCAGCGTCATGCGTGGCGCGCATATTGCGTGTTTGAGTCAAGCTAACTGCAGTTCTTAGTTGTTTTGGGGCTTCGATAGCAAGGTCTTTAATACTGTAGCTGCAGTTTTCACGAAGTACTCTCTTGACATGACTCCAAAAACGCTCTATGAAATTCAGTTCTGTATGAAACTTCGGCAAGAATATGCAATGATGCCCAGCCTCTTCTACAATTTACTGGATATGTGACTTCTGGTTTTGGAAATCTTCGCATTGATTCAGCAACCAATGACAACAACAAGGTTTTCCTGGTTCGCCTTTATGCAGTGGTGTTGTTTCCTGCCCTTCATCCAATTTGACGGGGATACCATTCTCATCCTTAGATTTTGCCTTTATGCACTTCACCTTTAGCTTTCCATTGGGAAACATGTTTCGTTCGCGAAGAACTTGTTCCATGCCCTTCGGTATATCAACTAATGGAGATCCAGCAACGACAGTATATCCTTTTTCAAACAGCATCCCTTTCTCTTTCTCTTTTGCTTTTGGTTCTTCCTCCTTCCCTTATTTAGTCTTTAATTTTGATTCTCTTGGCTTGGTTTTGCCTTTCAAATTGAAGTCCATCATTACCACGTCGCCCTCCTGGAATTGCATCGACTGATGCTTACCATCGTGTATTGTGTCTTTCATTTTTGCTGCACCGCCTCCTGGGCATTTAGTCATTCTTGTCCTCAACGGTGCATCCTTTTTGTACGCGCAATGACCTGTTGAGTTATCAAATAACCAAACACCTCGACAATAGTCCCCGTACCGAATCTCAAACAATCGGATTGCAATCTTCAACTGGGCTATCACTAGGTCATTAATCCAATAACTCTCGTGGGTTACACCAAGCAGCTCGCCATAGTGTGCCTTTCCAACTTTCATGCAAACCATTGCCTCACTTTGATGCAAAGGTTCTAGCGGAGGGAGACCCTGAGCAACAAGTGTTTCAGTTTCCTTTTTACGCCTCTCGTTCTCACTTGTTAGTTCCGTTTCCGATATTTTCAATGCACCTTTCCTCTCGCTTAATAAATGGCTTGCATGGAATGGAACTCTTTCATCCTTGGGGGACATAAATCCTTTGTTCTTGCCATCTTCAGCCCATACATAATTCACATCATCGTTCGAATGGAATATGCATTCATCATGGACAATCAATACCAGTTCTTTGCCACCAAATTTATCCAGCGCTTCCAGAGTCGGCTTCATTTCAATTTCCATGTTCTCACCTTCATACTTCACCATCGCCGTTTCAAATGCAAGCATTTGGGGAAGAAATACATTTGACGGTATTTTCGAGCATCGTCGCGCTCATAACCGTCGTTATAGTACCTTTTTTGTTTAACACATACATCTCGAAAGCCAAGATTGGACAAGAATCTGCGAGCAAAATAATAGCTAAACTTACCACCTTCTACAGTGCTTCGAAATTCAACCAGCAATGTCGAATTCAGGAACTCGTAGAAATCTGCTATCTTCATTGGGGCTTTCCCTTTAGGGCACCTATGTTTGTAGATCCATTTCTTGGCGGTGTACCGGATATCGGGTTACATTATAATAGCCTCCATGAGGTGTCTGACGATGACGAAGCAATGGTTCTCTTTCGAAAGGATGGTCCTATAAGAGATATAATGCTGCGCCTCCTCCTATGGTCACTTCGTCCTGAAGACACTGCGTGTATAGAAATGAAAACCGTAGAACAGAATATGCGTCTAAAGAACTAGAGAAATGTTGCAATCACCTGGCTTGAAGAGAATGGCTATTAGGCTACATGAACATAGTCAAGACCTTTGGATTCGATGTGCTGCATTGCTTCGGTGGACTCTTTCTTCATTATCTCATTGGAAACATCAACAACACTGGCGTGCACTTTGGAAGAGACAGTAGATTTCGGGTCTCTCTGGAAGACGTACTGCAACCAAAACCTCTAATAGAAACTTTTAATTTAAAATACTTTGCAATCTATTGACAAACGAGAGAAATCCTGAAAGATAGGCTCGTTGCATCACCACCATATCCATCCTTTGGATCAACTGCTGCAAAAACTGATTCCCCTGCTGAGAGTAACCGATTAGTTTTGTAATATGAGATAGGATCTGCTCCGGAAATCTGCAGCGGCCCAAAGACATCAATCCCAGTTGCGTTCAAAGGGATTCGGGAAACTGAGACATCCCGTACACCGTATCCGTTAAGTGTTGAAAATGCAACTCGAAGGTCCGCACATGGAGCTTGAAATTTCACCATTACTTTCTCTGTAGGACTGGGGTGAACTTGTATATACCGTTCTGGTAGGCTTTGTCCACTTACGGACCAAGATGTATAGTCGAACTGTTCTGGTGGATGACCAGCAGTCGGAAAACCAGTACCAGGATCCATAAAAGAAACCAGTAGTGTCGTGTTTGTACCGTCTAGTGTTATTGAAAACCTTGTAATCTGCTGGCGTTAGACCATGACCAAGGAAAAGAGAGGACTTGGCATTGAACTCTGAGGTGAGTGGAAAGTTGTCAAACACATCTGCTATAATAAATTTTGAAGCAGGATCTTCCAAAGCTTCAAATCGTTTGGTGACATTGCCCACGCGGGCTATATCTGACTGAATACCAGTGGCTTGTTCTTTCAGATTTTCTATATTTCTTTCCAGTTTTGTCGCATTCGCCTGGATCCATGCAACTTGCGAACATAGTTGGATTCACTTGCGACAGAATAAATTCCATCTCTTTAAGTTTCAACCTCATTTCTCCATAATCCTCCAGGAGAATCGCATAGTTTCTGTGTGAATCTTCAGTGCTTCAACCACATATTGAACTATGTGTTCTGCAAAGCTATCAAAAAACGTTATACATCCGTAGGAAAGCCCTGAATATAACTTTGTCAACGAGGAGCTCTTAAAAATTTGTTTTGAAAAGCGAGATCCCATTAAGCCTGTAAGACAGATTATTGGCAACCGAATACATAACGACCAAGAAAACCATACAAGAACGTGAAGTTCGCGTATATCATCCACAAGCACCTGAAAGTGAAATTCAATACTATCATAGATAATCGTAAATACCTTGCAACCATCGAAAACGAAGATCTCTCAAAATTGTTTTTTGAGAAATGAGTCAACATTAAACTTTGGTTGGCAAAGTATTACCAAAAGACCGGACAAAAACCTTGATAGCCATTCAAAAACACAAAGTTCCTGAAATTTTTCCAAAAGATGAACCAAGTAATCATCAAAACCACCATGGGACAATAAGACTCGCCTAAAATATCCTGCAATCATCGAAAACGGAGAGCTCTTAAAGTTGGATTTTGAAAGATGAGTCAACGTTAAACGTGATTGACAGTCTATTGCAATAGAACAGTCGCGAGACCAAAGAAGGCTTTCAGACACACTAGATTCTTAGAAATCAATTGCTAAAGTCTGTTTGTTTGAGCCAAATACTACTGGGTGCATCCATCCATGGTAAAACCTTTGGTTTTCCATCATTCTGTCAATCAAAGAGTTTGAACTGAATTCCGGAAAACTTCGAAGTGCCCCGAGTAGTATTTGATCCACTGTAATGATAACGTCTACGATTAACGTCTGTGCACTGATTTCTCTACCTTCAAAATGGACAGTACGGGAGACCACGATCAGTCGTGTAACCTCTCCTAACCGTCAGATTTTTTATTTCTGTTTCAAGGAAGCGGTTTTATTTTTCGCCATTTATTGATTTAACTTTGTAGTGTGGCTAGCACCGAAATAGCAAGTAAGCACAACGTTTGGTCTATTGCGGAAGCTTCGGTGTACCAGCATGCCGATTGGTAACATGTCTGCTGCAAAAATACATCACTCGGGAGGACCGGCTGATACCACTAACTCACTGAAGCACCTCGTGAATGCAACTCACGTGGCTAGTGTGATGCTAGCTCAAACAAAACAAATAACTCCTGAAATCCTTGCTCCCGTCTTTGACGCAATAAAGAAGTTCGATTGCGGAGAGGTTGGATTGATGGAGCCATGGCACTGGACAGCTAGAAAGGGGGAATTTCTAAACTCATCGAATTCTTTGCTATCTTCAAAACCTCCTGGGTTATACTATTTCCATATTGCAGAAACTTCTAATTTTTCTATTGGAATCTTCATTATACCACCAGGTGCTCAGCTGCCTACGCATGATCATCCCAAAATGAGTGTGATATCCAAAGTGTTATTTGGCTCCACGAAAGTGAAGGCCTATAATTGGAAGAATGGGGTCGGCGATCAAGTTCGCGGTGGACCTGTATCAATACATCATGATGAAATACTGCTAAATAAAGGGGACATTGAATACCTATTGCCGGATTCTGGAAATATTCATCGATTTTCATGTATTGTCAACGACGAAAAAGTTGCACAGGAATCAAACTGCGAGAACATGTTAGGATGTGCAGTGCTTGATGTCATTCTACCGCCGTATAATGATAACGAAGGACGCCATTGTGTCTATTATAAAGAGATTGTGGATGCAAACCTCGGACTTTGCCTGAAACCGGTCGAACCTCCTGAAGATTTTTTTGTCGAAAACTTGAATTAAAATTAATGTTTATTTTGTGAAACTTGAATCATCGGTCACTACTGTAATTTGATCGTCTTCCCCGTCCACTAAATACGCTTCAGGAATAATTAATTCTGGTCGATAAAACAACAGACCAAGTGTAGCCAACACCAGTAGCAACAATAGAATCCCCAAGCCCAAAGCACCATATCCAAAAAAACTAATATTGGCTGTCATCCATTGGGTCATAGCCGATTCAAATAGAGCTGCGTCACCTCCACCACAAGTTATGGAGTTGTTAGGTTCTATCTCTCCTACCAAAAATTTCAAATCAATTGAAAAGGTTGACAACGCGGTGCACACATCATTACTCTCTAAAAAATCAACTCGATTTGCAGAGGTATCTAAAATACAAGCAGCCGAAGATGAATTAGCCGCATCACAAAACAACACCTGTTCGCATTGAAGCGGTTGGCAAATACCTGCATCGTAGTAGCAGCATGACTGATACGTCCTGAATATAAAGTTGTTGATTGCAATCTCAGTTGGATCGATAATTTCGGTAGACAATGTGGAGTCTGAACTGGTGATGAATCCTTTGTAATCGATGAACAATACAGTGGCCGCCCCTAGAATAATCAAAATTCCGAGAAGGAGACCTAGATACATGTAGAGAACAGGAGGCTTACCACTGGTCGCACCGTAAACACCTAGAATACTGAGCATGAATATAACAAGCCCGCAAATCATGACACTGATTATGGGTGTCGTTGAAACCAAATCTTGAAAGTTGGTTTCGTAGTTGACGTATAAATACGTCCCACCGCCACAAAGCAGCAGACCTAAAACAGCGGTGAAGATGTTGATACATATAAGAAGCAATCTTCCGAAACTAGTTGGACAGCTAGCGTTCATGATAATACTGTATGTATACCTTTTAAATTTGCACTAGTGTGAGTATCAGAGTGTGCACTCTAAAGTATAATTACAGAAAACAATAATAGTGAAAAAGAAGAATTTTGACTAGTTCTTCGTTTTAACTCTGCTGCTTCGTCTAGTGGGCTGATTGAACGCTGCAGCTGGTGCCGAACCTGGTCGTTTTGCCATTGGTGGTCTTGGTTGAGGTACTGTACTTTTCAAAGCAGAGGCATTTGAATTCGGGTCAAAAATAATAAACGGATGTTGTAGCGCCGACTCAGGGGATATTCTCGCGTCCTGTTTGTATGTTAGCATAGTGTTTATTAAGTCAATGAATTGACCATACATCTCTCTCGAATGACCTGGTTCTTTCATTCGAGTAGAATATGGTGGGCTTCCATCTTCTAAACCAAGAATATGGTGGAGTGACTTTTGATGGACAGAGACCTCCATCTCACTTGGTGAATCCCCTCGGTCTTTAAGTTTATACTGTGATTTTCCATAAACTTTATTTTGAAGAGAATTTTGCAAATCATTCCCAATCCGTTTTTTAAAATATTCGTGAAATTTGGAGGACGAGAGCAAGACCGAATCGGGGGGCATTCCGCATATGGCGACGAATCGAATGATTTGCTCCCTTTCGTCAGTGCCGCAGAAAAGAGGCTCGCCTGTGTGCATTTCTACAAGGATACAAGCAAGCGACCACATGTCAATAGCCACGCCGTACGAGCATCCTAGAATAACTTCAGGAGAACGATAAAACCTCGACTGGATGTAGGTATAGAATTGCTTGTCAGACTTACACGAGGAGCCGAAGTCAACCACCTTAATAGCAGAGCGTTTATGATGACGCAGTAATATATTTTCAGGCTTCAAGTCACAGTGAATCATATTTATATCTTTTCTACGCAAGAAATGCAACGACTTCAAGATCTGTCTAGCGAATTTTCGAACCAAGTTTAGCGACACACCGTGAAAATGTGTTTGTTTCAAGAGCTCATAAAGATTGAAAGAGAGAAGTTCGAAAACGAGGCATTGATGGCCTTGGTGGACGAAATCGTCTAAAATTCTTACCACTCCATACTTGTCGTCAGGGTCTTTATCTTTGAGTTCTTTCAACAGTTCTAATTCAACTTGAGCCTGTTGGAAGAAAACTCGCTTGCTCTTGATGATCTTAATTGCCACGTCGCATTTGTTTGTTGGATCAAATGACATCACTACTTGCCCGAATGATCCCTTCCCTATTCGATGTCGTACCATGTATCTATCTTTTAGTAATTCCCCAGGACGAATGATGTAATCTGAATTCTCGTCGTCGTAAACTCGTTTAGGAGGCTCTATTTCGGTTGCTTTAGCCTGTTGTCGTTTCTGTTTGTTTTCATAGTACACATGGTTGATATATTTGTATGTTCGAATCAAATTCACAGTAAGCTTTCTAACAGGAGCGTCCATTGGATCGTGCCCGCCTTCAACAGCAGAGCTAGCACCGACTTGTTCTTGAGCACGCTCTTCTGGACTCTCGGAAGTAAGATCAATCGTTTTACCGCTTGTGGAGGAAGTTGTGTAGAGATTTTGATTTTCTGACATAGTCTATATATCGGAGGCTCAATTCAATTATCCAACGGCGATTCTCGGTGTTCGTTGGATCGCCAATCAAACAACCTGAGTCAACCTTCACTGTTTTACCAGCTCCTTTTTTTTCCCTTTCATTCATATGCGTAGTTTACTTATCAAACCTATTCATTCGAATGTGAGAGTCCCCCGCACCGTGGAACTTTCTTTGCTTTTTCAAATCAAAAATTGAAAATCATTGTTCCTTTCCTATTGAAATTGAAATTCAAAAGCCGCCAGTCGACAGAGAGTAATGCTGGGGTACTATTCAGGTTGGAATATAATTTGAGATTCATTGATCAGTAAATGAACTGGATGTTCGTAGACGTCTTTCGTGAAAGTGCGTCAGCATGTACGTCTGTTGAAAAATACAGCAATTCAAGTCATGTCAATCTTGAGTGAAGAGTTTTTCGAGTCAGTGAAATGCAAACGGCTTCTTGGGCAACGTTGGTCAATAAGAATAAAAACATTAAAATTCTGTTGGTTTTCACGCGTGATTAATTCACCCATAATTGTGGTTTGAATTGTTTCTTTCTGAATTTAGTGCATAACTGTGAATAATTTTAAATAAATTTCCCATGATTGACTGAATTTTAATTTGAACTGGACACCGTCTCCAACTCTTACGTTTTTCTGGTATATGAGAGATGACCAAAGTATCTTCTCAAGTATCAAATAATGGCTTAAAATGCAATGCAAATTGATAATGTTCGTAAAGCAAGTGTTCTTCGTAACCCTGTTCCTTGACGGTGTTCTTGGTGAGCAGCTGTTTGCAAGACCTGGCAAATTAATACTTGGGCTATGCGATGTAATATCAACAGAGATCGTCTATTCTGAAATAGAACGTCCTGAAAGAACTCCTTTTAAAAGTGCACAAATAGTGGAAATGCCAGAATATAAATCTTATATTGATATCTTGATGTATCTCAATGTCGCAGTTGTTGCAGCGGATGCGCAGGTATACCGGGACGCAATAGTTGATCGTAATCCAGATTTTTGGACGTTTGAGGTTGGTCCTAATATTGCCGACGCAAAGGCACTACAAGCTCTAGTACAATTCCAGGTGTCCCTATCCCTCTTGAAAAGCATGTCTGGATGGAATGTGGATGGAACCGTTAAGGACACTGATTGGATCTACGACTGGCGAAAATCTCTTTGGAAAGACGGCATTGCGAAAGTGGAAACCATAGATGAGCTTACTTTACAAGTACCTTACTTTTTCAAAAATTGTCAAGCGAAGAACACATTAGTGAATATGGACAGCATTAGTGACGCCATAGTAATGAAATTCGTTAAAAGTGGAAACAGGAGTGGCATAATCGCATTGATGGAAAAGTATACGAAGGATATAGAAAAATCGTTTTTAAAAATGCTTTATCGGCTTGCCACGATTACGCTAGATATTTCTCAAGCTCCCATGATCCGGAACAACTACTCTTCCCATGAAATACTGCATGGTATGTACATCATGTTAAACGAGGGAGCTCCTATTGAGGAAATGCGGCGAAACCGAATATTCAACAGGGGACCTGTCCTTATGGCAATTCATAAAATGAAAGAAAATGTTCTGCGTGGTAAACGACAAGGATATCAAATGGCCATGTTGGATGACAACAATTTCCTCACATCCAAGCATTTGTTTCGTATGCAATTCCTGATCGCTGCAACTGTCAAAGCACAGCAAGCTAAATTGAATGAGTACGCCTTTGACTTGCTTCATTGGAATGCTTGGCAGGCGGACATCTACCTATTCGGGGTGCTTCTGTCGATGAAACGAGTAGCTTATGCGCAGCAGGTAGTCGAACATGATATATTTGAGTTCATCTACCAGGAAACAGAGGCTGCGTTTTTTAGTCCCGCATCATCATTATCTCCGATATTCGAAATTGCCAATTATTTTTGGTCTAAAGCTCCGAACGTCGAGTGGATGCCTTTCTGGGCCGAAGAAGTTAGTTTACTCGGTGTTGCTGAAAGAGCCGTTTTGAGAATATCTCCCGAATATTTACTCTATCATTTACACCAAACTTATATCGGGGTCAAACATTTTATAGGATTTGACCGCAAGTCAGCTGGGCTACTTCATTTTCAGGAAACACTGGCTATGTTAAATGTCCAACAACAGTCAAGTGAAACGAAAAATTAATTTTTCGAATTAATTGAAATAACCGAGCCACTACAAGCTGGGTTTTAATTATTAATTTAAGAAGGAAGCCATCAATCATAATTTTTAAACATCAAAGAAAACCACTTCCATTATTAGCATTTTACTTGAAGAATATAGTAAACAATTGGAGTACAATAACAATAAACAACATGAATTCTTGAAGTTTTTGCGGAGGTGTACTTTGACGCCACGCCTGGATATAAAACTCAAGATCCATCAAGTCCGAAGAGTTTTCAAAAGCTACAATGAGGTCTTCCTGTTTAGGTTCAGCTGCTGGTATTTCTACTACAGGAGAATGAATGACATGAACCCTTGCAATTCTTATCCATCCTTCCATTGTGGTCTTTCCTGTGGCAATATTCTCCTTCTCTATCTTACCTTTGAGAAATGGAACGGACACGCTTTTCAACCAAATAATCCTGACATAAACTTGCAACCTGCACCATCCTTTATTTCCTCCTGTCGAATGCTTCAGAGGTGTCAATATATTTCTTGTGCGGACTATGAAGCTGTCAGAATACGGAAACCCACAGAGAGCAGTATCATTATTAACCACAATGACAGACTTGGCTCCTATTTGCCCTTCTTCCGCGCGCACTCCTCTCACTGTTTGCAACTGTGTAGTTTTAGCAATTTGTTTCCCTAAGAGCGTGTTTGGGATCGGATGCGCAAATGACACCACACGATAGAGCATTGGATCGTTTTCGGATTCGCAATCATCATATGTTGTTTGAAACCCGGTATATCCGGTTCTTTCAAACTTGGTAAAATCTTTCTCCCCATCGGAAGCGTATTTAAACTCAGGAAATTCAGGTTCGTAATCCCCAGTTTGCTCGCACAGTTCCTTGGCAATATCGAATTGTCTGTGTTGAATGCTGTTCGTGTCATCCAGCGTGATTTCACTCTGTTTAATCCCTAGAAAGAGTGATCCGAGTGTTCCTTCGGTAGTACTCTGCCAAAACGATTCTGAAATAGCCGTGTAGCTTTTATGCAGTACAGGAACTTCACAAGCGGGTACCCAGCAATCACAAGGCTTCAGAGGATTAAAAGGCTCGGAACAGGAAGGACAGCTCTGTTCAAAAACGGGATGGCCTTGTTCAAGTTCATTGGACAATTTCTCCAAATCTGCTGTCGAATGACCTAATTTCAAAAAGGTGGATCGAGATTTCTTCGAATTGCCCTCGACAACCAAATTGTTCCCTTTATAATTGTCACCAAGTCTTGGATCAAGAGTGGACCACGAGTTGGTAACATCAGGCGGGCAAATCATGCTTTTATTAATTGTGGACAGCTGCATAAGTTGATCATGACATTTATCTCTGTAAAATAGAGACGTGAATTCGAGAGTCAATGGGGAGCTTCCTTCATTCAATGGATAGAGCTGCACCCTCAATGAGTTCGCCACAAGGCCCCATGCCCCTCGTGCTTTAGTGACTTTGTTGATATCACTCAACTTGACCACAATGTTACAACTACCGAACATAGGCTCATAAATAGGCAAGGTTCTGAAGCACATGAAACGAGAAGTCAAAGTCAAATATCCTTGCTGAGGCACTTTACCAGGAAGATACGCACAAGAAAAACTTGCGATCACTTCCTGACCAGCGGGAAGCTTGAATTCTTTTGTCAGTGTGCTCTCCGGTTCGCACTTTGACTGCAACACCGTAGGCACTTCCGGCTCATCATCATCTGGAGTAACTGATGAACTTGCCCTTTGCAACAACTGCTGTTGCTGTGATTTGAACGAGATAGGAACTTGTATCAGCGGAAGCGTTCGACTTACGGGATCTTTAGATGCGAAGCGATCCATATCTTTCAACGGATCTATCTTACCTAGCTCTCGCAGCATCTTCTCCTCAAGTTGTCGAATGACAGAAACAGTATTTCCAGTACTGTCTACCAATTGACATAAGCAACGGCGGAGTTTGGACATGGCTGATGCATGAGAGGCTACAAAACCACTGACAGTTCCCGCCATCTGGACTGCATAAGCCCCGATTTGAGTTTCAAGGCGTTCCGAACAATCAAGACATTCTTTTAAAAGGCCTTTCCTCTCCTCCCTTTCGTCACTCAGCTTCAAATCAGCCTTCTCTGCCTTCTTTTCCGCTTCTGCTAGCACTTCCTGAGGCGATTGCACGGATAGACCCAACAACCTCTGGACTACATTCCCTTCTTGTTCAACGGTATCTACAGGAGGATCTGTTATATTGGACTTTCTTCTCTTAGTTTCAATCTTATCCTTCAGATCAGAGATGTCACTTGTTGCACGGGTTCGACTTTCTTCTGCTCTAAAAATAGAATCCTCTATAGTGTCCAAGTTACTTCTAGCATTCTTCAAAGACTGGGCACAAATCTGGAGTTCCTTATTAGCAGCAGCACGAGCAGCCAAGACTTGTTTCTGTGCAGACTCACTCGTTGATATAAGACCCTCAATTTCAGAACTAAGAGTCTTTAGTTCAGTTGCCCATTCCTGTAACACCAATGCCGATTGTTTCATGCTCACCATAAACACTCTCCACGCGTTCTATCCACATCAATCAATATATGTCATCATAAAAACGTACTACTTACTCTTTCCGAATCTAGATACATCTCCTCTGACAGCAGCTCGTCATCTTGTACGGCTATTTCCCTCAGGTACATCAATGAGAGGGATGCTCCCGACGCTACTTGGGCTGTAGCTTTGGCACGAGCTTCTACCGCCGATGTGATACTCTCGGTGATTCGCAATGCCACATGGCTGATGGTGATTGCATTCGAGCATAACTCACCCACAGCATCCACACTAGCAGACGCCACATCGGGTTCCACTCCACCCAGTGCTTCGTAGATCTTTCCTGCCAGGTCTCCGCCTGCAGTTCCATCTAAAGTATTCTGCTCGATATTCACCAACGACGCCAGATCCGCAGCAAGATCTTTATCAGCGTCTACGGCAGACACAATATCCTTCAGCGCTCGGGCAATCTCATCGTTGAAGTTTAAAACATGGAGATTTGACTGAGTAATACGCATGTACGACATGTTTAACTGACCGAGACGACTGTAGGAGATTCGATACATCTGCTTCAAATACACACCAAGAGCCTCGCTCTGTTCCATGGT
>Ga0209390_10008381_pt1 | contig 12814 bp, 7 predicted proteins | sample BON01_FD_187212 | JGI IMG/M metagenome (GOLD analysis project Ga0209390, IMG submission 187212) | Freshwater microbial communities from Lake Bonney liftoff mats and glacier meltwater in Antarctica - BON-01 (SPAdes) (version 2) | ecosystem: Environmental > Aquatic > Freshwater > Ice > Glacier... | reverse complement strand
GCCCGTCCCGGGCCGCGCGGCCGAGCACGGATCGCAAGGCCGGCGGCGCAAAGGTGGGCGAGCGGCGGCGCGCGGCAGAGGCCCCCCCGCGCCCCCCCCGCCCCCCCCGCATCCCCGGTCGCCGCCGCCGCTGCCACCCGGGCGCCTCCCCGCCCTCTTTCCGCACGCCCAGGGCTCAAAGTCCGTCCAAGACGCCCTCTCGCGCCTACTGCTGAAACACCCAAAGACCCGGTTTCGGACGGCTTCGGACGGCTGTGAAATGGGCCTTCGGATGGTCAATTTTACAGAGTCCTTTTCGTCTCTCCAACAAGAGAAAAACCAACAAAAATAAACCGGTCCTTTTTTGTTGCCGTCAGCTCGCGCTCCACACGACCGGCACGCCGTCCTCCCGCCACGTGACCCGCCCCTCGACCAGCGCCGCCACCGCCTCGGGGTAGACCAGGTGCTCGGCCTCCAGCACGCGCCGCGCCAGCCGCGCGGGGGTGTCGTTGGGCCGCACGGGCACGCACCTCTGCGCCAGGATGGGGCCCGTGTCGTACGCCTCGTCGACGAAATGCACGGTCGGCCCGCTGAAGCGCGCGCCCGAGGCGATCACGGCCCGGTGCACGCGCTCGCCGTACAGGCCCTTGCCCCCGAACGCCGGCAGGAGCGCGGGGTGGATATTCAGCATCCGGCGCGGGAACCGCTTAACGACTTCCGCCGGCACCAATTTCAAGTAGCCCGCGAGCAGCGCCACGTCCGCCGCCGTGTCCGCGCCGCCCTCGGGGCTCAGGGCCTCCGCGAGCTCGAGGCTCGTCAGCCCCTCGAACGCGCCGGAGCGCGGGCGCGGGTAGGCCAGCACGGGGATGCCGTGCGCGCGGGCGTGCGCGGCGCCGCCGCAGCCCGGGGCGTCAGTGACGACGGCGGCGACGGCGGCGCCAGCGATCCTGCCGTCGAGGATGGCGGCGTGGATGGCGCGGAAATTTGAGCCGCCGCCGGAGACGAACACGGCGAGCCGGACGGGGGCGCCGGGTCGGTCGGGGCTTGCTGCTGCTGGGGGAAGGGCGGGGGCCGGGAGGGGGCCGCTGCTTGCGGCGGCGGCGGCACCGGGCGCAGACGCGGCGGGCGCGGCGGGCCAGCGTCGGCGGGCGGCGGCTGGTGATGCTGCTGCTGCTGGTGCTACGGTGCTGCCGGTCTGCCGCCGCCGCGCGAAGGGCGCGACTGCTCCTCGACGGGCGACCAGTGAGTTCGCGGATGCCGACGCTGACGCTGACGCGTGCGTCTTCGACAGCATCGTGAAAACACGGGTGTCGTGGCACCTCTCCTGAGACCCCCCTCCTTCCGTGCTGGATGATCGACGGTGCGCGAGTGTCACGAAAAAGAGGTTTGGATTGGTTTGATATTCTTCGGGTCTTGTTCCATGGGTCGAAGACGCTCAGCGAGCAAGGGGACAAGGACCCATCGAGGGAGCGGCGAATGCCGGCGACAAGCGCAGAGACGAGACGCGGGACGCGCTCTCACCGGCCGGACGACGCCGACGACGGCAACTCGTCTCCCGCCGACAACCCCAAGCCTCCTGCTCCCCTGTTGTGCACGCGCGTGCGCCACGCCTTGCGCAGCTTGGCGCCCAGGTAGACGGCCGAGCGCGAGGGGCCCGTGGTCAGCAGGCCCGCCAGCGCCTGCCGCCGGCTGGACGCCCCGACGAGCGCAAACAGCCCGCCCGCGACGACGCGCCCGAGGCCGTGCGGCCGGAGCGGCCACGCGGCGTTGGCCTCGTCGGCGGCGGCGCCGGGCAGGGACGAGGACGCGGACGGCGACGGGGCGCCGGCTCGCGCCAGCAGCGCCTTCTCGGCGCCGCGCTTGGCGCTGTAGTCGGCGGCGCGCAGGGCGGCGCGCGCGACAGCCGCGCGCTCGACGTCCGTCAGGGGCGGCGGGCGCTCGTCGTCCGCCTCCGCCGCCCACCGTCCCGCAGCCTCGCCCGCCGCTGCGCACAGCGTCCCGCCGCCGCCCGCCGCCGCCGCCCGCCGCCGCTCGAGCAGCGCGCGCCGCCACGCCTCCTCGCCCGCGCCCAGGCGCAGCCCGCAGTGCCCCGCGATCGCGCGCAGCAGGGCCTCGGGGAGCTGCCGCAGCAGGGCCGCGCGCGCCTCGCGGCCCGCGTCCTGCCTCCAGACGAGCTCGCCCTCCTCGCCCGCGCGGCGGCGGCGCAGCGCGGCCGCGCGCAGCTCCGCCAGGCGAAGGCGGAAGCGCCGCGCGGCCTCCGCGGCGGCCAGGCGCGCGGCGCGCGCCCGCTCGACGGCCGCGGCCGCGGCCTCGGAGCGCGCGCGCAGGCGGGCCAGGGACTCGGGCGAGGAGAGCGGGCCGCCGCCGCCGCCGCCGCCGCCGCCGCCCCCCGCTCCTCCTCGTCGCTCTGCGCCGCTCCGCAGCAGCAGCCACTGCGCAAACGTGCTCGGCGGGGGCAGGTGCGCGTCCGCCACCACCGCAGCCGCCACGGCCCCTTCCCCTCGGCCCGTACCCGCCTCGGCGGCCGCCTCGGCGTCCCACCGCCGCTGCGCCTCGACCGCCTCGGCCTCCGCCCGGTGCTGCTCCCGGTGCGCCGCCCGCGCGTCCTCCACCGCCGCGCGCGCCGCGCCCGCCCCGGCCCCCCCCTCCCGCCGAGGAGAGGAGTGCCCGGACCCGCCGCCCCCCGCCGGCGCCAGCAGCGGCGCGCCGTCCCCGCCCCCGCCCAGCAGTAAGGGCGCGTACAGCGCCTCGAAAGCGCCGTAGCTGCCGGCGACGATGCGCTCGACCTTGAGCGAGTCCTCGGCCAGGCCCATGCGCACGTCGCCCATGTAGCTGAGGGCCGTGATGCGGCGGAAGAGGTCCTGTCGTGACGGTATGTGTTGGAGCGTTTCGGGAGGAGGGGGGCGGGAGAGAGAGAGAGAGAGAGAGAGCGAGGGGGGCGAGATGAGCGAAGAAAGGCGCGTGTCTTTCTCTCTCTCTTTGCGGGGCGGGGGGCAGAGCGCGGCGCGGCGCCCGCAGATGTTCGTCGCGTCGAGACGCCCGAAGGAGAGAGCGAGGGACGCACCCTCAGCGTGAACGTCTCCGGCGACAGCAAGAGGGCCGTGTGCACCGCCGCGCGCAGGTTGGCCGCCAGCGCCGCGTCCAGCTCGGCAGAGGGAGACGACGCGGACGACGACGCCGCCGCGCCGCCCTCGCCGCCGCCGTCGCCGCGGCCACCGCCGCCGCCGCCGCCGGGCCACGGCGCCAGCGTCAGCGGCGCGACGGGCTTGTGCAGCCGTCCCGCCACGTACAAGTGCCGCCACGTCAGCAGGTCGTACACCAGGTCCGAGGCGCCGATCACGCCGTACTTGACGCGCAGGGGCTCGTCGTCGTTGCCCGCGGCGTGCGCTCCACCGCCGCCGCCGCCGCCGCCGCTCGTGTCGCCGCCGCCCCCGCCCGCTCCATCTCCTCCTCCTCCTCCTCCTCCAGCCGCCGCCGCCGCCCACTGCCCGCCGCCGCCCTCGAGCCGCACGAGCGTGTTGAAGTGCACCGCCGCGCCGACCCGCCGCGCAACCCAGTCCACGCCCGCCGGACCGAGGACGCGGCGCGACACACCCGAGTAGTGGGACGGATTGGCGGCCGCGTTGGCGGCGTGCCAGGCGCGCGGGTCGTCCACGGCAAAGATCAGGTCGAGGAGCGGGCCGCTGCTGCCGCTGCTGTTTGCGGCGGCGGACGACGAGCGCGCGCGGCCGCCGCCGCCGCCGCCGCTGCCGCCGCCGCCGCCACCGCCGGCCGCCGTCGCGTTGGGGTAGAGGTCCGGCTGCTCGAAGGCGCCGCTGCCGTAGGCGAACCCGTACTCCACGGGCGGGAAGAAGGACAGCAGGCGCTGGACGCGCGCGGGGCGCAGCAGAGGGAGCTGGCTGCTCGTCGTCGTTTGGCGCGGCGGTAGGTGATCGGCGGGCGACGTCGCCGGCACGCCATCCTTTTCTTCTTCGACCTTTGCAGGCGCGCTGCACGACAGAAACCTGAGCGCGGCCGGGGTACTGCGCAGGCGCGCGCGATCCATGATCCACGACAGCCGTATGGCCGCGCGCGCTGGCGACGCGACGGACACGGGTACGCGACGCATCGAGGGAGGCGCGGCGCTCCTTTGCTAGCCCGCGTTCCTCTCTCAGCCTCTCATCGTGATGATGGTGTTGGAGCGTGAGCAGTGTCGGCCTGATTGTGGAGGATTGGATTTGGAGGGGCCTGGATCGGGGGAGGACGGCGATTCAAGCGACGGTGCGGCGGCGTCGCGTCGAGCGGAGCGCAGAGCGGCAGCGACGAGCGCCGACCCCCGCTCGCTCGCATGGTTTTTGCGAAGCACGTCCACGCGCGTTCAACATCAGCACAAAAGTCGACCCCGTGGTCGGATTCGTGTCGCACTCTCTCACCCATTGTTGATCAAACTGTAGCGGCGACGCGCTCGCGAAGAGAGAGGAAGGGCGCGCACCGGCAACCTTCCTCCCCCCTTTCGATTCCCTTCCGACCCGCGCAAACACGAGAGACACAGCGCGGCTGCGCAGCCTCTGCTTGCGCGAGCAGTTGCGCGTACCACACGTGCTTGACCACCCCGTGATCCAGCCAACATTTAGACCCCGCCCTCGCGAACGCAGAAAGACGGGAACGGGACCGTTCCGAAGGAAAAAACAGACCCCTGCTGGCCGCGCCATGTTCGCGCGCCGTGATGTCCAGGGCTTGGCGGAGGTCCTGCGCCAGCTGGGGCGGGCGTGCTACGCGGGTGGCCGCGCACCTCCTACGGCTGAGTCTAAGCCCGAGGAGCCCGAATCGACGTACGACGAACTCCGCGCCGAGGTGAGACGACGGCGGCGGCGGCGGCGGCGCGCGACAGCCGGACGTCGCTCGCCTTTTTTTCGGCAACGCGTTACTGCTTTTGCTCACCTCCGCCCCCCCCCCCCCCCCCCCCCCCCCCCCCCCCGCAAATCACACTTGAAGCGACACCAACAGCTCCTCGAGACCGGCGACACGACCGCCACGACCGAGCGCTTGAGCGGCGAAGCGCAGCAGCTGCGCGCCGTGCTTAAGGCGGTCGACGCCGCCGCCGCCGCCGACGCCAGCGAGGACGCGCCCGTCGACGCCGACGCCGACGCCGCCCCCGCCGCCCCCGCCGCCCCCCGTCCGGCGTCCTTGTCCGCCATGCTCGCCGCCAAGGCCGCCGCCTCCTTTGGCGGGGTGAGGTCGCCGTGGCGCCTCCGGCGGGTGACGGCTGGAGCGGGGGCGAGCACGAGCGGCGGCGGCGGCAGCCTGGCCGACCAACAGCAGCAGACGCAGCAGCAGCAGCCGCCGCGGCCGCCGCCGAGCACACCGCCGCCAGCCCCCACCGCCTGCCTGACGCCGAACGACGTGGTCGACGCCGGCGGCGGCGGCCCCCTGACGCGCTCCATCATGTCGTCGTCCGCGCGGCCCCGCAGCCGCAGCGGCGGCGAGATGATGGCATGGAGGGCGTCGCCGCCCGCGCACGGGCAGGTCGCTCGCGGCGGGGGAGGCGGGGGCGGCGGCGGCGGCGGCAGCGCAGGCGGCCTGGCAAGCTTGGGCGGCTCCATCCTCGCTGGAGGGTCTCGCGCCGCCGTCGCCGCGCAAGCCCTTGGTGTCACGTCGGTGCCTTCGCAGTCGTGCTCGCGCGCGCCGACGCAGCAGCAGCAGCAGCCAATGCAGCCGATGCAGCCCCAGCTGCTGGCGGTGGCGCGGCGCCAGGCGGCGGCGGCGGCGGCGACGCGCCGCGCGCTGCTCAAGGCCGCCTTGGGCGAGGAGGCCCAGGACGGAGAGGAGGAGGCCGCAGGGCAGCAGCGGCAGCAGCAGTGGCAGGCGGTCGACGACGACAACGCCGCTGCGCCCGGCGACGCCACCCCGGGCGGCGCCGGCAGCGTGTACGCCGACGCCGCCAGCGAGGCGGCCCTCAGCCGCGCGGGCACGCGCCCCGTGTCGGCGGCGGGCGCGGTGGCCTGCAACGCCAGCGCGAAGCAGCAGCAGCAGCAGCACGCGGGAAGGACGGCCGCAGCGGCCGCGGCCATCCTCGGGGGAAGCGGTAGCGGCGGCGGCGGCGGCGGCGGCGTGCTTCACCTGCACGGGCAGCGGCCTCAGGCGCTGCTGGCAGCGGCCTCGTCGTCCGCGGGGGGGGCAGCGATGGGCACGTCTTCCTACGCCGCACCTATGGAGCAGCTTGAGCGTCTGTCCGGCGGCAGGCCCCTCTTTTCGCCGGCGCCCCCCCGCCGGCGCGCCGCCACGGCCGTCGCCGCCAGCGCCGCCGCCAGCGCTTGCAGCGAGAGCGGCAGGCGCCCGCCCGCCCGGCGCGCCAGCGAGGCGCAGGAGCAGGGCGCAGCCGCGGCCGCCGTGCGAGCGGCCACACCCAGCGCCGACGCCGCGTCTACCGGGGGTGCGCGCGCGTCGGTTTTGGACCTGTCGCCGCTGGCGTCCGGGAGGCGCCTGCAGCAGCAGCAGCAGCAGCAGCAGCAGCAGCAGCAGCAGCGGCAGCAGCAGCAGCGGCAGCGGCAGCAGCAGCAGCGGCAGCGGCAGTCGGGGGGGCCGGGCGCCGTCTGGGGCACGTCCGGCGGAGGTGCCGGCGCCCCGCCCCCTTTGGGCGTCATGTTTGTCTCTAGCGGCGGCGGCGGGGGCTCGCCCGCGTCCCTGGGCGGCTCGCCCGCGCGTCGCTGGCCGTCCGGGCTAGGCGCGACCAGCACCGGCGGCGGAGGCGGCGGCCGGAGCAGCAACAACGGCCCCCGTCCGGCCACGGCGGCCGTCGCCGGGACTCGCGCCCCTCCACCCCCCCAAATGTCGCCCTACGCCATGGCGCTGCTCGGCGTCGGCGGCCTGGGGGGGCCGTACGCGACGCCCGCGCGCCCGGCCACGGCCGCCGGCCCGGGAGCGAGGGGACCGCCCGGCGCCGGCGCCGGGAGCGCCAACGCGACCGCCATCGGCAGCCTCATGTTTGGCAGCTCCCCCGCGCCCGGTCCTTTGTGCAGCGGCAGCCCCGCGCGCCCCGTTCCCAAGTCCCGGCCGAGCCCGTCCGCCGTGGCCGCCGTCGCCGCGGCCCAGGCGCTGATCTCTCGGGCGGCGGGCAGAGGCGGCATCGGCAGCGGCGGCGGGATCGGCGGCTTCGGCGGCGGCTTTGGCAGCGGCGGCGTGCCGCTCCACGACGCGACGCTCGACCTGCCCACGTACGGCAACAAGTACTTCGACGCGTGGTTCACGACGCCGGAGGGCAAGGGACCCGCCTTTTAGAGAAAGATCTAGGACCTATCCAGGTTGTTTTCACATCTTAGAACGTTTTCCAACAGCGAAAAAAAGGCTTTCGCTTTCAGCGCCGCCGGCCGCCGCGCGCGCTCGAGGCCTCGCGCGAGGCCGCCTTGCGCGCGACCTTGAGCGCGCCGGCCAGCTTGGTGCGGCGCTCGGCCCAGGCCGCGCGCGCATCCGTCTCGGTGCCGCGGCGCATGAAGGTGGCCGCCTCGGGGGAGAGCGCCGCCGCGACGGCCGCGGGCACGGCGCCAGCGGCGCGCCGCGCGGGCGGCGGGGCTTTGGCTGCCGCCGCCGCCGCGGGTGCCTTGTCCGCCGCCGCCGCCGCCGCTCGCGTCGGGCGAGGGCGCTGCTGCTGCTGCTGCTGCTGCTGCTGCTGCTGCTGCTGCTGGGAGAGGAGCTCGCGCGACAGTAGCGGCGGCGACGCCGACCTTTCGACAGACTCGGGGCCCGCATCGTCGCCCAGGGCGTCCTCGGCGCCGTCGGTTCGCTCCTCGCTCTCTCTCTCCCGCTCCTCGCCGGCGGCGTCGTCACCACCTGCAAGCGCCTCCTCGTCCTCTCGAAGCGCCGCGTCCTCCTCGTCATCGTTTTCGTCATCATCGGCCTCCGCGTGCTCGTGCGCCTCCTCGCCGGCGTCGCCCTCGGGCCCGGAGGCGGTCTCCATGGCGTCGTCGTCGCCGGGCGGGGGCCGCGCGTCGTCCTCCTCTGCCTCTCTGACGGCCGCGGCCTCCTCCTCCTCCGCCACTCTGACGGCCGCGGCCTCCTCCTCCTCCGCCTCTCTGACAACCGCGGCCTCCTCCTCCTCCTTCTCCTCCTCGTCGCTGTCTGCTTCCGCTTCCTCGTCTCCGCCGGCCGACACGGCCGCAGCGGCGTCGGCCTCGTCGTCTTCGGAGGCAGCCTCCCCGGCCGACGGAGCGTCCTCCTCCGCCTCGTCCTCCTCTCGGGCTTGCACTTCGGCCTCCCGTTCCCACTCGCGCGCCCGCTTGGCAACGGCCACGGGCCTGCGCCGCAGAGGCATGTCGTCCTCTTCCTCGCTGCTGCTGCCGAGCGCCGCCATCAGCGCCGCCGCCCGCTCGCCCAGCCCGCCAGGAAAATCTGCCGCCGCCCCTGCCCCGGGCGCCCCGCCGCCGCCGCCGCCGCCGCCCTCGTCCCCGGCCGTAAAGTCAACGACGCCCCCGCCCGCCCGCCGCCGCGCCGCCTTGTCCGCGCGCCGCAGGTCCTCCTCGCCGAACGCGACGGCGGCGCCGGCCTCGCCGCCGCCGCCCTCCTCGCGCTCGAGCTCGCGCAGCAGCCGCAGCTGCCCGCGCGCCTCTTCGCTCCGGCGCGCCGCCGCCGCCGCCGCCGCTGCCGTCGCCGCGGCGGGCGCCTTCTTGGCCTTGCCTGCCCCGGCGGCCGCGGACGGCCCAGGCAACGGCGGTGGTGCGGGGTACGCCTCTCCCTCGAGCAGAACGCCCGCGCGCGCGCGCGCGAGCGCCTCGATGGCCGCCAGGTGCGTGGCGCGGCGCAGCGGCAGCGGCAGCGCCTCGTCGCGCGCGCCGCCCAGCTCCCAGGCGCGCAGCAGCGCGGAGGCGGCGGCCGCGCGCCGGCCCTCGGCCGCGGCGTCCTCCGCGTTGCGGCGGTAGGGCAGGGCCGCGGGCCCGGCCGAGGGGACCGGCACGGCGTCCCAGGACAGGTCCGAGGGGCGCGCGGCGCGCGAGACGGGAAACCAGGATCGGGCGCCGGCCGAGCGCCGGTCGCCGCCGACGGCCAAGAGGCGCGGCTTTTTGTGCGCGCCTCCGGGGACCGGCAGGGCGATGTTGAGCGTCGGGGCGGCGGCGGCCTTGGCCGTCGCTCGTGCCCCAACTGCGCCGTCGCCGCCGTCGCCGTCGCCGTCGCCCCCGCCCGCCGCCGCCCCGTCGGCCGCCGCCTCTTCTGCCGTCGCGCGGGCGTTTGCCAGCGCCGCCGCCGCCGAGCGCGCCGCCGCCTCTGCCGCGAGCTCTGCGGCCAGGCGCTCGCTGTAGCGCGGGCGCGCGACCTCGACGCGCAGCTTGAGGCCGCGCCACTTGCAGCCGTTGTACTGTGTTTGATTCAAGGGTGGTGGAGAGTTCTGGCGGGGCGCGCGTTGGTTTTTCTGTCGTGCGTCTTTTCCGGCGGGGGTGGGTTGCGGCGCGGCGCCCACAGAGGAGAAGCGCGTTCCGCCCTCCGTTCCGCCCTCCGTTCAAAACCTCTCACCAGGCTCAGGCACCGGCCCAGCGACGCGCCGTCCTTGGGCGCCAGGGTCAGGTAGCCGAAGCAGCCGCGGCCCCCCTCCCCCGCGTGCGCGTCCTTGGCGGGCACGACCTCGCACGCGGCGACGGCGCCAAAGGTGCAGAAGCGGGCGGCGACGTCGGCCGGCGCGACGCCGGGCGCGAGGCCGCCGACAAAGAGGCGGACGGCGTCCGGCGGCGCTGACGGCGATGCTGCTGCTTTCGTCGCGGCGGCGGCGGGCTGCTCAGCGCCGGGCGCGCCGGGCGCCTTGGTGACCATCGCGAGCTTGATGATGCTCGATCGTCGTTTGCCTCGGGTCGCGGTGTAGTGTGACGTGTGCGTGGCGCGCAGAGAGAAAAGTCGATAGTCGGCGCTTGCTTTCGTCCGTCGGCGTCGTTTTGCAACTCTTCGATGGTCGTTAGGGGTCCAGCGTGGTCAATGTGTCTAGATGGTGGGTGCCAGTAAATGTGGTGTGGTGGTCTGACGGGCGCGCGCAAACGTCAAGTCTTAGGAACGGGCAAGGAAAAGGAAACTGGGGCGCCGTCGGCGGCGGCGATGGCCGGCTCGCCTCGCCTGTGCGACGACAAACGACCGCGACGCCCCCTTTCTTCACTTGGAAGCTTTCATGGGCCGGCCGACGGGGCGCTTGCCGGCGGGCGCCGTGGCCGGGGCGGCCTGCTTCTTGGGCTCGGGCTTTTTGGCCGCCTTGGGCGCCGCTTTCGGCGCCGCCGCCGATTTCGGCGCCGCCGCCGCCTTCTTTGGCGCCGCCGCCGCCGCCTTGCTCCCGCCCGCGCCCGCCTCTCCCCCGGCTCCCCCTCCCCCCCCGTTGGCCGAGGAAGAAGATCCGCCCACGTACCGCCGCACGTACTCCTTCTCCGGCACCAGCTCGAGCTCCCGCGGCGACGTCACCTCCCCCGGCTGCCACCGCTGCCCGGGCCTCGGCAGCCGCCACCCGCCGCCCTCCCAGACGCGCACGCGGCGCACGCGCCCGAGCGGCACCGTCTCGGCGGGCGAGTCGTGCATGGGGTAGGCGACCGAGGCCTCGCCGCCCGTGCGCAACGACACCTTTCTCGCCAGGCCGAACCACGCGCACGGGTCGGACGCGCTGCCGTTGTGCACCTCGACAAACTCGCCGGGCCTCAGCGGCTCCCGCTCGGCGCCGAAATCGACGGGCTGGTCGCTCGGGTACAGGTCGTCGGCAAAGGCGCGGGCCTTCTCGCCGTTGTCGTAGCGCACGGTCGTCCACTCGGCGCCCGCGGCGCCGCCCGAGGGGCCCGCGGCGACCTTGGCGGGCCAGAAGGCGCCGGCGAAGCCGGTCTTCTCGGGGTCGCGCGTCGGCGGCCACCAGACGCGGACGGAGGATCCGGCGGCGGGCTTTTGGTTGTTGTTGTTGATTGAGTTGGTGCGTGTCGAGGGCGAGCGGGGGTTGGCCAGGGCGATCGGATTGGGGTTTTGAAAGAAACGGGCGACGGCGCCGACGGCGGGCGAGCGAGCGACAAACGGCGACAAACGACGCCGACGACGACGCGCCAGAGCGAGGAAAAAACTCACCAGGTCGGTGGCGCCGCGCTGTTGCGTGGGCTTGGGGCGGCCGCTGACCGTCGCAGTCGCGACCGGGGGCGGGGGCGGGGCCTTGGCCGCGCGCTTCTTGGGAGCCTTCTTCGGGTGCGCGTTCGAGGTGTCGGAGGCCAGCGGGGAGCCGGGCCTCCCCTCCCCGCTGAGCAGCGCGAGCGCCGAGAACCCTGCCGCGCTCGTGCGCTTGCCGCGCGGCGACTCGGCGACCGGCTTCTTTCTCGGGGCCATTTGGATGTTTGGTCGAGATGAGAGATTAGGCTGGTGTGTTTAGGAGCGCGAGAGGGCAAGCGTCGGCGCTTTTGGGCGTCGGCGTCGGCGTCGCGAGAAAGCGCGAAGCAACCTCAAGCGCCCAGCGAGGGGGCGAAGAGAACGGGAGGGCGGCGTTGTCTCGGACGAAGTAGGCGGGGCGACGCCCCGTCCGGCAAACCCTCGTCATCGCTCGATTGAGCAACGACCTCAAAGCGCACAGAAGCAAGATTACAAAGAACAAAAAGGCGCGATTCGAGCGCGAGCGGGCGGGCGGGCGCCGGCGGGCGGGGGATGCGCGCCGCCCGTCCACCAATCACGATCGCATTGTCACAAGTTGTGACTCACAGCCAACAAATCACCAACAACCATCAACCAACACGGCGACACCAGCGGGTCCAGCCCCCACGTCTTCTGCGTACAGCTGGCACCGAGCGTTCAAACGCGCCGTGCCCCAAAGAGTGGGCGGCGCACCCACTGCGGGCAACAAAATTGGGGCGCCATCCAAGGCAAAACGACCGCTCGCGGTCACGGCGACACCAGCGGGTCCAGCCCCACGTCCTTGTACAGCAGGTAGCGCGTGTTGACCCGACCCAGCGCCGCGTACCACTGCGGCACGAAGGGCGCCATCCAGACGACGTCGCCGGCCTGCACGGGCAGCCAGCGGTCGCCCAGGCGGTAGATGCCCTGGCCCTGGGGACGGAGAGGGAGGGGTTTCGTTTTGTTTGTGAGAGGGTGTTTTGTAAGGGGGGGGGGGGGGCGGAAGGCGGGGGAGAAGAATGCGCGAAAAAAGGCGGCCGACGGCGGTCGGTTCCGGCGTTGTCTTTTCTCTCTCTCGACGGCGCCCTTTTTGGAGAAGAAACCGGCGCCGCAACAAAAAACAACCAACGAACAAAACAAACAAGCCACCGACTCGGTCTTACCTGCAAGATGATCATGCCGTGCTGGTTGTAGTGCACCTCTTTCACCTCTAAAAACTCCCCCGGCGAAAAGTCCATCACGTGCACGTTGAAGTCGTAGTCCCCTGTTTGCGGCAGCAGCTTGCGCAGCCGGAACGCCTCGGGCGCCGTCGGCAGCAGCGGCGAGTCCGATGTCCTGCCCGTGAGGAACTTTGGGTCGGCGTCCGCCTTGGCGAAGATGCGCTCGAACGCGACGAGGCTGGCGCCGCGGGCGCTGGTCACGCGGCCGTCCCAGCCCGGGGGAAAGTAGGCCCAGCCGTCGGCGGCGACCGTGACGTTTTTCGGCGGCGGCGGGCGCTTGCCGGCGCGCTTGCCGGCGCCGGCGCCCTCCGCTCCGTCCGCCCCGTCGTTCTCGTCGTTGTCGTCGTCGGGCGGCGGCGTGATCGTGATCTCGCCGTCGGTCACGAAGAAAAAGCTGTTGTGTTGTCATCGCGTCGTCGTCGTGAGAAGGTTTGTTCGGGGGTTTGCACGCAGGGCGCGGCGTATGTGTGTGGTGAGGGGGCGAGACAGCGAGAGTGGCGGCGGGGCGGGAGCGAGAGTGAGCGTCGCGGGCGCGGGGG
>Ga0209390_10008380_pt1 | contig 12815 bp, 5 predicted proteins | sample BON01_FD_187212 | JGI IMG/M metagenome (GOLD analysis project Ga0209390, IMG submission 187212) | Freshwater microbial communities from Lake Bonney liftoff mats and glacier meltwater in Antarctica - BON-01 (SPAdes) (version 2) | ecosystem: Environmental > Aquatic > Freshwater > Ice > Glacier... | reverse complement strand
TAAACAAACACACACACACACACACACACACACACACACACACACACACACACACAGCTTCGGATGTGGGCAAGACGCGGTTTTTGGTGCGCCTTCGAAGAAGTGGAGGCCTGGTTCCTTCCTCCTACTTCTACTGCTGTTGCTGCTGCTGTTTGATAAATACACATTCACACAGGGTGGGGGCGCTACCTACAAGAGTAGTGACCTTCATCATCCTTCCACTACCACCTTTCTTGTCTCTCGCTCCCTCCCCCTCCGCTTCGACGCTCCCCTCCCTCCGACAAGCGCCTATGCCTCCTGCACGCGGAGGTGGGACTGGAAGGCGGTGCGGATGAGCGGGCGCACGTCGTCGACCTTGTTGAGCTGCTCGAGGAAGGGCAGCAGCTTGAGCAGCTCCGAGTCGTCGCGGTCCTCGAACCAGCTCTCGATGGGGATGCCGTTGTCGAGCTGGTAGCCGTAGGCGTAGGGGGAGTTGTCGATGAGCACGATGCGCGCCATGTCGCGGCCCAGTACGTGCAGGTCCTTGATGTAGTTGCCCTCCACGGGCAGGCAGGCGTCGCGGAAGAGCCGGTGCTTGATCAGCTTCTGGCCCGGGTCGATCAGGTCCAGCAGCGCGTCCGCGTACACCTGCTGCGAGGCCGTGAATACCACCACCTCGAACATCTTGGACACGCGGCGCAGGAACTCCTCCAGGTGCGGCCGCTTGCGCACGTGCACCTGGTAGCTGACGCCGTTGAAGTCCACGGGGAACACCACGTCCGGGTCGGGCACCGGCTCCACCGTGCAGTGCACCAGCGTCTCGTCCAGGTCCAGCACCAGCGTAACGGGGGCCGAGACGGGCGCCGATCGCGTGTGCTTGCGCTGCGGCAGGCACACCTTGCCCTGGATGGCCACGTGCTCGTAGGGCGGGAGCTGCTTGATGAACAGGAAGGGGTTGAACTCCTCCGCCACGTCCAGATCATCCTCCTCCTCCCCCTCCTTTTCCCCCTCCTCCTCGCCCTCACTGTCATCGCCGTCCTCCAGCGCTGGCTCCACGTCCATGCGGTCGTTCTGATGCTCCTCTCCTCGTTGCTGGCACACCGCCGCCTCGGCCGCCGCCAAAGCTGCCTCGTCCCCACGACCACCCTTCACCCCGACCGGTTGGGGCTGCCCGTACCGGTTTTCCCAGTTCAAGTCGTTCTCCTGGTCATGTACATCCGCCTCCGCCCGCCCTTCAGCCACGTTGGACTCTTCCTCGTGCAGCCCGTGCTCTTCCTCCTCGGTCTCCCGGCTCTCCTGCGCGCCGCCCACAAATTTGAGCACGGGCGAGAAGAGGGACACCACACGACCCTTCCACGTGCCTTCGCCGTCGCTTCCACCCCCAGTGCTGCTCCCTGTCCTTGGGCCCTCGCTGCGCAAGCCCGACATTTCTCCACCGTCCTCTTCGTGCTCCTTGTCGGGGCTGGTTTGCTCAAGCTGGCAGGCAGGGGGCGGGGAGTGCAAGAGGCCTGCATGGCGACTCCCGCCACCCCCACCACCGGCAGACCCCGTGTGGAGTGTGCCGTGTGTGTGTCTTACGGTCGTGCGTGGCCGCTTGGCGGAGGCAATCGGGGTGTTGGGCTCCGCGTAGGGCGACGGCTGATGGATAGACGGCATGATCCAGAGAGAATGTTGCCGCTTCTTGGTCTTGCGAGAGGAGCTGGTAGCAGGTGGTCCACTCCCAAATAAGCGGTGGGCAAGGCAGGTGGGTGACGACGCTTGGCAGTCAAACAACCCTCTGTCTGTGTCTGCCTGTGTCTGTGCGTGTGTGTGGGTGTTGAGGGGGGAGTGTGTGAGCGCGACGAAGATCAGCCAGAAGAGCGACCAGCTTGCTCACGTCCAATCTATGACCTATGCGCGTAGCTAGCTGGTTTGTGCTCCTGCCTGTATCCTTGTCATTTTTCGTACCAGGCTATAAATGTGCCAGCACCCTACGTGAGTCCTGTGGCTTTGGCACCTGTGCTAAGCGACAAGGAAGGAAATTATTCAGAATGAAGATGATGAGGCTGGTGATGATGGAGAGCCGAGTTACAAGCAACGCGAGACACCAACGCCCTGCCCACCAGCCAGATCCCCAGCGCCAGAGGCAGCACCTAAGGACAGAGGAGAGAGAGTGGTCACAAGCGGATCAGGTACCAGAAGGAAAGAGGGGCAGCAGTATGGAAAGAAAGCGGGAAGAGCATCTGAAAGGAGCGGCGCAGACTCCTAAATCCTAAATTGCCCTGGCCCATTGCTTTTCTCAACCAAAATGTGTCCCCCTCTTGGGCTAGTTTTCCTTCTCCAGTGCAGGGCTTTGAATGGTTCTGGCTTTTCTTTCTTCTTTTTTTGTAGATACCCTCGTTCGGGTTGTTTTCTTGATTATCTGGACACGGTAGTCCCTCCATCCTGGTGTGGAGAGCGGCACCTACCACCCCCCCCTAGCCAATACACGCTGCTTCTTCTTCTTTCCTCGTCTCTTCTTTGTCATTCACTTGACGCTCAACGCACGCACGCGCGTCTAAAACCACATTAGTTCGTCGCCGTCCACTCAAAGGGCGCCGGAACTTCTGCCTCTTCTTCCTCCCCTTCCAGCGGCGGGCTTTCCACGTCTGCCACATCCTCGGGTTCGCCCGGCTGCCGGTCCAGCAGCACGATGATGCCCGTGGGCTTGGAATATCGACGCACAGGCACGTACCGCTGGTCCGCGTCCAACAAGAAGGAAACCACGCTTTCTTGTGCCTGCGTCACCCGGGCCGGGTTGCCCAGCATAAAGGAGGTGGGCTCCGGCTCGGCCGCCTTCTTCTCCGCCGCCGCCGCCTCCTCGTCCTTGTCCTTCTCCTTGTCCTCCTCCCCTGCCGCGCCCGCCTCCTTGATGTCCTCGCTAACCTTGGACTCCGCCACGCCACCGCCCGCTCCGCCCGTGGCCGCACTGGCGCTGTCGACGTCCATGTGGTGCGGGTCGTCGCCCGCCTTCTTCTTGGCCTCGCGCGCCTTGGCCTTGGCGGTGGTGGAGAGCACGGCCGTGATGACGCGCTCTTTCTTCTCCTCCTTCTTCTCCTCCAGCTTCTTGGGGTAGGCGAAGGCGGAGGGCCGGGCGGCGCAGCGGGTGGCGAACTTGTTGGGCAGCTTGAAGTCCTTGTTCAGGCCGATCAGGAAGGTGGGCGTGAAGGCCAGCGACAGGAAGTGCATGAGCGGGTACCAGTACCAGTACTGCACCCACAGCGCCAGCCCCACCACGGCCGAGCTCTTGGTGAAGCCGGCGCGGCTTTGCATATTTAGCGTGACGTTGCGGCCGCCGGCGTCCAGGATGCCCGTGGCCAGGATAGCGCCCAGCTTGGTCATGGTGGACTGGTGCTTGTCGGGGATGACGCGCGCCAGCCGCTCGCGAAAGGCTTTGGCCTTGGGCACGCGCGCCTCGGACTGCTGTATGTAAACCATGGCCAGCCCCAGCATGGCAGCCTGGCGCACGTAGTCGGCCACGTCGTCCAGCATGGGCTCCAGCAGCGCCACGGCCTCGGGGCTGCCCGTGCCCGCGCAGGCAATGCCCACGGCCAGGCAGGAACCGTAGCGGACATGCGGGTTGAAGCTCTCGGCCAGCAGCGAGACCAAGCGCGGCACCTGCTCGGTGGTGCGGAAGAGGACGAAGCCCAGGTTGATGACGGCGGCGCGGCGCACGTCGTCCGACACGTCCGAGACGGCCACGTGCAGCAGGCGGCGGATGCCCGAGTTGTTGGCCGTGCCCGCGTAGGCCAGCCCGATGGTGAACATGGCCCCGTAGCGCAGGATGGGGTCCCGGTCGCGCGAGAGCTGCTCGATCAGCGGCTCGGCGTTCTCCTCCTGGCCATACATGATAAGCGCCAGCGCCAGCGCCAGCCCGCGGATGATCTTCTCGTGCTGCGTGTCATGCGCGTAGCTGAGCAGCTCCTTGATGGCGCCCTCGGCCAGCGGGTTGGAGGGCCCCGCGCCCAGCAGCAGCAGGCCGATGGAGAGCGCAGCCGCCTCGCCGGCCACGGCGTTGTCCGAGAAGAGCGTCTGCTTCAGGTCCTCGAAGAGCTCCTCCTTGGCCGAGCCCACCGCGGCCAGCCCCAGGCCCAGGCACGCGCCGTGCTGCACCACCTCGTTCACGCCCGCGTTGCGCAGCGCCTGGTGCAGGTAGGCGATGGTGTCCGCGTTGCCGGCGCCGCCGTTGCTGGCGTGGATTAGGCCCAGCGCGTAGAGAGCGCCGCCCTCCGAATAGGGGCTGGCCGAGATGCCGCCCTGCGGCAGGTAGGGCTGCAGCAGGCTCATGCTCTCCTTGACGTGGCCCTTGTGCACCACGCCGATGGAGGCCGTCGCCGTGAATTTGGCCCAGTTTGAGGCGCGGCCCAGCCACTCCAGGTTCTCGCGCAGGAAGGTGTCTGTGGTGGTGCCGGCGTTCATGTAGGCGTGCGCCACCACCGTGGCCCCGTGCAGCACGGAGTTGCGGTTCTCGATGGCCGTCTTGATCTGGCGCAGGATGAGCAGGTCCGTGTCGTTGTGCCGGTACAGGAAGTCCAGCGTCAGGTCGGTGGAGAAGCCCTCCACCAGCACCTGCCGCAGCTGTCCGTGGCGCGTCCAGTACTCGGGGTGCGCGCCCGCCGGCACGGGCTTGGCCTCGGCAGGGGTCGCCGCGGCAGCAGCAGAGGCAGCAGGCGTGGCACCGGCGCCGGCCTCCTTGCTCTCCTCGGCCCCGCTCCCGCCGGCAGCAGCGGGCACCACCGGGGCCGCCTCGGGCGGGAACAGCACGGCGTTGACGTCGATGAGGAAGTGCTGGTTCTCGCTCTCCACTAGGTCGAAGGCCACCTGGTAAGCGAGCAGCGCCTTCTCCTCGGGGCCCCGCAGCAGGTCGTCCAGGATCTGCGCCACCTCACTGGCCCGGTTCAGGAACTGCAGGCACTGGCAGATGGACACGTACTCGGGGTCGGCGATGGTGGCGTGCACGCGCACCAGCACGTCTAGCACCTGAAGGCGGAACTGCCGGCTGAGGATGAGCGTCTGGCTGACCTGGAAGATGTGGGCGATCAGCGGGCCCTTGGCCGGCGCCCGCGCGATGGCCTCCTCGATCTTGTCCAGCCGGTGCGCCTCCAGCGCGATGCCCACGGCCTGGTTGAAGGCGCCGTCCTCGAAGCAGCGCTCGAACATCTTCTCCACGATGGTCTCCAGCCGCGGGTCGATGCTGGTGGCGGCCTCCCCGCCCAGGACCAGGCGTTCGCGGAGGCGGACGTACTCGTCAAAGGCCTTGGCCACCAGCGTCTCCACGTACTCCGTCTTCTTGCTCACGTCGAAGTACGCGCCCGCCCCCAGACCCAGACGCAGCGCGTCCTCATACTCCTCCAGGTGGAAGAAGACCTTGGACGCCACCACCGCCGCCAACTCGCGCGCCTCAAAGGCCTCGTCTTCGGACAGCTCCTCGATCAAGGGCAGGGCGGTCGCCACCTCGGCCCAGAACTGGTCCACCAGCTCATGCAGTTTCTGCAAGGCGTGCGTCGTAAGCCGGGGGCTGTCCTCTTCCAAGAGCGCCAGCAGGCCCGACACTATGGAGGGAGGGAGAACAGGGAGGAAAGGGGGACGGAAATGAGGGAGGGAACGCGGGGATGGGAAGGGGGACTTTAAAACAAAGCACCCTTCTCCCTCCTCTCCTTACCAGTGGTTGAGCCGGCTCCCACGAGGGGCGGGTCTAGCGGTCCCATGACACCCACGGCCGCCATGTGCTTGGTGTTCCTGTGTATTGATAGAGTGTGGTGGGAGGGGAGGGGGAGGGGGGGGCGATGAGAAAAATGACAGCCCCTGCCCATGCCAGCCGGGGGATGGGCTGGCACAAATCGGCCTCCACCTCGTGCCCTGCCTCGGTTGGTACTGTGGTGGGTGTGGGCATGGAGGGGGAGGGCCTAAAGCTTGTGAATGCGGCAAGCCCTTTTCTCCGTCTTCGTTCGATTTCTCGGCGAAGCCTCGGAGGTCAACCGCCGCCGCTGCCGCCGTCATCATCATCCTCCCCTCTCAACCCCCACCTCCATAGCACAGCACAGCATACCACGTCAGGCAGTGCATGGCGGAGCGCGTGCAACTCCCTCAATCCAGGCACATAAATTGTGCAGGCGGTCTGGTCTAGATTGTCGCGTCGCTCGTCTTTGAGCGCTCACAAAAACCCAAGCACGCATTCTGACTCCTCGCCATCATCCTCAACATACACAAGCTACAGGCATACACGCCAGCTACAGTATACATAACACATACGGCCAATTCTTCCTGGCGCAGGGCAGCCAAGGTGCGAGCGTCATGATGCGGTCTTTGGTCCGTCGGACTGCAGCGGGAGGATGCCGTGTGTGCATCAACACCCGCACTACTACTAGCACGTCCTCGATCTGCTTGCCGCGTCCCGCCTCGCTACTGCAGCCCCCCCACCGTGTGCACCAGGTGATTGGGGCCCGAAGGGTCTTCAGCGTCGAGACGGGGGGCAGTCCAGTGACTATTGAGCCCCCACCACCACTGGGCGGAGGGACACCCGTGCCTGGGGACGGGCGGGCAGGGACGACACCGTCGGCAACCGCGGCGGCGGAAGAGGCCCCACCCACGGCCGCCACGCCCGAGGTTGTGGCGGCGGCTTTGAAACCGAAGGAACTCGTCGAGTACCTTGACCGGTATATCGTGGGGCAGGCGGATGCCAAGCGGGCCGTGGCCATTGCCCTGCGGAACCGGTGGCGGCGGCACAAGCTGCCCGAGGACCTGCGGACCGAGATCATCCCCAAGAACATACTGATGATTGGTCCCACGGGCTGCGGCAAGACGGAGATCGCGCGGCGCATCGCCAAGCTCTCGGACGCGCCCTTTATCAAGGTGGAGGCCACCAAGTTCACAGAGGTGGGCTTCCACGGCCGCGACGTGGACCAGATCATCCGCGACCTGGTGGAGATCTCGGTGAACATGACCAAGAAGCGCCGCAGCGAGGCCATCAAGGCGGAGGCCCAGAAGGCGGTGGAGGAGAAGATCCTGCAGGTCCTGACGGGGCCCTACGCGCGCGAGGACGCCAAGGAGACCTTTCGGGACCTGCTGCGCAAGGGCAGCCTGAACGACCGGCTCATCGACGTGGAGGTGCCCGCGGACCGGGGCGGCGCGGGGGGCGTGTTCGACAAGGCGGGCGCGGGGCCGGGCAGCGGGGCCTTCGCCGAGAGCAACCCGAACGTGTCCATGGCGGACTTCATCGGCAAGTTCTCGCGGGCCATCATGCCCAAGCGGCCCATGGAGAAGCGCAAGATCCTGGTGAAGGAGGCCATGCCGCTGCTGCTGGAGGTGGAGATGGAGAAGCTCGTGGACATGTCGGACGTGACGCGTGAGGCCATCCAGTCCGTGGAGGAGAGCGGCATTGTCTTCATCGACGAGATCGACAAGATCTGCAACCCCAGCGACTATCGGGGCGCGGACGCCTCGGCGGAGGGCGTGCAGCGGGACCTGCTCCCGCTCATCGAGGGCTGCACCATCAGCACCAAGCACGGGAACGTGAACACGGACTACATCCTCTTCATCTCCTCGGGCGCCTTCCACTCGTGCAAGCCTGCCGACCTGCTAGCCGAGCTGCAGGGCCGGCTGCCCATCCGGGTGGAGCTCAAGGGCCTGACGGAGGAGGACATGTACCGCATCCTGACGGAGCCCGTCACCAACCTTATCGCCCAGCAGGTGGCGCTGCTCTCCACCGAGAAGGTGGCGCTGGAGTTCACGGACGAGGCCGTGCGGGAGGTGGCCCGGGTGGCGGCCTTGGTCAACAAGACGGTGGAGAACATTGGGGCACGCCGCCTGCACACAGTGCTTGAGCGCATCGTGGAGGAGATCTCTTTTGAGGCCTCGGACAAGCCCGAAGGCGCCGTCATCACCGTGGACAAGGCCCTGGTTCAGAGCCGCGTCAACGACCTCCTGGTAGAGTCCGACATCTCCAAGTACATCTTGTAAAAACAAAATAGCGCCGTACTCCACAAGTTGCCTCCGTTGGGCGATTAGAAGGGGCAAGAGGTCGAAGCCAGGCGGAGAAAAGAGTGGAGCCAGTAGTCAGCAAAGAACAAACACACTTGTGAAGCGCCATTTGCTATGTTTATGTTTTCGTTGTTGTGCGGATATCCATGCCGCTTGCCAGAAACTGATGATGATCGTGTCCATCTCCGGTTAGCAATATTAGTTGGGGTTTGGAGGCAGTGGCAGCCTGGCCTTTGTACAGCACCACGCGCGTCTCCCAGGCAAGCGGCGGATGCTCACGACGGGGACGCGAACGATGACGATGCCCAGGTCGACGCGGATAAGAAGCGCTTCTCAAATGGACGAGGCCAGCACCAGCTCATCGACCCTGATAAGAGGCGCTGCTGCTGGAACTGGGAATGACGAGGGCAGCAACAGCAGCAGCAGCAGCAGCCCCTTGCTCCTAGACGAGAGGATTTCCTTAGCGCCCTGATGGAGTTTACTGACAGGTACGCGACATTGTGACGGACGCATGAAAGGGGGAGGGAATAGTGTGTCTTGTCTGGATGAGCTGGCCCACCAAGGGCAGTAGCAGGCGGTGGGAGGAAATAGCCGAACTCCCTGTCTGTGGTCATTGTACTCACCTCCCTACCCCTCCCAATACACGATAGACACCTCCGTTTCTTGCTCCGCCTCCTCTCCAAACGCATGGTCCTCTACACAGAAATGATCACGCGCCCTACCCTTTACCACAACAAGGACAGCCGGGACCGCTTCCTCAAATTCAACTCTCCCTCCGAGCATCCAGTCGTGCTACAACTCGGTGGCTCCGACCCTATGTTACTCTCAGAAGCGAGTCGCATCGCCCTCCCTTATAAATATGATGCCATTAATCTGAATTGTGGGTGTCCCAGTGAGAGGGTATCGGGTAAAGGGTGCTTTGGTGCTGCATTGATGCGCGAGCCTGAACGAGTGGCGGAGCTATGCACAGCGATGGGGTTGGGATTGAGGGACGGATACCGATTACGGTTGAATGTAGGATTGGGGGGGATGATGAGGATAGTTATGAGCAATTGGCTGAGTTTGTCAGGAGGGTATCGAGCGCGTCGCCGGTAAGGCATTTTGTGGTGCATGCCCGCAAGGCGATTTTGGGGGGGTTGAGCCCTGAATAAGAGGATGCCGCCATTTAAGTACCCGTTTGCGTATCGCTTGTGTAGGGGGTTTCCGCATCTGAGGTTTACGCTGAATGGGGGGGGTTTGTCTTATACAGATGTGCCCGCCCGATCCGCCTTCTCGCAGGCCATGGTTCAAGTACTATCAATCATATCCGCTGCTTGCAAAAGGGTTATAGGCCAAGCCAAGGCCGAAACGAGCGTGGCGGGCGCTGTGAACGTCAAGACCTCCAACGCCGCCTGCTGGCCCAGGGAAGCCACAATCTCCATTACGCTCGAGCCCAAGTTGAAGAGAGCTTTGGATTCCCACCGCAGCGTAAACGTTTCGAGGTAGAAAAAGGTCTCCAACCACCAGGAAGGGACGACCTCGGAGCTATCCTCTGCCACCAGCTCCAGCAAGGTTTCTGACGTCTCACTGTCTAAACGCGGAGCTTCCCCGCTCTCTCCACTGCTGCTCTCCTGCCGCCCCCCCGGTTGCCGGCGGGCACCGCCCAGCAGCAGCGCGCTTTCCTCCGTTCCCTCCTCCTCCTCGCCCTCCTCTCCATCGATGCTTTGGGACGTAGCCTCCTCGACCTTTGCTGGTCATAGCCGACGGGGAGGAGGGGAAGGAGGAGACTTGAGTTGCAGGCCGACGATACGCCGCACCTCTGCCTCCAACTGCCCGTCCTCGTCTCGACTGGTAGTGCGGTTCAACACACCACCGCCGGTGCTGCTGCTACTACTGCTGGCACTCTTCTTCTTAGTCAGCCGTGCCCTGCGGGCGTCGCTGCTCGAGGCTGAATCACTTTTGGCGTTGGGGTCGGTGCTACTGCTGGTGGGATCCTCATCGTAAGAAGCAATGAGGCAAAACACATCCTCCTTCTCCGCCTCCGACACGTCCTTATACAAATTCTTGACCTTGGGCGCCGCCATCGTACTGCTGCTGCTGCTGCTGCTGCTGCCACCCCCGTTCGAGTTGGCCTTTTGAGATGATGACGAGAGGAGAACACGAATTAGGTGGTTGGGTGATCCAGGGAGGCGAGGAAACCGTAAATTGGGAAGATATCAGTACAGAAGCAGCGTTAGAGAATACACAACTCGGCCTAGGGCAGACTCGTGTGGGAGAGGTGCAGGGGAGAAGGCTTTAGCAATAAGACAGTTCAACATATAAATTACATACGTCACGAATTATTAGACACAAAAATACATACACCGATACGCCTTCAAATCTCAAGTACAACCGACTTAGTGCATGCTGCTGTTTTAGTCACAAGGCGAGGTTTCCTCCCTATGTTGTTTCTTTCTTTGCTCTCGGTGGCCTAAGTCACTGCTCTTCTCTCTTCTTTTCTTTTTTAGCTGCTTTTTTTTCTGTGCGGTCACATCCCTGTCCATCAAGACACCCCAGTGTGTTGTGGTTGTTGTTTAAATATATTTCCCTACTACTAGTAACTCTGCTTCTTCTTTTTGCTTATGCCTGCTTGTAAGCCCGGGGAGAGCCGGAAGAACGAGAGCCCACCCATCGTTGATCCTTCCTCTACCCATCTCTGTTCATCCTTTTTGCGTCTCCTTCTTCCACTTGATTATGCGCACATCTATTCTGTTCTCCTTACACGTACAACCAGATGTCCTACTGCCTCCCATCCCTCCCTGCATCCTCTCTCTCTCTCTTATCCATCCACATATTCGCAGGTGCTTTAAATTGTTTTGCTTTGTTTCTTTCACACACATGTCCACACAGGCATGCCCTTCGAGTCGTCTCCGTCCCCGTCGTGCCCCTTCCTCCCTCATACCAACATTTCATTCTCATTCCTCCTCCTTTCCTCCTGTCTGTTTTGTCTGTCCTTTCGACACACACAATCAGACAGACATATAAACCCAGACACATACACGTGCGCGCGTTGCCCGCACGCACTCTCCCACATCACATGCATAAGAATAAATTAGTGAATGAAGAAAGAAACCTAGTTTTTCAAAAATATATCGGCGTCACCATACATTTACCTACTACTTAGCTTGTGCCCGCCTCCCTCCTCTTTGTTTTTCACTCATATTTTTCGCTCGCGCCCTCTCTGTTATTTGTGGTTGTCACTCATTCTCACCTCGCCCCTTCTTCCTATCCCCCTGTATACTTGTTTTCAGTCTCCTTTCACTTTCTCTCCCTCCTTCCATAAACCTACCCTCCTCTAAGCTAGTAGTAACTCCGATACCTGCCTGAGACCTGAAGCAAGGACAGAAACACCAGGATGCCATTGTAATACCTCCACTTGTTCGCCGGGATCGCTGCGTTCCAAAGCTCGGCCACGAACGCCGTGGCCACGTTCTTATCAGTTGCCGCCAAGGAAGCAACCGCATTCACCGCCACCAAGCCCACGGAATGACTCTCCAGGATGGCCGACCCGTTCAAGGAGTAGGTGGACGGGTAGTTCTGGATGCCCTTCGAGAACAAGAACGCTTGCAACGTGTCCGCCTCCTGCTGCTGCCAGGCATCGCGCCTCCACCACGACCAGTCCACCGCTAGATTGGCCACCACCCTCCACGCGTCCCACTGGAAGTTCGAGTGACCCGACAGGTCCTTCACCCCCACCCCATCAAAGTCGGTGTAATCAGCCGCCAGCCCCGTGTGCTGGTCCGCGGCCTTCCTCAACAGCATCCTACTCCTCTCCGCCGCCGTCAGATAGAAGGCAGCCGGCTTCGGTTGGCCCCTGTCGTTCAGAAACCGCGCCCAGACCTCATAGAAGTGAGGGAGGTGGTACGACGGGTTGGTAATGGTCCGCTGCACCGGGTTCAGCGTCACTTCCCCCTGCTCGTTGAACATGCCTCGATGAGGGTCCGCCATGGCCGCGAGTAGGCTCAGCGCTTGCTTCTCGTAGTCATACCTGCCGGTCGACAGCCACCTGTTATGCGCAAAGATCAGCGCCGTGGCAAACCACTCCTCCCCATCCGGCGCCGGGGTCGGGTCCATCTTCTGGCCGGCGAGTGAGCACTGCCAGGCGAAGAAGTCCTTGTACTTGCCCGTGATGTGCCGCATGTAGCGCGCCGACCAGGTCCATAAGGCGTCGAACACTTCCTTCTTGTCGAACTGCACCGCCGCCATCATCCCGTACGACATGGCCTCGCTCGTCACCCACCCGCTCTCCGTGTTGGTGATGTACCCGAGTTTATCCCCTTCCAGCGTGGCGCCCGCGGGGAAATAGATGGCCTCGTTGGTCGGGTTGCCCTCGAACAGGAACTTCCAGGTGTCGCTGAGCTTCTTGTCGATCTCGGCTTCCGATTTGTGCAGCATTTCCGAGAAGAGGTTCCGGTACTGCCCGCCTTCGGCCGCGCCGATCATGGGGCCTGGAGGGGAGGGAGGACGGGAGGGAAGGGGAGGGAGGAGGAAGAGATGCCGAATGCCCTAAGAGATATATACATATACAGACACAGAGAATTGTATAAACATACGCCCGCGCGACACACACAAAAGAGAGAGGGGAGCGAAAGGAGACAAAAGATGCAATGCAAACCTTGAATTGGTAAGGGGGGTGGGTCTGTCAAAGGTGGTTCTATGATAGGAGGTGGTGGCTCCACAGGCACAGACAGCGGCACCGGCTGCGGCTTCGGCTGTGTTTCCGACGGCGGCGGCAATGGTTGCAAAGGTTGGGTAGTGGCTATAGGCTCCTCCCCGCCTCCCGTAGTAGGAGGGAGGGGGGGAGGAGGGGGGGAGGGGGG
>Ga0209390_10008374_pt1 | contig 12822 bp, 9 predicted proteins | sample BON01_FD_187212 | JGI IMG/M metagenome (GOLD analysis project Ga0209390, IMG submission 187212) | Freshwater microbial communities from Lake Bonney liftoff mats and glacier meltwater in Antarctica - BON-01 (SPAdes) (version 2) | ecosystem: Environmental > Aquatic > Freshwater > Ice > Glacier... | reverse complement strand
CACTCAACAACAGACACCCCGAACCAAATTTCGAGAAATTACAGAAAAGAAGTTGCTTTATCGGCGGCGGGGCGGGGTCGGTGGTTGGCGATGAGGTGGCGAAAGTGGTCGGGCCCGCCCTTGTAACCCCGCTCCCGGGCCATGGTGTACAAGCGGCTGGCCCCCAGCGTGGGGAACTTCTTCAAGGTCTCATGGATGAAGGGCAGATACGGGTCGATGCCGGATGCGCGCACCACCCCGATGCGCGGTAGGCCGGCCTGGCGCAGAACGCGCTCAACGGTGCCGTGGCGCACTTGGAGTTGACGCGCAATAGTGCCCGTGCGCTATCGCTCGACATGGTGATAACGCAGGATCTGGGCATGAAGTTCAGGGGTCACGGGCATGACGGGGTTCTCCGGTGGTGAACAAACGTTTGGGGCGGCGGATGCGAGCGCGCAAAAATCCGATTCGTACAAACTCACCACAGGCGCAGTGACAGAAATGGCACTGCCCAGGGGCCTGCGGTGCATCCGATTGGGGTGGCCTCACATCAGCGGGTAGTAAAGCCGGCAGTCCCATTGGTGGGGAACCCTGATGCGTCACTTTGTTTGTTTGTCGCTCCCGATAGCGACGTTGACGCGCGGCGTGGGCGTGACGCCCAGGCGTGCTCGATTGGTAGCGAATCGATGCTGCCTTTGCGCAACGGGTACGAACCTGCAAAGCGCATAGGGCACCGCAGTAACGCTGGCCGCGATCGCAGTGGCTGCAGATGATGACGGCTATGCGACAGCAGGCGCAAAGGTACCGTTGAGGCGCAGGCTCCATCGGCAAATAGGGCCGACGGGGTTTGGCTGGACAGAGCCAGACGCTTCGTGAAATACTGGCGTCGGCAACGCAGCCCTTTGCGGGCAACGGGGCGCGACAGTGGTTTGGAACTTCCCGGTTTGTGGCCGCTGTCGCGCTTGCTCTACTGTTTCGGCGAGCGCCACTTTAGCTGGCCCCCAAGCCACCCCAGTCACTGGGCCTGGCAACCACCCCACCCAAAATTACAGGCGCCACGTGCAAGGGGGTGTCTTCAGTCGCCCTTCGGGCTCCTTCCAACACCCCCTTGCACGATTAACTCAGGGGGATCGAACCCAGTAGCCTTCGCCGCCAGATTTACGCGCTTTCTGACAGCCGTTCACATGTGCGTGCTGCCAGACGATTGCAGCTGCCCCCATGCCCGCGCAGATGATCGACAAAGGCATCCCGGCCCCCGGGCTGCTGGCCCAGGTGGTGGTGGCCAAACACGACGACCACCTGCCGCTGTACCGCCAAGAAGAGATCTACGCCAGATCGGGCGTGCCTATTTGGACGTGTGTATTGCGCGCTCGAGCATGGCGCAGTGGATCGGCATTTGCGGGGTACGCCTGGCGCCCCTGGCCCAGGCGCTCAAGGCGTGCGTCCTGGGACACCCGGTGATACAGGCCGAGGAGGCGCCGATGAGACGCCGGTGGCGCTCCTGGCGCCGGGGCGGGGCAAGACCCAAGAAAGCCTACGTGTGGGTCTACCGCACGACCAACTTCGTGGCTCAGCGTGCGGTGCTGTTCGACTTCTGCACCAGCCGAGGCGGCGATCACCCCCAGCACGTGTTGAAAGACTTCGCAGGAACGTTGGTCACCGACGACTACAGCGGGTACCACAAGCTCCAGCGTGCGGGCGCCATCACCGGCGCCCTGTGCATGGCGCACGCCCGGCGCAAGCTGCTCAAAACCCACAAGCTAAACGGCAGCGAGATCGCAGCCAACGCGGTGGCCTTGATCGCCCAGCTGTACGAGGTGGAGCGCGAGGCGCGAGAACTCCAACCAACGCAGCGCCTGCTGCTGCACCAAAACCGCGCCAAGCCCATTGCCGATGCGCTGCACGCCTGGTTGCTGGAGAAACGCCAGACCTTGACCAAAGCCGACATCACGGCCAAGGCAATCGACTACAGCCTGAGCAACTGGCGTGCGCTCGCGCACTACCTGGTTGATGGCGATGTGCCGATCGACAACAACGCGGCAGAGAATGCGATCCGACCGCTGGCGATCGGGCGCAAAAACTGGTTGTTCGTTGGCTCCCAGCAGGCGGGAGAGCGAGCGGGCGTGATGCTCAGCCTGATCGAATCGGCCAAGCTGAGCGGGCACGATCCGTGGGCGTATCTGAAGGATGTCTTCGAGCGCCTGCCGACGCTGAAGAACCGCGACCTGGACTCGCTGCTGCCGCACAACTGGAAGCCTGCCGGCAAAGCCGATGTGCCGGCTGCGCCAATCGCGGCTGTAGCGGCTGTAGCGGTGCCAGCTATCGCTGAACCAAGCGCCGCCCGATAACGCCGTCGCCATTGCTGGCGCAAGATGGGTTGGCGGAGCGCTTGCTCAGATCAAGACTGGTTTGTTTCATGGTGCCAAGAGAATGTCACGCTAGGCTTACGCCTGCCAGACGACCGGAGAGGTTTTGCAGAGTTTCCTTAGCTGCGCTGATCGCGATCCAACACGCGGTGAGGCAACATGCGAAACGAAACCACTGATGCCTGCGCCATGACGCCGACCACATGGACTCAGGGTGCATAAGTATGCGCGTCCAGCCCCAGCGCACGCACCCGTTCAGCCGCGACTTGCGCCTGCTCCCGTTGCTCGAACGGCCCCACCCGCACCCGCGTCAACGGACCACGCGCCGACTTGATGGGGTCGCTCACCACAGGCAGCCCAGCATCCTCCAGCTGAGCCCGAACGCGCTCGGCGTTGGCAGACAGCGCAAACAGCCCCACGTTTACGCCATGGCCTCTGGGCCGCACCACCACCCGGGGTGCATAAATATGCGCGTCTAGCCCCAGCGCACGCACCCGTTCAGCCGCGACTTGCGCCTGCTCCCGTTGCTCGAACGGCCCCACCCGCACCCGCGTCAACGGACCACGCGCCGACTCGATGGGGTCGCTCACCACAGGCAGCCCAACATCCTCCAGCTGAGCCCGAACGCGCTCGGCGTTGGCAGACAGCGCAAACAGCCCCACGTTTACGCCATGGCCTCTGGGCCCCACCACCACCCCGGAGACATCTGACTCAGCGGCCGCTACAGACAGCTGTGAGGCGCGTTCCGGCGCCATTTTGAGCTGATCGGGCCGGATGTTCGCCACCAAGTTGTCAAGCCTGAACATGCCTTCGGACTTGAGCGAGGTCTTCTTGTATTCGAACAGCGCGTCGCCAGTCAAATTGAGGTTGGTGGGTGCCTGCGCCAATGCCGCTACCGGGGATTGCATCTGCGCTGGTGCCGATGCGGGTGCCAGCGCCAATGTTGCTGCGGGTGCTCGCACCAGCGCTGGTGCCGTTGTTGGCGCCTGCGCGACCAACGCCGGTGGCATTGGCACTGTGACCCGTGCACGGGCCACAGGAACAACCTGCGCTTTGAGCTGCTCCAGGGTGTTAACCGCCAACCCGTCCAGCGGGCACAGCTCGGCAAAATCGATGCCGCTGCGGTCTTGACCGGCCTCCTGCGCACTGGGCGTGTCGGCCCGATTCACGCCAAGTGCTGCCACCAATTGCCCCATACCGGCCAGTGTGCGCGCCTGTGCGAATGCTTGGTTGTAGCGGGCATTGATAGAGGCGCGTGTGGCCTCGAAGTATTCGTTTTGGTTGTCCAGCATATCGAGCAGGGTGCGCTGGCCGATTTCAAACTGCTGGCGATAGGCCTCGCGCAACTTTTCTATCGACAGGCGGTGCTGATTGAGATAGGCCTGTTGTTCGTTGAGGCTGCGAACATCGCTAAAAGCAATCAACAGCGTCTGGCGCACGTCACGGCAGGCCTTTTCTTGCAGATCGCGTGCCTGCTCGTTTTGGTTCACCGCTTGGCGCTCACGCGCCATGTCAGCACCGCCCCGAAACAGGTTGTAGTTGAGTACCAGCTGCACGCCATTTGCCTGTGTGTTGCCCGCCGTGCCGTTGGTACTGTTGTTCGTGCCTGCGTTGGCGCGCAACTCAAGGCGCGGCAGATAAGCCGCCTTGCGTGAATCGATGGCCACGGTGGAGGCGCGCATATTTTCAACAGCGGCGTTGAGGGTTGGGCTGCCTTGCAAGCCCGCGCGCATCAGGGCATCGGTGGTGGTGGGCAAGACGCCAAGCTTGAACGGCTCGGCCAAAGGCGCCAAGCTGGTCGGCGGACTTTCACCCACGATGCGCATGTAGCGCGCGCTCACGTCGTGCAGGTTGGTCAGCTCAATCAGCAAATTGGACTCGGCCAGCGCCAGACGCCCAACAGCCTGCTCCACATCAATCCGGCGACCCACACCGGCTTTGGCACGCTCTTCGACCAGCCCGGTGATTTGCCTGTGCTCTGCGTAGTTTTGCGTTGCAACTTCGACCAACTCGCGGTAACGCACCACATCAATATAGGCCCGTACGGCCTCTAGGGCGACGGTCTCGAAAGCCTCAGCCAGTTCGTAATAGCGTGTCAGCTTGGCGTAGCCCAAGCGCTTGATTTCGCTTGGTGTGAACCAGCCGTCAAACAACATTTGGCTGAATGTGAGCTGGGTTGAGGTGTTGTTGTTGCCGCTGCCAAGCGTTGGTAACGACCGACTCTCTTGACCCAGCGACGCTGTCAGGTCAAGTTGCGGCAACAGGCCGCCGCGCGCTACATCACGCTCGTTACCGGCCGCTTTAAAGCCGTTCCAGCGGGCCTGAACCTCGGGGTTGCTCGCAACCGCCTTGCGTGCCGCCTCGATCAACGGTTTTGGCAGCCCCTGCGCATGAACGCACGGCAAGGCCAAAATAGCCGACATAAACAATGACAATTTGGTGCAGGCGGGCATCAGATTTATGAAAAATACCAATGGCAGGTTTGTTGGCAAAAAACGTTACGCCATCGGTTTAAGCGGTTCTGCCAGCATAACTGATGACTCTGACGGCTCGAAATCTTTCAGATGATCCACACAAGGGGTTTGCTGGCCCATTGAGCTAAAACAGGTTCTGTTCGTCGTTGAGCAGCAGGGGCTGCAAGCGGTGGGAGAGATTGGTACGGCTCTGGCGTCGCTCCAAGAGCTTGGCTTGCGCTGCCTCGGGGAAGTCGGTGAACTGGAGCAATCCGCGGCTGATGAGGACATCAATCAGGTCTTCGAGCACGCGAACCAAGCCAATGTCGGTCTTCCTTAGCGCTTGAATCTGGCTGGACTCGCCATGCACAAAGGCGTCAACCTCGGCATCGTCTGCAGCCACCACTTGCCAGCCCTGCGCCTTGATATTTTCCTGGTCCAGAGCCTGCCGGGTCAGGGCCACAATGCGGCCCAGAGGATCGCGAAGGCACATCAAGAGAGCGGCCGGGGGGAGCAGGTCTGTCATGCCAACAGCTCGGTGGCGGGCGATGGCAGCGGCGCTGTCCAGGCGTGCGGCCGCAGCAACAGTTGCATCCACTCGCACACCCCGAGTTTTACGTGTCCAGCGCCCACGCGGGCCTCTACGTTGCGACCCGAGATCAACAACCGCGCAGCGACTTCCCTGTTGGAAACGCCCGCTGTTGATACTCGCGCCACTTGGGCTTCACGCCCTGACCGCGCGGCCCAGGGGTTGCTGGCGCGCGCGGGCGCTATTTCTCGCAGGAGCGCTGGCACGCCAGTCGCACGGGCAAGAAAGAAATATGGGGTCTTCACGCTCATTTCATCAATCTCATCGCTCGGTTAAAGCGTTGGCCTTGGCCCGCAGCACCGGCTTGAGCAGGTAGGACAGCACCGTTTTTTTGCCTGTGAGGATGTCGACTTGCGCCACCATCCCAGGAATGATAGGCAGATTGGCACCCAGGCTTGGCTTGAGTGTGCGCACCTTTACTCGAAAGAAGGCGTTGCCTTTTTCGTCGACAACAGAATCGGCACCGATCTGGCTCACCTCGGCTTCCAGCCCACCGTAAATAGAAAAATCATAAGCGGTGAACTTGACTGTCGCGGACTGGCCTGGGCGCAAAAAGCCGATGTCTTTTGGCCTTATTTGAACTTCCAGAATCAGCGTGTCGTCCAGCGGCACCACCTCCACCACTTCCTTGCCGGGTTGAACCACCGCACCCACCGTGTTGACCAGCAGGCGCTTGACGGTGCCGCGCACCGGGGACTTGATATCGGCTTGTTCCACCTTGTCTTGCAGCGCCAGCTCGCCTTGAGACTGGCTGGCCAGCCGGCCCATGGTCTCAGAAAGCTCGGCGCTCATCCGATTGCGGCTGCTGAGCTGCACCTCCTCGATCTTGCGCGAGGCCTCTTGAATAGCCGACTGCACGCGCGCAATTTGCGCGATGGACTGATCGCGGTCACCGCGCAAGCCAGCCACTTCTCGATCCAGCCGCAGCACCTCGACCTCGGACACAGCTCCGGTGGCCACCAGTGGGCGGGTGGCGGTGATTTCACGGGTCATCAGCTCCAAGCTGCGCTCGGCCTGCTCGCGCCGGGCGCGCACTTCGTTCAGCTCTTGCTGGCGCTGACTGAGCTGGTTTCGTGCGATGAAGACCTGCGCGCTGATGCCTGCCCGAGTTGACTCATACAGGCGCATTTCCTGCGCCACAACCTCGGGCGCATCGCGCCTCAACTCGGGTGGTGGGTTAAAGGGGGTGCCGCGTGTCAATGCCTCCAGCCGCAGCGCCTTGGCTTGCAAAGCCTGCTGGCTGGCCTGACTCTCCAGCAAGGTAGACACAAAGCGGGTGGGGTCAACGCGCAGCATCAACTGGCCGGCTTCGACCACCTGGCCTTCCCTGACCAGCAGCTCCTTGACCACGCCGCCGTCCACACTCTGGATGATCTGCACTTGGGTGGTGGGCACAACGCGGGCCTCGCCGCGGGTGACCTCATCAAGCTGCGCGAAAGCTGCCCACACCACCAACAAAACCAAGGCCCCAGCAGCCAGGCGCAGCAAGCGCCTGGCGCGCAGCGGCTCTTGCTGCAAGCGGGCCCAGTCGGCGTCTCCCGCCCAATCCAATTGCTCTTGGTCGTCGGTTGGCGTGAGCCGCATCACCAAGGGGCCGAAAGTGGCGTCGCTTGCGCCGCTGGTCCCTTTGATGAGGGCTGTCGTTTGAGCAAACAGCTTTTCGTCTCGATTGCCCATCACGCAGCCTTTCCAATGCGCCCTTGGCGCAGTGCCGTCATGACCTGCTCTTTGGGGCCGTCGGCCACGATGCGCCCACCGTCCATCACGATGATGCGATCGGCCAGGTCCAGCAGCGAGGTCCGGTGGCTGATGAGCAGCACGGTTTTGTCGCGGGCAAACTCGCTCAGGCGGCGTTTGATGTCGTCTTCGCTGGAATGGTCCATCGATGAGGTGGGCTCATCGAGCAGCAAAATAGACGGATCGTTGATGACCGCCCGGGCGATGGCAACACCCTGTCGCTGCCCACCCGACAACGATTCGCCGCGCTCACCGATCAACATGTCAAAACCCTGCGGGTGCTGGTTGACCAGATTCAAGATGCCGCCAATTTCGGCCGCTTTGACAATGGCTGCATCTTCTGCCAGCGGGGCGGCGAGCGTGATGTTTTCGCGCAAGCTGCCGTAGAACAGCATCACGTCTTGCTGCACGTAGCCAATCTGGCGACGCAACTCAGCCGGGTCGAGCTGGCGCAGGTCAATGCCGTCCACCAACACCGCGCCCGAGATGGGCCGGTACAGGCCAAGAATCAGTTTTTCCAGCGTGGTCTTGCCTGAGCCAATGCGCCCCAGAATCGCCACTTTTTCACCCGGCTTGATGCTCAAGCTCACATTGCGCAGCGAGGGCGCGCTTTGCCCGGGATAGCCAAAGCTCACATCGCGAAAGTCGATCGCTCCTTTTAAGCGCCCGCGGCTGATAAAGGCACTCTCTACGGGACGCTCAACCTCACGCGCCATCACCTCATCAAGCGAGGAAAGCGCTGTGGCAGCGGTGTGGTATTGCACCAGCAAGCCCGCTACCTGCCCAACCGGCGCCATGGCCCGCGAGGCCAACATTGTGCAGGCAATCAGGCCCCCCAACGTCATCTCGCGCTCGGAAATCATGTAGACGCCGATGATGATGATGGCCAAGTTGATAAATTGCTGCACAAAAGCCGAGGTGTTGCTGGCCGTGCTGGAGAGCAGGCGCAGCTGCGCGCCCACACGGGCCAGCAAAGCAGCGCTTTTTTCCCATTTGCGCTGCATCGGCGCCTCGGCAGCCAGCGCCTTGATGGTCTCAAAACCAACCAAGCCCTCGATCAGCGTGGCATTGCGCTGCGCTGCAGCGCGGTAGGTGGTCTCAGCCAACCCGTGCATGCGCCCTTGCACCGCCAGTGCATACAGCAGCATGGTGAGCGCACCCAAAGACAGCGGGATCAGCATGAGCGGGGAAATCCAGCCGATCACAAGAAAGAAGATGAGCGCAAACGGCAGGTCAATAAAAGCCACCACAGTGGCAGAGCCGATGAAGTCGCGCACCGACTCAAAGGCCCGCAGGTTGCTGGCAAACGAGCCCGCCGATGTTGGTCGCTGCTCCATGCGCATGCCCAGCACCCGCTCCATGATGAAGGCAGACAACTTGACATCGGCGCGGCTACTGGCCAAGTCCACAAAGCGCCCACGCATGGTGCGCAGCACCAGATCGCTGACCAGCATGATCGACAGGCCCAACGCCAGCACCCACAGGGTGTCAAACGCCGCGTTGGGCACAACGCGGTCATAAACGTTCATAACAAACAAAGGCATGCCCAGCGCGAACAGGTTGGCCAAAAAGGCTGCCAGCAACACGTCGCGGTACAGCGGGCGACTCTCGGCAATCACGCTCCAGAACCAGTGCCCATGGCGCCCGGCGCGCACCTCTGGCGTGCGCGCATCAAAGCGCTGGGTTGGGCGCGCGTAGATGGCAGTACCCAGGTAGTGCGCGCCCAGCTCGGCCACAGCAACATCCACCGGGGCATCGCCAAGCTCGGGGTACAGCACACGCGCTTGGCTGCGCTCGGCGTTAAAGCCCAACAGCACGCAGGCGCGCTCGTTTTTAAGCAACACGATGGCGGGCAGCAGCGCGTCCCTCAATTGCGCCAACGGACTGCGGACCAACTGGCTGCTCAGGTGGGCACGCCGTGCAGCGCGAGCAAAAAGACTCGGGATGAGACGGCCATGCTCTGCTGGCAAGCCCGCCATCAACGCGTCACGGGTGGGTGTCTCGCCATGCGCACGGGCGACAATCATCAAACAAGCCAGCAACTCGTCCGTAGCACGGTCAACAGCGGCAATAGGAGCCTCAATCGGGCTCTCTACATTCGGCATACGCACCTTACTTTAATTGGCCTGACACCAAGGCAATGTAACATATTCGATGCAACGTGAAAGTGAGGTGGATAAGTCCCAGGCTTGCAGTGATGTATTTTTTAACTGTTGTCGAACATTTCAGCTGTACAGCGTCGGCAAGCGATAAGGGTCTCTCTCTTTTCAGGGCTTGTTCGGCTTGAACAAAAACTGTTTCCATAAAACAATGCAGCCCTGCGCAGCCAGCGGCACATGGTTGCGCCCTAGCTGCGGCCCTGCTGCGGCCTTGCTGCGTGCACGCTGTCAAAGCGCATTTTTCGCAGCCAGCCAACAAGCATCACAGCACCCCTGTTTTGTCGATGAAATTGAATATTCAAACACCTCAAATCTGGAGCTCTTGCGAATTGCTATTGAACAAAGGCTTGTCAAGGCTGAGCAGCTCGGTAAACGCCTCTGGCAACAGCGGTTGACTAAAATAATAACCTTGCAAAAAGTTGCAGCCATGCGCCAGCAAGAACTCTTTTTGCTCTTGCGTTTCCACACCTTCGGCAACCACTTTGAGACCCAGACCGTGGGCCATTTGTATAATGGCTTTCACAATCGCGGCATCGCTCAGATCGGTTGTTATGCTTTGAATGAAAGAGCGGTCAATTTTTATGCTGTTAATTGGAAAACGCTTTAAGTAAGCAAAGTTCGAGTAGCCAACGCCAAAGTCATCGATCGAAAAGGCGATGTTGAGTTTGCTGAGCTGATGGAACAAATCTTGTATTTCCTGCTCATTGTGCATGAAGACACCCTCGGTGATCTCGATATTCAGAAAAGAGGGATTGAGTCCGGTCTCTGCCAAGACCGCCTTGATGGTCTTGGCCAGGTCGCCATACCTGAACTGACGTGCCGAAACATTTATTGCTATACCCAACAAGGTGCTGTTGGACTGGCACCATGCCTTTGCCTGCAAACAGACCTGGCGCAGCACCCACTCGCCAATCGGCAAGATCAGACCGGTCGTCTCCGCCAACGGAATAAAATCCGCTGGAGAAATTAGCCCGCGTCGACTGTTTCGCCAACGTAGCAAAGCCTCGGCGCCCACAATGGAGCCACCAGCATCCACGATCGGCTGATAGTGCAAGAAGAATTCATCGCGTCTAAGGCCCTGACGCAACTCGTTTTCCAGCGCCAATGCTTGCACCGCGTGGCTGGTCATCTCTGCGGTGTAAAACTGATATTGGTTGTTACCTACTGCCTTGGCCTTGTACATCGCGAGATCGGCGTAGCCCAACAGCTCACTAATATCGCTTGTGTCAAGGGGAAATAGGGCGATGCCAAGGCTTGCGGTCATGGCCAAGTTGCGTCCGGCGATGCGAAACGGCGGCTCGAAGGCCTGTAGGATCCTTCGCGCTATGCGAGCGGCGGCGTCCACGCGATAGATGTCGGTCAGCACAAGCATGAACTCGTCTCCCGATATCCTCGCAACCGTGTCGGTGCTGCGCGCCGTTGACAGCAACCGCTGCGCCACCTCTTTGAGCATCACGTCACCAACCTCATGCCCCAGCGCATCGTTGATGTTTTTGAAACGAACCAGGTCCAGAAATACAACAGCCACCAGGCTGTCTTGGGCTTGAGCCGCCAGCATCGCTTGCTCCAGACGCTGTATGAACAGCTCGCGCTTGGGCAGCCCGGTCAGAGCGTCGTAGTTCGCCAGGTAAGCCAAATGGTCTGAGGCTTGCTTGAGCTCGGTAATGTCGTTACCCAGCGCGTAAAAACCGATGACCTGGCCGCTGTCAGCGCCTTCGCCATGGCGCGGGATATAGCTGATCGTATAGCGCCGAACACCCTGCCGGTGGGTTGTGATGTCGCGCTCATAGCTGACCGGGTAACCGCGCAAGACCTCTTCCATCTTTTCGCGCACATGTTCGTGCTCTTTCTGGCCCATTGCTTCCATCACGGTTCGGCCACGCAGCTGCTCGTTGCTCAGGCCGTAAACGTCCTCATAGGCCTTGTTGTGAAAGATGAATTTGAACTCCCGATCCAGCTCGGCAATCAAGAAGGGCATGTTGTTGGTGATCGTGCGCAGTTGCAATTCACTGGCGCGCAGGGCATTGCCAATGCGCTTGTGCTCGCTGATGTCCACAATCACCGCAGTGAACAGGCGCTGTCCCCCGACCCAGGTGTCAGAAAACGACATGCGGCTTGAGAATTCACCGCCGTCCTTGCGCAGGCTGCGCACTTCATGGCCACGCATATTGAACGCTTCAGGCTGCGCTGCCAACGCAGCAATGACGTCCTCGTTTTGGCGGCGGTAGCGTTCCGGCAAAAGTTCTGCAACGTTACGGCCTAAAAGATCATCTTTAGAATAGCCAAAAAGTTGCAGCGCTGCTGTGTTGGCCTGGAGCACGATGTTCTCTGTTGTTACGGTGATCACACCTTCTGCCATGCTCTCAGTGAGGCTGCGGCTCATCAGCTCGCTGTCACCCAAATCGGCGCGCAGTTGGATCGCTTGCGCTTCAGATTGCTTCAACTGGCGCACCAGCGGGGCAAGCAACCCGCGCAGCGCCAGCAGTGAAATTATCAACATCCCCAGCAGCATTGGAAGCAGATTGCGCAGTTGGCTCCATACCGGCGCAAAGAGCTCCGATTGGTCTATTTTCAGTACCAGTCCGAGTCCGACATCGCCTATTGGCGCGTATGCTGCCGTCACCTCTTGGCCGCGCTGGTCCTGGAATTGTACGAAGCCAGTTTTACCTGCCAAAGCATAGGCTATTGGTCGCGAGTCAGCACCAGCGGCAATATGCGGTATTGTCGCAACGCGCGGATTGAGAGTCGTTGGAAAACACCGCAGATTGACGCCAGATAGCGCGCACAGCGCCATATCTGCGCTTGCGCCCAGCAGACGTGACTCTTTGAGCATCCGCATGGTGGTGGGCATTGTTGTCTGCGTGATGATCCTGCCAACCACCAGACCCGCCTGTTTGATCTCGATCTCGGCATGCAGCAACAATTGCCCGTTCCAAATGAGCTGCACGCGCCCAGGCAAGTTGAGTAGGGCAGCCGACGCTGGCTTTTGTGTAAAAGTGCCAGCATGCGCTAATTTTCTCCCCCCTCCATCAAACAATGCAACGGCTGCAAATCCTGTTTTAAGCAAATTCTGCGCGAATGTGTTGATTTGCAGCTCGGCGGCTGCAGAATGCAAAAGATTATTGGCTTTCTGCACCTCATCAATCAGCAGGGGTCGCGTGGCAGCCAGCATCGTCACATCCAAGCGATTGCTGATTTCGCTCTGTATCAGTTGCAATCTACTTTGAAGAGACGCCTGAAGGTTTTTACTCAGCAATCCCATGGCTTGGCGTTGCATGACTACAAAGACGGTGGCACCAACCAACAAAGCAACAACGAGCAAAATGGCACTAGCAACATAAATAATTTGATGCGGATAGATTTTTTTAGGGGACATTTTTTGAGGCCAAATGACGACATAGACCTGGCTGAGTTTTATCTTGGTTAGCGTATCTGACAAACTTTTTAATCAAAATTGCAGAGTTTGAGTACTGAAACACGCCTCGCTGTCGGTGTCGGTGTCGGTGTCGGTGTCGGTGTCGGTGTCGGTGTCGGTGTCG
>Ga0209390_10008370_pt1 | contig 12826 bp, 13 predicted proteins | sample BON01_FD_187212 | JGI IMG/M metagenome (GOLD analysis project Ga0209390, IMG submission 187212) | Freshwater microbial communities from Lake Bonney liftoff mats and glacier meltwater in Antarctica - BON-01 (SPAdes) (version 2) | ecosystem: Environmental > Aquatic > Freshwater > Ice > Glacier... | reverse complement strand
AATTTTATATTTACCTCCTTATTCACCAGAATTTAATCCAATAGAACATTACTGGTCGGCCATAAAAACCGGTATTAAAAAAGCTGCCTTAAAAATTAAAAATAACTTTTATGAGGCAGCTGTTCAAACTTTAGGAGAAATGTGTCCAGCTTAGTTCAGATAGCTATAGCATTATTACGACCCTGTATTTCTAAAATACCGACTACCTCTTCTTGTAATGCAATAATAGATATTAATGCAGAATGAATCGCATCAATCATTTGTGGTGATACTTTTAATGCATATTGATAAAAAGCTGATTGTGTCTTAATTTGATCATCATCCAGCAACATATTAATATAATTTTGCAAGTAAGAATCATAAACATATGAACTATTGCAAGATCCATCCTCAGCTTTACGCTGACTTAATTCCGCTTCAACAATACTTGCTGAAATTGCTAATTTAAATGTATCAAAAAAATCAATAAAAAATTGATCATCCAGAACAACATCCTCATATTTTAACTGAGTAGAAAAACGTCGGCCCATTTTTAACATAGCCCGATACCCCTCTTCAACTATGAATCTATCCAAATCCTTAACATAATTTTCTCGTAATTTACGATCAATTACACTCAAACCACGTCGCAGCAACTCAGAAAATTCAAACGCCTCTTCCTCACGATCAATAATAGAATTACCTTGCTGATTAAGACCTGTCAAAACAAGCTGATTTAAATTTTCACTAGATGATGCTTGTACACAAAATACTACATGCAGTATCATCAAAATTAAAAATGTTTTTATATTTTTATGCATATCACAGTCTTCCTATTTTATATTTTTTATAATTATCTCTGATCAATAAAATTTAAAAATTGCTTAAATACCGTAAGGTTGCCTTGTGCAATAGAATCATATCCCCCCTGCTTTTTCAAAACACCTACCATCTCCTCTTGCATTGAAACAATTAATTGCAACTGACCATGAATATGATTAATTGATTCTTGAGAAAATCCTAATACATTTTGATAGAAGGCTGATGGAGTCGCAATATTTTGATCATCCAACAATATATTAATGTAATTTTGCAAGTAAGGATCATATAAATAAGAGCGATTATAAGATTCATCATCAGATCTATAGTGACTTAATTGAGCTAAGGCAATACTTGCTCGAATAGCTAATTCAAATGCATGAAAGAAATCAATAAAAAATTGATCATTCATTACAACTTTTTGATATTGCAATTGAGTTGAAAAACAACGACCCATTTTCATCACAGCTCTATACCCATCTTCAATGACAAGTATATCTGATTCACTTACATGATTTTCTTTCAATCTATGGTCAATTCTATCAATTACAGAACGCAATCTTTCAGCAAATTCGAATGCTTCTTTCTCGCTCTCAATAATAAAATTGTCCTTTTTTTCATCAATTAACGGTTCTCGAATTTCAGTTTTTTGTAACGTTACATGTTCAACCATTAATTTTTTTAACTCTGCATCCTCTTGAACTTTGCGTGAGCTCACTTCATCTTTACTCGGTGCTTTTATCAATACCAATTCTTTACCTGCCACCACCACCTGCAATATTGTTAAAACAAAGTATATATTATTTTTTGACTTACCCATTTTAAATCATCCTTATTTTTTAAAAATAAAATAATAAAAAATTACAACACTAACGCATCTGCAATTGCATGAACCATACTATTTCGATCATCATCACCAGACAGTCGCCATAAAACAACTCCGCGCATTTTTTTATCTTTTGCAAATTCAACTTTATGAGTCATTGATTGATGACAATCATAACTAATAAATACTCGCTTTTTAGCATTGTATAATGATGAAACTAATCCAAATTGATCCCATTGTTTTTCAAACTCTGGATGATCCAAATAATTTTTTTTAATATGTTGATATGATACAGGCTTATTGTTACTGTTTTTTGCTATTTTTGCATTATAACCATCAGTGTTCTCATACATATATCCATACAAAGGTAAACCAAGCACCATCTTCTCAGGAGATAAACCTTGTTCCATAATTCTTTGTAACGCTCCATCAACAGAGTAAACAGACCAAGTGCTACAAATTGGCGCATTGAAACCAATCGTTTCATTATTTGGACCAAAAAAATCATAGGCCATAACATTAAACCAATCGACATCTTTTGCTAAACCAGAAAGATTTAATGTTTTGTAAATACTAGGCGTAACTTGCAAGGCAATTGCAAGTAGAGACTCCTGCTTTGTTCTTTTTTTTCTAATTTGTAAAAGTCGTTTTAATTCATGAATAAATGTAGAAAAAGATTCAGATAGCTCTGGTGTCAAAACCCCGGCATCCCACTCCCAATCAATATCAATTCCATCAAACAACCCTTCATACGTAAAATGAGTTTTTTGATCACTTTTATCTTTATAATGCTTAAAATCATGATCATAAAAATCAAGCATATCCACACATGATTGAGCAAATTTTATTAATTTTTTTTGATTTTGAGCAATTTTGATAAAATTTTTATTATAAGTACCACCACCCACTGATAATAAAATCTTAAGATGCGGATGCTTCTTTTTCAATTCTAATAATTTTGCAAAATTGCCACCAATTTTTGATTGAAAATCGTTCACAGCACCAATGTCAGCCCACAAATCATGAGGACGACACACACCTAAAATATCATCCGGTTTCATAAATGCATAAATAATATGAGTTAATCGATGAGCAATTGGCTCTATATTCTCGATCTGGTATTTATTAGGACCATACACATCCCAATTTGCAACATAAGCAGATAACATATCACCAGCATTAAGATGTTGATATTGAGATGGTAAAGGAGTTGGACATATTTTACTTGATACTTGATCTGCATCAACTGATGCTACATTAAGCATTAAAAAAATCGTAACTATAATTTGTCGTAGTTTCATAATTCCCCCTTTTATGAATTAACTACAACTATTCTAACAACTGCGGTTTCAATTAGTCAATAATTAAAATTAATTAAAACTAGAATATATTCAGTTTATAAATACTGAGTGCAATGATTATTAAATTAATTCATAACATTATTTACAATTGTATGTCAGTTGCATAAACTATATGAGTTAATAAGATATTATGTCACTCTTACCTTTGCGGCTGTATGGATATAAAAAAAATAAATTTAAGTGATATTAAACCTGATCATATTCGCAATTTTTCAATTATTGCACATATTGATCATGGTAAATCGACGCTTGCTGATAGACTTTTAGAATTTACTGGAACACTTTCAACTCGTGCGGGCGAAAACAAACAATTTTTAGATAAACTACAAGTCGAAAAAGAACGCGGTATTACAGTTAAAGCTCAAACAGCTTCAATGTTTTATGAATACAAAAACGAACTGTATCTTTTAAATTTAATTGACACTCCTGGTCATGTTGATTTTAGTTACGAAGTATCACGATCATTATATGCATGTCAAGGAGCCTTACTTCTCGTTGATGCAAGTCAAGGTGTTGAAGCTCAAACTATGGCTAATTTTTATTTAGCCTTTGAGCAAAATCTTGTGGTACTCCCAGTTATTAATAAAATTGATCTACCAACAGCAAATATAGAAAAAGTAACACACGAACTACATACACTTTTTGACTTTGATGAAAATGATGCAATTTTAACATCTGCAAAATCAGGTATTGGAATTCAAGATGTTTTAGAAAATATTATCACTCGAATTCCACAACCAGAATCTGATGTAACGAAACCGCTGAAAGCTCTACTATTTGACTCAAGTTACGATGATTATCGTGGTGTTATATGTTTGATTGCAGTTCAAGATGGTATTATCAAAAAAGGTGATAATATTTTCTTAATGCAAACTAATACATATTATGAAATTTTAGAAATTGGATTAATGTATCCTGAAGAAACACCGATGACAGCTTTATACGCAGGTCAAGTTGGCTATATCATAACTGGTATGAAAACAGTCCGAGAAGCAAAAATTGGTGATACAGTTACTCACAAAAATAGTCTAGTGACACCATTTCCTGGATTTGTTCCATCAAAGCCAATGATGTTTGCTGGAATATTCCCCGTTGTTAATACTGATTTTGAAAATCTAGCTGATGCTATTTCAAAATTAACATTAAATGATGCCAGTGTTACTGTAGAAAAAAAATCTTCAACTGCTCTAGGACTTGGATTCCGTTGTGGATTCTTAGGCTTATTGCATATGGATGTTTTCAAACAGCGTCTTGAACAAGAATATGACTTAGTAATCATCACCACAGCACCGAGTGTTTTGTATAAAATTCAACTCACGCATGATCGTGGTTTAATAGAAATTGAAAATCCATCAGATTTTCCAGATCCTGCAAAGATTGAACACATTCTAGAACCAATGATCAACGCAACAATTATTGTTCCTGAAAAATTTCTTGGAAATGTCTTTTCACTGTGCCAAGCAAAACGTGGTACACAAACTAATATGTCGTATCTTGATGAAAATCGTGTCATCGTTAATTACAAATTACCTCTTAATGAAGTTGCTACTGATTTTTATGACAAATTAAAATCATTAACATCCGGCTACGCAAGCTTAGATTATGAAATTTCAGGATATGAGATCGCAGATTTAGTTAAAATGGATATTTTACTCAATGGTGTATCTGTTGATGCTCTTTCATGCATTGTACATAAAGATAATGCACAATCAATTGGTCGTGAACTTTCAGTAAAGTTAAAAGCCGTTATTCATCGTCAATTATTCGAAGTGGTTATTCAAGCTGCAGTCGGCGCAAAAATTCTTGCACGCGACCAAGTTTCGCCTTTACGTAAAAACGTAACAGCAAAATGTTACGGTGGTGATATTACGCGTAAACGTAAACTTCTTGAAAAACAAAAAGAAGGTAAAAAGCGTATGAAGCAAGTCGGTAATATTGAAGTTCCACAAGAAGCTTTCTTAGCTATCTTAAAACGATAAGTAATTAAAATAAAAAACGTGTAAGCAGAGAGACAAAAAACTCTCTGCTTACACGTTTTTACATTATGTCATTTTCATTATCATGCTGATCAACATCCATCATATTCATATCATTTTGATTTAATATTCCTGAATAATAAGTATTATTAAAAAATGATAAATTTTTCATACATTCTATATCACCTTTTTGACAAAAACTTTCTTCATCTTCATCAATACTTTGAGCAATAACTTCAATATCTGTCTCTGTAGCACTATGTATATCATGCTGATCTTTACTTAAAATTTGAATTTGAACATCTTGTTTATTATGAATGTTCATTGGTTTTTGCATATTTTTTTTATACAACAAAGTAATAACAACAATTATAATAACTAGAACACTAAATATTATATTATGTACTTTCATGCTAGAAATCCTAAAATTTATTGGCGATCTATTGATTGTACATGACAATCAATATGAGAAAGATCAACTGCATAACTTTTTTCTGATGTAATATAAAAACTCATAATAGATATTACAAAAAATAACAATATTTTTGACTCTAACATCACTCTACTCCACTTTTTTACTTTATTATTTATTTATTACTCTGATTAACCCCGACGTTGCACCATATCAATATTTACCAATGATTGCAAAGCTGCAAGCGTTGTTGCTTTTCGAGCTTGCACAATATCATCATTTTTCAACATTTGAGATTTGTTCAAACTATCCAAAGCAACATACTGTTGCGCAGTCAACATACTTTTATTACTTAATTTTTGCATAGTATTAATAAATTTATACAAATTCATTACAACGCTTTGCAATGAATGCAGTTCATGCTTTGAAAGTTTTTTATGCTTCGATACTTTTTTCAAAATTGCATCTATTGCACAAGTTCGACATGGATCTGTTGATAAAACATTATTATTACTTTGTGCGATAAGATCTAAAAGACTCTCAATACTGTCACCTATTAATAAATCAAATGCTTGCTGAATTTCAAGTTTCAATGTACCATCATGATCAATATTCATTGTTACAAAACTATCAGCTTCAGATAATTCTAATACTATGCTTGATAACTCTAATTTATTATTATCATCAATAATCTCATCTTGATCTTCAACTTCAACTTCTGGACAATATGATTGAACGACAACTGTATCTTGATTTTGAGAATCTTTAAATTCGGTATTTTGACTATTTTGAACTTGTTCATCTTGACTAACTTGCAATACATCATGTTGTTGAGGTTCAGCCTCAATAATATTAAGTGTTACAGGTTTATTCGAAAACTGAATCAAATACATCAAGACACACATCATTGTTAGAATAGATAAAAATATAACAACAATCATTTTATTTTTTTTCATCATATTTTCCTTTTAATAGTCAATCCAGATAATATACTATGCTTAAACCTTTCCACAAGCTGTAACATTTGACTTACCACCGCTTGCTGATCGACCTTATGATTTTTAGTTATTTCAATATAATCTATTCCCTGCATTAATATCATATGCAAAAATAATAAATTTATATAAATATACCATGCATCAATTACAGGTCGTTTATCAATAGTTCCAATATCTTTCTTAACTTCATGCAGTGCATGATACAATTGTTTCAATGATAATTGTAAATAATCAGCATTCGGCATGTTTTCTATTTTTTTCATAACATCTTTAATATAGGAGCGATTATTTCTTTGCATCGTCATCAATAAAAATGTTGTCGGGTGATAATTTCCTACAAGTTGATATAGCTCATGTTGAACTTTTGCAGTATCACTCCATACACATATTTTTTTAAAATCCTTGAGCGTCCAATCAACAAATGAACATAATTCAGAATAATGTTCGATTGACTTGTGATCTAACTGAGAATTATTGATGTCATTTACAAATTTTTGATCATGTAACATAGATACAACGTAATCTATAATTTTAAAAGAAATTGATGTGACATCTACATCTTGAATAACGTAGAGATGGTTTTGTTGTAATGATCTTTCACTATCATAAGAAGATAAAGAAAAATAAAGGCAATATACGACAAGAAATATTTTATTCTTCATACTTTCAATCCCCCTGTTATACTCTCTACACTCTACAAAAACAAAGCGCCAAATATCAACAATTGTAATTAAAAGTCTTTTTAAAATAGCTTAGAATCACAAATTTAAAGTTTTTTATTGTTTAGATAAAAAAAATAGCGACTTTTTTATAATAAAAAAGTCGCTATTTAACTAAAATTTATTTTTTTTATTTATTTAAATCTACATCAAAACTTTGATGAACAAAAAAAATTAAATAAGAAAATAAAGTTGATAAGTGAAAAGTTTGATACTCATCAAATTTATTTTTATTTTTATCGAAATAATCATGAATAATCTTCATATCTCTTGGATGATGATCTTTCAACCAATCTATTTTTTTATCTTCACTCAGCTTAAGCTCATTTACCGATGCATTCAAACTAACTGATCCTCTCCATAAAACTAATGCCAACCTTGCAGAATCTGTATCTGAAAGATTCAATGCTTCTACAGACTTTTTAATAATTGTACACAGTTCGCCATAAACAATATCTGTATTATTTGTTTTAGATTTTTCAACACATTCTCTTAACTCTATATCAAGATAACTAATCCACACATTTTGAAACTCTTCTTGATCTTTAAAGTGAGCTGATAATTCATCTAAAACAGAATCAGAATCATTACCTACAGGGTTAACGATTGCCTTGTTCTTCGATTTATGTCTTTTCTTTTTTGATATTTTTTTATTACTTACATGATCAATATCAACCGGATCAGCCTGTACTCTTTTGTTATCCTCCAATTGGTCTATTAATATAAAACTTTTATCAAAAATTGCTTGTAAAATTGGACTAACAACCTGATTTTCTATATCTTTTCGACGAATTGCATCCATTTGTTGCTGACAAAAGAGATCGTAAGCATCTTTCTTTTCTTGCAATACTGCTTGATCTTTCATCTTAACTTCACGCTCAACATTATCCACAATTTCATATAATAATGGCTGTACAACGTTTTTAGACAATTCCTGAAATGTATATAGTTTTTTAATTTCTGGATTTTTTTTAACAAGCCACATACGATACAATGATTGTATTTTTTTTATAGAATCATATTGATCTGTAAAATCATCGATATCACAATCTTGATGCAACTGTTTTAATGGTGAACCTACCGAAGTCTGTTTATCTACACAAGAAATTAATGCATCATAATCCTGCAAAACTTGCAGCAATTGTTTTTTTTCACACTGTAACATTGACTGCTTATCCATAATATTTTTTAGCTGAAAATTCATAGCCAGAATTGAATTATTAAAACAATTATAACAACATACTTTCTGTGTATGACAAACATTATATAAAGTTTGATACGCCTGATGCTCGACAGGAGTTAAATATTTATAAAAAAAATTTGAAGATGTCAGACCACTCTGCTCTAAAATCAGTAAACTTGCCTCTAAATCTGCAGTAGCATGAGAATATTTTGATGATGTAACATCATGAAACTGTTTATATACTCGTAACAAATTAACTGCATAGCTCAATGAAATAGGTCTTAAAACTTCATCTGACAATGATTCATGTACACACTTCAATGAATCATTAACCGCTTTTTCATCTTGATCTACAAGGGCAATTGATTGCTCTATACCATCAAGAGCTACTTGATATTTTGCATATTTCAATAATATTTCATCTTGTAAAATTATGTCAATCGAAGACGATGAAATCTTTGATGACAGAAATAATAAATAGATAAGTAAATAACTAAATCTCAATATTTTCATAATATTTTTCGCATTCATGAATAAAATTTAATTAAAAGAAGTTGAAGTATAAAGAATAACAAACTGATAAAAACAAGTCAAAAATGACGCAAAACAAACAATAATTAAATAATAAAAAATTATATATATCAATATTTTTATTATTTAAAGGTAGATATTTTACAAATATTTTTTTTATTGGTATACACTGAAAAGAAACTCTCATTCAACTCATAAGGTATTCCACATGGAAATAGAAAGTTCCAATCAACCTCATAAATCAGTTCAATCTCATATATTCTCTGGCCATGTTTACATGTTTTTTGCATTTGACATTGGAGAAGATATAAACTTTGAAGCAGTTAAACAATCAAGAGATCTCAATACAAAGCCTGTTCATTTATCAAAGTTTTTTAAAAATTATCATGCTCCACTTAAAATAGAATTACCAGATCACGATACCAGCACCTACTGTATTGATACAAAACTTCATCAGTTTGGAGCTATATCCATAACGTACAAAGTGCCTATTTCAAATACTTTTCAAGGATTGAAATCACAACTTATTGCTATCGATGAAGAGTATCAACCGCAAAGTATTAATGATGTTCTAGCAATTTTTAAAAAAATTAAACCCTTTGTTTTCAAACCTCATTTTTTTCATTTACGTAGTTATTACACTGTCATTCAAATTGATTGTGATAAAAATTTTAATGGATCTCAAATCAAAGAAAATTTCGGAACTGAAATAACAGCATTACTACGATTTGAAACCCAAAATTTATCTGACCGTCAAAAACGAGAAATTCTAACCTCTTCTGTTGGTTATTTTAAAAAAGATTTTATTGTAATTGATACTGAAGCTGCATTTATTTATGACCCACAACATACAGAATTACTGGATTTCTTTGAATTTGGTAATATTCAACAACTCGAATTACAATATTTTGATAAGTTACTTGATAAACAAATGACCGTAATTTATGAAGATAAAAATAGAAAGCTACCAACACTTGCCTATCTTCCATTCATAGGATCTAAATACTTTGACCCTATAAGTGAGTTAACCAAGCTTGCAGTTGATATTTCAGTAATTACTGAAAGACTCGAAAACAGTATTAGACTTGCTGGTGAAACATATTATTCAGAAATTTATGATAAAATAATTTTCAACTTAGATCTTGAAAGTTGGAAAACATCAATTAACAAAAAAATTAAAATTATCAAAGAAGTTCAATACAACTATCAAAGCAAAATTGATACAACGCGTGAAGATGTTTTAACTACTTTAATAATTATTTTAATTATGATTGAACTAATAGTAGCAATCGTTAAACATTAATTAATATTAATAAATAAGCGAAGGGTTTTGTAAACATAAAACCCTTCGCTTATAAAAACAACACACAATATAATTACAACTTTTAGATCGATTTTTTTGCAAGAGAACGCCGCAACAATGATTCTTCATGTTTAAGTGCAAGTGCTATAAATTTATCAATGTTTTGATGCTCTGAAATAACCTCTATAAATTCATCTTTATGCTCAGTTTTACATACTACAGATGCTTTTCTCACAGGTGATTCAACCTTCTTAACTTGTTTAGTAGGACTAAATTGTGCAACTGATTTTGGGGATGGAGCCAAATAAGAAATAGGTGAATATGGGCTAAATGGTCTCATTGAACCCTTCTGAGGACTCAATGATGAAGCTGACAAAGAAAAAAAATGAAAAACCGCTATTACGTAAACTAATTTATTATTCACAACAAACCCTCACAAAGTCATACAATTAAATTCCAATATGAAACATTGTACCACAAAACAGCTACCACATCAACAATGGACAGTCGGGCTACATTGCAAAAAGAATAAAGGAGTTAGTTCTTAGCATTCAATAATGTTTAAATATGATTGAATGCTAATATATTTTATATTATGATAGTGATTACAACCTGAAATCCTTATCAATTCATAGCAAAAAGACGAATCAGTAAAACTAACTACTGATTCGTCTTTATTATCTAATATTTTATTTTAGACTTTTTTATTGAGCTACGGTAACTTTTGCAGGTCGTAAAACTTTATCTTTAATCATAAAGCCTTTTTCTAAAACTTCTACAACTTGTCCCGATTCATGATCTGGTGACTCTTTGTGCATTAAAGCTTCATGAAATTCAGGATCAAACTCTTTATACTCAGTAAACTCTTTAACCCCATATTTAGTTAAAAGTTGTACAACTGATTTATAAATCATTTCGATTCCAACATACACGGCAGCATTTTCTTCAGTTTTTTGTGATAAAGCTCGTTCAAAATTATCAACAACTGTTAATAAATCCTTAATCACCATTGTTTGTGCTGTTTGCATCCATTGAATCTGTTCACGATTCATACGCTTTTTATAATTTTCAAAATCAGCAAATACACGAGTATATTTATCTTTCCATTCAATAACTTCTTGTTGAGCAATAATGAGTTCATCATTGAGTTCAACTTGCTCTACGCCTGTTACTACTTCTTGTTCATCTTGACCTTGCAGATCATTTTGATTATTTGATTTCATACGAATCCCTTTATCTATCAAACAACAAATCTATTTAAATAAGTATAACAAAGCAAAACAAAGAGACAAGTTTGTAAATGTATGATAGATTGTAACGCTTGCTTGTTTTTTTAATAACAACCTAATAATGTATGATTAACTTATGATTTAATCTATTTTTAACAAAGAAAAATAAAATTATGAAATTCAAATCTCTTGTATTACTATTTTTGTGCTTTTCAAACATTACTCAACAGATATTTTGTACCCTAACAGTCAGTCAATATGCTTCTGATAGTTTTTTTCAAAAACCATATTATAGTGAGAAAAATTTTGAAAACATTTTTACGAATTTCACTACCGGTTATGCAAAAAATGCATACAATACAAACGGAGATAGAGTTCCATTTTTACAACAATTTGGAAATGAAGATTTTTTACAACGATTCGTTGATCCAACACTCAATCCTGACAATATAACAAGCCTTGGCCAAGGACAACTTACAGGTGATTTTCAATACAGGCAGTTCATATTATCTTCCTATAAAAATATTATGCGTCATTTATTTATCGAAGCCGCGACATCTATTCAAGATATCACCGTAAGCAATATCACTGCAGCATTTATTGCGCCAGAAGAATCATTAACTTCTGATCAAGTGACATATCTTAATAAACTTAATACAACAATTCCCACAAGCATTAATCGTTCTGGTATGTTTTCAACAGCTTTTTATGTTGGATACGACAAAACGCTCTCTAATTTCAAACATTTAGATTTTTTAGATATTTTAATTAAAGGCGGTGTTGCTTCACCTGAATGGATGCAAGATAACAATAATTCAATAGTAGAATTTCCTTTTAATAATAATTTAAATTTTGGTTATCCCGTAATTGGAGCCATTGCTGTAGGAGTTCTGGACTGGTTAACAATTGGATTAAATGCTACTGTCGAGCCATTTCAACCTGCGATGAAACAAATCAAACTAAACAATACGAACTCTGAAAACAATTTATTATTACCAGAAGAATCGATGGCAATAATAAACCGAGGGCCATTATTATCATCTTCTGCTTACATTGAAATTGATCATATTGCTGCTGGTGTTTCCATAACAGGCGGTTATACATACACTAAAAATTTAGCATATAATATACAACCAATTGATCAAACTAATTTCCCAGCAAATTACGCTAATCAAACATCGATGTTCAATGAATGGAGTCTTGGTTCACTCTATTTTCAATTTGATGTAGATTTTTCTACTGAATCTGCACCTAGCGCTCCAGTTCTTGCAATATTTTGCATTATTCCAGTTACAGGAGAACTGTGCCCAGAAACAAATCTCTTAAGTGGTTCATGTAATTTTCAAATAAGTTATGCTTTTTAAATGAATGCTCCTCGCAGCAGAGCTGACGAGGTATCATTCATGGCTTCGCTTTGAACAAGTTTAATTGTTCTTTCGCAACGTACAGTTTTTTGTACGTGTATGCTTTGCCTTGATTTTTAACATAAT
>Ga0209390_10008369_pt1 | contig 12827 bp, 5 predicted proteins | sample BON01_FD_187212 | JGI IMG/M metagenome (GOLD analysis project Ga0209390, IMG submission 187212) | Freshwater microbial communities from Lake Bonney liftoff mats and glacier meltwater in Antarctica - BON-01 (SPAdes) (version 2) | ecosystem: Environmental > Aquatic > Freshwater > Ice > Glacier... | reverse complement strand
GGCGCGTTGATGGCCATCTCGAGCGGCGCGCTGCTGGGTCCCGGACCCTCCGGATCTGGATCCGCGGCGGCGGAGACGGCGGGCTGGCCCAGCCCCAGGACCTCCCCCGGCTGCGCAGCGACGGTGTAGTCCACCTCGCGCTCCGAGAGCTCCCCCGGCTGCGGGGCCAGAGGCGGCGGCGGCTCATCGGCGGCGGCGTGCTGCTCCGGCTCGACCAGCGCGCTGCCCGGCTCGGCGGCAATGGTGATGGCGGCGCGCTGCTCCGGCTCATTGGCGGCGGCGTGCTGCTCCGGTTCGAATGGCGCCGGCTTGCCCGGCGCGTGCTGCTCCGGCTGGATTGGCTCGCGCGCGTGCTGCTCCGGCGGCGGCAATGGCGACGCGCTGCTGGGACTCGGCCTGCTCGCCGCCCGGCACGTGCTGCTCCGACTCGATTAACTCGCGCGCGCGCTGCTCCGGCTCATCGGCGATGGTGATGGCGACGCGCTGCTCCGACTCGTTGGCGGCGATGGCGACGCGCTGCTCCAGCTCGGCGCCTAGCTCTCCGGTGGCCGTGACAATTAAGGGTTAACCCGAGCACGCTCATCAAGCGTGGCGAGCGTGCCGAGTGTCGCGGGCCGCGCAAGCGCGTTGTGCAGCCGCAGGAGCATCTTGTGCGCAGGCATCTTCATGAGCACGTCGTTTGTCGGCGAAGCGGCGCACTTTGGCCGCCGCGAGAGCGCGTTCTTCAACCGCACGAGCGTCTTCATGAGCGCGTTGAGCATCGGCGACACGGCGTGCTTCGGCCACGTGAGCGCGTTCTTCGGCCGCGCGAGCGTCTTCATGAGCGCGTTGAGCATCGGCGACGCGGCGTGCTTCGGCCGCGTGAGCGCGTTCTTCGGCCGCGTGAGCGTCTTTCCAGCGCTGGGCCGCGAGTTCGTTCTTGGCCACTGCGCGCTGCCAGTGGTCTTCGTCGGCCTGGCCGCCATTGAAGTTCTGGTAGCCGTCGCACGCGTAGCCGTAGTGGGCGCGCCAGCACTCTTCACGCCAGCGCTGGGCTGCGCGTTCGTGCTCGTCCTCGGCGCGCGGCCAGTGGCCTTTGTTGGCCCGGCCGCCGCTGAAACGCTGGTTGGAGTCTGTGTAGCCGTTGCGTTGTTGTGGCTGACTGTCCGTCTGCCATGAGGCCATGTAGCCGTTGCGTTGCTGTGGCTGACTGTTCGTCTGCCATGCGGCTAGCTGTTGATTCTGTTGGAAGTCTCTGGATCGGTGGTTCTGATCGGCCACCGGCCAGCTGCTCAAGGCAGCATGACCGGTGCCGCTACGATGTTGGTAGCGGAGCTGTGGCTGCGGCCGCAACTGGCTGCTGCACCACTGCTCTGCTGACTGAACGCCTGCTGCGGGCTGTGGATGACGGCGTGCACCGTCCCAGCCCTCCCGACACAGGACCCGTAGGCGTGTGGGTGGCCGCTCCCCTGGTGTCTCTATGGAGCGAGCGAATGAATGCAATGTGGCGCAGTAGCCTCTAGGCGGTCATAGCAATGGTCTCGGTCGGGGCCACAACACTGCGGGGGGGCACCAGCACACGGGGCAAGAGCCCACCGCAGGGGGGGGCAGCACACGGGGCACGCGCCCACCACAGGGGGGCACACAACACCGCGGGGGGCAGCAGGGGGGCACCACACCGCGAGGGCACCAGCACACATGGGGGTCCCTCCCACCCTCCAACAGGGCCAGTCACTAGATTAGATACCGCGGGGAGGCTTTATGCCGAAAATGCCTCCAAAATGGCCTGAGCCTGCAAAGAAACGCAGGCGGGGCGGGTCAGTGGAGAGAGCGCTGCGGCTGAGGCGCGGGGGCACGCTATTAAACTGGAAGTCAGCACGCGTGCAAACCACGAGATTGGTCCACGGGCCACAGGGCCAGTCACTAGATTAGATACCGCGGGGAGGCTTTATGCCAAAAATGCCTCCAAAATGGCCTGAGCCTGCACGGAAACGCAGGCGCGCTGGGTTAACAAACAGCCACGCGTGCTGCCAGAGAGCTGGCGCAGCTTAACGCTGGGAGTCAGCACGCGTGCGCAGCCCGAGGCAGGTCCACGGGCCACAGGGCCAGCTGGTAGATTAGATGCCGCGGGGAGGCTTTATGCCAAAAATGCCTCCAAAATGGCCTGAGCCTGCAAAGAAACGCAGGCGGGGCGGGTCAGTGAAAAGAAAGCTGTGGCTGAGGCGCGGGGGCACGCTATTCAACTGCGCAGATGGGCCAGATGCCTGCTCGATTTAAAGCGCCGAAGCGCGGTGCGGCCTCGCACCCGGCTCTTTCATCTTCGTGACGGCGCTCGCGTTCGCGGCGCTCGCCGCGCTCGTTGCCTACTCACAGGCCCACTCCCAGCGACTCGCGGTTGTCACTGGTGCCGTGCCCATCCACGCGTGCATGCAGATGTACCGTGAGGGCGCCGACGGCGTCATCGACGGTCTGCGCTGGACCTTCAACAAGTGCGCTGGCGGCCTGGTTGCGGTGGCAACTGGGCCTTCAACATGGCCGTCGGGCACACGCAGTTCGTCATCATAATGCTTCTCCTCGCCTACATCGTGATGTCGGGCGCCATGGGGGAAACAAGCGCCACGGCGCGCGCGGCGCTGATTGCGCATACTCTCGATCAGCTCATGAGTGGCTCCGCTCGCTACGAGCTTGCTCTTAGGCTCGCGCTCACCACGTTTGCATTTCTCGCTTGCTCGATTGCGGCTTCCGCCGAGGAGAAAGGGGTGGCGGGCGCGGAGCCCGCCACCATGATCGAGGTGGAGCAGCCCGTCGCCATCGCCGCCGCCGTTGCGATGGGCGGCGAGCCGATCAAGCCGGAGCAGCACGCCGCCATTGAGGAGCAGGAGCGGCGCACGCTCGAGGCGCTCCACAGGCTCGGCGACGGTGGCTCGCCCGGCAAACCGGAGCAGCACGCCGCCGTCAAGGAGCAGGAGCGGCGCGCGCACGAGGCGCTTGACGGGCTCGATGGCAGTGCCAAGAGGAGACACCGGTGGGACGATGCGCCGCCCGAGACGGGCCCCAGCATGTTGCCGGGAGGGGGTTACGAAATCTCCTCTGACAAGATTCCCTTTGGCAACGCGCTGGAGCCCAACCGTCTCTCTTTTGCCACGCTCGTTGCCACCCATGTGCTCCTTCCGGGGGGCGAGACACCCATCAGCCTAGTCGCCATCGCCACCGCCGTTGCGGCCACCCATGTGCTCCATCCGGAGGGCGAGATGCCCGCCAGCCTCGTCGCCGTCGCCGCCGCCGTCGCGACGGGCGGCGAGCCGGTCGAGCCGGAGCAGCACGCCGACGACGACGAGCTAGAGCAGTGCGCACTCGGGGAGTTCAACAGGCTCGACGGCAACGCCTACGCCACGGCCGCCGAGCCGAGCGGCAGGGCGGACGAGTTGCTGCAGGGCCCCACCAACGAGCCGGATCAGCGCGCGCACGGGGATCCCGACGGGCTCGATGGTAACAACTACGCCACGGCCGCCTAGACGGTCGTCGGGCAGGACGAGTCATTGCCACACGCCTTCGCCAACGAGCCGGAGCAGCGCGCGCACGCGGAGCCCAAAGGGCTGGAGGGCAACGCCTCTGTCACGGCCGGCACGGAGGCCGGTATCGCTTCCGGCTTCAGCGACGCGCCGCCCGAGACTAGCACCGAGGCGCTGCCCACGACAAGGCGCGAGCTCGGCATGCCCCTTCCAGCGGGCAACACGCCCGCTAAGCTCGCCAATGCTCCCAGGCCCCGTGCGCCAATTGGGCCTTGGGCAGAGAGCACCGAGCCGAAGTGGCTCGCCATCGCGGCCAAAATCCTGTACGCCGGCAGCGACTCGTCAAGCGACGGCGCATTCGAGGCCGCCGCCGAGGCGAGCGTCGACCTCACTTCCTGGCAGGACAGCGACCTCGACTCGTTCGATGTCAACCTGTTAGACGCGACCGGCCGCGCGGGATGGCTTGAGGACGCGCCGCAGGCGCTCGTGCCCATCGTCGAGGAGACGGCAGGCGGCTCCGCCGCGCTCGCACCGGCGGGCGTAGGCGCAGTGCGCAAACTCGCAGCGGCCGACACGGTTACCACCGGCGCCAGAGCCACCCTCGCGCACATCCAGCCGTGCCGCGACGGCGCCAACGGCTTTGTCGCAGCGGTGCGCTGGGCCCTCAACGCGGTGGTCTGGCACGTGCAGCCCGTCATCATTGCGTTCCTTCTCACCTACCTCGCCTACCTCGCGGCCGCACGCGCCACCGCGGACACCACTGCGCGCGTAGTGCCAGGATTTGCTGTGCCTCGTGTCTTCATCAGCCACGACCTCAATTGGCTGTACGACTCAGAAGCCTATTTGGCGGGCCCAGGCGCCGCACCCGAGCTCGGCGTGTCTACACCAATCAGGCCTTTCGCGGCGATGGCTTCGAGCCGCCGCGCGTTGCTGCTGCCAGCCGCCTGGGCATCACCACCAGCGCCGGCGTAGTTACATTCCTCATCTTGTGCTTTCCCGGCATCCAGCATGTCGCCGGGGGGGGTGTACAAAATCTCGTCTGACGAGATCATCTTTGCTGGCGACACACTGGAGTAAGGCTTCGCGTCCAACAGCTACGACTCGCCAGGCCCGGGGCCGATGGGACCAGAGCAGAGGAGCCCAACTACGTATCGGACAAGGCCAACCAGGATCAGAAGCCCGACAGCTTCTCTCTCACCACGGGCCGCCCGCCCGGCGACACGGCCGCTGGCGCGCTCTTGGCAGGCAAGCTGGAGAGCAGGCGCGGCCCGCCCGGCGGCACGGCCGCTGGCGCGCTCTCGGCAGGCAAGCTGGAGAGCAGGCGCGGCCCGGCCCGCCTGGCGGCGCAGCCGCGGGCGCGACCTCGGCAGACGCACGCAAGCTGGAGAGCACGGGCCGCCCACCTGGCGGCGCGGCCCCTGGCGCGCTCTCGGCAGGCGCCATTATCGTGACCGACTCGGTCAAGTCTGTTGCCGACTGCTTCCCGGGCGTCAAGCGTGTCGCCTGAGGAGGGTATGAGATCTCGTCGAACGAGATTCTCTTTGCTGACGACATGCAGTCTAACACTACCACCGCCGCGCCCGCCGACGTCTCCTCGCTTTGCGAGATCAACACCGAGGACGACGTCGCCGGCGCCGAGGGTGAGGCGATCGAGAACATCGAGGTTCAGCCTGGCCTCGCGTCTGATGCCGCCGGCGCTGAGGGCGAGGCGATCGAGAACATCAAGGTTCAGCCTGGCCTTGCGTCTGACGCGCCGGGCTACGGCGGCGCCGACGAGGACGACTCGCCAAGCCGGGGGAGCGTCGACGCGGCCAGGCTCGAGGAGCACAGCAGCAACTCGAGCAACGAGGAGCCCGCCACCGACCTCAAGGGCTACATCAGCCGCCGCGTCATCATAAGCTGGGACCTCTACGGCGGCCCGCCCGGCGTCGTTTACGCGTGGGCACACCGCGGCGCCCACGCCTACGAGCACCACGTCAACTACGACGACACCCGCCGCTGGCACGACCTGGGCAGCTACGGCCCGGGCCGCCGCGCGGCAACGCGGCCGCTGGCGCGCTCTCGACAGGCGCCATCAAGATCGAGAGCAAGCGCGGCCGGCTCGGCCACGCGGCCGCTGACGATCTCTCGACGAGCCGCCCGCCAGGCGGCGAGGTCGCTGGCGCGCTCTCGACAGGCGCCATTAAGATCAAAAGCACGGGCCGCCCGCCCGATAACGCGGCCGCTGGCGCGCTCTCAGCAGGCGCCGTCAAGATCAAGAGCAAGCGCGGCCTGCTCGGCCACGCGGCCGCTAGCGCGCTCTCAGCAGGCGCCATTATCAAGCTCGAGAGCACGGGCCGCCTGCCCGACAACGCGGCCGCTGACACGCTCTCGACAGGCGCCAACGAGCCTGAGAGCAAGCGCAGCCGGCTCGGCCACGCGGCCGCTGACGAGCTCTCGACGAGCCGCCCGCCAGACGGCGAGGACGCTGGCGCGCTCTCGACAGGCGCCATCAAGATCGAGAGCAAGCGCGGCCTGCTCGGCCACGCGGCCGCTAGCGCGCTCTCGGCGTGCGTCACCAAGCTCAAGGGTACGCACCACTCAATCAGCGACGTGGCGCTGACGCGCTCTCGGCCGGCGCCAACGCGCTCAAGGGCACGCGCCGCTCGCTCGGCGATGCGGCCGCCAACGCGCGCTCGGCCGACGGCGCACAAGCTCTCGGGCGACGCCGGCACCAACTACGCTCGACGTGCCAAGTCGACCGAGCGACGCACAGCGGCCCGGGCTATGGCGGGCGCCCATTAGTAGTGGTAGTATAATAGCAGGGAGGCGATGATGCGTAGCCGACGCGCCCTCGCTCGGCGAAGCGGCCGCCAACGCGCGCTCCGTCGACGGCGCACAAGCTCTCGGGCAACACCGGCACCAACTACGCTCGCTGTGCCAAGTGGATCGAGCGGCGCGAGGCGGCACAGACTGTGGCGGGGGCTAGTCACTAATAATAATAAGTAGTAGTAGTAGTCGCAGGATGGTGCTGACGCGACGCGGGGCCTACTCACTGGCCCGAGCCCCTCGGGGAAGGCGCTGATGCATAGCCAGCGCGCGTCTCTATCTATCGGCTACCAAGACGCTCTCGCACTAATAATAATAGTAACGCGGAAGCCCGGACCGAGACCAGGTGGGCGCGGCGATAGATGCATGTGGGGCAAGCTCCTGGCGTGGCGATGCATACCCAACCTCGCGTCGGCCTAATGGCTCTCTCCGAGCCGGGGGGGCAGCGTGCCATGGTGCTTACGACTAGCTTGGCCCGCCAATGTGAGTGTGTTACAGAGATATATAAACATGGTCGGAGACTCCCCTGAAATGGTGGGGGTGCGCCGCTGCTCGGTGCCTCCTAACGTCTGCTGCACCCAACCAGAGGGTTGGGCGCGGTCAGCCGCAGGCAACTCTGGAGCGGCGGCCTCCCCCGTGCAACCCTAGGCAGGCCCCAGGCCCTGCCTCACAACACTCACAGGACACACAGTGCACCAGTGATAAACACAGGAGCGGCGAAGGGTGAGGGTCTAAGATGCGGCAGCCTTTGGCTGCCAGCTCGATGAACACAAAAAGATCGCTAGTGAAATTAGCGGCTGAAGAAGACTATAATCTTAGAAGTCCGTGTTTTTCTTCTGTCCTTTGGCAGAGAGCCGTTTTGCGTTTCATCGTCTTGTCCGTTGCTATACGTAACCTACTTGCAGGGGCAAATCCGATTACGACTAGCTCAGCCCGCCAATGCGAGGGTGTTACAGAGATATATAAACATGGTCGGAGACTCCCCTGAAATGGTGGCGGTGCGCCGCTGCTCGGTGCCTCTTAACGTCTGCCGCACTCAACCGGAGGGTTGGGCGCGGTCAGCCGCAGGCAACTCTGGAGCGGCGGCCTCCCCCGTGCAACCCTAGGCAGGCCCAAGGCCCAACCGCCTGCCGTAAGTGCACTCGAGGGGGGTGTCCAAGCCGACGAAGTATAGTAAACATGTGTCGGCGTCTGCCCAATCAACGCGTGTCTCGGGTCGCAACCGGCAGGGGTTTGGCAAAGCCACCGGTATCTGCGCCGAAAGGGAATAGAAGCGCTGCATGAGTTTCCTATTCGTGTTAAATGCGCCGCGCCACTGCGCGTGGCGCCGGGAGCTTGCTGACGCGTTTCTTGGTGGCTGCGTCGCAAATTGTCTTCGCGAGGTAGGCAGCGGAAACGGCGTAGCGGAAGCCGGCCGCGTCATCGCAGACGACGTAGGCGGGCTTCTTGCTGCCGTCCGCGAACTTAAAAGGGCCGAGGAAGCCCACGACCGTGCAGGGGGCGAATCCACCGATGTGAACGCCCCAGAGCTCGTTTGGCACGCTGCAAGACGTCCCAATGAGATCCCACGAATCCGAGCCGGCGTCGAGCGCGAACCCTGCCTCGCCCAGGTCGTGTGAGACTGACGCTCGCCGCGGGGATGCTGGAGCATCGGCCGCCAAAGAGGACGAGGCTGCGGCGGAGCGCCGTCGAGGTGCCGCGCCCTCGCGCGGTGGTGGCGCCTCCATCTCAGCGATGGCGCCCGAGATCTCGGCGATGAAGTTCCCGGGATCGATGGCTGGGAGTACTACTGGGAGCGCGACTCCTGCGTCCGTTCTGGACGCAATGTCTACAAAATCGGCGTAGTCCTCCGGTCGCATGTGCGTGTAGCGCTTCATGGCCTCCTCCGTCTTCCAACGAGCGAGCGTCTGGATGACCGCGTCCGTGACTGACTGGTCCCCGTTTTTGCGCGCAGCAAAGAGAGCTGAAGCGAGCGTAGCCCGCCATGAGTGGAAGGTGCGCCCGTCGGCGTCTCTCTCGCCAATGGCGCACACTAGCAAAGTGTGGAGGTCACGTGCTGCGGCTGCGGATTTGTACGGTCGTTCATCGCCGTTTGGCGAGAAGGCCGCCCACGCGGCGCGGTCTCCCGTACACGGGAAGGCCTCTTCCCACTGCTGCCAGCGCCAGGCGAAGTTGAGCGGGTTCGTGTCGTCGTAGCGGAAGTACTGCTTCGTGGCCCCCCATTCACTGTTAGTCCGGTCGCACTTAGACGGAGCGCAATGGCCTTCGAGAAGGCAGCCGTTGCTTCGCAACGCCGTAGTGGCGGCGCAGGATGGCAGCTGCTCGGCGCTCTCGTCCACCCAGCGGGAGTTGTCACGCCGGATGAATGTATCTCCGTCGCAGGCCTCTGTGACCTCGTTCTTGCGGGTGCCTGTGGCAATTTCGAATGCGTTGAGCCCTAGCCAACAGGCGTGTGCTGAGGGCGTAAGCGCGGCTGTGCATTGTATGCACGTCTCGGCGATTGCTTGGAGCATCGTCAGCGAGAAGGGTTTGCACTGCTGCATAATTAGCGCGTCTTGGCCCCAGTCTTTGAGGTATTGTGCGCTCGCGCCGCGTAGCGTCAGGCTGATTTCTCGCATATCCGGAACGTAATGGTGACAATCGCGCAACACGCGGTGGTAGCCTAAGAGCGCCGATAGAGCGCTGCTGGGCTTGCCTTGCCTGAAGCCGAGTCTCTGGCGCTGGCTTGAAGCTTTGATGTTGCGAGCGATGTATAGCACCGCGAGCACATGGAACCAAATTTCTGTGCAAGTCTCCTCCGGCGTGGAGACTGACCGCGGCCGCATCCAACGGACAGTTTCGCCCATACTTCGGCAGAACTGACGCACCCACTTGAAGCCGTTCTCGTCTTGGTCGCGTGAGCCCTTGGGAATGCCTTCATCTCGGGTGCGGCTCGCCTCCACCACCAACGAGCGCAAGCGCTCTGGGTCGGAAGGGCAGAGTGCGTATTCGGACCTGTCAGCAGCGAGGGTGTCGGCGATGTCGCGGGCCGCTGCGGTACGCGCTTCCCTCGCCGATGTCCGTTGCGGCAAGAGCGTTCGCCGCGGCGCGTGCAAAGGTGTCGGCATGTGTGCAGTGATATCGTGGATATCTGCCGCGATGCGTCGAAGCGGTCTTGGCCTGGAGCCGACGAGCGGCACTCGTAGCCTCGGTGGCGACAGTAAAAGCGCTTTGATGGTTCTTTTGTGTGGACCCTGTTGCGCCTCGGCGTGCTGCGCCGCTTCGCAACGGGCCTCGCACGCTGGTTCAGTCTCGGCGATGTGCGTCCGGCCTGGCGCCATTGCCCCGTGTCTGTGCGACTGCGGGCGCGGTACCCGCATCAGAATGGGTATTGTTGAGATGGGGAACCCGGGTCGCATCTTCTTTGGCGACGGCATCGCGAAGCGAAAAGCCGTGCCGCCCGGCTTTGCCGGGTCACATGATCTTGGCGAGGGCGCGCGTGTCGGTGGGTTGGCGTCATCTGTTGTCTGTGGTGCCGCCGGCGGGTAGGGGACGAACTGTGGTATCTCGAGGCGATACGGTGCTGTGGCCTCGAGCACGTCCGCCAAGAAGCGCAGGGCCGCCGCGTTGAGTTGAATCTCAGAGCGTGTCACACCGAAGCTCGCGGCGAGGCGCCGCATGCCGTGCATGTCGTCGCGACTTCCCATGTCGGCGAGTCCGTTGCCCCAGCCCTTGTGGTGCAGCATGCGAAGCCGGTCGGCCGTGGCGGCGTAGCTTGGCTCGGTTCTCAGCCGCTGTTGCATGAGTTGCAGTGAAGGAGCCGCCCTGCTGGCGCCCCAAAGTGCTGTGGCTACTCCGGCCGTGGCGTCGCAACCTAACACGATGATGGCGTCGGGATGGAGTGGCGCAAGCATCAACGTGTTGACGGCCGGCCCGAGGGCCTCGGTGAGGGTGATGTGGCGGTGCAGCCATTCGCCTTCGAGACATAAGCGCCAGAACACGCCGTTGGCAATGCCGCAGAGGTGTGGCTGCGGTGATTGATTGTGCAGTGTCGGTGTCGGGTCGGTGCAGCAATCGGAAGACAGCGTTACCACCATCTTGGCGGCCCTGCCCATGCCTGACCACTCGATGGCGGCATCGTTGATGCCGGACCAGAAAGTCGCGAAGGGTCGTGTACGTAGCAGTTGCTCCACTGCCTTGTATCGTTCGGTGGCTTGCGGCGTGAGAAACACCCGGTCGCCTCCGAAGCCGGGTGCGCGCAGCGGCCCTGTAATGCCCTGAAGTGACCCGACGGGAAATCCCAAAATGTCTTGGGCGAAGCCCAGGTAGGAATTGTTGGATTCATATTCGTCTCGCGTGAGGTTGCCTTCGAGTGCGGCGCGGCACGCTATCAAGGCCCGTTGGAGTTTGGAAGGAACGAGGCACCCGATGCCCGCGTTGAGAACGGAGCGTCCGCCGATCCAGACGATGCATGTGCCGACGGCAGCTGCTGACTCCGCGATTGCGATGTTGGCCCGCGCGTTCATACGCTTCCAGATGGCGATGCCCTTCGCCATCAGCCTTGCATCCTGGAAGGTGAAGTCGAAGTTGTCTGTGTAGACCGCGGCCCAGTAGGGGCGCCCTTGCTGGCGGTCGTCGAGGACGCACTTTCGCAGCTCGAGCGCCTCTCGATATGCAGCCAACTTGGTGTGGATCCACACGGTATCGACGTATCGGTCCATCTGCCGCCGCCACGCGTCCAGCCATTCCTCTGCGAAGCGGCAGGCAACTTTGCTCGCCGGTCTCGCGCCCATGTTCATGGTCGTGTTGCGCACGGCGCAGAGTGTTAGCACCCCGTTAATCGGGATGACGATGTAGAAGACGCAAAGCCAGAAGTCCTCCGGTGCCATGGCAAACTGCCAGAACATGTGGCGGATGTCGTCGTCGAAGCCGACGATTGAGTCGCCGTCGATGTAAGCTAAGCCGCGCAGGATGGCGCATGCGGTGTATTTGTCGCGCGGGCGCGGCTTGATCTCGAGGTCTGGGAATGGGAGTGGACCCTCGTACCCTTGCGAGGGTTTGCCGCGGGGTCCCGTCAGGTCATTGAAGGCCATCACCGCGTTGGGCTCGCCAAGTCGCGGTGGCCCTCTGCCCGTGTCCGCAGGCTCATTCATGACGAAGACCGTCTGCTGATGCGGAGTGCCCATGTCGCCCACGATCCTAACCTCGCCGGGCTTGTCGGCCTTGTCGACCGCGCCTGCCGGCACGCACAGCTGCGGTATGAAGAGCAGTGGGCCGGTGCTATCGACGGTGAGTGGCTGGTCCACGGGCGTGATGGGTTTTAGCTCAAAGTAGCCCTGATGCTGAAGCTTGAGGAAGTCGCGCGCGACTGCTGCTGCGCGCGGCGCGTACAACTCCAGGTTGTGTGAAAGCCGAATCTGGTGGTCCGCATTGGCCTTCCAGCGCACGCCCTCGAAGATGAACGAGAGCATCTCGCGGTCGGAAACTTCGCCCAGGTACTCGCGGATGAACTCGAGGGCCCACTTGGTGCGAGTCGGCGCGGTGAAGTCCAAGGCGTCGTAGGTACCATCAGGCTTCCGCTCCCAGATGATTTCTAGTGCGTTCCAGCTGCCTACGCCGTCGGTGTGCGGGATCTGCTGAGCTGCGCCTCTACCTAGAGCACGGCAAGGCGGCCGACTCAGGTGCTTCGGCGCCTCGCCGTTGCGTTAGCAGTGCGCGTCGTAGGTCATGGACGCGTTGAACTGATCCACGATCATCCGGTGCGCCCACCGACGCAGGATGTCGGACCACGGCAGCGGTTTGAAGCCTGGAGGCACGCTCTGGGCTGGCAGGCGGAGAAGCCAAGCCGTGATGAGCGGCGGCGGCCTCGCCGGATACGGGTATACCCGCAGGCGATGGTCCTGGAAGCAGGGCAGGCCTTGTTCTGGCGTCGGCAGCTCTCCTCCGAAGTCCGCAGCTGTGCGCACGTTGTCCGCCAAACGCCTGAGCACCCCGTCCCCCTCGTCCTCTGCACGGAGTGCCGACGCGATGTCATCGCCTGCTAGTCGTTCGCTCGCGAGAAAGGTCGTCCACTCCTCCGAAGCCGACAAAACGCTCTGGGCTCACGCATACCGAGCCGCCTCGCGTTGCGTCACGACCGGCCGTGCCGTGTTGTGTATTCCGATGACCGAGTCGTCGCCAAGGCTTGAGCCCTGCATGGCTTGCATTCTCAGGCTGGCAAGAGTGGCAAAGGCGTATGCCGCCGATCCTGCGAGCGCGGAAACAAAAGCCCAGACTGTGGGATGGCCTGCTGTCCGCGCTGAGGCGATCCCTGCGGGTTTGCTGGCATATGCCATCGGGCATTCGTCCCAGGGCACGCAGACGATAATGTCGCCATTGTCGCGAGCGGTGCAGATGTACTGCGTCTCCAAGCCCACAGTGAGGTGGCGGGCCGCCCGCTCCGCCTGGTCCTTTGCTGGCGTGAGTGGGTTGAGCTCCACGCCAAAGCATGCGACGTCGTTGTCCGTAGGCACCATGACGACTAAGCCGGTCGGTGATTGCGCGACGGGC
>Ga0209390_10008363_pt1 | contig 12834 bp, 12 predicted proteins | sample BON01_FD_187212 | JGI IMG/M metagenome (GOLD analysis project Ga0209390, IMG submission 187212) | Freshwater microbial communities from Lake Bonney liftoff mats and glacier meltwater in Antarctica - BON-01 (SPAdes) (version 2) | ecosystem: Environmental > Aquatic > Freshwater > Ice > Glacier... | reverse complement strand
CGTTGCCTCGAGACGGGGGAGGAGTAGGAAGCGGCGACTGCATCCAAGACACAGAACAAATCAGATCATTTACAACAGTACTTGTGGAGTAATAAAAGCAATCTTAATCACTAGATATACGTATACACATACATATATGTATATATATATATACATACATGTATATGCATGTGTATATGTATATATATACATATATATGTATGTATACATATCTCTATTCGTGCATATATAAATATACGTGTATATATATGTGTATTTATATATATATATATGTACATATAAATATATATGTATATATACATGTATATATATATATGTATATATATATATGTGGCACAGTACAGGAGGCACCTTGAGTGTGTGCTAGAAAATCATGAAGGGTTCGAGTGGGCTACCTGGAATTGCAAAGTGTCTTCGCTGGAGTCAAACACCAGCCCTGCCACGCTCGCCTTTCGTGACGAAGCGGCGTCACCACCAACCTCTTCGTCGACCAACTCTTCTACCGCACGACCCGGCAGCGATGACTCAGAGGCCTGCGACGACGTGTCCCCACCCTTGTCGCCTCTAGCCCTCACCCACGTGCCTCTAGGCCCGAGAGTGCATCGAGGGCCCTGCATTTTATGATCAGCCGTTAAAACGGTTTTTTCTAGAAAATGTTTTTGTTTATTTGGATAAAGTTAACGTCTAGCCCTGACAACTTTGAACTTGGGGCTCAAGCGCCTATACACCGGACTGCGAAAAGAACAACTTCCTGCCAAGCTCACACTGGCTTTTATTTAACGTGACCATTCACAACCCGCATCCGACTTGGTTTCCACATGACCGTCACTAGGCAGTGCTGGCGTTGCTACTGACATCCGGTTTCGAATCTCAAAAATACTCCACTTCTCAGGGTTTCTTGGGTCTCGGGTAGGTTCGAATCTCAAAAATAATACATCTTTGAGTGTTTTTTGGGTCGCGGGCCTGTCCCGTAGGGAAGTACAGACCTGCCCCGTAGTGCGGGGGGGGGTACAGACCCGACCCCTCTACGGTTCCTTGGATTTCTGAACGTAGAAGGGTGAGACCCGTAGGGTGAAAAAACCGAATCTACATTGGAAAAAAATAGTAATGAGGATTGGAGGAATGTCCTATTGTTGAAAATCCACTGGTAAGGTATAATTGAAACTTGCTGAGAAAAAAACACATCCAACATTCAAAATCAAGGGATAAGGATTTTTTGAGAATCGCGTGACTGTCAAGTCATACCCCAGTTGTACCTCTGCTAAGAACCCATTCCGTCCCCCCCACTCATGACCTTCCCTTGAAACTGCCTCATGTGTCCCAGGTCTTCCTTCAACAACTCGCAATTTTCTTGGTGTTCCCCGTCGTTGACCGTTGGTTTCGCATAAAAACATGGTTTTTATCATCAAAACTGCATGACAAATGACTATACACTCATACTCAAGTGGATGAAAATACACATGTGTGTATGTACATATATATATGTATATATATATATATAGATATACATATATATATATACATATATGTATATGTATATATAAATATACATATATATATATATATAGATATATATGTATATATGTATACATATATGTACATATATTTATGTATACATGTATACATATATATACATATGCATGTATATGTGTGTGTGTGTGTGTGTGTGTGTATGTGTGTGCGTGTGTGTGGTTGTGTGTGTGTGTGTGTGTGTGCGTGTGTGTGTATGTGTGCGTATATGTGTGTGTGTATGTGTGTGTCACACAGGGTTCGACACCCGACTTATTCCAAGAAGCTTTTAGTGCGGATATAAGAAATCGTACACGATATATATTTATATACATATATATCATATGTATATATATATATATATATGTATATATATATACATATATCAACTAGTCAAAATCGAGAAAATCAAATTTCTCGGTATGTCATGGTACAAAGTCGAATTGAGATTTGGATTGGGTTTGAATTCCGAGGTATCTTGTGGTACAAATTCAAATTGAGATTTTTGTTTGATTTGAATTTGCAGTTGACTAAAATCTCCCCACCATTCAGGATTTCGATTATCATTTAATTCAGCATTTCGAGTCTCATCTTCCACGGAACGGGCTGTACCGGGACCAGGGTACCGGGTCTCCCTATTAGAGACCGCGCGGGAAGCTGTAAGAATCGTGGCCCAACGTGGCTCAAACTGAGCGCAACAGTTGTGACAGGAAAAACATTCTTTGAGCGTTTTTATTTGGTTCCAGGACTGGGCACATTTGGGCCTCGAGTCAACTGTCCCTGTGCACCAACAACCCCGACCGTTCACCCTACAAATATTTCTCGATTTCTGTGCCAATTTTTTCCCCGAATGGTCCCTCAATTTTTTTGTCAGCACGATTCACCAAGTAATCTGTCCGAGTGATTGATTGATGATTGCTTTTATTACCTGTAACAGTAATTTAGTACTCTTGCTTGAGGGTCTATGTAGCTCAAATCCATGTACATTTGAGTTCTCGATTTTTTGAGTTTTTGCCGGAATCGAACCGACGACCTCGGGATTAACAGTCCCGCGCTCTGACCAACTGAGCTAGTTTTATATCGTCCCGGATGCCCAGCACCCTCACCGGCACTCCCTGTTAGAGGCTGCGCGGAAAGCTGTAACAGTTCTTTACAAATGTGTACAACGATTGACGCAATAGATGTCACGGTGACAGCAAAGGCAATCTTTGAGCGTTTGTATTGGGTTCCAGGACGAGGCACATTTGGGCTCAGCGTCAACTGTCCGTGTGCTTGAACTTCCTCCACCGCTCAATCTAGGCTAATTTTCGATTTTCCTGCCTTTTTGTCCAAAAATTTCACCCTCGTGGCCCCTGATTTTTTTGGTCAGCACGATTCGCGAAGTAATCTGACTGGGTCCCGGTACCCTCAACAGAGCTCACTTTTTTGCCGTATTTTGTTCCCGCCCGACCCAATCAAACATTTATGTTCCGTCACAGTTTTTTTTAAAAAACAATTCCATTACTTGTAAATAGATTTCAGATAAGTGTTTTACTTATCGTTCAGTACAAATACTGAAAATCATGTTCCGGAGATTTAATTCTCCAGAATCTGATGATCCGCACAGGATCATGCTGTACTGGTTTTATAACTCAATCTAGTTGGGTTTCTCGTTTCCACAGTTGTACCAGCCCCGAAGGGGTATCTCTGAGGGGTCAGCCCTTAAATATTTTTATATGATTCATAGGGGCGGGCAGATTCCAAACCATTCAATCGAAACTGAAACAGCAACAGGTTTGTACTAGTCACATTTGAATTTGTGACCATTTTGACATTTGTGACCAAAATGTGACCAAATCTGTTTTGCTGAAAAAACTCAAAAAAAATCACAGCTTGTGACCTAGGTCACAAATTCAAAATTGTGACATTTTGTTCCAGTTCCAGTTCCAGTTCTTTACTCTCAACCTTAAAAATAGCGACAAGACAAAAAGTCGGGGACATTTTGTTACTGTCAAAAATGTCACACATTAAGTGTGACTGGTACAAAACTTGTTTCTGTTTCTGTTTGGAATGCGGATTGGAACAGCTCTCGTACAAACGAATGTTTCGTACACGATCTGGTACAGCCAATCCCATTTGGGGTGACATTTTCGAAAGCTCTTTCAAAGCTCAAAGCTCAAAGCTCGAACGTCTCTTTTCACTGAAACGTGTTAAAAGAGACGTTCGACCTTTGAGCTTTGAGCTTTGAGCTTTGAGCTTTGAAAGAGCATTCGAAAATTTCACCCCAAGTGGGACATGCTGTACTAAACGAACCGGGGGAGCTAGCGACATAGTAAAAGCGGAGAGTTCTGGAGAAGATCCCAGGGCAACTGGAGGCCTCATTTCTAATCATCCTCACCCTCGGGTTAACAAAACAAAGCAACACTAAAACTCAAAGTCCCCCCCACCAACTGGATTTGGTTAGCACGGAAACCTTCAGAAGATCGGAGTGGCAGTGACTCAGGTTGATTAAAAGAACGAGACGGTCCGCTAATTCTTATATATTACTCAACTTTCATACAAACGAATATTTCGTACACGATCTGGTACTAAACCTCAAACTCCCCCCCACTGGATTTGGTTAGCACGGAAAATAAATACATACGTATACCTGTAAATAAAAATTATGGTTCCACGTCTGTGTTCTTCATCCTGTTCCGCGTTTCGTGATGTGTATTCTGTTTTATTTCTCTTTTATAGACTACATGTTTATGCGTTTGCCATTAATTCCATGGTCCATTGCGGGAGTGCCTTCAAGCCGGGCGCTTCCGGGCTTCCCTATTACTGCACACCACCTTTCACTGTGCCTGATGTAATAGGCGCGCGAGCTGTGTGGCAGCAAAACACACACAAAAAAAAAAACTTCAGAAGATCAGGAGTGGCAGAGACTGCTTCGAAAATGCGAGAAGTGTGGATGCATTTTTACATCTAAAAGAGTTTCGGTCAAAGTTAAGGGTGGACCTGAACCAACGAGATCTTCTAAGGATTCGAAACGTGAAAATCGACTCCTGGACCCTTTTTTTAAACTTTGGTCAAAGTTAAGGGTGGACCTGAACCAACGAGATCTTCGGTTCGAAACGTGGGGAAGGCCCCGCAGGACATGCAAAAGTTGAAAGAAGAAACAACGAAAGTTCCCGCAGAAGATAGCCGGGTGTTGAGGGCGCGCTGTTTATGTACACAATCTCCGATCGCCTCGACACCTGGCTCAGCCCCTCTGGAACGACCCGGTCTAGACAATACCACGAGTCAACCATGGTCTGACGCAACGTGCCCCTGTACCACCTCTTGAAGTACTTACTTCCGCTTTGTCACGCTCTTTTTGTTGAATAAGACAAGACAAAGTACTAGAAGCGGTTTGGACCAGGTTGTTCCGGAGGGGATGAGCCAGGTTTCGAGGCGATCAGAGGTTGCGTACATAAACGGCGCGCCCTCAACACCCGGCTGTCTTCTGGCACTTCTGCAGGAACTTTCGCAGTGTCCGCGGGCCCTTACATAAATTACCGTGTCGAAGCAGGTACAAAAAACGAACTTGACACGTTTTTGTACCAGTTCCAATAAAGGGTTGGAAAATCCGCTTATTCTTTCATGTTACTCAACTTTCATACAAACGAATGTTTGGTATACGATCTGGTACTAAACCTCAAAGTCCCCCCCACCGACTGGATTTGGTTAGCACGGAAACCTTCGGAAGATCAGGAGTGGCAGAGACTCAGGATCAGGAGTGGCAGAGACTCAGGTTGAGTTCAGCTGAAGTCAAGACTTCAGCTGAACCCCACAGCAGCAGCTCCGGCTGACACTTGTGAGTCCACGCTTAGGCTTCAGTTTCGCTGATACTTTAGTCCAGCCCCAACTGCAGCTGACGTTGTTCGGGGCGAATTACTCCGAGATTGAATCACAATTCAATGGAGGTTTGAATCCAAATTCTCTTTGGTATTCCAACAGCCTATGAGCAGGGACACATATGAATAAATAGTTTTATGGGTAAAATATTTTCTGGGAAAAGTTTTCTGCGTTTCCAAAATCCCACAAACAAACAAACAAACAAACCCACATTCGTATAGTGATTTTTTTGTTTTTTTGGTTTTGTCACCACACAACTAGAGAAGAAATTTAAGCAGGAACGAAAGAGAGGGGGGAGCAGTAATAAAGGAAGCTCGGAAGCGCCTGGCTTGAAGGCACTCCCGCAATGGACCTTGGACACATGAACGTTGTTTTGAAGTGGATGTGTTTGTATGTTGATAGCGGATTGAGGAATTGGAATGGTTATTATTACTAAGGATCTGTCTTTCTGTCTTTCGTGGGTGTTGAAGACCAAACCTAATCACTGGAAGAAACTAATGATGCAAAATTTCTGTTTTTGTTTGTTTGTTTGATTGTATGTTATTTTTTCATATTTTTTTCTCCTCCTTCGTTCGTTCTCACACTTTTTATTCCTTTGTTTCTTTTTCTTTTTCTTTTTTTGAGTTCATTAATGGTAAAAAACAAGATAACCGTTTCCATGTTCCTACGCACTTTCGAACCAACCGCTTTACTTTTGAAAAAAATTCACCTCCGCCTCCATTGTTATACACCCTAGGGACCCGGTTCAACACAACAGCCTGCATCCCAAAACTCTTGTGAGATATAGATTACTTGCCTGGACCCGGGTTTAGGCTAATTCTGAGAAAGGGGCTCAGAGTGGAGTGTAACCCCCTCCACACAACCAAATTTATTCCCGATTCTGATATGCTTTTTCCTTATTCCTAAGGAAATTTCCGGGCCATTCCGTAAACCCATGTAACGGTAACTTTTGCGAACCGGGCCGAGCCCGGTTCGCTGTGGAAAAGATGGAATTTTCATCTCAGGTTTGTCAGCAAAGCGTATTCTATTCTATTTTCAGCCAAATTTGGACCGTTTTCGAACCCGTTCAGGGGCCGTGCACGATGAACGTGCGGAATCAACCTGTTCATGACATGGCTTGTGTAGTAAAACGTGAACTCCCCCCCGCATGGAGGTGGAAACTTTGCAAGTTTCACCATAGAAAAAGCATATCAGTTTTGGGAATAATTTTAATTGTGTGGATGGGATAAGGGTGGGGCAGAGATTGCAGTCGAGATTCAGTAAAAGCGGAGCAGCCCGAAAGTTGGGTCTGGTACAGATTGTCGTGGAAGCGTCTGCAATTATTGAGGGTTTCCCAAGCACTTAGCCGTCTGAGTCTGTTTCTGGATGGCGCTATCACAGCGTTTTGATGGGACTATGGGGAGGGGCTGTCCCTCTGACTTTTGTGTGGTTTCTCTGTCTTGTTGTGATAAGACAGGAAACCCAAGGGCTGCCATCATCCGGTAGTCATACAGGTCTTGAACTTCCAGTATGCGTGCTCGGATGTGACAGTAAATCAGTAATAGAAATGAATCAAGCTGATCCCATATAGCCAGTCTCTCACAAGACTCTTCACTAATCGAAAATCTGATCTATTTATCAGCTAGTGTGCTATACACGCACACATGAAGCAAATCTAAAATTTCAGAATTCACTGCCAATCTTGTTTGATAAATCATAAGGTTCTAGTTGATAGCTCGCCAGCTGCGAGAGCAAAAAATCATCTTTAGCCCATCCCAAGGTAGTTCATCAAACCACTGAAGGAAATAATGTCTGATTGATGACGGTTGTGGATTCAAGTCGTGCCATAGTGAATGATACTTGCACTACTGGTCTCCAAGATGCACCTGTATGTGTGTGTGTGTGTATATGTGTACATATGTACATTTACAACCGATATGTATATAAATGTATCAATCTACATGTATGTATATGTATATACATATATGTGGTATATAGACGCAGTGCTGTTCTCACAGTGTTACCAATGCGAATGAAACATAAAAAGGTGATGGGAATGGACAGAAAAGAGAGGGTGAACGAAGGAGCAAAAGTCAAGCTCTATCAAATCACTTCTCAAACTCGTGCTCCAGCAGCATTTCGGTATCCCATGAACTGACACAGTATTTTGAATGCTTACCATTAAAGCGATCCTTTGTCTCCGCTGGCAAGTATAAATTCGACTACACCATTTAGCTCAAAGGTTAAACGCTGAATCATATTCTGCAGTGTCCACACTTCCTTGGCATGCTGTTCCTGTACGACACTGTCAATCAAATGGGAGCAGAAACAATAGAATTACTCGTAGTAACAGAAGAAGTGAGGTCAATATTACTGCAACTACTTTCTGCAGCTGCTGGTGTGGCGAGATAAAAAAAGTTGCGGGGTGATGACAGAATTACGGACAAGGATGTATGGAATGCCAACCTCCTTCTCCAGAACCTTCTTCAGATTGAGTGCCACAGTCGCACTATTGTTGTCATAGTCCTGCCAGTCCGAACCCCGTTAATATCGGCAACAGCCATACACAACAAGAACAAGCTTGACATGGTGCTTACCTCCTGAAGCTTGCGAGCAGCTTCCTCACGCAATTTGCGATCAGCTTCATCCTGAAGTCAAATGCCCCTCACAGAGATCAGCAAGGCGCACATACTCAAAAAGTGTTTAGGAGCAAAAAGCAGGGGAATTTCGTCTCGACCTTTTTGTTTTGCTCTCTCTTGACCTGTTTGCTGGCCTTCTCGTCCTCTTTGCTGCGAGAAGCCTTGTCTTTGGTCAGCTTGGAGATTTCCTCTTGCAACTTGGTGTTTTCTTGCTCGAGGCCTTGCAACTTTGCTTCAGCTTGCTTGTCTTCGTTCTTGCGCTTGGCCGTGTCCTTTGTGCTGTCTTTGTCCATGTCCTTGATGCTCGTTTCCAGCTCCTTGACCTTCTGCGTCTTTTCCTGTTTAAGAGTTCCCGGGCCGCAGCAAGTCATCGGCGGTACACGATAGCTGCACCAAGCATGGAAACGAAAACAACACAAAGAAAACTGCTACACACCTCCAGCTTGGCCTCGGATTCTTGCAGTGCCTGCATCTTCACAGTCTTCGTACTCTCCTTCACCTTTTCGTTCTCCAACATGAGAAGACGCTACCAAGCACAGAGTAGCATAGAGTCAGTGAGAGCAGGAGCAGGAGCAGTCCATGTTCGCGCCCAAGCCCATCTTGAGCATGTGGTGGACCGTCCCGTGTGTGCAGTGAGAACAGGCGCCATCTGCACTGAACAGAGCGCTTGCTCGCTCACCAGCCGCGGCGACCGATGAACACCTCGGCTGAACCACACCGCCTCTTGCAAGTGTTTGTTGAGCACCAGGAGTTGGCTCTCAGGACGCTTCCCACATCCCTGGTGCTGCAACACCCTAAAGAGAGAGAGAGAGAATGTTTATTATGACAGCCACCAATAGGGGAAAATAATGATTATGATAATGAAAACTCCTGGATCTCAGGTTGACTCCTCAGTTTGCAGAAGGAAAGAGAAGGGAAAGAGAAGGAGGAAAGATGAGAGACCTACATAACGACACAGCTAAAAATCGTCACGGCCCACACAGGAAATGTTTAAATGTAAGGTCAAATTAACCATTATTTCTCGTTTCAAGGTCGTTTCAGGTATTTGCCACCCAAAAATCTAGAATCCATCGACCGATGAATCGATGGAAATTGAAGTGCCTGAACCTTGAATGTTTGCTAACTGGTACGCTGAACTGAATTTCTTTTGTTTGGCTACTTTCACGCCAGTGAGTGTGCACGGAAGACTCTGCTTGTCTGCAAGTGTCCAAACGATGTAATTTCGTGCCGTTTGGGATCGTGTCTTGGTTTAGTTTGCTGCTGCCTGCTTCCAAAATTCTGAGTAGGCCGGATTTATTTGTCCACAGCTGGCATGGACGAAAATATATGCAAACTTTAGGATTTGACATGCGCTAGACACTCCAAGAACGATAGTTATTTTCTACTATTTGACAAGTTCAAAACTACTACAGCAGTATCTTTATTGACTCGAAAGTACTATGCATGAACAAACTACTATTTTGATGTGTAGGAAGTACTCATGTAGTTTTGTTACAATCTTGAAACTACTTTTTTTGTCTGACCAAACATACTATTTGCACCTCTGCTATTTTCGAATTACTTGATGGGCCTTGACCCGATATAAAAGTACTATTTTATGTATTGTCATAATTTTCCATGTAGTATTGTCTCACGGACACTTCTGTTACTCTCAACTGATATTTCCTGTCCAGTCTTTGCGGCTTGGTCATGTGGTCCATGGATGAGGTCCCGCAAATGTGTGTATACACACAGGTCGACGTGCCTGTATTTCTCGCAAACGTGTCTTCCTATGGCCTCAGGCAGGTGTTTCAGATTGGCGCAATCTTGAGAGTATGCTGACTCTGTACTGCCCAGAGTGTTTGTGATGATATTCAATTGGTACCGGAAATTGGGCTGCATAGCTCGCATCGCAAGCGTGCGCACAGATACAGCCAACAGGTCACACATCACTTTTGCATACATCATCCAGCATTCAACGACTTTCTTTCTTTCATTATTTTCGAAGACCCAACCTACTCACTGGACTAAGCGGATGGCGAGCACCCGATTAGCCATTTAGGACCCAAGAACCTGTCCCGGACCGGAGGACCGGAGCATTACCTAGTGTATGGCATACCCAATCAGATACCCAACAAGTGGGCAAAACAGATCACCATGTTGCATTTATCCTCGGGCTAACCAATCCCAACAATCAATCTCCCTAACTACCAAGAAACGTAGCGCCAAGGGATCAATAGTGCCCCCCACGACCAAACTTTGGTCACGACCAAACTTTAGTCACGACCAAACTTCGGGAGAATCATCATTTTTCCTCCATTTTTTCCTCAATCTTTTCGACTTGCGGCGGCTGCAAGTCGCGCTGCACGCGACTTGCGACAGTTCTGGTTTTGTCCGCAGTTGGTGTTTTATTCTTCTTTTTTTCACTTTTTCCGACTTGCAGCCGCCGCAAGTCGATTTTCACCTTTTTTGCGTGTGTCGGCAGTGGTCGGTTTACGATTTTCCCTTTTTTGTTTTTCCGACTTGTCGCCGGTGTCGTTGCCATAGATTGGATGGTGCAGCACTCGACATGGGCTCCTACTGCAAAGTCGTTCAAAAGGGATTGGTGCAACGAAGTAGCGATGCAGTGGTTTGAACCGGGCAATACGGCTGCAAGTGACATTTTCCTGGAACGAGCCGAGACCTTTCTTTGTAGAAGGTACGGGGAAGGCAGTACAACTTGGGGCATGAAGATCCTTGAAAAGGTGGTTTTAACAAAATAAAACACGACCCAATTGACACAGCTGAAATCTATTATGGCAAAGCCGCAGATTTTGGTGGAAAGTTGTGCAAGACAAACAAGGCGCAAGAATCTTGGAAAATCAGAATTGTGTTTAGTGTTTTGCATTTCAGTCAAAATATTCTCTGCGGCTTGTAGTGAAGGTACAGTGCTTTACAGCGTAACCCCGGCGTCTTTTTGTCTGTCCTGGTAGACATAAATAAAACTCACAACCATAGGTTTGCCTGTAAATTCGTTTACAAAAAACATTGCATGCATACACACAATACCCATGCGTATTGTTTGTATGCATGCATGGTTCTGTTTCAAATGAGATTCAAACAAACTCTTTTTTCAAAAATGAATACAAATCATCGCATCTCAGTTCACTTTTTTTGATCCCAATCTCTCTGGCGGTCTCTCAGTTGCGGTCCTACCCATGTCAGTCCATGAAAAATATCCAGACAACCAAATTGTCTGCAACCTGTTCTTGGATGCCAAATCATGCGTACAACTAAGTGCATAGAGAGTGGAGGATACCCGTACACTTGGCCTGTTACTTTGCTTTTGAAAAAACGGCACTATCGATCCAATCAATCTCGAGGAGACGTGACACCTTCTTTTTCTGGGTTGCAGGATTGGAAGTGCTCGAACTATGCATATGTGTAAATATTTGTTTGTGTGCGTGTGTGCGTGCGTGTGTGTGTGTGTGTGTTTGTACGTGTGTGTGTGTGTGAGAGAGAGAGAGAGAGAGAGAAAGAGTGTGCGTGTGTGTGCTTGTGCGTGTGTGAAAGAGAGAAAAACAGAGATATGAGAGATTGTGTGTGCATCAGAAAATATTTTGACGTAAGTATATGTATATACATATATGGATATACATATGTATCTATGTATATACATATATATTCAGGTACAGGTGTATGCACATGTTGCAATATTGCAGTGTGTTGCAGTGTTTTGCAGTGTGTTTCAGTGTGTTGCAGTGTGTCGCAGTGTGTTGCCGTGTGTTGCCAAGCAGCTGTTGAACAGGTAGTGTGTGGCAGTGTGTTGCAGCGTGTTGCAGTGTGTTGCAGCGTGTTGCAGTTTGATGCAGTATGTTGCAGCGTGTTGCATTGTGTTGCATCTTATTGCATTGTGTTGCATCTTGTTGCAGTGTGTTGCGGTGTGTCGCAGTGTGTTGCAGCGTGTTGCAACGCAGCCGCGAAACTACCAAGGAGGCGCAAAGCCCTAAATCGTCCAATGAGGAAATGTTGCACCACGTTGCAGCAGCAGTTGCAGACAGTCTGTATGCGACCATCTCGCTGCTTCTTCGAGCGGTGACATGTGTCGGGAGTAGGCGTCGGCGAGGACACGGTTGCAGGGGGAGCGATCCCTGGGATATATTGCGGATTTGGTGACGCCCTGATCAATGTGCCAGGAAACTTGAAGGGGCCATCACGACGGCAACGGCATGATTTTCCAGTGCCGCCCCCGAAGCAGCAACGGCACGTATCTCCGTAAAACGGCTCGTCTTTCCAGACAGCCTCGCAACCCTGACATGGAGGTCCTGCGCAGTCGCTTGCAAAGGCACAGGTGTGCTCGTCGCCTTCGTATTCTGAATGATATTCATCAGGGCAGAGGAGGTCTTCATGAACTTCCGCCGCAGAGGACGGCGCGTGTTCACGCCGCAGATGGCGAGATCCCAGTGCGGGCGATGGCGAGATCCAAGTGCCGGGGTCTGTGTCAGTCGACGAGGAAAGGGCATGCCCTTCCCTCCGACGGCAGCTGCTTACATTCCTGCCCACTTTCCCGCCACCCTCCGCCATTGCCGTTTTTCCACGTTTGACTTTTTTTAACTTTTCTACCGAGCGATAGAATGTTTATTAAACCCCCATTTTTGCCTTTTGCTGACAGGCACTCCGTCATCAGGTACCAATACCATACAGGTACACGAACTCAGAAACAAACATCAAAATAATAACAAAAACCGGACGGCGGACGTAAAAAGCCGGACCGCTATGGTCAGTTCGACAAAGTGCCCCCAAACCCTGCAGAAATCCTGAACCGCAGGATATTGGGCTCGAGGAGGGGTTGTGTTGCCGCGTCCACAATATGCGCACTGCTTTTCTTTTT
>Ga0209390_10008362_pt1 | contig 12834 bp, 6 predicted proteins | sample BON01_FD_187212 | JGI IMG/M metagenome (GOLD analysis project Ga0209390, IMG submission 187212) | Freshwater microbial communities from Lake Bonney liftoff mats and glacier meltwater in Antarctica - BON-01 (SPAdes) (version 2) | ecosystem: Environmental > Aquatic > Freshwater > Ice > Glacier... | reverse complement strand
TTCAAACCGCGAGAGAAACGGCATTGCCGCGCGTCCTTCGATTTCGCTTTCGCTCATTGCCGCGACCTCAACATTGCGCTTCGTGCCCCAGGCCGCCCCATCCACGATCATGCGTGCGTCTGCGCGCGCGCGCACGACGGACGGACGGACGCCGATGCGGGGTGCGTGGAGAAGCGAGAGCCCGGCAAGCCGCCGCCGCCGCTCCTTGACGGCGAAAACACGACGAGCGCGAAGAGGACAGAACGAGGTGGCGCGTTTGACGTTGCTCTCGTCTCGCCCTGTGCCCGCGACGCCATCGTCGGCAATAGCGCGCCTCTCGTGTCCGCCGCCCCTCGGTTCTCCCACGGCGATCATGCTCAGACCCTTACTTCAAACGGAGGAGAAACAATTTACACGTCGCGCGGCGCGGAGGGAAGAAATTATGAAGGGGAGCGACGACGACGACGACGCGGGGCAAACAAGAGAGAGCGGGCGAGGGGCGTGTGTGCTCAAGCGGCAGGCCGGACGCCAGCTCGTCACAACTTGTCAGGAGGCGAGCTGCGCGGCTTCTCGTGGGATCGCGCGGACCGCGAAGGCCCTCGTGGAGACACGTTTCCGGGCCGCGTGAAAACGGAGTGGGGGAGGAGCAGACGGTGGGGGCGCGCATTCTATTTCGGTTTTTCCGCGGCAAAAAAAAGATCGATTGTCGAGAACAAACACCGAGTAATGAATGTCTGAGTCGTCCATGCGGGAGGACGAGCACAACAAGGCAAGTGCATAGTCGGGAACTGGGGCGGAGGGGCGCGGGGGCGGAGGGAGGAGCGGCGGCGGCTTGGTGGCCGAATTTGCGAGCGGGGCGGCGGGAAACAAAACTGAAAACCGCCGCCGAGCTCGGAAGAGAGATCGGTAAAATCCAAAGCAACGAGCACTGAGCCGCGCGAGATTGCGTCGGCAAGTGTTCTGCAGTTTTGGAGCGTCGGGGCGAGAATCAAGGAGATCGGTACAGAGAAAAGGAGCGAGACGAGGCCGGGCGTTCTGGGCGTCGGTTTTGGAGAGTCGTTCTCGTCTCAAAACCAAAACCAGAACCAAACAAAACGCGGCAAGGGGCAAAGGGGGAGAGCACACACACGCATCGGTGCTGCAGCAGCTGCTGCTGCTGCTGCTACTCACGCGGTGTAGCACGTCGTGCCTGCGGGGACGGCCTTGTAGTGGTAGGCGGCGATCGGGATCAGCACGTCGTCCGTGCCCCCGCCCTTGTCCGTGACCTGCAAGCGGAACGTGACCTCGCGCCGCCCCGGCCCCGGCGGCGACCGCGACGCAAAGCCGGGTGGTGGTCGGGCTGAGCGAGGTGGGGCATTAGGTGCCCGCACACTGGTACTGCCGCACGAGCAGACTGATGGCACAAGTGTCGCTCTGCTCGAGGACGCCGGTGGACGCCGTGGAGACGGACAGGCACGCGCTCGTCGAGGTGGAGTAGACGCCCCTGGCGCAGATGAAGTTGGCGGCGTCACGCGCAAAGGTCGGCTTGAGCGAGGCGACGGGCGGCTCGACGTCGCGCACGCCCAGGATCACCGACGACGCTGAGACGGCGCTGAGGACGCCGCCCGGGTAGACCACCTGCACGAAGTACTTGCCCGCCTTGAGCGGGGCGGGCAGGACGCTGCCTGTGGCCGTGGCGCGCGCGTTGATCGAGAGCGCGCCGCGGCCGAGCGTGGCGGCCGAGACGACGGCGGCGGGCGCGGGCGTGCCCGCGCACGTGTTGGGGCGCACTGTCCACGAATACTGTCGTCGTCGTCGACATGACCACGGGCCTGCAGGGGGGGATGGTCACGACCGACGTGCACGTCGCGCCGCCGGCGGTCGCGCGCACGTCGATGCGGCTGACGCCCGGGCCGAGCACCCCGTCCGAGGGCAGCGTCGTCGTGGCCGTGCCCGCGGGCGCCCCCCGGGCCGTCGAGCCTGCGCCGGCCGAGAGCGTGAACAAGTCGGCCAGGGGCACCGCCAGGCCGCCGCACTGGCCCGCGGCGAGCGTGTACGAGGGCGAGCGGCACGTCACCGCGTCGGGGACGCTCGTCGCGGAGCACGCCAGGGCCGCGACCGTGCTGGTGCACGTGGTGCCGTCGAGCGTGGCCGAGAAGCGGCGGCTCGTGCCGCCCGCGACCGCCGTCCCGACGGCCGGCGAGACGGTGGTCGTCGCGCGCCCGTCAATGGTCCGGTACACGTCCTGTGCGCGCACGGCCCAGCCGGTGTTGCAGTTGCCGGCCGCGGAGGTCAGCTGCACGCTCGTGCTCCCGTAGCAGATGAGGTTTGCCGGTGGGGAGGGGCCGCCGACCAAGCCCGCGCCCGACACGACCGACAGCGCGTACGTGCCCGACGAGCCGTACGACGTGTAGCCCGTCGCCGCGTCGCCGTTGCTCGTGGCGCCGACCTCGTCGTAGTACACGCCGCCGGCGGACACGCTGAAGGTCATTATCGGCGTGTTGGGAACGTTGCCGTCGATGCCGCTGGGCCCCACGTTGGTGAAGGGCGTGCCCACGACCGAGCTCGCGTCCGAGCGCAGCAGGCGCACCTTGGCGGCCAGGTGCGTGCGGCTGTTGCCCTGCGAGGTGGGCGTGCGTGGGTTGACAGACAGCGCGATGGTGAGCGTGCCCGACCCGGCGGCGTTGAATGTGTAAAAGTGCGACTCGCCGCCGGACACAAAGACGCCGGACTTGTTGGCCGGGGCCCCGGTCACCAGGGTCAAGGCCTCGGCCGACCCCGTGTCGCGGTCGCCGCCAAGCCAGGGCGCCGCGGGCAGCACGCCGCCGATGATGGCGATGTCGTCCTGGTTAAGCTTGCTCGCGTACGCGTAGTCGCCCTTGGACCACTGGAAGACGTGCTCGTTGTAGCCGACGCCCATGACCGGGGCTGTCGTGGATTCGCACGAGGAGCGAGGGGTGGAAGAGGGGGGGGGAGGGGGGCGCGGTTGAGTTGGTTTGGGTTTTGACCGAGGCGCAGGTTTTTTTTGGCGCAGGTTGGAGTGAGGAAAGAAAAAAAAACAAGAAAAAAGCAAAAAATCTCACCCCAAGTGCCGTGGTCGTAGTAGTATTCGCTCGCGGCGGTCCCGTCGGGCTTGCCAGATTGCCATGGTGGCCCAGGCCCAGCGTTTGGCCAACCTCGTGGCTGATGGCGATTCAGACGTGGGCGGCGTTGTCGTTGAACACAAACGCGACGGGGCCCAACCAATTTTGCGCAAAGCCGCCGACAAAGGCGACGCCGCCGGCATTGTCGAACCAGCCGTTGTTCTTGCCGACGGCGACGCGCGTGCCGATGCCGACCAGCGAGGCGTCGGCCTGGTCGTCGGTGCCGGGCGGCTCCTCGGTCGTCACGTCGACGTCCCAAGCCGAGTAGTCCTCGGCCACAGTGCGCCAGATGCTGACGATAGCCGCGCGCTCGGCCGACGAGAGGGACGACGGGTTGCCGTCGAGGTCGTACGGCGGCGTCACGATGGCACGTCGCCGTTTTTGTTGGCGCCCTGGCCCCAGCCGGTCCCGGCCCGGAGCGTGTGGCTCGTGAAGTCAAGGACGATCCTCTTGGATCCAAGACGCCTGCCTGTCCTCTTTCTTTTCCTCGCGCGCCCGCGCACGGAAGCTCAGGGCCGACGGCAAGACGCCGTCCCCCGCCGTGCTGATTTGTTCAGAGCGAGACAGAGGCGGCGGGGCGCGCTCGATCTTCTATCCGGTCTCGCTCTTTGCCGGGGGGGCGGGGCCACACAACAAGCCAGTTGCGCTCTGCGGCGCCGGCCGCCCCATCCATGCTCAACGCGTAAGTGCGCGCGTGCGCGCGAGGGCTAAACGAAGGTGCGGGCTTGCAGGCGCGGGGAAAAGCGAGAGCAGGCAGGCCGCCATCGCCGCTCCCAAGCGGCAAAAATAAGAGGAGCGCAAGGTGCGAGAGAGGGACGCGGCGCGCTTATTTCTTCACATGCCAATTCTCGGCAATCCGCACGTGCATCGTGCTCGTTTTTCTCGCGCGCGAGCTCGTGCGCATCATGGGCGCAAGCGTACGCTCTCGGAAAACAAACGACCGACGCGCCGCTGTCGCCCGCCCGTCTGGTCCAGCTCGTGCGTGCTTATTACAAAATGCTGTCATCGAAGAAATCACGCGAAATGCCTGCCTCGTGGACGATGGAAGGATTCAAGCACACGGCGCCTGACGGAACGGAGAGGATCAAGTGGGGTGTCAATGGGTAAGCCGAGGCATGCCTTGCAATGTTTGTGGTTTGTGAAACGTGGCTGGCGACGAATTGGGGTCGGGCGCAAGGCAAAAAAAAATTGGGGGACGAGGGCGCTCGGGAGCCGTGCTGAATATGGGCAAAGTGGTGAGATACTTGCTTTGCGACCATAAGTTGTGTTCTTGGTGAGGCGCTCCAACGAAGGGGCGGCTCGGGTGCAAGAGGGGGAAAAGCAATGGAGCTGAGTGAAGAGGGGGGGCGCGGCAAAGCGGGAAGATAGTTGCTTTGCGGCCGTGTCGTGTTCGTTGGTGGGAAACTTTGATGGTGGCAGTAGATGGAGCTGGGCGGGCGAGCGACCCGAGCGGGAAAAAACATCAAATGCAAGTCCGCACGGCAAGGACCGCGGAGGGATCCACAAGGCCAGGCCGAGTCGCGAGAGCTAAAAACAAGCAGAGAGGGGAGGGGGAAAACAGGGGAGTTTGGGAGGGCAACTGAGGGCGGGCTGGCAGGGCGCAAAACAAACAAACGAACAAACAGAAACAAAATATGATCATGCAAAACCCCCAGAACAACGACGCGGGGGCGGCGCGGACCAACCTGGAGAAGAGGGCCATCCCTGGTCACCCTGCCAAGCAGCGCAGGCCGGCCGGCACCGAGGCGCGGTTCCGGTACGCCGCGACCGCCACGTCGAGCGCCGCCGAGTTGCCGGCGCGGTCGACGGCCTTGGTGCGCACGACCGCCGTCGTGCCGAGGGGCACGCAAGCCCTCGTCTGCGTCGTCGCGGTGCCGATCGCGCAGCCCGCGCACGCGTCAAACCTCTTGGTGACGTACGACGCGGAGGAGCAGCTGTCCGACGCGGTGACGGCGGAGCTGACGGACAGGCACGCGTTGACGGCCGTCGAGCGCCGCGCGTACACGCAGAGGCTGCCGTCGGGCAGGGCGGCGCTGGCCTTGACCGTGAGCGTTGGCGGCGCCTGGTCGGCGACGATGACGCGCACGGACTGCGTCGAAGATGCGGTCAGCCCGCCCGGGTAGACGGCGCGCACGAGGTAGGACCCGGCCGTGAGCGAGAGCGGCGCCGTGACGGGCGTCGTCGCGCCCCACGAGCCCGAGGTCTTGCGCACGCGAACGGACTCGGCCGACACGCCGAGCGTGGCGGGGTCGACCAGGTCTCCCAGGCGCACGGGCGCGGCGCAGCGCGCGCCGACAGCGGCCGACGGCAAGGTCGGGAGCGTCACGGTGCTCGCCTTCCGCAGCAGGACGCGGCACGGGGAGACGGTCAGGGTGGTCGTGCACGTCTGCGAGCCGGCGGTCACCGTGAACACCCGGACGCCGGGCCCGAGCACGGAGGGCGGCGCGGCCGCCGCCCCGCTGCCGGCGCCGGGCTCGCCGCCCGCCTGGCCGACGACGACGCTGGCGCCCGGCGCCCCCGCCTGGCCCCCGAGCTTGTAGAGCGACGCCGCGGGCGGTCCCGCGAGACCCGCGCAGCCCCCGCTCGCGGGGCTGAGCGCGACCGTCCGGGCGGGCTCGCACTGGAGCAGCGGCGGGGACGGGGGCGGCGGCGGGGGCGGCGGCGGGGGCGGGGGTGGCGGCGGGGGTGGCGGCGGGGGCGGGGGCGGGGGCGGGGGGGGCGGCCCGCCCAGCGGCGGGCCCGTGTACGTCCCGGAAACGGTCAGGGAAAAGGTGCCGAACGACCCGTAGGCGGTGTATCCCGTCACGGGCCCGAGGCCGTTGCCGGCGGGCTTGACCTCGACGAGCCACCCGCTGCCGCCGCTGGCGACGGCCGGCAGCGCCGCGCGCTGCGAGCTCGCCGTGACGAACCCGCCGTCGATGCCGGCCGCGCCCGTGTTGTCGAGCGTCAGCAGCGGCGTGGCCGCGCTCGGGTTTGTCAGCGCCTCGGCGCGCAGCACGTTGACGCGCGCGCCCAGGTGCGTGCGGCTGTAGGCCGCCGTCCCCGCGCCCCCCGGCTGGTACGGCGGCGTGACGGACAGCCCGAGCGAGAGCGCGACGACCGCGCCGGCGGGCGCGTCGATGCGGTAGAGCACGCGGGGCCGCGACGGCGTCAGCAGGCCCGATACGGTCTGTCCCGTGGCGCCGGTGACCTGCGCGAGGGACAGCGCCACGGGCGACGCCGCGTCGGGTCTGGACCCGACGGCGGCGATCGTCCTGCCGATCACGGCGATGTCGTCTTGGCCGGTGGCCGTCGCGCACGCGTAGTCGGCCTTGGACCACTGGACGACCTTCTTGCCGTAGCCGACGCCCATGATGGGCGCTGTGTTCGTTTAGTTCGCGTGTGCAAGGGGGCGTGCATAGAGGAGGAAGGGACGTGAGCGAGAGGGAGCACGCGGCATTGTGCAAGGGGGACAAAGAGGCGACACCCAAAAGAACAAATAATGACTGAGCGCGACGTCGCCCCCAAAAACAGAGAAGATAAAAGAGCAAATATGCAAAACGCACCCCATGTCCCGTGGCCAGTGTAGTAGCTCCGCTCCGGCGTACCAGAGGCAGCGCACGAGTTTCCGTGGTGGGCGAGGCCAAACGTGTGGCCGATCTCGTGGCTCACGGCGACCGCAACGCTCGGCGCAAAAGAGTTGAACACAAACGCGACGGGCCCTGACCACGACTGACCGAAGCTGCCGATAAAGGCGACGCCGCCGGCGTTGTCGAACCAGCCGTTGTTCTTGCCGATGGCGACGCGCGTGCCGATGCCGACCAGGGACGCGTCGGCCTGGTCGTCGGTGCCGGGCGGCTCCTCGGTCGTCACGTCGACGTCCCAGGCCGAGTAGTCCTCGGCCACAGTGCGCCAGATGCTGACGATGGCCGCGCGCTCGGCCGACGACAGGGACGACGGGTTTCCGTCGAGGTCGTACGGCGGCGTCACGATAGGCACGTTGCCAATGTTTGACACTCCTCTCCAGCTGGTCCCCGCCCTCATCGTGTGGCCCGTGAAGTCGAGAACGATCTTCTTGGCGGCCCCCGGGCGGCTGTGCAGCCTGAAGGCGTCGGCGACGGGCGGGTCGAGCTCGTTGGGAAAGGCAAGGCGCGAGGCGTCGACAGCGGCGGCTGCCGCCTCGGCCGCGACGGCGGCGACGCCGCCGCCCGCGTCGTCTGTGGGACCGGGATCGGATCCGGCGCACGCATAAAGGAGCTGCGCGACGTCGGAAGCAAAGTAGAGTTCGCCGTCGCGCAGCAGCTCGCGCGCCCAGAAGGCGCTCCGCTCGCGCACGCGCTCGCTGAGCTCAGCGGGGATTGTGCCGTTGCCGCCGGTCGTGCCGGCGATGACGCTGCTGCCGTCGACGGCGGCGGCGGCGCTCATGCCGCCTGCGGGGGTGGCGCCGCGATCGAGCGCGGCCGCGAATGCGTCGGCGGCATCGCGCCCGCGCAGCAGCCGCGGGTTTGGTGTCTTAGGTGGGTCGCCGGAGGGGGAGGAGGAGGAGGAGGGCTGCGGGGGGGACGGGGAGGAGGAGGAGGAGGAGGGCGTGACGGGCGGCGGCGACGAGGCACCGGCCGTGTGAGCGGCCGCCACGACTACGCAGGCATACATGATGCGGAGAGAGAGGCGGCGCGTGCCTGCCTCGTGGTGTCGTTGGGAGTTCATGGTTGATTGAAATCTTGCGTCCTGAGTTGTTTGGTGGGGTTTGGTTTGGGGGAGGAAGCGGCGCGCGCGCGAGTGGTGTGGTGGCAGAAGGGGTTTTTTTTTGGTGAGGTCACCGAGAAGGACAGAGGGTGAAGTTCGCACTCATCACGACGGCGCGCGTGCGCCCTGCAGCGCGCGCGCCCCGGCCGCCGGCACCCAAGGGAGGACGATCAGTTTGCATGTCCGGTGCGGGCAACGGAAAAAGGGGGCGGCCAACCTACAGACGGAAAGGAAGGGGGGGAGGGGGCAGCAGAGGGGAGCTAGCAGGGGAAAGGGGAATTGGATCGGTGCGACGTGGGAAGCTTTGCCTGCGACCGGCGGGGCAGCACGTGGTATGAAAGGGGATCGAGCGTCGTATTCCTGCGGCGGGAGCGGGGGCACGATGATCGTGAGGGGCGGTTTTGAAGCGGACCGATCGGCCGCTGGGGAGGCCCGTCCTCGTCCCCTCTCCCTCGCTCTTTCCAGTCCCCCCAGCTACTCTCTTGGCGTCATCCAAGTTCCCCCGAATTTCCCGATTCTGTGTGAGTCACTAGGGCTGTCTGCGTGCGCCGGACCCGCCCCTCCCCGGTGGTGCGTGCGGCGCAATCCTCGACTGCGTGCGCCCGTACCGTACCATACGGATCGCGCGCTGATATGCGCCTGTGGGCGGCCCGCGCGCGCTTCTCGTTGTTCATCTCTCGCTTCTGTTTTTTTCCCGCTCTTCCTCCCCTATCAGCTCCAATCCCCCTCTGCGTCCCGCCGACCCGACGCGTGGCCGCAACGCAACTTTATGCTCATGTCGCGCCATCCCTCGCATTCATTTCACCACAGGAAAGAGGCCCTTTTTCTGCCCCCCCCTTTGGCACGAGGTCCCGCCCCCCCGCTCGCTCGAGCGTCGACGCATATGGCGGCGCCCTCGGCCCCCCCCCCGCCTCCCCTCCGCCCGGGCCGTGTCCCCCCCGTTTCCTTCGAGCGACACCACTCACGCATGCTCTTTCCGCCCGCTCTGCACTGAACCACTTCCATCCCTCCATCTTTACGGTCAGTCGCCGTCTCTGACCACTCGCTCGCCGTCTCTCTCGAATTTTCGGTTTTGTCGTTGCGCCCCTCGAGAGCGGCGCCGGCCTGTGCCCGTTTGCTCGTTCGCTCTCTCGCCCGATGTCGTCCCCCACCCTGCTTCGCTCTGGTCCCCCTGTTTTCTCCAAAGACAGCGCAGCACCTTACCTCCCTCCACTTTCTCACCTAAAGGCAAGAACTCACCGACACAGCGCTTCCTCCCCCCTTTGCCCGCCGCCTTATCTTAATTTTTTTTCATTCTCGTTTGCCGGATCCCCATCCCTCCCATCTCACCACGACGCCTTTCATCACGCTTTTCATCCGCCGCCCCCGGGAGCGCCCGGCGGCGTGCCGCCCCCTGGCGGCCGTGCTCGTCCTCGTGCTCATCCCGGTGACATCCGTGCGCGCGGCCGGTCTGCTCGCCGGCGACGCCGCCGCCGCGGCCCTCGCGGCCGCCTACGCGCTCACCCCCGCCGACAACCGCACGGGCGCCATCGTCGGCGACTCGGCCGTCAACGCGGCGTGGCAGCGCACGCTCCGCATCGACCCGGACCTCAGGTTCTCGCCGGCCGCCAGGAGGCTGGTGTACAGCTGCGCCTGCATCACCAGCCGCAACCAGAACGCCGCCGGGACGGCGCCGGGCACCGTCCCGACTGCGGCGGCCGCCGCTGTCGACGCCTCGCGCCTTGCCTTTCCCAACGAGCTCGACCCGTCGCCGACGCCTTCCGGCTGCACAGCCGCCCGGGGGCCGCCAAGAGGATCGTCCTTGACTTCACGGGCCACACGCTCCGGGCCGGGACCGGTTGGGGCCAGTGCGCCAACAAGAATGGCGACGTGCCATCGTGACGCCGCCGTACGACCTCGACGGCAACCCGTCGTCCCTGTCGTCGGCCGAGCGCACGGCCATCGTCAGCATCTGGCGCACTGTGGCCGAGGACTACTTGGCCTGGGACGTCGACGTGACGACCGAGGAGCCGCCCGGCACGGACCACCAGGCCGACGCGTCCCTGGTCGGCATCGGCACGCGCGTCGCCGTCGGCAAGAACAACGGCTGGTCCGACAACGCCGGCGGCGTCGCCTTTGTCGGCGGCTTTGCGCAAAATTGGTCGGGCACCGTCGTTTGTGTTCCCGGCGAGCGTTGCAATCGCCGCGAGCCACGAGGTCGGCCACACGCTCAGGCTGAGGCACCACGGCAATCTGGCCAAGCCTGACGGAACCGGCGCGAGCGGCTACTACTTCGGCCACGGCTCTTGGGGTGAGTAGTTTCTTTGTCGTCCTCGCGATCGCGAGGCCTTTCTTTTTGGGGGTCCGAGTCCCGCCCTAAAAAAAAACGCACTGACCGACGCTCGCCCCCCGCCCCCCCGCGCCCCCAAATAAAAGACACGCAAACACACAAGCACACACGCACCCACACACAGCCCCGATCATGGGCGTCGGCTACAACAAGAACGTCATCCAGTGGTCGAAAGGCGACTACGCGTACGCGAGCGAGCCCAGCCAGGACGACATCGCCATCATCGACAGCAAGCTCGACCAGTGCTTGGCCGAGGCGCTGTTTGTGGCGGCGGGGACCCCGGCCAACGTGTCCGGCGTGTTTTTTGTCGGCCGACGAGCTGCACGTCTACAAGGTCTCGGCCTCGTCGCCGGGCACCCTGACGCTCACGCTCTCGGTCAACCTCCGCGGGCCGCAGGGCAACAGCCGCACGCACCTGGCCGCCAAGGTGCGCCTGCTGCGCTCGGACGCGAGCTCGGTCGTGGGCACGCCCTTCACCAACGTGGGGCCCAGCGGCATCGACGGCAACGTTCCCAACACGCCGACCATGACCTTCAGCGTGTCCGCCGGCGGCGTGTACTACATCGAGGTCGGCGCCACGAGCAACGGCGACGCGGCGACGGGCTACACGTCGTACGGCTCGTCGGGCACGTACGCGCTGTCGGTCTCGGGGACTTGGCTGGTCGGCGGCGGCGGCGGCTTTGGCGGCGGCGGCGGCGGCTTTGGCGGCGGCGGCGGCGGCGGCGACGTGGATCCCCTTCCTCCGGCCGTGCGCTGCTTTGGGACGACGACCGTGCAGCTGACCTCCGCGCCCGGCGACTGCAACACCGGCTGGGCCGTGCGCGCACAGGACGTGTACCGGACGATTGACGGGCGCGCGGCGACCACCGTCTCGCCGGCCGTCGGGACGGCGGTCGCGGGCGGCACGAGCCGGCTCTTCTCGGCCACGCTCGACGGCACCACGTGCACCAGCACGGTCGCGGCCCGGGCGTGCTCCGCGACGAGCGTCCTCGACGCGGTGACGTGCCGCTCGCCCTCGTACACGCTCGCCGCGGGCCAGTGCGGCGGCCTGGCGGTGCCCCTGGCCGACGTGTTCACGCTCTCGGCCGGCGCAGGCTCGACGGCCGGGGGGGCGCCCGCGGGCACGGCCACGACGACGCTGCCCGCGGACGGGGTGCTCGACCCGGGCGTCAGCCGCGTCGACGTGCGCGCGACCGCCGGCGGCGCGACGTGCACGTCGGTCGTGACCATCACCCCCTGCAGGCCCGTGGTAATGTCGACGACGACGACAGTATTCGTGGACAGTGCGCCCAACACGTGCGCGGGCACGCCCGCGCCCGCCGCCGTCGTCTCGGCCGCCACGCTCGGCCGCGGCGCGCTCTCGATCAACGCGCGCGCCACGGCCACAGGCAGCGTCCTGCCCGCCCCGCTCAAGGCGGGCAAGTACTTCGTGCAGGTGGTCTACCCGGGCGGCGTCCTCAGCGCCGTCTCGGCCGCGGCCCTCACCCTGGCCGTGAGCGACGTCGAGCCGCCCGTCGCCTCGCTCAAGCCGACCTTTGCGCGTGACGCCGCCAACTTCATCTGCGCCAGGGGCGCCTACTCCACCTCGACGAGCGCGTGCCTGTCCGTCTCCACGGCGTCCACCGGCGTGCTGGGCTGGTCCTGGACGAGAACTGCGGCGTCGACACGCTCGCGCGCAGCTACCAGTGCGCGGGGGCGTGCCCCGCCTCGCTTAGCCCGACGGCCAGCAGGGTGTGCGTCGGCGTCAAGGCGGGCGCGGGGCGCACCGAGGCCACGTTCCGGCTGACGGTGACGGACCGGGGCGGGCGCCAGGCCCAGGTGCTGATCCCCGTCGCCGCCTACTACTTCCGCGACAGGCCCGCCGGTGTCACGTGCTACACCGCGTGAAGATCGGCACCGGGGCCCCTCCCTGTACACCATACACCATCCCATACACCATACACTAGTCTATTGAATGGAAGACGACCGCCGATTTTTTTATTTCCCGTCGCCGCTCCCCACCCTCCCCCCCAAAGAAAAAAAAGCGATCCTTTCCAATCTTACGTCCCCCCCTCCTCCCATTGCGAGGCCCCCGAACTAGCGAAGTATTCCTCGCGCTCGTCCCGTCCCGCTCCGTCCTCCCGTCCGTTTACTTTTCTGTTTCGAGGGTTCATGAGGGGATTGGGCCTCGACACGTCACGACGGCGCACCCCCCCCTCCCCCCCCCGATGCCGTTCTTTCTTTCTACAAGCGCAAGCCGCGGGCCGACAATCGTTTCTCTGCACGCCACCCGCGGCCCCCCGTTCGCCATGGCGACTGTTCTTTTTGGACATTGCCGCGCCAGTGCTGCCAGCGCGCGCCCTCACCCCCCCCGCTGCCCCCTTTGCTAGACCTTCCCGCCTCTTTCCCGCCTCTTTTCTATGAGCCGACTCGATCGATTTTCGACGACGGCATGGTTGTAATGCACCCCGCGCGATAGATCCTCTTGTTTTCGCCGTCAAGGAGCGGCGGCGGCGGCTTGCCGGGCTCTCGCTTCTCCACGCACCCCGCATTGGCGTCCGTCCGTCCGTCGTGCGCGCAGACGCACGCATGATCGTGGATGGGGCGGCCTGGGGCACGAAGCGCAATGTTGAGGTCGCGGCAATGAGCGAAAGCGAAATCGAAGGACGCGCGGCAATGCCGTTTCTCTCGCGGTTTGAA
>Ga0209390_10008360_pt1 | contig 12841 bp, 16 predicted proteins | sample BON01_FD_187212 | JGI IMG/M metagenome (GOLD analysis project Ga0209390, IMG submission 187212) | Freshwater microbial communities from Lake Bonney liftoff mats and glacier meltwater in Antarctica - BON-01 (SPAdes) (version 2) | ecosystem: Environmental > Aquatic > Freshwater > Ice > Glacier... | reverse complement strand
GGAGGGGGGGAGGGGTAGGCAACCAAGATGGCACGCAAGCCAGGAAGCGCGTCAATTTATGAGTGCGCAGGATTTTGCGGAGCTCACGGTTGAGTGGGCTGGGTAGGGCTGCAGCGGACTTCATACATCGATTCAGGGCGCCAGGGAGGAAAAAAGGGGGGGGGAGGATTCCTAACGGGCAGACAGTCGCGAATAGCCAGCCGTACCTTCCCCGCCGTAGACTCGCCCAGCAAGCCCTTGGCATCCGTCATCCATGTTCTCAGCTTGGTCTTCATCTGCGAGACACTGACGCGTTTGCTGTCTAAGCCTGCGATGGTCATGAGAACAAGGAGATCCGCCTTTGATCTTGAGCTGATGCTCTTCTTCTGCACCTCTTCGAGGATTTTTTTTTGCTGCGTGCAGAGACTGTTGCTCATCTGCCTTCACTCTGTCACCATCGGCACCGCCATCACCATTCGAAGGGCCGCTGCGCACTGCGGCACCGGCCCCATTACCATTCCGGTGCCGTCTAAAGAGGTTACATTCGCCTCGTGGGACTCTCCGTCCTGTTCAATCACCGGGACGGCCATCAACGGTGGCCAGCATTCCACCCGCTGCATCGTCACCGGAGTCACTTGAGCTGGCCGTCAGGTCGAATGAATTGGCCCTGGAGGTGTCGAGTGCGCCTTCACCATATGCTTCGAAGCCGCTTGGTGCTTCGCCTGGAGGGAGATGCCCACCAGGGCCCTGTGACTGCATGTCACCGGGAAGCATGTAAACATTTGAGCCCAGTTCGGGAAAAGGTGCAACAACAAGTCAGCTCGCGATGCAGGGCACCTGGGAAGGGTCGCATGAAGCCGACGAGCAGCAAAGAAAACTGCAGCGGCGTGGATTCTCTGTCTGGCTCAACCGCATAGCGAGAGGCCGGGTGACGCAGCTCCGCGCAGCCCGTGCAATGCACCCGATCACAAAACTCGGCCGCAGCCGCCCCATCCCAAGCCCAGAGCGGACGAAAGTGTTCCAGCGGTAGCGCAGTACGCTGACCTATCCGTGAAGGGCAGCACCATGTCATCATGTCTTTTGCAAGCTGTGGTACAGGTCGATTCATGTGGGCAGACCATGCAAAAACGCACCAGAACATGGCCGTTTTTTGGTCAATAAAACCGCCAGTGTACATTGTGATTGTTCGTAATCTGAACGCAGGTGTTTCAACCTCGGAAACCCTTCTGTCTTGACCTACCCTTGTTACGATCGACTGTTTGGAAGAATTCGGAATTGTTCACCACAACGTTCACGTTGTTCCGGCTGCAGAGCTGAGTGCATAGCTGGATTGAACGAACCTGTTGTACCAAAACTACAACAGACGTCTGACGACTGTCGTGGTCTCCCAAGGAGAGGGTACTGTCATCTATGATCTATGTCGTCACTGAACGTCGCGGCTGCAGTGGAGGAGTTGTGCCGTACGTTGTACTAGGTAGTTAAGTTCAAATTCAAATCTTGTTCACGTCATTCACGTCTTGTTAGTTCGTTACACGTCTTGTTAGTTCGTTACAGTAGTTTCAGTTTGGGGACAGTACTGTACCAACGTACGACGTGGCTGTGTGCAGACAGTTGAGTTGTGGGGGGGACACAAGTAGATATAGATTCTTATTATTAGGTAGATCATGACGGGAAAGTTCTAACTCCCTCAGAAGGGTTCTAGGGACCGCTTTCGGGGGTCGATTTGGGGAACGCAACAATGCATATTTAAGTTGATATTAAAATAAAACATTTTCCACCCCTGTCTCGAACCTTAACTTCGAAAACGATTCGTTAGCAAGCCACCTCCACTCTCAGAGCGCCTCCCCACACAAACACACGCTTAACCTTGCCCTCTCAGTGCTCGAGATGGTATACAAAAATTCCACGGGCCTGTGGCCGCCTGAGAGAGCAGAAACACAACGCAACTGACTCAGAGGGTGACTCTGGGCTCACTTGATTCTGAAATGCGGTACAGTGCCCTTTAACTGCTAACCACACGCTCAACCTTGCCCTCTCAGCCCTCGAGATTGTATACGAAAATTCCACGGGGCCTATGGCCGCCTGAGAGCGCAGAAACACAACGCAACTCACTCAGAGGGAGTCTCTGGGCTCACTTGGTTCTGACATGCGGTACCAGGTACAGTGCCTCTTAACTGTTACTCGACGTACACAACGTCGTACACTCCACCTGCAGGAGTGCCTGCTTACCTACTGCTCCTTGAGGAACTTACTAACTACTCGTAGCTACGGGGTACTGAACCAGATACTATTCTACCTACTACAGTAGTCCACTTCGATTCTCCTCGAGTACTTGACGAAGTGTGCAACAGTCCGCCTGCACTGCTCGTGATGGTGATGCTGATATTGGCAATAGGAACCGCAGCATCATGGGGGAGAAATGGGGAGAGTCGCACGACCACACGGCAACGGCTCCATCGCGGCGCTGATATACAGTTGGCAGGACCAATTTTGGCAGGCACAGGCAAACAAAGACAGCGATGGGGCACGGGCGAAGGGCATGCACACAGCACACGCTCAGCTTATGGACGGCGCGCTGACATACATGGCGCACTGACACGCACGGCAAGTGCAAATCACATGTGCGACATACATGCGATCCAGGCACGGACTGGCTTATTATGCGCACGACATATGCACAGGGTGCATTTGACACGCACACATCCTGCCACTACAGACAGCGAAAGTATAGGGCGCTGCACTACCATGACAGGACTAAACCACAGCCTGCCCACAATTGCACTGTCCGTCGCAGCAAGTCAGCATCAACTCACGGAGACTGCAAAGCTGCACTACGGCACATGCCATCACTGCATTATATGCCGATGCAACACGACAGCATCTCGACCGGGCTATCACGGCATGACATCACCACCTTTTAGAGAGTGTCTCTCAGAGCAAGCATTCAAGAGATGTGATGCCACTGACGTGCTGGGGATCATATCTTGAAAGCGAACCCGATTCAGGCAATATGTATCATGTACGCGCCAAAGCCAAAGTCGACTGATGCCGGTTGGTGCCGGCTTTAGAGCTACAAATGCCCACTCCTGCTCATGGTCCTCCTAGTCCTGCAACCAAGGACCACAAGTGTTTCGGCAAAGCGGCATCAATGCATGGTTGTAGCCGTGCCCACATCGCTGCTTTCCACACTGCATTGCATGATAACTGACGCTGTGCAACAAACAAGCATAACACCGCGTCTATACACAGCGTGCTCTCGTTGCTGCATTCAACGCTGTACCGTATGATGGCTGACCTCTGGAATGTGCAGGAAACATGGGTGCGGGATGCACCGCGCGAGTACGGACATAGCACCGCGCCTCTACACAGTGCACTTACGCTTTGCGCCGCTGGAGTTGGTAGCTGTACGGCGTGTACGATCCCCGCCGCCCGGGTGCCATTCGGCGATGCGGAAGGGGACGGACGGACGTGCACTGGCCGTTGCACTGGCTGCTGCACTAGCCGCCGTGGAATCATCGGTGATAAAGATTCGTCTACCATTGCTGCAACGACATCCACAGGGGCTGGAGGCAATGGCTGGAAGTTTGGAGGTCTTGCGTATTTGCCCTAGCAGCTCCTGCGCCTTTAGCAGAGCCATCCACAGCACGACACCCATGGTATACGATCCGCGCTCTGCATGTCATCTCTTTCGTGGCTGGACAGCGCCTCCCTTATCGTGTTCCCCTCGGAATCTCCCGCGTAGTGCAATCTTCCGTGGGCGCTCTACTTAACCCCACCACGGCGAGTGACAACCCCACCAACAATATTGTCCTGGACCCTGCACATGTAGTTGCCCGGCGTGAAAAGTACGCCACCGTGTGCTTTATGCTATTCCGACCATGGCGCATTACGTGTGGCCTGCGGCACGGCCATACAACCTGCGCCGGGCCGCGCAGCACTATAGCTCCTCCTTGATCGCTATCTTGTACTGAACAACTGCCAGGCCTTCCACGATGGGCGGCGCGCCGCTGCCGAGCAGAAAGTGCTGCTAGCGACCCACCCGCATCCTCCGCCCCCATCCGCGTTGCCGCTGCTGACATGGGCCTCGAAGATCAAGCTCCTGAGCAACAGAATGACCGACAGCTCACTTTGCTGCGTGTGGGTGCCGCCAACTCCGTACCCAAGCCCCGTAATGCCGCAGCCATGGCAAGGCTGCTGCACCATGGATAGGCCGTCGCCAACATGGCGCCGGAGGTAGAGAATTTTAATTCCTCATCCACGCCTTTGGCTCTACCCACCAGCGTGGCCGGCCCCAGCAACCCCGGCCTGGAAGCCCTCTGGGAATCTGCCATCAAACGGCTAACCAAACTGGGGCCCGACCGCGGCACCGGGACCTGAAGTCAGGAGCTCACCTGCGGGGCCGTCCTTAGTATATTATGCAACTCAACACCCCATGATCATCGAGCCATACCGCCGTGCAATTCAGGACCGCCTTCGACGCCGTCGTGAAAATGTAGGACCATATCCTCTCGCGCCAACAACTGTAGATATTTCTGCCCACTATGCCTCTATGCCTCTATCGATCGAAAAGGCAAGCGACCTTTGCGGCTTTACGCAACACAGCATTTGCAGTTCATGTTGCTGGCACTTGTCGTTCTGCGTGAAGGCACCCAACGTTACCAGCTGACCAACACCGCCGGCCACAATGGATTGTGGGATCGTGCCCTGGCTTGGAACCTGTACATCGGCATAAACATTCTCGTCACCTCCAACATTTCACCGATCCTTGGAATTGTTATCTCCCATCAACTTTCCTGCCAGCACAACTTTCGCTCCGTTTGGCAGACGTGCTAACACTCGTACAAGTCGCCTCAGTTACGCCAACATCCATTGTCATTGACATTGCCGACTGGATTTGTTAAGCGTCTCACCATGGACAGGAAACTTTGCAAGGAGATGGTCCACATTTGCCACATGGCTTCCGAAACAATTAGTCCCATGTAACGTGGGGTCCCTAACGGCTAAGCTGGCGGTGTCCCGGTAGGATGCAAACGGCCAGCTGGCGGTATTCTGGAGGGATGCGAGATTGAAACGCGAAAACTGAGAATGTATTGAACAGATGGCGATGAGCGGATGTAGACACAAATCGAATAAACAGAGTACACTACGTGCAAACATCCGCGTACAAAGGGACGATGTTACACAGGCTCCCTCTTCGACGCAGCAGTCAGTTCACGAAACGAAACAAAACTGCAGGCCCTATCCATACAGCAGCCTCGTCTCAAACGACGTCTTCCGGCCGCTGACTCCGATAGCCACGAGCCGGCCACCGCAGCCTTGCTTCATGGCGACCTCGAATGTACCGCTGGCTCCGCGTCAGCTGCTCTCCAAGATAGCGGCAGCCCCTTGGCTGCGGACTCCGCCAAATATGCTCTTCTCTATGACGACCAACCATGGGCTGCGGACTCAGCCTGTGCTGCCCTCGACCATGGCGACTACTGGGCGACTACGACTGCGTCGCCGGAACCGCTAGTGCTGCCCTCTTTTGTAGCGAATCGGAGTGCAGCAACTATGCTGCGGGCGTTGATTTCTTCGGGCTCAACGACTGCCAGTCATACCTCCACTCTTCAGTTGAGACGACGTGTTCCACCCGGATGTCATCCTTGCCGATATTCTCGACGCCTGGCCCCCTACCCCTGGCCATAAGGGTGTCAGTCAGCAGCCAGTATATGATTGCGCCGTCCACCGCGCCACCATACGGAATGTTGCGGCAGCTATCCTCAATCGTGCAAATCAGTCCCGCATATCTGGACTTCCCATTGTTTTACCTTAGTAAACTTCTTGCACCGCCATGGCTTGCACTGAACCTGTCATACGCGCTTTTGCCCTTTTACCGATCTCCTCCTATCTCCCTCGGCCACCCACATCCACAGCTTCGCAAAGCTCAGCCGTTGCCCGCAGTCTCGCAACTATCATAGCTCACGTGGGTGCATGCCTCAAGTTGTGCCTGGTCTCTGTCCCCAAGTTCGCCAAATGTTCCATCCGTGCAATCTCTACCTGGTCACTACCAGGTAGTATCTGCAGCCCAGGGCACTACATTCGTACAGCCCATTTCGTCCTTCTGAGGGTCCTCTGGGGCGCAGCCCCACTACAATTGCTCATTGGAGGTATCAGAGCTGTGACGCAGTGTCAGCTTGGCCTACCTTGCCAACGTGGAGATCGCATGGAATCGAATGATTTGCTATTGTGAGCTGTTTACGCCTCAAAGCTGGCCAGCGAAGTGTCGGCTACACAACGACCGCCTGTTCTGGTACAGCACATGCCAAGTGTGGCCTGGCGTCGACATCGTCAGGCTCACTACTAGCTAGGCTGTAATAGTGTATGACAAAACATACCGAACGGATTGCGGCTGGGAGGAAGCGGGAGGCGATGTCGTCACTCCAAAAAACTACAAGTCACATGTTCGGCCCTCGGTCCCTCATGCATCGTCATGGTCACATGTCATTCCACACGGACCCTCCTCACATCTTCACGGCCTTCCATGCTATTGTCCTCCTCAGTCATTGGGTTGAATTAGGTTCTTATATTTCCGTTTCCATGTGCTGCCTGCCGACCAAGATGCGATGGACCAGGAACAATCGAAAGTGCAGCTGCTGTGCTCGTGTGTGTGTTGCTAGCGGCAACACCTGAGCTATGGCTGCCGTAATGGTATCAGCACTGCACCATGGCACCTGATCCCGTCAGGCCCCAGCCGCCCCTGGCGCAACCGCCTAACAGTTTGCAAGGTCCGGCCGCCATGCCACTGCCTCAACCGGCCGCTGTTGGCAGCGAGGCGGAGTCCTCAGGGGAGCCAGGTGTCCCTGCACCGCCTTACTGGGACGCTCGGATTGAGCCGGTTCCGCCGCTCGCGCGAGTGGCGAATGGCGTGATCGTTGGCTATGTTTACACCCCTCCTGTGTGTTTCCAATCCGGGACAGTCTACGATTCGTCTGCGGCGCTGTATCCCTTTCCCCAGAGTTACAGCACCCATTACACCCACCTGCCACCGCAAATCACCTACAATCCGGTACCGCAAAATGGCGCCGTGCTGGCGGCTGGAGGGTGGCGCCACTTTGAGCATGACGTCCGGGACGTCCGCAGCAGTGCCGCCCACCCGGCATCTGGCAGCGAGCCGGCCCCTAGTATCGCCGCTGACACCCACCAGGGATGTAATGGATCCACGCCAGCATCCCCACCAAAGTCCGCCGCTGCAGGTACAGCATTAGCCACCGTCATCCACGCAGATCATGCAAGGGGCAACCGATACCAGCAGGCTGCCAATATGACTGGCGGTGTGGGCCCTACCGTAGCGGCCGTGGGATTTGTGCATCTGCCGAGACCATCCTCCCACCTCCCTAATTCCACCGGCAATGTTGCCGGCCTGCGCAAGACTCCGGCTGAGCATGCAAGCGCCTTTGCTGCTGTTCGGACTACTACGCCAGCGGTCGCTCACGGTGCCACCACCGATGCAATTGGCCAAGAAAGGCCGAGCGCGGGTATCACTCTCCAACATGCCTCTGGGGATGCTGCACCGCAACGGAGCGCAGCCGCAGGTACTGGTGACGGCTCACCGAAGGAGAAGAAGAAGAAGAAGAAGAAGAAGAAGAAGAAAACTGAGGATACTCTGGCGGCCAACGCCAATGATGCATTGTCAAAGAAGGCGGCAGGTGGTGCCAAACAGGTGGCTGGTGATACCCCTGCGAAAGGCCAGTTACGAGCTGCTGCCGGTGTCCCGGTGGCTGCTGGCAGCAAACCGAAGAAGGCGATGAAGAATGCTGCCGTGGATTCCCACCCGGCCACTGTCCGCGGGAAATTGAAGGAGCCCGCGAAAAGGCGTACCACCAACACCATTGCAACAGTCAAACCCGTCTCAACCACAAAGCTGGAGCAAGTTGCTGCTGCAAGGAACTCGGAGCCTGTGGGAACATCAACCGGCGCTTACACCGCAGCCATCGCCCCAGCACCCATTGGAGCAATGGCCAATGCCGCAACAACAACAACCGCTGTGCACAACCTGTCGGCAAACTTGACATCTACTGTCGTTGGTCATTCTTCAAAAGCAATAGGATCCGAGCTGGCCAACGTTCGGGATTCCCCAGGCAGTGGCTTGGATTCCGGCGCATACGCAAACAAACCGGTCATTCCAGGCGTCAAAACAGCAACCTCACATGTCCTGTGGACGGGGTTACCTGCTGCAGAGCCTCACGGTCCTCCCGCCACCCCTGCCAGAAGCCGGATTGGAAACATCCTGCTGCCAAGCATCACAACATACGGCAGCCTGATTGCTCTATGTATCCTGTGCTCCCAAGAGAAGCGACTGCTGTTGTCCACTATTTACGACTTTGTGGGGGTGCATCGACGCCTTGTCAAGGCCGCGTCTCACGACAATTGGAAAAACTCCATTCGCCACAACCTGTCGTTGCGAAAGTGCTTCCAGAAGATCACCCGTGCGGGCGGCGACGGCAAGGTGTTGGCGTCGTGGTGGATTGTTAATGATGTGCAAAACCTCCCTAAGTTAGCTTTTGAGATTGTTCAAGTGCTGTTATCAGGAGACCCTGGTACGCCCTCCGGCACCGTTGAACTCAATGACCCTGTGCGGAATGTTATTGCAGATTTGCTGCGCATGAAGCGGCCTATTGATGTTGCGCCAGTATCCGCAGAGGAGGAGTTTGCAAAAGCCGCAGCGGTGTCTGCGGCTCTTGCTGGAGGCTGCGCGGCTGACTTTATCGAATCGGCAGCCATCGTCAAGGACAACAAGATGTTTTTGGCACCGCCAGCGGCAGTTGGTGATGGTGGCAACGAGGGCAATGGCGGCGGTGATGGTTGGGCATCTTACCTTGGAAAGCCAGGGTCGGCTGTTGGTGCCATGCAGTCTTCAACCGCGGCTCTCCTTGCCGCTGCCCGGGATATGGCCGGCGAAGATGCTGCCGCTGCCGTTCGCTCCCGGGATGCTGCTGCTGCTGCTGCCACCGCGGCAGGCAAACTGTCATCGACTGCCCCCTCACCGCCCACGGTTGCCCCCAGCAAGATTTCAGGTGATGGCTGTGGGGTGACAACGGCAGCACAACGTTTGGTAGTGGCCACAGCCGCTAACGTTGGCCAACTATCAAGTATCCCCTCGTCGAGTTCATCTCCTGTAATGATGGTGGTTCCTTGCAGCAGCGATGTTGTCGAGAATGCGGGAAACAAGGTAGTGCACACCCTGCAAACGAAGACTCCCAATACCGACCCGCTATTTGCGCAGAAGATTAAGAGTCTTGTCAGCATGCATTTCGCCGATATCGCCGCCACTCCCAGCAAGGATATCACGACTACAACCAGTGGCCAGCATTACAACGCGCCTGCAGTTGATGGTGCAATCCCGTCGCTGTCAACATCCAGTCAAGACACCCAGACATCAACGCTGCAACCCATCGCACGTGGCGGCGGAACAACGTCCAGACATGTTGCAGGGGGGCCCAAGACCCCTTCGAAGCAGACCAAGGCAGGGCAGTTTGTTTCGCGCGTTACATTACGCGAGCCGGCGTTGGAACTTGAAGTTGGTGCTCCGTCAGTCAATACTGTCAGCGTCAGCGAGACGGATTCTCATGGCACACCTTTCGTGTCAACGCAAGGCATTAACTCTTCGCCGAAAAACTCTATTATTGAAGTTGGCGCCAATCCCAACCCCACCAAGTTCAAGCCGATTATCAGGCGGGAGGTACCACCATCACCTCTTGAATTACTGCCGCGACGCAAGGTGGCAACGAAGCGGCATCTGCCCAGCAGATCAAGCAACCGTAAACGTCGCGCTGTGTCCAGAGAAACCGAGGAGCAGTTGAGCGGTGCTGACGGCAGTGATCGACGATCAGAGTCTGGAGTAGACTGTAACTTGGTGGAAGGAAACATATTTTATTGCGCTAGCGAACCAATCGACATTTCATGATTGCTGCAAGTGCATTGCCTCTCACCATTCGCCAGTACCGATTTTGGAACATCAGACTAGTCATTGTCAGCTACAGTTTTAAATTTATTCAACCAGATCACTGCACAAATCAATAAATCCTATGTTGCCCACTTGTCATCCCACACCACTTTGAGCGCAAGCTGGGCAGAAGCAACTGTTTCATCACTGCCATGATGTCTGTTTTCGGCAATACACCTCTCAGGCACAGCTCCCTACAATGTTAGTTCTAGCATCTGCGAGTGGAGCTACCGCACCGTTGCATCGCGGCAGTAAACTCTTGGTCATTACAACCCTTATTTTCGGTGATACGGAATATTGCTAAAGGATATCAATTGCTAAAGGGTACCAGCGCAAACCGTGAACCTGACTGAGCGTTGTAACCCTCGTGCAGATGGCTGCCGCTAACGTCCTCATCACGATCAGATGCCTGACATCCCCTCAGCCCACAGCGTATATATCGGAGCAGCCAGCGGTGGCTGTATTTGTGGGTGGCTACTTCCTTTCGGTCAGCCTAAGCACAGACGACCCAACCGCCCCCGCAGAGAGGCTGTGTTACCCCAGACATTCGGCTGGATGTGGGTCGTGGCGGGGTGATGTGTGCTGCTAAGCTAAAAATGATTCAAGGGATTGTGCTAAACAGAGCACACGGCGTGACACGCAGCCTTCACAAACCAAACACGTAGTATCCGAAAATTAAACATGATTATATGCCGTGACCCTACAGCTGGACTTTGCAGCCCAGCACCAGCAATTCTAGTACAGCGCACGTGAGCTTTCAAAAGCTAACTATGCCGCAGAGAGGTCGCCACAGTAGTTGTTATTTTGCAGCCATATCTGCCAGTCAAATTACCTCCTCACAAACAATCAGGCCACGACTTGGATCACATAGCAGTGACACTCACTGGTCCCTCCGACCGACGCAGTGTGCCCGTAGGACTACGGGAGGGTGTGTCCAAAGCTATGGAAGGTATATGTGAATGTGGAGGCTTGATGTCAGATTGCGAACGCACAAATTGCAGTAAAAATAGCTAAAGTTGATGATGCATTACTGTTCAAAACAAAGCAGTTCGTGAGAAGGATGTATTCTGTTAACATCCGAATCCGGCGAATAATTTCGTACACCGGGTTCCGTGTAAGCTTGGACTCACATTTCATCGTCAGCAGAATCGCAATGTCGCTGAAACCGCATTCCTGCGGCATATGCGGCGTACATACACACAAGCATCAGACTGTGGATGAGAGGCACATCTATACCCAACCAAGCCAAGAACCGCAAGTTGCATTGCGGCTTGAAGGCAGCGCTCCAGGCGGTGTAGACCCAGCAGGAGCTGCCATACCCTTGCAACATCTGCTGGTGTTGTTCCCTTTTGAGTCTTTTGGCCAAGAGGCACGCCCCTGCGCCGTTCTAACTGACATTAATAATTGGTCGAAAGACGCGCCGCGGCAACACACACGCAGTCCAAAAGCTAGCTAATCACACGGCAGCGAAACTGATATCGGGCTAATCAAAAACAGCACCGCAGCATAGTCCATAAAATCAGTAGCGACAGCAGCACCACAGCAGCAGCAGCAGGAAAATGATAAAAACAGCCAACAATAATCATATCATACGAGCAGTTGTAGCAGTAGCAAACACAATGGAAAATTGACGGCAGCGACGGCAGAAGGCAGTGTCACTGGCAATATCAACATAGCCAGCAACAAACGGAGCGATCCAGGCTGCACGTACGCCGAAACAAAAAGGTTCATCATCTCCATGTTGCCGGTGCTGGCAGCTTCGTGCACTGGCGTCCAGCCGTGTAAGTCTGCCCACATAATGGCCTGCTCAACAGAGTCCCGCATCGACCGCTCTGTCAGCAGCAGCTTCATGAGTCGGACGTTGCCCGATAATGCGGCGAAGTGCCTGCGTTCGACGATAGATGGCGGGCCCGCCAGAGATGAGCAATACGCCCGAACCGCCGATGCGCACTGTCAATGTGACAGGACCAAGCCAGTAGGATATCGCAAGCACAAATAATGCTTGCACGCACAGCAAAAATGTTATATCTGATAGGCTGTTGCCCTTCAGCGTGTGCGTTCATCCACAAGGATACCCTTTTGATTGTCAACTTGAAAATGTCCTTGGCAACTTTGTTGCTTGAGCAGTGGTTTTGACCAGTGGCTTTACGCATCAGCAGATGCCGAAAAGGGGGCCACAGACAAAACGTACAAAATTGTTTCTCCTTCGGCAGTCGTTGCCGTCAAATGAGTTGCGTTGAGTGTCAACAGAAACTGCAGGCGCACAGTGCAGTACATTTCGCCATGTCCGCAGGGCAGTTAGCGTGCCCGCATACACGCGCAAGATTACTAACGAAGGAATCACGAGTTGTTCAAGCTGTGTTGGCCACTGTCCATGCCGCTCGCCATGAGTGAGTCTAGCAGGATGTGGTAGGCACTGCAACTTCACCCACCGTCACGGAACACCACGCACCTGCGTCGCCTCGATGTGACCGCGGCGGGCCGCAGCATGAATGGGGAGTAACCCCTGGCTGGTTTTGTTCATATTAACCTTCTCCTCCATCAGCAGCCGCAGCACCTCCACGTGGTCCTCTTCAGCGGCTCGAAAGAACGCCGTGGCTGCATGGCAGAGAGGAGGGCGGGCGGTTGAGAGGGTGGGTGGGAGGGAGGGAGGGCGGCAAGAGGGAGGGAGGGCGGCAAGGAGGGAGGCGGCAGGGCGGCAAGGAAGGAGGGCGGCAGAGCATGAGGCATAACGTTGCATCAACTATTCCCCCCACCCCCGGTTTTCCCAATCCTCTTCTTGGACACACTTCTTCACACAGTAATTAAGCAAAATTCTACCATTGGAATAAATCCTAATGAAATACAAAACCTTGCTGATGTGAACGATGCAAGGTTTGG